>Ga0181521_10008661_pt1 | contig 10373 bp, 4 predicted proteins | sample PEATcosm2014_Bin_32_FD_119764 | JGI IMG/M metagenome (GOLD analysis project Ga0181521, IMG submission 119764) | Peatland microbial communities from MTU Mesocosm Facility, Houghton, MI, USA - PEATcosm2014_Bin02_60_metaG | ecosystem: Environmental > Terrestrial > Soil > Wetlands > Peat | place... | reverse complement strand
ATCAAACAGGTCGAAAAGGAGGAGCAACTGGTCCGCGGCCTGGAACATTGGCTGTTCCCCACCGCCCCCACCCATCTGGATTCTCCCCGCGCGGCCATGCGCGTCGCCTGCCAGCCCAAGCCGGTCAGCGACGGCTCCGCCTTGCACGGCTTGGCCGTCTCCTTCCATATCTTCCGCCAACGCACCGGCGAGAAGGTCAAGACCCTCGGCGAGGTGGTGGACCTGACTTCCCGCGCCACTCACGAACAGGAATTGTTTTCCTTTCCCGATTGGGAATTCATCCAGTGGCTGGCCCAAAGCCACGCCGACCCCGAAGGCCTGTGGGAATCCATGATCTTGACAGGCCTGGAATTGCTGCAATGGCTCGTCCAATGGGGCGACAAATCCCGCCTCCTCCTCGATCCCTCCCGCCAGCCCATTGTCTTTCACGGTGACCTGGCCGAATTGAAGCCGCGCCTGGAAGACATTAAAGGCGATCTCTTCTTCACCCACTCTCTGGCCCTGCCTTCCGGCCAGTCCCATGCCTTGGGCGCCGTCAAATTCTTTTCCGGCCGCCCGGCCATGGCCCTGGTCGAAAACACCTTCTTCTTGCTCCGCAGCGCCCCGCCGGACGACCTCCTCAACTCCTGGGCGCAGCAACAGTCCCTCCCGGTGCGCAAACTGAGCCATCGCCTCATCACCCAACTCCACAAAACCCAGGCCGCCAACGGCCCGGCGTGGGAGAATCTCTGCGAGGTCCGCCGCGCTCGGCCCCGCTTCACTTTTGAACTCGTGGACGATGTGGTGCGCGTGCGCCTGCTGGCCACCGCCGAGCACGACCAAAATCTCTGGCATTGGAACGGCATGGAATGGCGCACCGAGGCCCCCCCTGCCCTATCCCCCGCCCGCCCCACCATCCTCGACGATCCCCGCCTGGACAGCGCCGTCCACTGGCTCCGCCGCCTGGACTGGTTCACTCCCGAACCCGGACTCTGGCACGGCGACGCGAACGAAAACTTCCTGGCTTGCCTGGCGGCCGCATGGCCGGACCGCCCGGACCAGGCCGAGTACCTCGGCAACCCCGCTTTTCACCGCCTCTTCCTGAATTCCCGGCCCGTCCGGCCAAAACTCGTCATCAAGAGCAGCGGCATTGATTGGTTTTCCGTCTCCGCCGAGTGGGAGGCCGAAGGACTCAAATTGACTCCCGCCGACTTGCTGCGCCTGCAAACCGCCACCGCCCGCTTCATCAAACTGCCCGACGCCGGATGGCTCGAACTGGACACCCAGTCCGTCCAATCCGCCCACGAAGCCATGGCAGACTTGGGCGTGGACGGACTGATCCCCGTCCCGCAACGCCTCGGCCTGGCCCAAGCCGCCCATCTGGAAGAGGAAGGTTTGCAGAAGTTCGGCGACTCTCCTCAGGCCAGGGCCTTGCGCCAGAATCTGGCCCAATTCCGCGGCGTTCCCTCCACCCCGCTGCCCGAGGGAATCCAGGCCCAATTGCGGCCCTATCAGCGCGCCGGCTTCGATTTCCTCTGCCACCTCAGCCGACACCAGTTGGGCGGCGTTTTGGCCGACGACATGGGCCTGGGCAAAACCCTGCAAACCCTCGTCTGGCTCCAGTGGTTGCGCCGCCAAACCACACCCGCAAAACCCGCCCTGGTCATCTGCCCCGCTTCCGTCCTCCACAACTGGCGCCGCGAAGCCGGCCGCTTCACTCCCGGCCTCAAAGTTCTGGTCCTGGAAAGCGGGCCTGCCCGCCATAACCTCCGCCATCAAATCCCCGCCTTCGATTTGATTGTCACCAATTACGCCCTCCTCCGCCGCGATCTCGAAGCCTTGCAGAAATTCTCCTTTTGCGCCGTCATTTTGGACGAGGCCCAGTTCATCAAAAACCCGGACGCCCAAATCACCCAGTCCGTCAAACAACTCCGCGGCGACCAGCGCCTGGCCCTTACCGGCACGCCCCTGGAAAACCGCCTGCTGGACCTTTGGAGCATCGTGGATTTTGTCCAGCCCTCCTATCTCGGCAGCCAGCAGAAGTTCCACGAAAATTACGAGCCGCGCGGCGAAAATGCCGCCGACCAGCAGCGCATCGCCCGCCGCCGCCTCTCCTGCAAACTGCGCCCCCTCCTCCTCCGCCGCCTCAAACAAGACGTCGCCGAAGACCTCCCCGACCGCATCGAGCAGCGCCGCGACTGCGAACTCGGCGAGGCCCAGCGCAAACTTTACCTCGCCGAGCTGCGCCGCAGCCGCGAACAAGTCCTCAGCGCCGTCGCCGAGCGCGGCCTGGGCCGCAGCACTATTCATGTCCTGGCCGCCCTCACCCGCCTGCGCCAGATTTGCTGCCATCCCAAACTTGTCAACAACGATGCCCCCTCCGGCAAAACCGACACCCTCTTTGAATTAATGGAGCCGCTCATGGCCGGCGGCCAGAAAGTCCTGGTCTTCAGCCAGTTTGTCCGCATGTTGCGCATCCTCGAAACCGATTGCGCCGCCCGCCAGATCAAAACCCACATCCTTACCGGCGAGACCAAGGACCGCCAGCAAGTCACCGAAGCCTTTCAGAACGATCCGGCGGCCGCCATCTTCCTCCTGAGCCTGCGCGCCGCCGGCACCGGCCTGAACCTCACCACCGCCTGCAACGTCATCCTCTACGATCCCTGGTGGAACCCCGCCGTCGAAGCCCAGGCCATTGACCGCACCCATCGCATCGGCCAATTGCGCACCGTCAACGCCTTCCGTCTCATCGCTCCCGGCACCGTCGAAGAAAAAATCTGGGAACTCCAGCAGCGCAAAGCCCAAACCATCGCCGACGTCCTGGGCGAACAAGGCTTCGCCAACAACCTCACCTCCGCCGACCTCCAATACCTCTTCGCCGAAGACTAATATATTAACTCTCCTTATGGATACACCTAAAAAAACCGAAACTATTCAGGCCCGTGTTGATTAGTGCGATATGCGGAGGAGTGCTATGTGCACTAATAACCACTGATGCATTATACGAGTCGCACTCGGTAGGGCTGGCCCTTTTTGTTGTGGCCGCCCCCTCATCGTGGCTAATATACCTCTTGGGACTGAACCCGAATAGCCCATTCCCTATAATTGATAATTTTACATTCATAATACTTATAAACGCCATATTGGGGGCGACCCTTTTGGGATTAATCGCTATAATTATACAGTATTATAAAACACGCCACGATGAACTCTAAGTCATATCAAATGTGGACAGCATGGCCCAAGGCCCAAGTGTCTCCCTTTTTAAACTGCTTGACAGGGGCCGGCATTCTGGCAGAGCGCGTTCATGCCTCGACAGATGCGCCCCCAATTCGCCGGAGCGAGCGCAACGTGCGGCTGGCGGGGCGGCTGCGGGCGGAAACGACGATGAGCTTGCAATGGATCGCCGAACACCTGGGAATGGGAAGTTGGCCCCACGTTTCCAATTTGGTCGGCGCCCGAAGAAAACAGGAGAGTTTAAATAGTGTGACTGACACTTGCACTGGTGTTCTCGAACCCTTAACCTAGTCGCGTAAATTATGAACAGATTTAGATCAACGCTGATGGTCTTTGAAGTTGTGGTCTAATTTATCACCATTGCCTGCTCCTGTCATGCACAGATGATTCTCTCTGAAGCAACAAATGATATATATATCGGCGTGTTTGGTTCTCATGAGGAAATCATTTCCAATGGGCTATTCATGACACGCAGCGTGCCTATGGCGTACGACGATCGGCTTGAATTGTGCCCGTTTTGTAGGACCGGCATGGTCAAGATACTGTTTCCAGCGGAAAAGAGCATCTTTATCAATTTCAAAATGACTGACTCGATGGGCAGAATAGTTCCTAAAACTCATGAGGGACTGGTTTGGGGATCTGATGTCGAACATTTTCCAGCAGCGCCCAGCATGAAAGCGCATGATCGAATGGGAACGATGGAAGTTCCCGGACCACATAGTCTTGGAGTATCTGCCTTACAAAGTCCCCGCCTGCCATCGCCGGATGAATTGTTCGTGATGAAGAGCCGTGGAATTTATTCTCTGACGCTGGAAGTTCATTTGATGAAGCAACGAACGGTCTCAAACGGTTGGACATGGGATCACATCGCCATTCCACCAGTGACGATCAAAGTGGAAAAGCCGTAAGAAATCAGATGGCGACCAATGCCTGGGTGCCTTTCGACAGACGGCAACAACAGCAGGCTCAGGGTTCCACTTTTTAAACTGGTTGACAGGGGCCGGCATTCTGGCAGAGTGCGTTCATGCCTCGACACGACAGATGCGCTGCCAATTCGCCGGAGCGAGCGCAAAGTGCGGCTGGCGGGGCGGCTGCGGGCGGAAGCGACGATGAGCTTGCAATGGATCGCCGAACACCTGGGAATGGGAAGTTGGCCCCACGTTTCCAATTTGGTCGGCGCCAGAAGAAAACAGGAGAGTTTAAATAGTGAAAACTGACACTTGCATGACTTGCACGCATGAAACTTGCATCTTGCACCTGAACTGACTCGGCGGCATTGATTATCATGGCTATTTTCAACTCATACCTCCGGGCGCTGATTGCCAACAGCGTGATTTTTATTGCCTTAGTGTTGAAGACGTTTTCCAGATACCAAGGACCTTGGAGCAAGCACCTCGTTTTCTTGGTGGTGATGGAAGGTTTTGCAGTATTTGTTACGACTTTTTTGGTGGGAACATTTTCGAGTAAGAGTGAAAAGCCTTGGCCGTGGTGGAGGGTCGGTTTTGTGAGTTTGGGATGTTTGTTGGTCGTTTCATACATCATGCTTTTTTTTGACTCCGGCTTCCGCTTAGACGTTAGGCAAATCGCCGATGGCGCTTCGGTATTGGAGGCTTTGACTTCTTCGGGCGCTGGTGCAGATGTCAGATAACATGCAAGTGTCTCACCCTTTTTAAGCTCTCCTGTTTTCTTCGGGCGCCGACCAGATTGGCGGAAAGGGGAGATGACTATTGACATATTGTCAAAGGATCCTGGAAGCATCGGGGGTCGTAGGCGTCAATCAATGCTTTAACCCAATACAATACGCAACATATTGCAGAGCAAATGTTTATTGAAACGTATTTGCGATCACAATTTGCGTTCTCTCTACTACTAACCCTCAGAATCGCTCCTTTTTGCGAAGACTATTTACCACGGATGGCAGGTATGAAAGCAGAGAGGTCGGAAAAAGTCTCAAATCCGTGTGATCAGTGTAATCCGTGGTTCAATTCTTTGGGTTGCCGCTTCGGCACCCTGGGGTCTTTCGCGGCTAATAATCCGAGTTCCCCAGGTTCCGAAAAACGGGTCCCGCAGGACCGCACATTATCGCCTTTTTCCCGCCTCGCGCCTCAGGTTCTTTTCCACGGCTCTGTGTCCTCAGCGTGCTCCTGTTAAAAATTCCCATTTTGCGGCGTCCGGGGCAATAGGTCGGACTTTACCCTTGCCGGATGTCAATCGCAACTCATTGCACCGCAAGTCCTTAATGCCATGCCGGTCGCATGACTGCTTCCCTTCGTGGTTAATCATCAATCCTACCAATTAAAAAGCTTGACATCCCTTACCTACTATGCTATGGTAGCCGGCATGGGAGGGGTATGCCAAATGGAATGCCAGGGCAAGTGGCCAGTCGCCGCCACATCCGGTGAAAACCACGCCCCACCTTTACCGTTAAAGTCCACCCTTCTGCCCACCGTAGCCTTCCTGAATTTAAGGGGGAAAATGAATGATCCGTGTTATCCGGGCCATCCGTGGTTAAACTCGAATTCCTTTATTTTATTGCGGGAAAAGAACCTCAGCTCAGTTTCATGCCAAACCGGCCCGGCCTGCGCGCACAAGGCGGAAGCCAAAGCAACCCAGGTGTTTGCAGGCTTTTCCGTCCAATCTTCGCTACCGGCGAAAAACGCATTCTTTTCACCACAATCAAAATTCGACCTTTTTAGATGGTTAGTGATTCAACACCAACTAGTTACAGTGAATTCCGTAACACCACCTAATCAAGCCTAATCAAGGTAAATCAAGGTAAAAAAATACTCTTACGACACGAAATGCCAAAATCGGTGCATATCACGCATGGGCGGCCACTGCCTTCAGCCTTCCTGTCTATCCCAATCCAAGCCATTCCACCCTGTGAAAAAAGCGCCCCGGCGGCCCAATCTGCTTTGCTTTGCAATCCCTTGCGGCTAAAATGAGCGGCATGAAATTAATCCACGGTCAACCCTCCTGGCGCGTTGCCTCCAGCAATGTGGAGGCCTTTGTCACCGAATTAGGCGGCCAGATCGCGCCGGTTACTTTTGATCGCCAGGGACGCAAGATTGCCCCGTATTCCGTGGCGCCCTGGGTGGAGGAGGCGGTTGATCCCGGCACCTGCGCCATGCTGCGCGTTTTGCGCGGCGATTTCTTCTGCCTCCCTTTCGGCGGCAACGCGCGCGCCTTCCGCGGAGAGAAACATCCGATGCACGGCGAGACTGCCAACGCCAAATGGCGCCTGGAGCGGGAGCAGCGCGCCCAAGGCGCGACCCGCCTGTCTCTGAGCCTCAATACCAAAGTCCGCCCGGGGCGCGTGGACAAGGAGATCACGCTGGTGGACGGCCAGAACGCTGTCTATTGCCGGCACACCCTCAGCGGGATGGCGGGACCGATGAACTTCGGCCATCACGCCATGCTCAAGTTTCCGGACCGCCCGGGCAGCGGAAAGATTTCCACCAGCCGGTTTGTCTATGGGCAGGTGTTTCCAGCCGTCTTCGAAAAACCGGAAGAGGGCGGATACCAGGCCTTGAAAATCGGCGCCGAATTCACCTCGCTGGAGGCCGTTCCTCTGGCCACGGGCGGCACGGCCGACTTGAGCGTTTATCCGGCCCGGCGCGGCTTTGAGGATTTGGTGATGATGGTCAGCGACGCCGACCTGCCGTTCGCGTGGACGGCGGTGACGTTTCCCAGGGAGCGTTTTGTCTGGTTTGCCTTAAAGGACCCGAAGGTGTTGCGGGAAACCGTCTTTTGGCTTTCCAACCGCGGCCGGCATTATCCGCCGTGGAGCAGCCGCCATCTGAATGTGATGGGCATCGAGGATGTCACGGCGTATTTCCATTTCGGTCTGGCCGAATCCGCCGGGCCAAATCCGATTTCCAAAAAAGGCTGGCCGACCTGCCTGGTGCTCAACCCGGCCAGGCCGCTGGTTGTCAACTATATTATGGGGGTGGCGGCGATCCCGCCCGGCTTCGACCGCGTGGCGGACATCGAACTCGGCGCGGACAATCAATCCATCACCCTCAAAGCGCCGGGCGGCCGCAAGGCGGCGGCAAAAGTCAACCTGGGCTTTCTGGGCTGAGGGATGCTCAACTTGACAGTGGTTCGGTGGCGGCGGCGGGAGAGGCCTTCTGCTTGAACACCAGCTTGCCGTCCTGCAAGGAAACCACGACCGGCTCGTTGGGGTGGAGGCTGCCTTTCAAGATCTCCTCGGCCAGCGGGTCTTCCAGGTTCCGTTCCACCGCCCGGCGCATCGGACGCGCCCCGTAGGTCGGGTCGTAACCCTTCTCCAATAGAAAATCCCTCGCCCTGTCGTCCAGCGTCAAAACAAGCTGCCGGCCCTTGAGGCGGTGAATGACTTTGGAAACCTCCAGCTCAAGGATTTCCACCAACTCCGGTTTGGTCAGGGAGCGGAACACTATGGCGTCGTCCAACCGGTTCAGGAATTCGGGGCGGAATATGCGCCGGGCTTCCTCCAGGATCTTCTCCTTCATCTTGTCGTAGCTGTGCTCGTCGGAGACGGGGGAGAATCCCATGGTCGTCTGGCGCCGGATGATGTCCGCGCCCACGTTGGAGGTGAGCAGGATGATGGTGTTGCGGAAGCTGATGACCCGGCCGACGTTGTCGGTCAGTTTGCCTTCCTCCAAAATCTGCAAGAGCATGTTCATCACGTCGGGGTGGGCCTTCTCGATCTCGTCGAAAAGCACCACCGAATAGGGACGGCGGCGGACCTGTTCGGTCAGTTGGCCGCCTTCCTCGAAGCCCACATAACCGGGCGGAGACCCGACCATGCGCGAGGCGTTGTGGCGCTCCATGTATTCGCTCATATCCAGTTGGATGAGAGCCTTGGGGTCGCCAAACAAAACCTCCGCCAGCGTTTTGGCCAGGAGCGTCTTGCCCACACCCGTCGGGCCGAGCAGCGCGAAAGTCCCGATGGGCCGCCGCGGGTCTTTCAAGTCCGCCCGCGAACGGCGCAGCGCCTTGCACAAGGCGGTGACGGCTTCTTTTTGGCCAATGATGATCCGGGACATTTCCGTTTCCAGGGAGAGCAATCGCTGGGCTTCCCCCTCCTCCATCCGTTTGAGCGGGATGCCCGTCCATTTGGCGATGACTTGCAAAATGTCCTCCTCGCCCACCACCACGCGCTTGTCTTCGCGGCTGGCGCGCCAGGCCGCGAGCACGGAATCCAGTTTTTCCTTGCTGTGCTTTTCCTTGTCGCGCATGGCCGCCGCGCCCTCAAAATCCTGGTCTTTGATCGCGCGTTCCTTTTGGTTCTTGATCGTTTCGATCTCCCCTTCCAGTTCCTTGACCTCCGGCGGACGCGTCATGGTGCCAATGCGCGCGCGCGAACCCGCTTCGTCCATCACGTCAATCGCCTTGTCGGGCAAATACCGGTCGGTGATGTAACGATCGGCCATTTTCACCGCCGTTTCCAGGGCCTGGTCGGTGATCTCCGCCTTGTGATGTTCTTCGTATTTGGGCCGCAGACCCTTCAAGATCAGCACCGCCTCCTCCACCGAGGGGGCTTCGACTTTGACCACTTGGAAACGGCGTTCCAGGGCGGCGTCCTTCTCGATGTATTTTCGATATTCGTTGAGCGTGGTGGCGCCGATGCACTGCATCTCGCCGCGGCTCAGGGCCGGTTTGATGATGTTGGAGGCGTCCATCGTCCCTTCCGCCGAGCCGGCGCCGACGATGGTGTGCAATTCATCAATGAAAAGAATGATGTTCTTGGCGCGCCGAATCTCGTCCATCACCGCTTTGATGCGCTCTTCAAATTGCCCGCGGTACTTGGTCCCGGCCACCATCAGGGCCAGGTCCAAAGTGATGACCCGTTTCTCCCGCAGGAGTTCCGGCACGTTGCCGCGCGCGATTTCCTGGGCCAGGCCTTCCACAATGGCGGTCTTGCCCACACCGGCTTCTCCCAGCAAAACGGGGTTGTTCTTGGTGCGGCGGCAAAGTATCTGGATCACCCGCTCGATTTCGCTCTGGCGCCCGATGACGGGGTCCATTTCCCCCTTGCGCGCGATCTCCGTGAGGTCCCGTCCGAAGGCCTTGAGGGCCGGGGTTTTGACTTCGCCCTTTTTCTCGCTCGTTTTCTCCGGCACCGGCTCGTTGGGGCCTGCCCCGGCCTGGGGTTCGTCCGGCGATGCGAAATTGGGGTCCAACTCCTTGAGAATCTCCTGGCGGGTCTGTTCGATATCCACATCCAGGTCTTTCAATACCCGGGCGGCGACCCCGTCGCCTTCGCGCAGCAGTCCCAGGAGAATGTGTTCGGTGCCCACGTAAGTGTGGTTCAGATTCTTGGCTTCCTTGGCAGCCAGCGCGAGGACTTTCTTGACGCGGGGGGTGTAGGGGATATTGCCGATCATCTTCTGGTCCGGGCCGGTGCCCACGGCCTTTTCGACGGCCATGCGCACAGTTTCCAGGTCCAGGCCGAGTTTTTGCAGGACATTGACGGCGACGCCCTGTCCCAATTTGATCAGACCGAGCAATAAGTGTTCGGTGCCGACGAAGTTGTGGTTAAACCGGTCGGCCTCTTTTCTTGCCAGAGCGAGCACCTGTTGTGCGCGCGGCGTGAAGTTGTTTGTGGCCTCGTCACTCATATTTCTCTCTCATTAATTCCTCTTGTCGAGCATGCCGGGAACATTGCCCGGCGCTTTGGGGCTGGGCCGGGCGATATGCCGCAACCGTTCCCGCAGCATGTCTGCACGCAGCAAGTCTCGTTCCTCGGCGGCCAGTTTCTCGGTAAATTGTCTTTGCAAATGGGCAGGTTGCGTCACCACGAACAATTCGTCAATCAGCGCCCGATCCACCCCCGGAAACATCTCCAAGTCCACCCCCAGCCGCATCAACGAGAGCAAATTCATCGTCTCCTTGGAGGAGATAATGTGGGCGTTGGCCAGGTTGCCGTAGGCGCGCCCGATCTGGTTAAAGACCAGCTTGGGCTTCTTCTCCAGCAGCGTGCCGCGCGCATTCTGTTCGTGTTCAATGATTTGCTGAAGGACCTTGTTGAGCCGGTCCACGATGTCCGTTTCCACCTCGCCCAGGGTCATTTGGTTGGAAACCTGAAACACGTTGCCCAGCGCCTCCGTGCCTTCGCCGTAAAGCCCGCGCACCGCCAAGCCCAGCTTGTTGACCGAGGAAATAATCTGGTT
>Ga0181521_10008656_pt1 | contig 10378 bp, 13 predicted proteins | sample PEATcosm2014_Bin_32_FD_119764 | JGI IMG/M metagenome (GOLD analysis project Ga0181521, IMG submission 119764) | Peatland microbial communities from MTU Mesocosm Facility, Houghton, MI, USA - PEATcosm2014_Bin02_60_metaG | ecosystem: Environmental > Terrestrial > Soil > Wetlands > Peat | place... | reverse complement strand
TGCTCCACAAGAAAAACGACAGGCGCGATGCCAGTTCCAGGTCGCTGACACGATAAGGCTGGCCGGGTTTGGCGTTGGCGGGAGCATCTTCCGTGCGGAAGACGAATTCAGGATGAGCAATGATCAGCTGCAGCGCCCGTTCGATGCCGTCGTCGAAGTTTCCGGCATTCCTTCCGGCCTGATAGAAGCTGAGCAGCGTCTCCGTATCCGCCTCGGTGACGGGCCGCCGATAAGCTTGCCGCGCGAGGGTCGAGAGAATCTTGCGGGCACAGGGCAACTCGTCCGCCGTATTGGCGGGCCGGCATACGAAGATCTTCCGGCGGCTCGGCGTGTCGCTCGGGTTAACAGCGGAGGGCGTGGCGTTATAGGGGCCGGCAACCGTTACCGAGCTCACTTGCGGAGTGAACGTGAAGCCGTCGATTATGTTGTCGTCGAGGATGCTCCGCCGGTAATGGCGGTTGAGATCGACATTGGGCACGTAGGTGGTGGCGATGAAGGCGAGGCCAATGGTGCGTGCGCCGGCTTTCACTGTCACGCGAACTTCATTCTTGTCTTTATTTGTGGAGAGGGGAACGTCGGTGCCGAGCTTGAACAGCTTAACGCGCTCGCCATCGATGGTCACTTCGAGCTTTTCATCTTCGCTGTCGCCGCCGTAGAGTCCGCTGACGCTGGTTCGCACGGGTATCCATGAGATGAGATATTCACCGTCGGCGGGGAAGTAATGATGAATCAGCATTCCACCGCGCGTGCCGAAGGACAGGCCATCCACGTGATCTTCCTGCGAATAATCCTCGCGGACGTGGTAGACCTTGCGGGCTGGCTCGGTCTCATGGCCGAGCGCGAGGCGGCTGATTTTGGTGGCAGCGGAAACGTAGCCCTCGACCAGCGCCGGCGACACGTTCAAACCGCTGGCCACGTTATCGAAGCCGTAGCTGGCATCGTCGGCGGGCAGGTATGCGGCGGGATCGATATCGAGGGCGAGCAGGTTGTGGATCGCGTCGGCGTATTCGGTCCGGTTGACCCGGTGAACTCCCGGCGCGGCCAACTTCGGCCGGGCCGCGGCGGCGCGGTCGAGCTCGTTTTCCAGAGCGACGGTCAAGGCCTCGTATGCGGCGGGCGCGGGCCGGGGAAGACCCTGCGGCGGCATCATCCCGGCGCGGAGTTTACGGACGACTTTTTCCCACGCTTCGGCCTGGTCGCCGACATGCGCGAGATCCATTTTGTCGAGCTGAAGACCGGCTGTTTTGAGCTTCTGATTGTGGCAGGTGACGCAGTATCGATCGAGGACGGCGCGCTGCGCGGGCAGGGCCGGAGTCTGCCCCGGAGCGATCCCCGCAAAAACGAAGCCAATTCCGGCAAAAATCTGAATCCTTGTCATCAGTTACACACCACGACCCAGCCGAAAACTAACACGGCGGCCGGGAAGAGTCAAGAACGGACCGTTTGGAAATCCGACCTCTTCAGTAGCGTTGGAAATTCCCCGTGGGTGCACGATTCGCGGGTTTGTTCGAGTCGAAGAAATCATCCTGGCTCTATTGTGGCAGGCGAATGGGGTGACTCAGGGCGCGGTAGTCCGCTAAATCTGATTGGCTGTTGGTGGCGGGCGCGGACGAAGAGGAAACCATCGGATCACGCCGCCTCCAACAGTTCGCGCACGGACCAGATGTGATCGGTGATTCCCGCAGCCATTGCGGGTGTCACTCTGAGCGATTTGTGAACGCGCACGAAATTGTAGAACGTGTACCAGAGGGAAACCGCTGCCCAGTGATTCTCCCACTTTTTTGAGAATGCATTCGTTAGGCGAGTGAACCGGCGAACCCCCATGCGAACGCTCAAATTCGAGCGCTCCACGATTGAAGTGCAGATGCGTTTCGGATCGGGATTGCCACAGACTGGACTACCTCCACGCTGGCGACTTCCGGCGGGCTATACCGCGCTTCGCCTTCGCTCGGGTTTCGGTAAACCTTGATGAGCATCGCGTAATCGACGTAATCGCCGAACGTGTCGGGGATCGCCGTCCGGTAAGGTGCCCAGCCGTCCGTGGTCGCTTGGAACGAAGTACCCGGCGCGATGGCATCGCGGACGCCCTCAACGAATACGTTAGTGGTGGCCTGGTCGCGTTTCCCCATCGCGATATTCAGAACCAGTTTTGAATTTCTTTCGACGGCGACGAACACGTAGCAGTCGCCCAAATTCTGATCGTCCTCGGGGCGCACACGCTTTTCTTTTTTCCCGATGTACGACCAAACTTCGTCCATCTCCAAGTCCTGCACCTTCACGTTGCGGACGTACTTGCCCATGATCTTTTCGCAGCGTTCACCAGCGATGACCAGCAGTTTCAAAATCGTTCCGTGGTGTACGCCCGTCATGCGCTCCGCACTGGAGACGCTGTTGCCTTCGAGCAACATCTTCAGGACGAGTTCAGCTTTTTCGACCGGCAGGTACATGCCGTCCAGCGTATTGTCCTGCGGTTCCAGGAAAACCTTTGAGCACTGGCGGCATTGATATCGTTGACGACCTTTACGGTCGCGTCCGTCGCGTTTGCAAGCGCTTCGGCAGTTGTGGCACGTCATTCTGGACCTTGCCTTTCGGCGGGCCGTGGTCCAAAATGGCAGTGGGCGTTAGAAACCCTGCCTTTGGTCGGACAACGACCCGAGGTTAAGCTCCGTTGGCAGTTAGCGCTGCCAGCGGAGCGAATTAAATGTTGCGATCAGCGAGTCATGCTGTCGCTTCATCCTTGCCGTTTTCCTTTTTGTCTCCTTCCGCCTCGACTTCTTGGGCGGCCTTCTTTGAAACTCCAGGCCAGCTTGTGAGTCCCCATGTATCCTTCTTCACGATGGCGAAATCCTGACTTCGATGGAGAATCGTATAGAGGTTCGTTTTCTTCGTCGCCGGAGTCTTTCCGCCAACCGTGACGCCGCCCTTTTCGACGGCCTCAAGTATCATGGTGGTCTTCAGCGGATAGCCGACCATCTCCAAAAAGGCTTTTGCCGCGTCCGGTTGTGACTTGCGAAAAAAGATCATTCCGTGGACCAGTGAAAGAGGGTCGTCACCGGCAGCGGCTTTCTTGTTAACGCCGGAGGAATCCGCAGGGGTCCCCGGCTCGCTGACGTACCCACCGGCCTTTTCGCCTAGCTCACTTTTCCATTCGGCAATCATTGCCTGGTAGGTCGTAATCCTTTTCTCGTATTTATCGATTTCCTGTCTGAGAAAGTCTTCGCGTGTCATGGCTGCCTATCTCCATAACTAGAGTAACCCAAGTGTCTACGATTGACAATAGACATGCCTAAAATATTTTTAGGCATTTTAGGCATTCCGCTTGACGTGGACGGGGGCCGGGCGCATAATGGCTCCATGCTCCCAGTAGGGGACTTGGAACTTTCCGTTCGGATGGGGATGGCTGATCTCGCCGCGTCAGCACTGTACCTAGCTGGCGGAAAGGAGGGTATCCGGCACTATGGGTACCTCCAAGGTATCCGTCCCGCCCGGCTTCCGGCTCATTTTCAGGGCTTGGAAAACCGGGAAGGACGGCATTCGGGTCTACGCAAAGGACTACGGGTTGAAGGGTTGGCCGATCCTCATTCCCGTGAAGTAGTTCTCACGTAGGCACAGGTTTCCCTGCTGGGAGCAATTGTACTGTGAGTGCCAGGCCGAAGGCCAGGTTTTTCTTGGCAGGTGCTCGCCGGAGATTGCGCCTACATGAAGAAGCTCTGGAGCACGGCAAAAGCCAAACGGCACGTGTTGGCCCGCCAACGGTACACACTGAAACATCGCCGCGAGTACCATGTTCGAGCGAATCGAGCGGCCACCCGCTTCGAGAGAACACGTTTTCGGTTGGTTGCTCCAGAATCGTTTTCTTTGGTGTCAAATCCAGATGAAACGATCAGCTTCCTGAACCGCATTCGAACAATTGGAGAACAGTACGATCCCTTCATCGATCTTTCACGTGTGAAATTTCTCTCGTGTGACGCCATTGCCGTTCTGATCGCAGCCGTCAGCGGGCAGAGCATAAACATCACGGGAAATGGACCTGACGATCCGGCTCTCCAGCAGATGTTAGTGGATTCGGGCTTCTACGATCACGTTCGCAGTCAGACAAAAAGTTCTACTTCGGCCCGAGGCAAGGTGACGCGCTTTAGCAAACAGCAGGCGAGGGGAGTCAACGGAGAAATGGCGAGTCAGATGGTTGATTTCGCCAGGAAGATGCTCGGGCGAACAACTCCGGATAAACCAACGTATGCCGTCTTGGGCGAGATCATGGGAAACACGTTCGATCACGCATCCTCTGTCATGGAAGGACAGGTGCAATGGTGGGCGACGGTTTACTGTGATCTCGAAAATCACAAAGCGTGTTATTCGTTCGTGGATATGGGCGTAGGGATCATGAAGAGTAAAAGTTTTAATCAAAGACTGCACTACCTCATCAGCACCGGCATTCGAGGGGCCGCAGAGCAACTGCGGGCATTGTTAAACCGGAAGATCCCGTCGAGAAGTGGTGTACCATATAGAGGAAAGGGCTTGCCGTGGGTATACGACACGTGCTGCGCGGGCAGGATCAAGAACCTTGCCATAATCGCGAACACCGTGTACTCCCAGCCTCAAAATGGAGTGTATCGAAATCTTGACAACCACTTCCACGGCACATTCCTATATTGGGAAACGTGAAATTCCCCCTGGAGCCTTGACGATCAGCATCGCTGACGAGTTCAGCAAGACGCCTGGCGGCAGATATCGGACTGAGGGGCCTTTCTCGGGCGAACAATTTCGCGAGGAGCTGCTCTTGCCGCGATTCGACGAGGCAGTTAAGCAGAAGGTGAAACTGTACGTCGATCTTGACGGCGGTTACGGATATCCATCCTCATTTCTCGAAGAGGCTTTTGGAGGACTGGCGAGGGTGAAAAAATCAGCATCCCTCGTTGAGAACACAATTGTGTTCAACTCCACCGAAGAACCCTATCTCGTGGATGATGTCCTCCGATACATTCGAGACGCCAGGCTAAAATAAAAGATGGGGCGCGAGAGGGAACCGCGCGCGGCCACAACCACCATTCCTATCACCGCCACGCTGATCGGAGCCGCCATCGTTCTGGCGCTCGGAATCATGATCGGTCTGGCGTGGGGGCGATGGCCTCAAATGATTTGGGAAAACAGAATGGATTGGGTGGCCATTCTCGGGCTGGCTGGGGCCGTCTTGAACGCCTTGGTCATATGGGTGGTATCCGTGTCCATCACGCATAAACTGGAAGAGCGTACCGTCGGGCGTCGGTTCGAAAAGGATCTGGTCGGTGGGTTCGGCAGGACAGCGTTTCAGGCAACCGAAAAAATACACGACTTTTTTCACGAGTGCACCACGCATTCAACTTTCTCCAACGAAGATCGACATCGAATGGTTTTGCTGTTTTCAGCGTTGGCGTAGGAGATTCTCCTGATCGAAGAGGCAATCCACATGTGCGCATTGCAGGGGCCGGGTTTAGATATCTCCACTGTTCAGTTGTGTAGGGGAGAATACAAGGATGCCCTCACCGATCACGACACAAAGACAGCGATTTCCCCCGAAGATACGAAACAGGAAGCGGTGAAGTACGCCGCCATGCGCAAGGCCCTGCTAATCTTGATGGTCGCAGCAAATCGATCTGTTTGAGCCTTCATCCCTGAATATGGCCCGCTACGACTAGCCAATCAGATTTAGCGGACTACCCAGGGCGCCTTGGGCGGTAAATGATTGATGGCGCGGGTAATTCTCTTCGACTGGCCGCGTCACCGGGAAAAACGTCAGCGTTTCATAATCATGGCGGCCACCGAAGCGTCCGTGACTTTGCCAGTATAATGAAGTCAACGCATGACTGACGTTCAGCTGTATTTCGCGATCGGTGTGCCGGTGTTCGCCGTTATGGTGGGCATCGTGGCGGGAATTCTGCAGATGAATTCCATTGGCGGACGATTTACCAGCATGGAAGCAAGGTTCACCAGCTTCGAAGCGAGCATGAGTGCCCGGCTCACCAGCCTCGAAAGCAGCGTGAACGCCCGATTCACCAGCCTCGAAGCGCGTTTCGACACGCTCACCGGGAAGGTCATCGAAATCGATAACCGTCTGACGCGAGTCGAGGCGATACTCGAGCGGCATTAAGAAGGCCCGCACAAAACAATCCCGGACGCCGGGCAGAAGCCCGGCGGCAGCCCGGAAGGGCTGGCCCCACTCAGGATTCGAATGCCTGGTGGGGCATTGGATCGGGTTCGGGGGCGGGGTCCGGATCGGGCATGGGATGCGGTTTCGGTTCGTCCGGATCGTGGGGGCCGTCAGCCTGTTCGAGGCGGATTTCGCAGTCGCAGCAGTCGCTGCACGCGCCGCATTTTTCGCAGAGATGATTGGAGCACGTATCCTTGGTGCACTTCACGCAAATGCGGGTGGATTGTTCTTCGCAGATACTGCAGACAAACGTCATGGGTATGGTCATTGAGGCTTTCGATTCGTGCCGGCCGGCGCGGCCGGCTGGCGGGAGAGAGTCGCCCGGCAGCGTTGCGCTTCGCGATCGACGACGGTGAACTGCTGTTCCTTTTCGTCGGCCAGCTCCAGAAGGTGTTTCTCGAAACGATCGATATCGCCGCTGTCTTCGGCGGCAACGGATTCGATCAGATCGGCCAGCGCCGGGTTCTGATATTTGCGCGTTCCGCCCAGGAGGGAACCGAGCATGAGGTGCGTCGCCTGCACGCGGAAGAGAGCCTTCATCGATTCCGTCAGAAGGTCGGGATGCTGGGCCAGAGCCGCCATGTCGCTTTGGATGGCGCCGAACTGTTCGCGTATCGAATTCCACTGTGCGAGGTAAGTGTCGGGAGCGCCTTTCGCGATCCAGTCGTTCGGGTGAAGCTGCGCCAGCATGGGCTCGATGCGCGCCGCGCGCTGCGAAAGGCGGTTGAAGATCGCCGCGACCTCCTCGTCCGTCATGCCTGGCGAAGAGCTGGTTGGCGAAGGGCCGGTTTGCTGGGCGAATGCGCCGGAGGAAAAAATGAGCGCCGCGAGAAAGAGTCGCATTTGAACTCAGGCTCTCACCGGAGCGGGCTTGAGCGCAAGCGCTGAAAATCCACAGGCCTTAATGCCCGGGCGGAGGTGGTGGTGGCGGCGGAGGAGGCGCCGGATTGCCATTTTTGGTATCCGCGGGAGAGCCGGCCGCCGTGCCGCCGGTTCGGCCAATGGCTCCGCCGCCGCGCCCGGCGTTCAGAGCCTCCTGATACAACACGTCGGACAGAGCCCTGGCCGCCCGCTGAAGTATTCCACCCTTATCGATCACCTTTTGCGCAATCGGTTCATTCTTATAAACTCGAACATATTCGCCGGGTCCGAGGATTCTCGGAGGATCGCTCAATCGCAAAAGATGGCGGACCTCAACCTGACCCTCTTCGTCCAACACGAGAGTGGTGGCATCCTCGTCTTCCACCTGGACATCGAAGATAGTGCCGCGTACCGAAATGACGGCGCTGGGAGTCCGGACCTTGTTGTTGTTGGGGAGTCCGCCGGGGTGCTCGATCTGCACCCTCACCTTGCCCAGCCAGACTTCCAGAAGATCTTTCCAATCGCCGCGGTTCTGGCGAAATACGACGCGGGACTTTGGAAAAACCTCGAACTTGCTGCCATCGGAAACCTGAAAAACGCCGTAGCCGTCGGGGCCGGTCACAATGACTTGTTGAGGCTGGACGGTGTCGCCCACATTCAATGCCCACAGATCGCTGCCGCGGAAGTACGAGATCTGTCCCGTGAACGATATCAATTTCGCCGCGCCGTCCAGATCGGGTGCGCCGAACTGCGCGCGCATGAGGGAGTTAGAAGACAACAGCGCCGCCGAAAGCGTGAAGACAATTCGGGCATAGTGGCGCGTGCGCGTCATGAGACCGTACCAGAATAGCACTTCAGGTGCAAGAGAAGTTGAGAAACCGCAAGATTTTAATGGGCAACCTGCGCCGAATCAGCAGTTTCCGGCGCGGATGGGGCATCAGGTGCGGTAGAATTGGGACACGTCGATGTGTCTTCGCGATACAGATGTGCGTTTTCGATTGATTAACGCACGCAGGTTTGGGCGGATTTTCGCGCTGACCACGGGATTAGGTTTGTGCGCGGTTGCGCAGACGAGTGCTCCCTGGACGCGGGTCGCGGGAACCACCATCAACGCCGGGTTGGCTGGTCCGGCATCGGGACCTGTGCGCGCGATCTGGTACGCGGCCGGCACGGGCAGGCTACTGGTCGAAACAGAATCCTCGCGAGTTTTCGAGACAGCCGACTTCGTTCATTGGCAGTTGAATACGGAGGCAACCGCTCCCCTCGGGAATGCCGGCTTGGTGAATCCGGTCTCGCTTCCGGAGGCGGGCGCGAAGGTTCAGGCGGGCGCGGCGCGCATTTACGCGGCAGGGCCGTCGAATGTCTATACTTCGGAGGATAGCGGCCGGACGTGGGTGAATCTGACCGGCTATAACAACCGGTCCGTGATTGGGGACGGGTTCACGGCGCTGGCGGCAGCGCCGGGGAATCCGCAGGAGATTTCGGCGGCGAACCGGCTTGGTGTATGGCGATCGCTGGATGGCGGCTTGTCGTGGCGCAGTCTCAACGAAGATCTGCCGAATCTGTCGGTTCGAAAGTTAATCGAGCGGAGGACGGCAGTGCTTGCCGACGGCACTTTGGTGGAAGCGCAGGCGGGCGCATGGACTCCGGTGGAGGGCAGCGATCCGGAGATTGCGTTGCGCGCGCGCTTCGGCGGGACCGTTAGCGGGGCGGTTTTATCGGCGGCTTCGCCGGGAGTTTCATCGGACACGACGGCTTACGCCGGAACTGCCGACGGGCGGCTGCTGGTTTCGCGCGACAACGGAGCGACGTGGAACGAAGCCCCCCGTGTCGCTACAGAAAGCATCGCGCGAATCTGGGTGGACGGCGATCGTGCCGACGTGGCCCTGGCGGCGGCGGGCGCGCACCTCTACCGCACCGTGAACGGGGGGCTGTTCTGGGACGAGGTAACGGGCGCGCTGCAAGCCGGCCAGATCCATGGGATTACGGCGGACCGATCCGCCGGAGTGGTTTACGCGGCAACGGATCGCGGCGTGTTTTCCGGAAGTTTGTCATTGAACGACGCCGGCGCCGCGGCCACAGACTGGAAGGCCGTTGCGCGCGATCTTCCGGCCGCGCCCGCCTGGGATGTCAGGCTGAACGCGGATAACACGTTGACCGTTGCCCTGGACGGATACGGCGTGTTTGAATCCGCCGCGCCGCATCGTACGCTCAACCTGCGTGTCGTGAGCGGAGCCGATTTGACCGAGCGACCCGCGGCGCCGGGCTCACTCATCAGCGTGCTGGGCGCGAAGGTCGATAAGGTGAGCGTCGATTCCGTCAACGTCGATTCCGTCAACACCCGGGGGGTCTCATATCCCGTGCTCGCCTCATCGGATCAAAGTTCCCAATTGCAGGTGCCCTTCGAAGCGGCGACCGGTACTTTCTCCCTTTCGCTCGAAGGCGCGGCTGACCGATGGAGCGTGCCGCTGACGGTGAATGATACGGCTCCGGCGATCTTCGTCGACGGGGAGGGCGCGCCGCTGATTTTGGATGCGGCCAGCGGACTGGTGGTGGACCCGAAACTCGCGGTTTATGCCGGTTCGACGGTGCAGATTCTGGCGACCGGGCTCGGCAAGGTCACGCCGCAATGGCCCACCGGGGTCCCTGCGCCATTGGATTCGCCTCCGGCCGTCTCGGGCGTGGTGACGGCGTTCCTGGATGGCCGCCCGATCGAGGTGACGCGAGCGATTCTTGCACCCGGTTATGTCGGCTACTATGTGGTGGAACTGCAGATTCCTTCCATCGTGAATCGGGGCGCCAGTGAGTTAAGGATCGTAATGAATGGGGCGGAAAGCAATCGCGTTAAGATCTATCTCGAACCGAATTTGCCGGCGCAGTAGGGTCATTCGTCGACTGCGGGACCTGGTGGGGAATCGTACCATTGCGCGGTAACGTCCCGATGCACATTGAGCACCACCGATACGTTGGCAATGTGCCGAATGGCCCCAAGGTTGCTGATGGTTCGAGATGCGAGACGTGATGAGTGAGCCGATGCCTGAGATCCAGGCACCCCAACACCCTCAGCAGTTGCTGGCCCCGCCGGAGGACTCGCCCACCAAGGTTGCGCCAGTCGAGAAACCGCCGACTCACCGCCGGCGATGGCTTTATGCGGCGATCCTGGTGGTTCTCACTCTGGCTGGCCTTTTCTGGTGGTATGAGCACGCTAAATCAGCCGCCGCCGCGAAGGCGGCAAGCGCGAAAGCCAAGAGCGCCGCGGCGGCAGGGGTTCCCGTAGTGGCGGCGCAAGCGCAGACCGGCAATATTGGCGTCTATGTAACCGGTCTGGGA
>Ga0181521_10008655_pt1 | contig 10378 bp, 7 predicted proteins | sample PEATcosm2014_Bin_32_FD_119764 | JGI IMG/M metagenome (GOLD analysis project Ga0181521, IMG submission 119764) | Peatland microbial communities from MTU Mesocosm Facility, Houghton, MI, USA - PEATcosm2014_Bin02_60_metaG | ecosystem: Environmental > Terrestrial > Soil > Wetlands > Peat | place... | reverse complement strand
GATCGGAATCGCCCAGTGGCAGCTTCGCGGAGCCCGCGATCGCTTCGCAGAAGCGGCCACGCATGAGCACTTGCGCCATCAGTACCGGCGGCCTGCTCTGGCCCATATTGGACAGACTTGCCATCCAAACCCATTTGCGAATCTCATCCGAGCCCAGCAATAAAAGGCCGCGGCGAACGGATTCGATGCGATTGGCCCAGTGGAAAGCCGCTGAATTGAGATATTTCAACAACGAATGCGAGAACGAGACATCTTGCCGGATCAGCTCCTCGATGGCCCGGAAATCCAACTCCTCCCGCTGGATCTGTTTGACCAGACGCAAACCGTTCATCTGGGATGCGGGAATGCGCGCGGCCTGCAGAACCGTGGGACGGGCGAAAAAGAATCCCTGAAAATAGTTGTAACCGAGTTCACGTGCCCTGCGAAATTCCGACTCGGTCTCGACTTTTTCCGCCACGATCCTGATGTTGAGTTGCTGGTAGCGGCGTACAATCCTCTCCTGGTCGGTGGGAGAGGTTGCCTGAAAATCCACTTTCAGAATGTCAACGAACGGGGCGAATTCCGCTGTCCGTTCATCGTCCAGACAGTCATCAAGCGCCAGGGCATAGCCTTGCTGCTGGAGTCTGTGACAGGCGGAAAGAACCTCTTGATCGGGCGCGACCGTCTCGAGAATCTCGATGACGGACTTATCGGGAGGCAATAACGTGGTCCAGTCCCCGAGAAGAAGTGTTCGATTGAAGTTAATGAAAGCCGGTTTGCCTCCGAGTAACCGATCCAGTCCTACTCCCAGGACTGCGTTCACAATGACCTGGGACGTGGCGGCAACATCATCCGTCGAATCGCAGAAATTGGCCTGGCTCGAACGAAAGAGGAGCTCGTATCCTGCTACGTTCAGCCTGCGGTCGAGTATGGGCTGGCGTCCGAGATAGACCTCCATATTTAATCCGGTGGGACCGCAAACAGTTTCCAGTGGCCCTGGACGTCAGAGAGAAAGAAGTTTCTCAGAGTCCACGAGGAAGCAACCGGAACTTACTGATCGTCTGCAGATCCCCGCTTTCACTAATTTCCTTACATATTCAGGTGACTACAGATCCGCGCATCAAACTATTGGAAAAAGGTTAAGGTACGTTCAGGCTGGTACTGCACGGTAGACATATGGCAATGTCTTCCGAAAGTTGTACTAACCGCAAATAACCGGCCGAAGTTCTGAACTTGGTATGAAACCGGAGATCGCTGCCGATATGTGACTACGCTTCGGCGCCCTGAAACTGCATTTACTTTCGACATATCGACAACTAACTTTCGTCGCCATAGTCTGACTACAACGGCAGGAGGCCCGTTTAACCGTGTTTCAGATCGATCAACTTCGGAGCCGCTTAGCAGCCCGTGGCAGAAGGCCCGTGGCCCTGGGACGACAGGCGAAACCGCCTGTCCCACCACGAAGGATCGGCAGTTTACCAATACGGTGGGACAGGCATTCAGCCTGTCGGGACTTCTGCCACGGGCTGTTAGCGCATAACCGGAACGGATGCACGGGCACATTTGCGGGGCGCCGGCGGTACGTCCAATTGGCTGGGCTCAGTGGCTGTAACATATTGCTTCCTGCGCACACCAGGTTAACGGGGGCGCGGCGCGTAACGCGCCCCTCCAGAGTGCTTCTCTTATGGCATCGCGCAACCTGAGCAACGGTGAAGAGCGCTTCCGCCTCGCTTTTGAAGAGGCGGCGGTCGGCATGATCACGCTCAACCTCGCCGGCCGCGTGATCGCGATCAACCAGTCGATCACCGAAATCACCGGCTACGAGAGTTCTGACCTCCTGGGGCGCAACGCCACTGAGATTCTGGCTCCCGAGCATCATGAAGATTACTCCGCCGCTGTTGCTGAAATCATCGCCAGCGGTCGCGGAGGCTACCGGCGCGAGCGCCGTCTGGTGCGAAAGGACGCGCGCTCTATCTGGGTGCGCAACAGCGCCACCGTGCTCCACCGCGACGGCAAGCCCGCGGAGATCTTCGTCATCTGCGAAGACATTACTGAGCGGCGCACCGCCACTAAGCGTTTGGAACATCAAGCCACGCACGATGAGCTGACCGGCCTCAGCAACCGCCGGCAACTGGAGTGCCTCCTGACGCGGACCGCCTCCTCCTGCGTGCAGACCGGGAAGCCAGCGGGCCTTTTCTATCTCGACCTCGACGGATTCAAGCTGATCAATGATACGCTCGGGCACGCGGCCGGTGACGTCGTTCTCCAGCAGGTGGCCGGAGTGCTTTCCCGGGCTGTGGAGAAGGAGGACGCCCTGGCCCGCTTTGGCGGGGATGAGTTCGCCATCATCGCGCCTCAGGCATCGGATCGCGCCGCTCTGGAGCAGAAAGCCGCCGGGCTCCTTCGCGCGCTGAGCACGCCCTTCTATGTCGGCGAGCGTGAACTCCGTATCGGCGCCAGCGTCGGCATTGCCGTTTGTCCGGCGGACGGCGAGGACGCCGGCACCCTCCTGCAGAACGCCGACGCAGCGATGTATGCAGCCAAGCGTCAGGGGCGCAATCGTTTCAGCTGCTTTACCGCCGGAATGCGCAAAGATGCCGGCGACCGCCTTCGCATCGAAAGCAATCTGCGGACAGCTTTGGAATTGAGCGAGATTTACGCCGCCTTCGAGCCCCAGCACAATCTGCGCACCCGTCGCCTCGTCCGTTTCGAGGCGCTCTGCCGCTGGCGGAACCGCGAACTCGGCGAGGTCAGTCCCGCCCGTTTCATCCCGGTCGCCGAAGAAATCGGAGTCATAAACGCCATCGAGCGCCTTATGTTGCATTCAGCCTGTCGCGAGGCCCTTCGCTGGCAGCAGGCGGGCTCGGCGGTTTCCGTGGCCGTCAACGTATCGCCAGTTCAGTTTGGGCGGCAGGATTTCATCGACACCATAATCGGTGCTCTAAGGGAAACGGGCCTCGATCCCGCGCGCCTCGAGCTCGAACTCACCGAAGGCGTCCTGATCCGCGACATCGAGCAGAGTCTCTCGCACATAGACCGCCTGCACGAGTTGGGCGTCCGGATTGCCATCGATGACTTCGGCACGGGCTATTCCTCGCTCGGTTACCTGCAGCGCATGCCGGTCGATGCCCTGAAGATCGATCGTTCCCTTGTCCGGGATCTGGACCGGAACCCGCAGTCCGTGGCCATGATCCGGGCCATCATCGCCATGGCGCGGGCTCTCGGGCTGCGGGTCGTCACGGAAGGCGTTGAATCCGAGGCTCAGTCCGAAGTCCTGCGCAGGCTGGGCTGCGATGAACTGCAGGGCTACCTGTTCGGCCGGGCCGAATCGCCGGAAGCCGCCTTCGCGCGTGTCACGAGGGAACTGACACACGCTGGACAGCCACCCGGAAAGCATCCGATGCTGATCGTGTCCTGATCGGCTGGCCGGTCCGCCAGGCAGGAATCGCGCCCCTTGACTTCAGCTTTTCCCTGTGACCGAATCATTCTGAGGCGCCTATGGACGATTTGCGGATTGGCCACATCGATGCCGTTGATTCCCAAACTCCTCTGACGAAGGATGGATCGAAGAAGCGATCCAGGCAGAGGCACGCCGCACCGGAAGAAGAGCCGATCGATCAAGTGACGCTCTCTTCCGCCAGCCAAACCGAAGAACAGTTGATCGGCTATTTTCCCGCGTTGCCGGACGAAGAAACAGAGTGAGCGCTACCATATCGGGTTTGGGCGCGCTGCACAAATCACCGGCAGAAACCTCGCTGCCGGCAACGTGAGGGCATGGGCAATCACATCGATCCGCTGCGAAAGGATTTTCGGAAACTGCTTGCCGTTCGCCCCATCCTCTATGGATTTGCCGGGGCCGGTGACACATTGTTTCATCGATCGACGCGCGCGGTACAGGTCCGCGTGTGCCGTGCTGGCGCTGCTTGCTCTCACAGAGGTCTTCTGCCTGCGGCCGGGGATACTGCCGGGCGCCAGCGCACTGGTCGGCAGGGATTACGACGAGTTACACATCCGGCGGATCATGTTCGCGAAGCAGGCCCTGTTTGGAATTCGGCACACGCTTCCGGCGTGGTATCCGCGTGAGTTCTTCGGATCGCCGTTTGCGGCAAATTTGCAAAGCTTTCCCTGGATCCCCACGCGCTTGTTTCTGTTTCTGTTCGATCCGTCCGTCGCTTATGCACCGGGGATCGCGATGGCCGCCGCGCTGGCGGCGATCTTCACCTGGCTGTATTGCAGGCGGGCGGGACTTTCCCGTGCGGGCGCGGTGGCCGCGGGCTGGACATTCGCGTGCGCGGGATTTTTTTCGTCGCGCGTTCTGGCGGGACACCTGCCGCTGCTCGAGGCCTACCCGTCGCTCCCGCTTTTGCTGTGGCTGGCGGACCGCGCGCTTGCACCCGAACGCGCGCGGCGTCACCGATTCGATCTGGCGGTACTGGCGCTTTGCACCACATGTGTTGTGGCGGCGGGTCATCCGCAGCTTCCGGCATATTCAGTTGCGGCGGCTCTCCTCTATACCGCCTGGAGAGGCCGGGGATGGCTGCGGGCGCGCGTTGCGGCTGCGACGATTCTGGGCGCCGGTCTGGCTCTCGCGGTGTGGTGGCCGATGCTGTTGCTGATCGGGCGCAGCACACGCGTCCTGCATTTATCGCCGACGGGCAACGACGTCGTGATGCCTTACCGCCGTCTGCTGGCCATCATCCTTCCGGGGATTGACGGATGGCCGGAACCGGTGGAACTGGCGAACAAAAATCCCTTCCGCGGATATTCCACCGATGCTTATTTTTGGGATACGGCCTCTTACGTTGGCATTCTCCCGCTGGCCGCGATGGTGGCGCTTCTGATCGGATGCATCGTTCGAAAACGAATGCCGGACTGGAGAGGGAGCTTTCTGGCGTGCCTGGGCGCGGGAGCTTTTCTCTGTTCGCTGCCGCTGGCGGATCCGCTGCTTCACCTATTGCCCGGGACACTCCTGCGCAGTCCGGCGCGGTTGTTGTACCTTTCCACGTTTTGCGCGGCAGTGGCGCTGGGCGCGGGCGTGGATGCGGTTCGCCGGGCCCGGTGGCCGCGTGGTGCGGCGGCCGGTAACGGACTATTGGCCGTTTGCCTGTTGTTGCACCTCGCCGATCTGGGCGGATTCTCGCGCCGGTTTATGCAGACGACTCCGCGGCAAAAGAACATTGAATTCATGGCCATTTTGGATCGCGAATTGCATGATGGCCGGATCGCGGAAGAGCGGGACGACCAGATTCTTTGGTACGAGGATCGCTATGACGATGCGGGCGGTTTCGATTCGATCTTGCTGGCCCGGTTCTATCGGGGATTTCTCGCATTGACGGGGGCTCCGCCCGGCCTGAACCGGGAGTTGATCGACGCGTCGGAACTTCCCGTAAAGGTGCTCGAAGCCACCGGCGTCCGGTTCGTGATAACGACGGTGGTAACCCGCACCAGAACGGATCTGCCATTCATCGGCAGCACCGGCGACGCGAAGCTTTATCGAGTGCCAAATCCGGCGCCGCGGGCGAGTTTTTTTGCCGGGGCCCAAACTGAGTTTGCGGCGGAAGAGCAGATTCCGGAGTTGTTTGCGGCGGACCCGCGGAACAGGCTGGTGCTGTCACTGGATGCGAGAAAGTACGCACCGGGTATGGGGGATCGTGCAACGAACCGGCCGGTAGCTCATCAGGCCGTAATCGCCTACTTGCGGCCTTCAAGCGACGAGATTCGATTACAGACTGCCAGCGATCAGCCCGGGTTTGCCCAGGTGCTGGAGGCTTACGACCGGGGATGGACGGCAACGGTAGACGGCGCGGGCGCACCCCTCTTGCCGGCGAATGCATTTGCCATGGCGGTTCCCGTCCCGGCGGGGAGTCATACGGTCCGTTTGCGATATGACACGCCGGGACGAACCATGGGCGAGGGACTGTCGCTGTTGAGTCTGGGTTTGCTGGCGCTGCTGATTACCTCGACGAGGTAGGTATTCCGCGCTCGACGCACCCGGCCGCAAACGCGGGTCGGCTTTTCCACTATTCGTTACCGCTCCCTCACGGTCACGGCTCTGATACAGCGTGGGTTTTACTGAGCCGTGACTGTAAAGGAGCGGTGGCGGAAGCGTGGAGACAGTCCACGCGGTGAGCGCATCGCGATCCCGTTCGGGCCATTTTTCGCGTTAGGATGGCCGGAAGGAGAAATTCCGTGAACCTGAAGGTGATCGCTGTCGCTGTGGCCGTGGGGAGAGCGTTCTTACTCGCGCTAATCGCACTATCGGCTTTGGCTCAAGATTGGACGCCATCTAGGATCGTTTCGAGTGACTACCCCGCGCTGCCCCGCGCGGCGCGAATTCAGGGAGCCGTTGAGGTCAGATGTACGCTGGACTCCAACGGTAGCGTAATCGCCGCCGAAGCACTCTCCGGCCCTCTGACTCTGCGGGAGGCAGCGCGCCAAAATGCGTTGTAATGGAGGTTTCAACGGACATCGAAAGATGTACGGGAGAATTCCGTCACACTCAGCTACAGCTTTGTGCTTGAAGGGAAGCCCCAGGATCGCAAAAACGCTACATTCATTTTTGAACTGCCGAATAGAGTTCAGGTGATAGCCCCCACGTTTATCATTGAGACCAACCCATAAAACGGACCAACGCACCTTTCAGTCACTACCCGTCAGACCGCAAACATCTTCGCGATGCGAGGATAGAGACGATGCAATACACCACACTTGGCAAGACCGGAGTCACCGTGTCCCGGCTCTGCCTCGGCTGCATGAGCTATGGGGGCGGCGCGGCTCCGGCCTGGGCGCGAGGCACGCACGGCTGGCACGTCGGCAAAGAAGACGCGCGCGAACACTTCGCTGTTGCGCTCGACGCGGGAATCAATTTCTTCGATACCGCCGACGTTTATTCGATTGGCCTGAGCGAAGAAATCACCGGAGCCCACCTCAGAGAAATGGCTTCACGCGACGACATTGTTCTTGCGACCAAGGTCCACGGGCCTATGGGTCCCGGCCCCAATCGCCGCGGGCTCAGCCGGAAGCACATCATCGAAGCCTGCGAAAACTCGCTCAGGCGTCTCGGCATGGATTACGTGGATCTCTACCAGATCCACCGCTGGGATGAGGCTACGCCTGTCGAGGAGACGCTCGACGCCCTGGATGCGCTGGTTCGCGCCGGCAAAGTACGCTATCTTGGCGCCAGCAGCATGGCGGCCTGGCAGCTCTCCAAAGCGCTCTACACAGCGCGGGAGCACGGATGGCATCGGTTTGTCAGTATGCAAAACCACTACAACCTGATTTACCGCGAGGAGGAGCGGGAGACGATTCCGCTGTGCATCGATCAGGGTCTGGCGGTCATTCCCTGGAGCCCGCTGGCCCGCGGCTTTCTGACGGGCAGCCGGCGGCGCGACGGTGGCGCCACCTCGCGCGCTCACAACGACACTTTCGCTCGGGAAATGTATTTCAGTGAGGACGATTTCGCGGTCGCCGAAGCGGTCGCGGAAGTGGCCAGCCAGCGCGGTGTCTCAGCGGCCCAGGTGGCCTGCGCATGGATCCTGCAGGCGCCAGGCGTGACCGCGCCGATCATTGGCGCAACCCGGCCACAACATCTGAAAGAGCTGATCGCGGCCGTGGAACTCAAGCTGAGCGCGGACGAAATCGCGGTGCTGGAAAAACCCTATCGGCCCCACCGGGTTCTCGGCCATGCACAGCCCATACCCAGGGCGATGCTGGCCGCGGGCAACCGATCGTGAAAATCTTTTGAGAATTCGGCACTTGACGTATCCGTAGCCGAAAACTACAATTATAGAGATTTGACAGGCCGTCAATTCGCTTTTGTGCTACGAAAGCCTTCTCAGCTTTCCAAAAAGTACCAGGATGCCAGCAGCGGAGACCGACAGGCTCATACCCGGTTCTGGACTGTCTCCGAGAACCTCAAATGCCCCAACTGCCACATTCTCATCCCCGGATTCTAGGACCCAGCCGGAACCATCGTGAAAAAACATGTTCCCGGTGACGCCGCTCGTGTTAAAGTCCCACCCGGCCCAAGTATCGACATCGCCGGGCAGCACTGCCACCCAGTAGGGCATCCCGGCTAGAACGGGGATGGTGCCGTTTCCCAGCAGCGTCTGCAAACCGCCGTTCGGCTCGGTATTCCATGACTCCAGAACTGCGCCGGGAGACCCGTTTGAATCGCTCAGATCGACTGTTACCGAGTCCCCTCCTCAACCGTAGTAAAGCGGCATATATAACGCTGTGAAATAAGACGAACTTCCGGGCGTAAAAGAAGTGGCCGGTTCTGTTAGTCCGAAAGGCGGAACAAAAGAAGAAGGTGTACCTTCCGGCCCTGAGACGATCCAAGACCGAAATGCATTGTACGGCAGATTATCGTAAACGCTGTGGCCTATCGACCTTTTTTCTTTGGCTGGCGGGGTGCTTGTTGGGGAGGTGGCGGAGGCGGGGGAGCTTCGCGCTGCGAACGTCCGGCCAGAAATGTCGTGACGATACTACCGATTCCGCCGACGCCGATTATGCTACCAGCGATCTCATGCCCAGCCAGTGCGGTATATGCCCCGGCCCCAATGGCGGCCAAGGTTATTAAAAGGGCACATATCTGGCCGCGCCCGGATTCGTCAGAATCCCTTTTTGCTTGCTCTATCTCCGTTCTCGCAATTGACTGCTCGATGGAACGGCGATGAAGAGCCTCCTCTTCAGCTAAGCGGATGATGCGGTCGGAGGAGCCAGGGCACAGTTTTTCATAATGGCCGAGGAGTTCTGGAGGCGGCAACGGACCGGAGAATGCCGCTCGACTATACTCGATGGATTCCGAAACAGATGAAATGTTTCCCGGTCTTTTGCCTTGACGGGGGATGTTTATCTCACCTGGTGTATTGGTAGGAAGGTTGGACTCCTCGCTCATCCTTTATGTCCGTTAGGGCGGCGGAAAAATAGAGGCCAATCATCTTCCAGTCTGAGGCTAAACAATCACGCGCAGAGGCGCTCGCGATATTTAATCCGTGGTATCTCAATCGCGGCCTGCGGCGGGGTGTCGGGTACAGAGAAAGAACGCTCGAATACCCTCTCCAAAAATTATTTAGACACACATCGGCGTCGAACATATACCTACTACCAGTATTGGCGATACTCGCTGCCTCAATCCCTGCCATTCGATTACCAGTGTATCAGAAAGTACTTGACAACTATTCCTGCTAATGGTAAACGGTGCTATCTACTCGCCCTTTGGCCCTGTCCAAAAGCATGGGTACGTCAAGTGCCGAATTCTCAATTTTTTTTGCCGGAATGGCTGGTACAGCGCCACGTGATTTGCGGGACGGCGCCGATTCCCGATTCAATGTTCGCGATTGCCCGAACGCTCGAAGGTTCCGCCGCCCGCGCGATCCCGACTTCGCGTCCGCGCGCGATCCTGGCATAACGGGTCAATCGCGAGCTTGCGTACTGCACACCAACCGCGGCGCCGATCCACACCTGCCAGTGCGACAGAAATCCATTCAGAAAAACAAACTCGCCGGCCCGGTCGAGGTCGGTCCCGACGCGCCATAGGCCAAGCGACGCGCAACTGATCGCAATGAGAGTCAACAGACTTGCGCTCAGCATTGCGCCCCGCGGGCACAATGTTTCAATCCGGACGCTCCGGCCGCTAAACTCCACGGTTAATGACCCTGGGGCTCTCTCGACGCCACGAAGTGCCCTCCGCCGCAGGCTCATAGTGCCGGATGGCGGGCCGATGCGACAACATGACTCGCCCTTCCGCCATGAGAAGCGCGGTACCGGACATGGCCAGCAGTGCCCCGGGAACGATATTCAGCAGAAACACAGCCGCGCGATTTGCGCGTGGCCCCCGCCTGCTCATGGCCGGAAGATCGCAAAAGAGCCTGTACCCGGCATAAATGCACGTCGCACCCACGGCGGTAAGAAACAACATGGCCACAAAGTTCATATTCCGATCTCTCTCCCAGCGGATGCAATTGAATCTCCAGAAACAAATGATTGAGATCATAGGCCTTTTCGCCGCCGTTGTGGAGGCACTGGCTCGATGGTGGCTGTTATGAACCACCAATAACCACTGCATGTTTTCTGGTTACAATTGGAATCCGGTGAAGAACCACGCGGGAGGAATCCATGAAACGGTTTGTAAACTGGGCAGTTCTGATTGCGTTGGCCCCCGCCGCGACAGTGGAACAGAAGTGGCTTTCGAGTGCGGTGTTTTCGGCTCAGGCTGCTGAACCAACAAGCATCAGTCTGCCGATCTTCGAGGTGGATCGCGCGTGGCCAAAAGTACCGCCCCAATGGAAGCTCGGAGATGCCTCGAGCATTGCCATCGACGCGCAGGACAATGTCTGGGTCCTGCATCGGCCGCGGACGCTCAAGCCGGAGCAGGCCGCCATGGCTGCGCCGCCGG
>Ga0181521_10008653_pt1 | contig 10380 bp, 10 predicted proteins | sample PEATcosm2014_Bin_32_FD_119764 | JGI IMG/M metagenome (GOLD analysis project Ga0181521, IMG submission 119764) | Peatland microbial communities from MTU Mesocosm Facility, Houghton, MI, USA - PEATcosm2014_Bin02_60_metaG | ecosystem: Environmental > Terrestrial > Soil > Wetlands > Peat | place... | reverse complement strand
CTTCTCCATCTGCTCCTGCGTCATCTCGGCATCGGCGCCGGCGGTCAGGCACTGCCGCATCCCGCCCGCCACGATCTTGAACCCGGCCCGGTCCAGTGCACTGGACACCGCAGCGAGCTGTACCACCACGTCCTGGCAGTCGCGGCCTGACTCGATCATCGCGATTACTCCGGCCAGCTGGCCCTGGGCACGGCGAAGCCGGTTGAGCACCGGGCCGGTCACTTCCTCGTCTATCTTCACTGGCAACCCTTCTCGTACTCTCCACTATACCCGCGGGGGTATTAGTGCTCCAGCGTCGGGCAGTCCTGGGTCCGGCCGGTCACCTGCCGCAACCGGACCGCTGGGGCGCCATCAGTCCCTCATCTCGGTCATATACCCCCCGGTGTATAGTGGCGAGGACATTGTTGACCGCGGAGGGAATCACATGTGCCATCGGGTCACCTGCCGGACCTGCAATAAGCCCACCTACCGGGGCTGCGGCAGGCACGTCGAACAGGTACTCGCAGGAGTGCCCAAGTCGCAGCGGTGCAGCTGCGACCACGCTCAGAAGAGCGCCGCCGGGGGCCTGCTCGCGAGGCTGCGCCGGCGCTAGGCCGTCCGCACGCGATCATCACTTAAGGAGATAGGGAACAGCGGTACGGAGATCCCGCATGTGGCGCCCGGACGTTGCCGCGCAGCCTTGCCCAGGTACCTGGCATCAGGATGCGGGACGTTCGGTCGGGCGCTCGCCAGCCCGCCCGAGCACGGTCGAAGCAGAGGCCGGCGGCGGGCAGTGACCGGGCTGGACGCCCAGCTACGACCGGCACCGCACAGCGGTACTGCTAGAGGATGCCTGGAGGCCGGCCGCAGCGGAGGCATCGGCGGCCAGTAGCATCTTCGTGCCGGCGGTCGGGTCATTGGGGATTGCCCAGGCACCGAGGCAGAGAAGGACGCGCACGTGACGCTGGAACTACGGCGAGTCTTGCTTCAGCGGCGATCGCCGCTGAGGGATTCGCGGATCCGCCGACCGGTTCGCCCTGATCGTCCACCCGGTAGCCGCCAGCAGGGGCGCGATATCGGCAGGCGTGGGAGCCGTCGCCGGGATGGTCACCCTGGTCTTCGCGGGGATCATGACGGCAACCATCGTCAGCGGGTTCACGCCGCTCTACTTGCTGTTTGCCCGCCTGAGCCAGCGCCGGACGGACATGGGGCTGCTCAGGCGCCCCAGGCTGGCCGCGCCGCCACGCCCGGACGGCCCGCGAGAGGCATCGTCGCTTGACCACTCCAGGCGGCCGGGCGCGACGCAGCGCAGCGCGCTGGCTCAGCGCGTCGCTTGACCGGCGGCACGCCAGGGTCAGCGAGCGCGCGCGGGACCCTCGGCCGCTTGTCAGGCAGCGCCTGCCGTCCGGCCGCGGTGCCATGGAGCAGCCGAACATCACCAGTCACGGGGCTGGCGTACTCACGGCGCGGTTCTGGCTGCTAGTGGCCCTGACCGGGGTTGCCGCCGGACTGTTTGGCGCGCTCATGATGCTGATCCTGTTCAACGTGCAGTATGCGGCGTTCGGCTATCATTCCGGCAGCCTGCAGCACGGTGTCGAGCAAGCCTCGGATCTCCGCCGCGTCGGCTCGCTGCTGATCGCTGGCGCGTTCGGCGGCGTCGCGTGGTTCCTCCTGCGCCGCTACACCAAGGGTGAGCCATCGGAGATCGATGAGACGATCTGGAACGGCGACGGGCGGCTGTCGTTCCGTCGCTGCCTGGGCACGTCGGTGATTTCCGAGATCGTCATCGGCATGGGCGCCTCGATCGGGCGCGAGGCCGCGCCTAAACTGCTCGGCGGAGCATCGGCAAGCGTCCTGGCCGGCTGGGGCGGGCTGAGCACCCAGCAGCGACGGCTGCTGGTAGCCTGCGGCGGCGGAGCCGGGCTCGCTGCGGTCTACAACGTCCCGCTTGCCGGCGCCCTGTTCACTGCCGAGATCCTCATCGGCAGCATCTCCCTGCCGGTCATGCTGCCGGCCCTCGCGTGCTCCTGGATCGCCACCGCCACGGCGTGGATATACCTGCCCGATCGTGCCACCTATCTCGGCATCCCCGACTACCGCTTCAGCTCGTCGCTGATGACCTGGGCGCTGCTGGCCGGGCCGGTTATCGGGCTGATCTCGTCCGCGTACATCCGGCTCATCGGATGGGTCTCGTATCACCGGGCGCGGGGGCTGCGGGCACTGTTCGCACCAGTGATCGCATTCGGCATCCTCGGCGTCATCGGCATCTGGTACCCGCAGGTTTTCGGGAACGGCCTGGACATGGCCCGCGACGCCTTCCTCGGCATCGGCAGCCTCAGCCTGCTACTCGTATTGTTCGCGCTCAAGCCGCTCGTCACCGCGATGTGCCTGGGCAGCGGAGCATCCGGGGGCCTGTTCACCCCGACGCTGAGCACCGGTGCCGTCCTCGGCGGGGCGCTCGGCATCGCCTGGAGCCTGGCCTGGCCAGGCTCGCCGTCCGGCGCATTCGCCATGGTAGGCGCGGCTGCCATGATCGGCGCGGCGATGCAGGCACCCCTCGCTGGCCTTGCGCTCGTGCTCGAGCTCACCCACAGCGGCTTCGGGCTGATGATCCCGATGATGGCGGCCACCGCGACTGCCACGGCGGTCGCCTTCTATGTCGACGGGTACTCCATCTACTCCGCCCGGCTGCCGGCGTATACCGCAGACAACTCGCCAGCGGCCAGCCGGGCCTAGCGAGCGTCGCCGCTGAAGGAGGCCGGGGCGCATAAACAGCAGAGGGAACGCCCGAAGCCTCTGTTGCGACGGGACGTTTGTCCCTTGTGCCTGGCAGCGGGGCCGATGACGCTCCGAGAATGACCAGGGCAATGGGAAACGCCCGATGAGCAGGGTGGTGATCCTCGGCGCGGGGATCTCCGGCCACACCGCGGCGGCGTTCGCCAGGAAGTGGCTGGGCCCAGAGGACACCGTGACGGTCGTCTCGCCGAACGAGACCTACAACTGGATCCCCTCTAACATCTGGGTCGGCGTCGGCCTGATGAAACCCAGCCAGGTGACGTTCCCGCTCGCCCCCGTCTACGAGCGCCACGGCATCGAGTTCAGGCAGGCCTCAGCACGTGAGATCCACCCGGAGGGCAACGCCGACCACTCGGTCCCGTACGTCGTGATCGAGACCGCCGCAGGCGCACGGGAACAGGTGCCCTACGACTTCCTGATCAACGCGACCGGGCCCAGGCTGCGCTTTGACAAGACCGAGGGGCTCGGGCCCGAGGGCAACAGCCTGTCGGTGTGCACGCCCGAGCACGCAGTCCAGGCCTCCACCGCGCTGGACGAGGCGGTCGGGCGGATGCGGCGCGGGGAGCGGCAGCGCTTCCTTGTCGGTGTCGGCCACGGCACCTGCACGTGTGAAGGCGCGGCGTTCGAGTACGCGGTGAACCTTGAGTTCGAGTTGCGGGCCCGTAAGGTCCGCGACAAGGCGGAGATTACCTGGATCACCAACGAGTACGAACTCGGTGACTTCGGAATGGGCGGCATGCACCTGCGGCGCGGCGGCTATGTCGTGCCGAGCAACATGTTCACCGAGTCCTTGTTCGCCGAGCGCGGCATCGACTGGATCACCCGCGCGCATGTGAGCAAGGTAGACAAGGACCGCGTCTGCTACGAGACCCTCGACGGAGCGCAGCGCGAGCAGGAGTTCGACTTCGCGATGCTGCTTCCCCCGTTCTCGGGCGTCGGCCTGCGGGCCTACGCGCCCGACGGCGCGGACATCACCGACCGGCTCTTCCTGGCCAACGACTTCATGCGGGTGGATGCGGACTACGCCGCCAAGCCGCCTGGGCAGTGGGCGCCGGGCGACTGGCCGCGTACCTACCAGTCACCCGCTTACGGCAGCATCTTCGCAGCCGGGATCGCGTTCGCCCCGCCGCACGCGATCTCGATCCCGCACACCAGCCCGAACGGCACGCTTATAGCCCCTGCGCCGCCGCGCACCGGGATGCCGTCAGCTGAGATCGGCAAGACCGTCGCCCGCAGCGTCGTCGACATGATCCGCGGCGCTCAGGGACCGACGCACTCGGCCTCGATGGCCGAGATGGGCGCAGCGTGCGTAGCGTCCGCTGGCGCGCACCTGCTGACCGGCACCGCTGCGTCCATGACCGTCTACCCGATCGTCCCCGACTTCGCGCGGTATCCGCAGTACGGACGGGACCTGAATCAGACGTTCGGCGAGATCGGCCTCGCCGGGCACTGGATTAAGATCCTGCTACACCACATGTTCCTGTACAAGGCCAGGCTCCGCCCCGGCTGGGCCCTGATCCCGGAGTGACAGCCATGGCCATCCCCGACTCTCCCGCAAGGCCAACCCAGCCAGCCCAGGCAACCGGCAGCCCGGCTACGGCTGACGGCGCGCCCAGCCCGCCCACTGGGACAACAGCCACCGGCGCCGCCAAGGTCACCGCCGAAACCGCTCCGTACGTCACCCGGCCCACTAGGTCGACAATCTTCCTGCGGACGTTCGTGCCCTGGCAGCTCTGGCGATTCGTCCGCATCAACGCCAAGATGATCAGGATAATTCGCGGCCCGCGCAGCTAAGCGGTCACCGCCCCGCGAGCCTTAGCGGGCGGTCATCGTCGATACTGGCCACGCTGGCCACACTGGGCTGGCGACTGCAGCAGGTGCCACGCGTCCGGCGTCGACAACCGAGAAGCCTGTGCCCGGCGCCTTCGTTTTGATCTTCGCCGACACCCTGGACGGCAAATGGGACGTCTCGGCCAGACGATCGCCGCGCTCAGTCCCGCCGGCCTGACCTCGGATCCGGATGGTCCGTCCGTAGGCAAGCGAACGATAGCGCGTACGCCATTTGGCGGACTCCGGACACCGTTTTTATCTCGCGGACTCGGCCGACCCATTTGACGCCAGCTACCGCTTTCCGCCGGCGCCCTGCCCCTGCAGCTGCCTGGCCTGCTCTGGGCTGGCCTTAGGCCGACGCGGGAACAGGCGGCCAAGCCATCCGCTCATGCTGCCCTCGCGCCCGCTTCGCCGGCGTACGAGACCGTGGTGAATGCCCGCACCTCCACCTCACATACCATGATCACAATACATACCCCTACGGGTATCAATCTAGACTAGAGCCGGCGAGCGAAACGGGGCGCGCAGGCTCACCGCACCGCCCTGTTCACCGTGTCCGCCAGGCCCCGCCCAATACGCGGGCGCACCCCCAGAACGCCGGCCGCTCGGTGACGCCTCGAGCCCGCGGCCCGCAAGACCGGCAGCGCCATCCGCACGCAGGCACCCCTGCCGGCGGCCAGGCTCGTGACCAACCTGGCCGAGGGCGTCGGCGGCCCGCCGGATCCGGCGGTGCTGTACACGCCCGAGTCCATCACGCGCTCCCTCAGCGGGCTCACCGTGCCGCGCGCTGAGCGAGTCTTCCGCCTGTCTCCGGCGTCAGTGGCGACCGCGAAGCGGTGGACACCCTGGTCCGCGCCGCCCGGGACTGAGCCGGCGGCAGCGCCGACCGCCAGCACCGGGCCAGCCAGGCTACGCAGGTCCAGCCGGTGTTCGCGGATCTGGCGGACCATCAGCAAGACGAGGATCGCGTTGATGATGTATGCGGAAGTCGTATTCATGACCCGAGCCTGCCGCCCGCCAGCCTCCCGCGCGCCGGCCCGGCCCACGGATGGGGATCCGGGTTGACCGGGCTGGGACGGGAGATCAGGCACGGGTACCGGCCGGGACGAGCGCTGAGGTGGCAGTCGCGCCCGCCGCCAGGCGGCGGCCGCGCAGGTAGACCACGACCAGGCGGTTGAGCACGTCGGCCAGCGCCATCATGACCAGTGCCGCCACAGCCGGTCGTTAGCTCAGCTGGCCTGTGCGGTGAGCTCGAGGGTGGTGCCGACGCTGTTCTGGATGAATGCGTCGGGGAGCTTGCGGGCGATGGCGTGGGTGGCTTTCCAGCCGGTGCAGTGAGCGGGGACGAGCACATCGGGTGCCAGATCTTCGAAGGCTTCGATGGTGTCGGCGATGACGGGCTCGAAGAGCGGGCCGCTGAGGTGGAAGCCGCCGATTACCGCGTGGATCTGATCGATGCCGGTCAGCCGCCTGGCGTAGCGGCAGATGTTGACGATCCCAGCGTGCCCGCACCCGGTGAGGATCACCAGGCCCTTGCCCGCGACGCGGGCGATGAGGGCCTGGTCGTCGAGGATCAGCGGGTCTGGCTCCCAGGTGCCGTGACGCCATGCCTGGTGGATGGGGAACCCGTGCTCGAACCCGGTGGTGCGGTCGATTTCACCGGTGATGAGCACCGAACGGTCGAACAGGAACGATGGCTGGCGGTTCTCGATGATGTCGAACCCGGCGCCCTCGAGCGCCCGGCGGCTTGTCGTCGGGAGCTCGAAAGGTTCCCCGCCGGGGATGGCGAGCCGACGCCGGGCCCAGAACTCGGGGTGGATGACAACGGGCATGCTGGCCGGCCCGAGCCGGCCGATGAGCCCGGACAGCCCGGTGGTGTGGTCAAAGTGACCGTGGCTGCAGACGATCACCTCGATGTCCCGCAGGTCGCGGCCGAGGCGGCCCAGGTTGTCGGCGCAGCCGGTCGGGGTGAGCCCGGCGTCGAACAGCAGCCGGCGAGTGGCGCCGCCCTTGCGGATCTCCACCAGAACAGAGAATCCGTGCTCGGCCACCGGCCAGTCGCGCGTTTCCCCTGCCTCGAGCGTCCGGGCGCCGACTAGCGCAGGCGCCGCGCCAGTCAGCGGGCCGCCCAGCGGGAGCCGCCTGGCGGGGCCCTGGCCGGGAAGCAGGATGTCGATCGAGTTGTCGCAGACGGTGAGCACCGACACCGAGTCAACCGGCTCGAGAGGCAGCACCTCGCCCGTCCAGGCCGGGCCGGCAGCCGCGGCAGCGACGCTGGGCACGTGCACCTCTCCACCGGTTTCACACACGTCAGTTCACCCTCCTGTGCGGCACGGCCCCGCCGCTGCCGTCTCGTCCCGGGCAGGCGACGATGTCCCAAAGATAGTGCGAGGACACCGATCGCCTCGGCAGCGGCACGGCAGCGGCGGCCCGCTACGCTCTGACCGGCACTCCGATGCGGACGAGGCCGGGAAGATCAAGGTCCTCTCGCTCGTCGCCGATGAACTTACGACGAGCCCACCTGCCAAGCTTTTGGGCGTCGCTGAGGCGCTCCTCATCAGGCAACGGCGACCCTGTCCCGCTCGAAAATAGGATTCGGCTGGAGAGCTGTGGTTCTTCGAGTGTCAGGCGGCGTGGATGTATTCGTTGATCAGGCCGCCCGGGACGGTTTTTCGGTGGATCCGTTCGACGCCGGAGTCGGTTGCGGTGACGAGGGGAGCACGGCATTCGCTGTCGGGGACACGTTGCGCGATGCCCTGGTGCGGCCTGGCCGTGTTGTAGTGCGCCTGGTATTCGGCCAGGACAGCGCGCAGATGCGCCTCACCGAGAATCAGCACCCGGTCGGGGAGCTCTCGGCGCAGGGTGCCGGCGAGGCGCTCGCGCAGATCGCGTTCATGCGCGGCGCCTGAGCAGCGGTGCGCAGGCTCCTGGTGCCGGTGGCCTGGAAGACGGCGTCGAACGAGGCGGTGAAGTCCGGTCCGCGGTCGTGGATCAGGAACTTAATGTCCCCGGACCGCTCGCCGAGGCTGAGGGCGAGGTTGCGGGCCTGCTGCACGGCCCGCTCGCCGGCGGGGTTCGCGGTGACGCCGCCAAGATGCATCCGGCGGGTGCCATGCTCGATGAACACCAGGACATGCAGTTTCCTCAGCAGCACGGTGTCCACGTGCAGGAAATCGACTGCGACGATCCCGGCAGCCCGGGCGTGCAGGAACTGCCGCCAGCTCGGGCCCGGGCGCCGGGGTGCCGGATTGATGCCCGCGGCACGCAGGACCTCCCGCACGGCAGACGGCGCGACTGTCACGCCGGGCCTTCTGAGTTCGCCGTGGATCCGGCGGTGTCCCCGCAACGGATTTTCCTTCGCCAGGCCGGCGGCCAGGCGGGCGATGCCCGGGACTGCCGGCGGGCGCCCTGGCTTGCGCCGCCTGCTCGTGTCGTCCTTCTTCGCCGCCAGCCTGCGGTGCCAGCCCAGCAGCGTCGCTGGCGTCACGGGGAAGACCCCGGCCCAGCGCCTGCGCGGTATAAGCCGCGCCAGCGCGGCGAACCAGGCCCGGTCGGCCGGCTCATACCGCACCCGGCCGGCGTACCGGCGCAGTACCGCGTTCTCGTGCCGGAGTACCAGCAGCCCAGCATCCTTCGCCCGGTCGCCGCGGAACACCAGGACCGCCAGGCCGAGTACCCGGCACGTAAGCAAGCAGGCGATCTTGAGCAGCACCCGGCAAGCTAACCAGCACCAGTCAAGCCTGCTGGCGAAAGCGCAGGTCAGCCACCTTCTGCCCGACCCGGAAGTCCGCGGCCACCTGCCGCGCTTGATGGAGCGGGTCAGCCAAGAGCGGGCAGTACCGCTCGAACTGCCACGGCCGCACGTATCGGGCAGCGGCCTCCTGGCGGCGCCGTCCGCCACAAGCCGGGGCGCGGCATGCAGACTGGTAACCCGGATTCTCCGCAGAACGAAGACCCGGCCGGACTCCCCTGCCCCGGCGTGGTCTCGGGCTGGTCAGAAAAAGGTCCAGGCACGCCCGGAATCCCTGTCCCGCAAGGAGCCGACCCTCCGGCTGAACTCCCCGGCCGCAGCCGGGGACTGCCCGATGTTCTGCATGATCCAGGTCGTCATCGTCAGCTCCCGGATCTCCCGCAGCACCGGATATCCCGGCCAGCCGCGAACATCGAACCCGTACACGACCGCGAACTCCTCGTACCGCTCCTCGGCCAGCCCGTACCGCTCCACCGCGATAGCAGTCGGCAGCAGATCCCACTCCCGCGGCCCGATCGCAGCGGACTCGAAGTCCGACAGCACCACCTCTCCGCGGTCAGTCAGGAGGTTCCTGGTATGCGCATCCCCGTGGATCGGGCCAGTGCGCGACGGGATCTGTGACAATTGACCGAGAGGCCCCGTTGCCGGACGGAGACCAGTGGTGAGGGAATCAGACGCCATCGAGAACGCCCGCCGCGTCCTGGGCGCCAAGTTAGCGACCTACCGCCGCGCTGCCGGCTACAACCAGGCCGAGTTCGCGTCCCTGATCGACTACAGCCGTAGCACCATCGCGAACGTAGAAACCGGCCGTCAGCACGTCCCGGGCAAGTTCTGGACAGCCGCAGACACGGCGCTTCACACAGGATGTGCTCTAGCCGAGGCTAACGACGAGATCGAGGCCGCGGTGCGGCGGGAGCGCGAGGAAGCCGCGCGCCGCTCCCCCCTGTTCCCGCTCGCCGCGGGCAAAGGTGACGATGCCGGTGCTGGTCTCGCCGCGCCGCTGGTCCACGTGCCTGGAGGCGCCGTCGTGGCGTCTGGTCATGATGACAGGTGGCTGGACGTGATCACCATGGCGGCGAGCGGGGCCCGCGAGCACGCTGAGAATCTGGCAGTGACCGGCATCGGCCCCGCAACGGTGGAGCAGATCACCGCGGACGTTGTCCGGCTGGGCCGTGCGTATGTGAGCGCACCCCCGCTTCCGCTGTTTGCCGCCATGGACCGGTCACTGGGCCGGATCCAGGCAGCGCTCGACTGCAAGACCTACCCGGCTCAGGCACGGGATCTGAACTTCCTCGCCGGGGCGGTGTGCGGCCTGATGGCCAATGCAAGCCTGGACCTGGGCCGTGAGGAAGCTGCTGATGACCTTGGCCGGGCAGCCTGGACCTACGGGCGGATCATCGATCACGGCCCGCTCATGGGATGGGCGCGCGGGACCCAGGCACTGGCCGCGATCTGGGATCATCGGTACTCCGACGCGGTACGGCACGCCGAGGACGGCCTGATCCATGCACCAGCAGGCACGGGCGCGGTGCGGCTGCACGCCATACACGCCCGGGCGCTGGCCGCAAACGGAGACTGCGCGCAGGCCAGGGCGGCCATGACCGCCGCCGGAAAGGCCCGCACTGGCACGCATCGAGATGAGCTGCACGACGGCGTCGCCGGAGAGTTCGCCTTCGATGGCGCAAAGCTCTCCTACTACGAGGCCCTCACGCTGGCCGACGCTGAGGATCCGGCCAGGGCCGGGCACGCCGCCGAAGCCGCGATCAGCCTCTACCAGGCCGTTCCGGCGCGAGCCCGGTCCTACGGCTGTGAGGCCCTCGCCTGCGTTCAGCTCGCAAGGGCACAGCTCATGAGCGGGAAGCTGGAGGATGCGGCCGAAACACTGGGAGGTGTGCTCGCGCTCGACCCGCAGATGCGCATCGGGAGCCTGGCTCAGCAGCTGGAGACCTGCCGCCAGTTGCTGCGCGTCCCCGCCTGCCGCAGTTCTGGCACCGCCCGTCAGCTGGAACGGCAGCTGGCCGCAT
>Ga0181521_10008652_pt1 | contig 10381 bp, 8 predicted proteins | sample PEATcosm2014_Bin_32_FD_119764 | JGI IMG/M metagenome (GOLD analysis project Ga0181521, IMG submission 119764) | Peatland microbial communities from MTU Mesocosm Facility, Houghton, MI, USA - PEATcosm2014_Bin02_60_metaG | ecosystem: Environmental > Terrestrial > Soil > Wetlands > Peat | place... | reverse complement strand
GAGGGAACGGCGCCGCTTGAACTGGGCAGGCGCTTGGCGGAGCTCGGTTTTCTGCCCGGCGAAGCCGTGCGTATCGTGGCGCGCGGCTTGATGGCACGCGATCCCATTGCGGTTCGCATCGGTACAGGTACTTTCGCATTGCGGCTTTTCGAAGCGGCCTGCGTCCGCGTGTGCCCGGAGCAGCCTTTGCTCGGTTAGGCCCCATGGAGGCCCTGCCTGGTGTGCACCCGAGTCCCTTAGTCGCGTTGGTCGGCAATCCCAACTGCGGCAAAACGGCATTATTCAATGTTCTAACCGGCAGCCGGCAAAAAGTCGCCAACTACGCCGGCGTGACCATCGAACGCAAGGAGGGCTCGTTGTTGACGCCGTCCGGCCGGCGCGTGCGCATCCTCGATCTGCCGGGTGCGTACAGCCTGGACCCGCTGACGCCGGATGAACAAATCACCTCTGATGTGTTGCTCGGGCGACGTGCCGGCGAGACCACGCCGGACTTTGTGGTATGCGTCACGGATGCGACCAATCTGCGCCAGAATCTGCGGCTGGTGCTAAGCCTCAGGCGGTTGGGCTTGCCGATGGTGATCGCATTGAATATGACGGACATCGCGCGGCGTAAAGGAATCGCCATCGATGCCGAACGCCTGGCGGCCGAGCTCGGCGTGCCGGTCGTCGAAACGGTTGGCATCAAAGCCTCCGGGGCCAGCGCTCTGATCAAGGTGCTGGACACGGTGGCGATTCCCGCGCACTCGCAGCCTACCGCGGTGTGGCGGACGCCGACCGCCGCCGACATCGAACACGATCAATGCGAAGTCCGCAGAATTCTGGGGGTTGTCGGCGGCGACCGACTCGAAGGCATCACATTCAGCGATAAGGTGGATGCCATCGTGCTGCATCCGGTGTTTGGGCCCCTGATACTCGCCTCGATCCTGTTCCTGGTTTTTCAAGCCGTTTTCGCGTGGGCACAAGTGCCGATGGATGCGATCAAGCTCGGTGTCGGTGCAGTCGGCGATTGGCTCAGGTTGGCCCTGCCGGAAAGTCTTTTGAAGGATTTGCTGGTCAACGGTGTGCTGGCGGGTGTCGGCAGTGTCTTGGTGTTCCTGCCGCAGATCATCATTCTGTTTTTTTTCATCTTGTTGCTCGAGGACTCCGGCTACTTGCCGCGCGCCGCATTTTTGCTCGACCGCTTGATGGGGAGCGTTGGCTTGTCGGGGCGCGCGTTCATTCCTTTGTTGTCCAGCTTCGCCTGTGCCATTCCCGGAATCATGGCGACGCGCACCATCCAAAATGCGCGCGACCGGTTGACGACCATCATGATTGCGCCGTTGATGACGTGCTCGGCACGTCTACCGGTGTACGCACTGATCATCGGTGCCTTCATCCCCCGCCGGCCCGTTTGGGGTGGCTTGGAATTGCAAGGTTTGGTGCTGTTCGCTCTCTACATTGCCGGTGTCGCCAGCGCCATGGGCGTTGCCTATGTGCTCAAGCGTAGCGGCGGCTCCATGACGCGTTTCCAGACCCTCATGTTGGAATTGCCCGCCTATCACTGGCCGAGTCTGCGGAGCCTCGTCATCGGCCTGTGGCAACGCGTGGAAATCTTTTTGAGCCGGGTCGGCACGATTATCCTGGCCTTGATGGTGATCCTGTGGGCCCTCTCGTCGTTTCCGGCCCCGCCGCCGGGCGCTCCCGGCCCGGCCATTCAATACAGTGTTGCCGGGCACTTGGGCGCCTGGCTTGCAGTGCTGTTTGCGCCCATCGGCTTTAATTGGCAAATATCGATTGCGCTGGTGCCAGGGCTCGCGGCCCGCGAGGTCGCCGTGGGTGCTCTCGGCACCGTCTACGCCTTATCCGCGACCGGTAGCGACATCAGCGGGGCGCTGACGCCGTTGATTGCGCGGTCATGGAGTTTGCCGACGGCGCTTTCCCTGCTTGCTTGGTATGTGTTCGCGCCCCAGTGCCTGGCGACGCTAGCCACCGTCAAGCGCGAAACGAATTCCTGGCGCTACCCCGTCATGATGGCCGCCTATCTATTCGCGCTGGCCTATGCAGGTTCTTGGATCACCTATCGAATCGCCCTGGTTCTGACGGGTTGAAGCGTGCGATGAGCCTATGAACCGAGTTCTCGATAATTCCTTGGTCGGTCTGGCACTGCTGGCGAGCGCGGGGTACGCACTTTCATCGCTCGGCCCGAAGGGTCTGCGGGCGCGGATGTGGGCGGCGCTCGCGCGCCTCGCGGCGCGTGCTCCCGCGTTCCTGCGATTGGGCGGAGTCGCGCGCCGACTAGTGGAGGCGAGTCGCACTACGTCCGGCGCCTGCGGCGGTTGCGGCAGCTGCGGCTCCGAACAATCGGATGCGGACAAGCCGCCCGCGACGGAGGTGCGCGTGCCGGTGGCGAAGCTCGGCAAGCGCAGTTAGAGCCTATCGTCAGGCCCCGGGACGCCGCCGCCGGTGCGGCGAGTTGCTATTCGCCTGTGAAATGCGGTGCGCGCTTGCTGCGGAATGCGCAGCCGGTGAGGATTCGTGGGCTCAGTGTGCCGCTCGGCTCGGTCAGTCATAATGGTCCGGACATCTGCCTCTGAGCGCGTGAAATGCCACTTCCTACAATAACCTGAGGCGACGGAATTGCGTCTGAACTCCGCTCAATTGCCGGCTGTCCTGGGTCGCGGTCTCGCTCGCATCTACCTGGTCTCCGGGGATGAACCGCTGCTGGTCGGCGAGACGGCGGATGCCATCAGAGCTGCGGCGCGAGCGTCCGGGTACGCCGATCGCACGGTGTTCTTCATCGACCGCGGCTTTGCCTGGGACGATCTGCGCTACGCAACCCAGTCACTATCGCTGTTCGCCGAGCGCCGCCTGTTCGAATTGCGCATGCCCAGCGGTAAGCCCGACAAGGGCGCGACGCTGTTGGTCGATATCGCGATGCAACCGCCGCCCGACGTCGTGTGCTTGGTTCTCACCGACAAACTCGACAGAAAGACCAGTGAGGCTCCGTGGGTGCGTGCCATCGAACGCCAAGGCGTGTGGATACCAATCTGGCCGGTGGAGGCGGCGGCTCTGCCGGCATGGCTGCATTCCCGTGCGCGAGCCTTGCATCTGGAGATGGAGGCCGCGGCGGCGGGGCTGATCATCGATCGCGTCGAGGGAAATTTGCTCGCCGCAAAGCAAGAACTCGAGAAATTGGCGCTGCTCGCCAATGGCGAGCCGATCAGCGCGCAGTTGGTGCTACGCGTCGTCGCAGATAGCGCCCGTTACGACGTGTTCCAGCTCGCGCAGGCGGCGGCGGCCGGCGACGCGCAGCGCGCACTGCGCGTGCTGTTGGGACTGAAAAGCGAAGGAGTGGAGCCGACGCTCATTCTATGGGCGCTCGCGCGGGAGTTGCGCGGACTGTGGCAGGCGCGCGAACGCGATCGGCTGCGCTCCCAGTCTCCGGTTGCCGGTTGGAACCAGGCGGCGAAGCCTACGCCACGCGCGCTGTCGCGAATCGGCGAGATGCCGCTGGCGCGACTACTCAGACAGGCCGGCCAAACGGATCGCATCATCAAGGGGGTGGCGCGTGGCGATCCCTGGACGGCGATTATTGAGCTCACCGCCAGCATGGCCGGCGCTTTGCAAGCGCCTGCGGATTCAGGCAGGGTAGCTACATGAACCCGATGGGCATCTTCGGCGGAACCTTCGATCCTATTCACTACGCGCATCTGCGTACGGCGTTCGAGTTGCAGCAGTCGCTGCGTTTGAAGGAAATCCGGTTTCTACCGGCGGGCAACCCGCCACACCGCGATCAGCCCGTCGCCGACCCGCAGTTGCGCCTGAAAATGGTCGAGTTGGCGACGGCGGGCCAGGATGGCTTCGTGGTCGATGATCGCGAAGTACGCAAAGAAGGCCCGTCGTATTCCGTCGAAACTTTGGGCGAACTGCGCCACGAGTATCCGGACCGCAGCCTATGTCTCATCGTGGGCATGGACGCCTTCTTGAGCTTGCCCAAATGGCATCAATGGCGCGAGCTGCTGCAGCTGGCGCATTTGGTGGTTGCCCACCGCCCGGGATGGAGGGCGCCCGGGATGGGACCTTTGGGCGAACTTCTCGTCGATCGCGGCACGGGCCGCATCGGCGATCTGCACGAACAGCGCGCCGGCTGCATTTATATCCACGCCGTGACGCAACTCGAGATTTCCTCGACGGAAGTGCGACAGCTGATCGCGATGGGTCGGGATCCGCGCTTCCTCATGCCGGATTCAGTGCGTAAACTGATCCTGGATACCCATTGTTACTCCAAACCGCGGACGCCGTAGTGCCAGTCAAGAAAAAACCCCCTAACCTCAAGCCCCCGATGAGAAAAGTAAAGGCAGGCGCGCGACGCGCCGCCGCCGGCAAGCCGAAGGGTGCCGGCAAAGGGAAAGTAAGCCCCCCCAAACTCTCGCTCAGGTCCGTGATTCTCGATGCCTTGGCTGATATGAAAGCGTTGGAAGTGAAGGTGTTGGACGTGCGGGGGCTGACCGATATTGCTGATTTCATGGTGATCGCGAGCGGCACGTCCGACCGGCACGTGCGTTCCGTGGCACAGCGCGTGGTGGAAAAAACCAAACAGGCGGGTTTTCGGCCGCACGGTGTGGAGGGCCAACAAGACAGCGATTGGGTGCTCATCGATTTGCACGAGATGATCGTGCACGTCATGCTGCCGCGCGTGCGAGAATTCTACGGGCTCGAAAAGCTGTGGGATTTGTCGGTGACGAAGCGCGTCGCTCGCGCCTGAGATTTTGACTGAACCCGTATGAAATGCCGGTTGATCGCCGCCGGTACCCGCTTACCCGATTGGGTCAACGCGGGGTTCCGCGAATACCAAAAGCGACTGCGCGCACCGCTCGACCTCGAACTCTCGGAGATCCCGATAGCCACGCGACGGGCCGGTGAAAACCTTCAGCGCGCCGTTGCGCGCGAGGGCTCGCAAATGCTGGCTGCAGTGGGCCCGAAGGACTATGTCGTTGCACTGGAAGTGTCGGCTCGAGCCATGACGACGGATGAGCTCAGCATCTGGCTGGCCGGACGCCTGCGTGAGGCAAAACCGCTGGCCCTGCTGATCGGGGGACCCGATGGGCTTGCGCCGGCGTGTCGGGAGCGAGCCGATCAGGGTTGGTCCCTGTCGCCGCTCACCCTGCCGCACGCACTGGTGCGAGTGGTGGTCGCCGAGCAGATCTATCGCGCCATGAGCATTCTGGCCGGTCATCCTTATCACCGCGCCTAATGGCGCGGAAGGTGAGTATCCTCAACGCATGTGCGTAGACTTCGTTTATCTCGCCTCCGCCTCGCCGCGTCGGCGTGCGCTGCTGTCGCAAATAGATGTGCCTTTTCAGGTACTTAGCGTTTCTATCGACGAGTCCGTCGCGCCCGCGGAGTCGCCGACGGCGTATGTGTCGAGGCTGGCCGAAGCCAAGGCCGGCGCCGGCCGGCGCCACAGCCAAGTGGCCGGATTACCGGCCCGACCCGTTCTCGCAGCGGACACGGCGGTCGTCATCGACGGCGAGATCTTGGGCAAACCGATTGACTGCGAGGATGCCGTGCGCATGCTGCGGCTGCTGTCGGGCCGAACGCATGAAGTGTTGACCGCGATTGCGCTGGCGACGGCAAGCCGGCTGGTATCCGTAGTCAGTCGCAGCGAAGTCACATTTCGCGCAATCAGTGCGATGGAGGCACGCGACTATTGGAATACTGGAGAGGCGCGCGATAAGGCAGGCGGGTATGCCATTCAGGGACGAGGTGCCGTCTTCGTTGCGGACCTGCACGGCAGCTATTCCGGCGTCATGGGGCTGCCGCTGTATGAAACGGCCGAGTTACTCCGGCAAGCCGGCGTCGTGACGGCTTCGTTGGAATCAACGACGAGAATCATTGGCGGAATCGATGAGCACTGAGATTCTCATTAATGCAAGCACCCACGAAGCGCGCGCCGCGGTGGTGGAGAACGGCGTCCTGCAGGAGGTGTTTCTCGAGCGCGCCAGCCGGCGCGGCCTGATCAGCAACATTTACAAAGGCCGCGTCTCGCGGGTGTTACCGGGCATGCAGGCGGCGTTCATCGAGATCGGTATGGAGCGCACCGCTTTCTTGCATGCATCGGACATCTTCGATCCGCGCCACGCGGGCACCGGGATCGAGGCGCCGCGCACGGAAAACATCCGCACATTGGTTGCGGAGGGCAACGAGATCCTGGTGCAAGTCGTCAAGGATCCGCTGGGGACGAAGGGCGCACGCCTCACAACGTACATCACCCTGCCGTCGCGCTACCTGGTATACATGCCCCAGGGGCGCGGCGTGGGCGTATCGGCGCGGATCGAGGATGAGCGCGAGCGCGAGCGCCTGCGCGCCGCGGTGCAGACGGGCGTGGAGATCGATGAAAGCGCGGGATACATCGTGCGCACGGCGGCGGAAGACGCTCCGCCCGAAGCCTTGAGGGCCGACATGATGTATTTGCGCAAGCTCTGGGAGTTCGTGCGCCACAAGGGGCTGCGCACCGATCCCGGACATTTGGTGCACGCCGATTTGCCGCTGCACCTGCGGATTTTGCGCGACCTCTTGCGACCGGATGTCGAGCGGGTGTTGATCGATCAGCCGAGCGCGCACCGCGAGATGCAGGAGTTCGCGAGCACATTCATGCCCGAAGTATTGCCGCGAATCGAACTGTACGGCGAGAGCCGTCCGGTGTTCGAGCTGCATCACGTCGAGGAAGAAATTCAAAAGGCGCTGGATCGCAAGGTCTCTCTCAAATCGGGCGGCTACTTGATCATCGATCAAACGGAAGCGATGACGACTATCGACGTCAATACCGGCGCCTTCGTCGGCCACCGCAACTTGGAGGAGACCATCTTTCGCACCAATTTGGAGGCGGCGATGGCCATCGCGCGGCAGCTGCGACTGCGCAATCTCGGCGGCATCATCATCATCGATTTCATCGACATGGAGGAGTCCGAGCATCGCCGGCAGGTGATTCAAGCGCTGGAAAAGGCGTTGAACGACGATCACGTGAAGACCAACATTTCGTCGGTTTCGCCGCTCGGATTGGTGGAAATGACGCGCAAAAGAACGCGCGAAAGTTTGGAACATCTGCTGTGCCAGGCTTGTCCGACCTGTGAAGGGCGCGGTTTCGTCAAGACGGCGGAAACCGTTTGCTATGAGGTGTTTCGTGAGATTGTGCGGCAGGCGCGGCAATTCGAGTGCCAGCAATTGATGGTCTTGGCACACCAGGACGTGATCGAGCGTCTTCTCGATGAGGAGTCCTCCGCTCTCGGCGAACTCGAACTGTCCACGGGAAAACCGATACGCCTGCAAACCGAATCCCTCTACACGGTCGACCAGTACGACGTCGTTCTGATGTAAATGAGCCTGCGTAAAATCGGCAAGATCCTGCTGTTCGGCATCGCAGGTTTATTGATGCTGCTGCTGACGCTGATGCTCGGTGTCAAGCTGGCACTCGATCGTGCGCCGCGGTATCAGGCCGAAATCAAGGACTGGGTACACCGGCAGACCGGATACCACATCGCGTTCACGCATGTGTCACCGGCGTTTCGTTGGTATGGGCCGGAATTGTATTTCGATCGATTGGAGGTGCGCTCCAAGGACGACCGCCGGGTGCTTGCCCGCGCTGCGGGGGGCCGAGTGGGCGCCGACATTTGGCAGTTGCTTCGCAGCGGCAAATTGTTTGCCGTGCGGGTCGAACTCGACTCGCCCGATATCGCCATTGCACGTGTCGGTCCGAGCACATTCGCGCTGGCGTCCGAAATCGCGCTGGGCGGCGAACATGTCTCTCTTCCCACTCTCGCGCTGAATGATTTGCCGGCCGGCACCCTGGCCATTCGTCGCGGGTTTGTCACGATTCAAAATTGGAATCCCGCCTTGACGCAACTCGAGCTGCACGCCGTCAACTTGGATTTACGCCGCGGTGCCGACCTGGTCACGCTCCGGCTGACGGCGCAATTACCGACGGTGCTTGGCGGCACCTTGAGCTTCAACGGGACGGCGCGCGGTGCAGGTCGGCTGTCGTCCTTGGATTGGGACGCTCTGGCGAGCGCCCGCGGAATGTCGTTTCCGGGCTGGCGGCAATTATTTCCCGAGTATTTGACGAGACTCGATGCCGGCAGCGGCGCCTTCGAACTCCTGGCGAGCGGTCAAGGACCGACGCTCGCGCGTGCAAACCTCGATTTCGACGCGCAGGGCGTCGTCACCAAGCTCACCGACGGTCCCAGCGCCAGGTTCGAGCAGATCAGCGGCGCGCTGACGGTGACCCACGCGGGCGATCACTGGACATTGCTTGGCCGCCGCCTGCGTGCGCTCAGAGAGGGTCGCCGCGATCCGGATTCCGAGTTCGATGTGAGCTGGCGCGGCGACGATTCGGGCGTGCTGGAACTGCGCGCCCGAGCCAGTTACCTGCGCGCCGAGGCGCTTCTGCCGCTCGCCGGGCTCATGCCGCAAAAGGACCTGCGCGATCGATTGCGCGACATCGCACCCACCGGTGAGTGGCGGGATATGAGCATCGAACTCCTACGCGGTGCCGTGACCGATCCCTGGCAACTACAGGTCCGCGCTCAATTTCGCGGTGTCGGTTTCGCGCCGGTCGGCCGCGCGCCGGGCCTCCGGGGCCTGAGCGGTATGTTTGCCGGCAACCAGAACGGCGGTCACGTAGTCATCGATACGCAAACGGCGGTGTTCAACTGGCCCGGCCAGTTTCCTCAGCCGATCGATCTGGCTTTGCTCAAGGCAACCCTATATTGGAAGCGCACCGCGGAGGAGTTTCTGGTCGCGACGCCGGATCTCGAGATGAATGTACGGGATGCCGGCGTGCACGCGAAAGTCGCGTGGCAGCAGCCGAGCGACGGCAGTTCGCCCATATTGACGTTGGCGAGTACGATGGACGGTGGCAACGTAGCGGATGCGCACCTATTTTTTCCGCACGAACTGCTTCCGCCCGCCGCGCTGGCGTGGCTCGACCGCGCGTTCGTCGCCGGCCACCTATTGCATGCCGACGCGGTCCTCGCCGGGCCGGTGCGACATTTCCCGTTTCGCGACGGGAGCGGCCTGTTTCAGGCACGCTGCAGTATCGACGGCATGACGCTGGATTATCGCGAAGGTTGGCCGCGCATCGAAAATCTCGCGGGCCATGCCGAGTTCCGCAACGAAGGCATGACCGCACGGGTCATCAGCGCACGCGCCGGCGGTCTCATCGTGGATTCGACCGACGCGCGTTTTGTCGATTTCAAGAACGGCGAGTTGGAGGTTCACGCGGCCGCTCACGGAGATGCGAACGATGCGTTGCAATTCTTGCGAACGACGCCGCTCGATGCGATGGCAGAACACGGCTTTTCCAGCGCCGAGGCCAAGGGGGCGCTGAAGTCCACCGTGAATTTATTCCTGCCGTTCAAAGATTTCGATCACCGCCGGGTGTTGGTGCACGTGAACCTCGGCGGTGCGACGTTGAATCGAGCGGGCTCGGCTCTCGCGGTGACCGATTTGGCTGGCGATGCCGATATCGACGGCGCTCAGGTGGCTCGCGCCGACCTGCGCGGGCGTGTTTTGGGGGGCGGGTTCCAGATGACTGCGCGGGCGCCCCGCAACGGCCCGGTGACCCGCACTCAATTGGATTTTCGCGGCACGTTGAGCGGTGAGGCGCTGCGCGCGGCGCTGTCCTTGCCGGCGAACATTGCCATCGGCGGTCAGACGGATTGGCATGCCGTGCTCAAGATGGCGCCGGAGCCAACGCGCGAGCGCTCGCTGCGCATCACCTCGAGTCTCGCCGGCCTGGAGCTCAAACTTCCCGACCCGCTGGTAAAGCCCGCCGGCACCGTGTTGCCGGCTTCGGTCGACACTCAGTGGCTGCCGAGCGGCGGATCGCAGGTGCGCGTCGCCTTGGGATCCGTGCTGCGCGGCGCGGTGAACCTGGACTCGGATGCGAACGGACTCAAGGTCGGCCGCGCCGCCGTTATGTTCGGTACCGCCGAGCCTGCGTTCAGCGACACCCAGGTCGTCACTGTGGGCGGCACTATCGACACGTTGGACCTGGCGGGGTGGTTGAAGCTCAGCGCGCCGCTCAAGAGCGCCAAGCCGCTGGCGAATTATCTGCGCTCCGCCAAACTTGAAGTGGGGCAGCTCGACTACCTGGGATTGTCGTTTGTCGACGTCGCGCTCGACCTCGCGGAGAACGAGGGGGGTTGGCGCATTGTGGTCGGGGGACCGAACGTGGTCGGCACCATTTCCCTGCCGGCCGCCGCGGACTCGGCCGCGCCATTGAAACTGGAGTTCGAGCGCCTCCACTTCGTCGATGGGACACCTCGCACCGGCACGGAGGGCGATCAAAAAACAGCCGTAGATCCGCGCAGTATCCCGGCGATCGATTTTCACGCTGCGGAAT
>Ga0181521_10008648_pt1 | contig 10384 bp, 10 predicted proteins | sample PEATcosm2014_Bin_32_FD_119764 | JGI IMG/M metagenome (GOLD analysis project Ga0181521, IMG submission 119764) | Peatland microbial communities from MTU Mesocosm Facility, Houghton, MI, USA - PEATcosm2014_Bin02_60_metaG | ecosystem: Environmental > Terrestrial > Soil > Wetlands > Peat | place... | reverse complement strand
GCCTCGAGGGTGATACGCGCCCCCGGGAGACCGAAGAGCCGATCGAGATTAGCTGCGGCCGGTTTCGTGCGGCCGAGCAGTGCGTCCAAGAAGCCCATCTCGTTCCTAGTGAGCGGTCACAGCAGGGGAGATCGACTCTTTCGCCATAGCAGGCCTCACGACAGGCCCTTTCGCATCTCGGCGTCGAGTTTCGCGAGCTGGTCGAGCCGCTTCTGAAGGCTCGGGTGCGTCGCGAAAACCGAGGAGAGGCTCAAGCCCGGCGCGAGAGCCGGGGCGAAGAAAAAGGCGTTGAAGTGCTCTGCAGCGCGTAGGTCCTGTGTGGGGATCCGAGACATTTCTCCGCTCACCTTCACGAGCGCCGAGGCGAGTCGCGACGGCTGACCGATGAGGATCGCTCCGGAGCGGTCGGCAGCGAGCTCTCGATAGCGAGAAAGGGTGCGGATCAAAACGAAGCTGATCGCGTAGATGACCGCTGAGAAGAGGAGCATCGCGAGCTCGATGATCGCGGCGTTGCCCGCGTTCCGGTTACCTCCCCCACGCATGCCACCACCGAAGAGTCCCGCGAACGCGAACATTCGGGTCATGAGCCCGGCGATGATCCCAAGAAAGCTAGCGATCGTCATCACTGCCACGTCGCGGTGAGCGACATGGCTCAGCTCGTGGGCGAGCACGGCTTCGAGCTCCCCTTCGTCTAGACGACGGAGCAGCCCCGTCGTTGCGCAGACGACCGCGTGCTTTTGGTCGCGTCCCGTTGCGAAGGCATTCGGGATGTCGCTTTGGGCAACGGCGACAAGAGGCTTCGGCATGTCTGCCATAGCAACGAGGCGGTCGACGACACCATGAAGTCGCGGTTCTTGTTCGCGCGTCACGATCTTCCCGTGCATGGCGTAAAGGGCGATCTTGTCGGAGTAGAAGTACTGAACGAACAGAATCCCGAGTGCGATCACCAAGATGAACGCAAGGGACACGTGCGCCGCGACAAGGATGACGATGAAAACTGCGTACAAGAGTCCGAGCAAGAACACCGTAGTCAACATTCGGGCAGTAAGCCCTTTGTCTGCGGGATAGCGAGAGCGGGTTGCCACTACAGCTCCTTAGGTGTGAAACAAGCCATGCGTCCTCTACATATGTGTTGTCGTGCTGAGTCTTACGAAGTCCGTTCTGAATCAAGGAGAGCGCGCACTTCTTCGAGCGTCGCGCCAATGGGAGGAAGCACCAAATCCGACGGGAGGAACCTCTTTGGGTCGAGGGGCTTTCCCGAATTGTGAACTTCACCGACGATGGAACTCAAGATCGTGTCGAAGCGTTTCTCGTCCTTTGCTTGCATACAAGCGTCGAGATCGGCATCGAGGGTTTCGAGGCGCTTGGCTGTCGCCTCGTCGATCTCGAATTGGCCGTCACCAAGAATTCGTACGATCACTTTGTGGAATCCGTGTCGTCCAAAGAAAAAGGATCAGCTGGGTTCTTCGGCTCGTCGGCGACCTCAGCGTCTTCGACGTCTTCTCCGCTCGCGTCGTGATGCGCGTTTGTCGAAGGTGCGCTCGAAGCCATCGCGCCTGCAGCGAGTTCACCGCTAGGCGTCGATCCCGAACCAACTTCACCTTTGAGCTGCGCGAGCTCAAGTTCGACCTGTCCAGACTGGGCGGTCTTGTCGAGCTCGGATTGAATCGAGTCCGTGTTGCCGCTGAGATCCGTTAGCGCTCCGGACGCGATGAGCTCGTCGACAGCACCAGCGCGCGCCTGCATCTGTGCGATCTTGTCCTGGGCGCGTTGCATGGCGAGGCCCGTGTCGCTCATCGACTCGGATATGCCCGACACAGCCTCGCCGATCTTCGTTTGGGCCTGAGCCGCGGTGTAGCTCGCTTTGAGCGTTTCCTTTTGCGTCCGGAACGCCTCTACGCGAGTTTGAAGCGCTTGAGTGGTCGCGACGAGCTTGTCTTCTTGAGTGACGAGCTGGTCGTGCTGGGTCTTTAGCTGGTCGAGCTGAGCTGCGATCGCCGAGCGGCGAGTGAGTGCTTCGCGCGCGAGGTCCTCACGGTTTTGGGCCAAGGCCTGGCGGGCCTGGTCTTGGAGCTTCGTCGCGCTCGCTTGGAGCTGTTGAGCTTGAAGTTCGATGCGCTTGCGGGCCGTCGCGACGTCAGCGACACCCCTGCGAACCTGCTGGAGCTGCTCGAGTTGCTTCTCATAGGACAGATCGAGTGTCTCGCGTGGATCTTCGACGCGATCGAGTGCCTTGTTTGCTTTCGCCTGCATAATTCCAGACAGGCGCTTCATGACGCTCATTCCGTGCTCCCTTCCGCGTGCCCCGGTCGCTCAATAACCTCTGGAGCAGGCCGTTATTGCCGGGTTCGCGGCTCGTCCTCTAAGCGAGCATAGGCGCGTTCACGCACCGCTTGAAGCGCAGGCACCGGCCGGATTTGGCTCCTTCCCGGCCCTCATGCCGTGCGCGATCACTTAGTCGGCGCGAGATGTATCGGTTGCGTCATGACGGCGTGGGGCAAGACGTCCGTCCGCATCCCGCCCGGAAAGGCTCGGCCCGAAGGTCGAGGCGAAGCTTTGATCACAGCTTGTTCGTCGTCTTCGGCCCGATCGCGATCGGTGTATGGGATTGGGCTCCTTCAACGGCGTTCCTTCCGCGCCGCTTTGCGGCATAAAGGGCAATGTCGGCGGACACGAGCACGGTCTGCCAGTCTGCGAGCGGCCCGCAGGCGACTCCGAAGCTCACCGTGACCTTGAGTCCCGGAGCCTCTTTGCCCCAAGGTCGCCTCTCGATGTTGGAGCGCAACCGTTCGGCAAAGATGCGGGCGGCGTCGAACGCCATTCCGGGCATGACGAAGACGAATTCATCACCGCCGTAGCGGACAACCTCTTGGACTGATCGCAGCTCGTCGCGAAAGAGCTTTCCGAGCCGGCGAAGCACGACATCTCCAACGCCGTGGCCGAACGCGTCGTTGACCTTCTTGAAGTGATCGATGTCGGCGATGACGATCGCGATGTCGATCAATGGGTCGATCGGCGAGGTGGCAAGGACACGCTCGAGTCGACGGCGATTCCCGATGCCCGTGACGACGTCCTCTTCGGCCTCGCGGATCGCATTCTCCGTCGTCTTCGTGAGGCGCTTGTGTTCCCGCTCGAGGTCCGTCCGACTCCAAAGCTGCTGGACGACCTGGCGCGTCTGGCGGTGCTGGATGGATCGCATGCGGGCATTCACGGCGCGCTCGTCGCAAAGAGCACCGGCGAGGTCACCTGCTGCTTCTTTGCAGTTCGCGCGTTCCTGCAAGGTGAGCATGATCTCGTGCTCGTCGTCACTCCCCATAGCGAGCTCCACCGCGCGCGTCGCGACGCTCACCGCATTCTTGGCGCGCCCAGTGAGGCGCATGGCGCGCGCTTCCACCGTGGCAAGCGCAGCTCGTTGTGCCGAGGCGAGGACCTCGCCACCTTCGGTCCTGTGGCGTTCGAGAACCTCGAGTGCCTCTTTGGGGTGTCCCATCTCGCAGAGCACCTCTGCGCGAAGGCGATGGCTTCCGAGCTGGCGGTTCATCTCTGGCATTCCTGCCGAAGTCAGCTGTTGGACGAGACGCTCGGCATGCTGCACCCGCTTGGTCCGCTCGTAGGTTTCCATGATCGGCAATTGCCTCACGGAGAGCAGAAGGGCGTCCGTGATGTTGTATCGCGCGCGGAAGATCTTCGCATCGTCGCCGAGACGTTCGGCGACGTCGAGCGAAACTTCAAACTGCTCGATCGCACGGTCGTAGTCGAGACAGGAGTAGCAAAAGATTCCGAGGCGATTCGTGACCTCAACGATGAGGTGTTCGTCGGTAATGGTTTCGAGCGCGAGGATGCTCTTTGCCGCGAGTTCAGACGCGAGCGCGTATTCACCAAGTCGAGAGGCATAGGCCGCAGCCAAGCTCTCTGCGTCGGTCGCGAGCTGTTCGTCTCGTGCTTCCTCAAAGAGGTCCGACGCGGCCATAACGTCCTGGAAGGCGTTACGTGTGCGCCACCGGTTCGCGTGTACCTTGGCGCGGCACATGAACAGCTGACCGCGGCTTCTCGAGTCAACAATTTCTTCGAGCACTTTGCCGATCTCCGAAAGACATTGTTCGGCGTCGTCATCGTTGGCAACGAGCGCGCACCGTTCATAGAGGGATTCCACATCGACTTGCAGGCTTTGCTGCGGCGTCACCTTTTCTCCAGCGTTCATCGCGCGATCTCCATGGACACCGGGGAAAGACCAAGCACGTGGGTGCTGTACTTGACGACGAACACGGTGAACGGTCTCATGACGTGCTGTTGTTCAACGAGCAGCTGTTGTTCAACAAGCAATAGCGAGCGTTCTTCGTCCGGGCGTAGCGCGAGCACGAGCGGCCCGATCGCGAGCTGAGGAGTTGCATTTGTCACCGCCAGGCATCCAAAACTTCCGGTGCGACATTGTAAGGTACCCGCGTTTGTCGGGACCTTTTTCGCGCAAGGGAATGGACCGCCACTTCGCGTGGCATCGATGATGCAAGCGACGTCGTTGTCCTCCGATAGGGCGACTTGCAGCAAAGAACACCTCGGTCCGCGAGCATCGACGCGTCCAAACAGCGGCGCACATGGATCTACGACCGAGGGAAGGAGTTTCCGGGACAGACCGCGCACAGCGAAGACGACCAATTGTGGACGCGGGGCCGACTTTGCGCCGGGCGGTAAGGTTTTTTCATGACCGGAGACCTCTGTCTTCTCACCGTGCACGCCCACCCGGACGATGAGTCATCAAAGGGAGCGGGAACCGTGGCTCGCTACCACGCCGAAGGGGTCCGGACGGTCCTTGTCACCTGCACGGGTGGCGAAGAGGGGGACATCTTGAACCCCGCGCTCGACACCGACGAGATCCGTGCCAACCTCGCGGACGTTCGCCTGTCCGAACTCGACGTCGCCGCTCGCATCATCGGCTACGACGAAGTCGCGCTTCTCGGCTATAGGGATTCCGGGATGCCAGACAGCCCCGCAAATGCCGACCCGCGCTGTTTTGCCCAAGCCCCGCTCGAAGAGGCAGTCGGGCGACTCGTCACCATCATCCGTAGGGAGCGTCCGCAGGTGGTCATTGGGTATGGGCCAGATCAACGGGGGTATTTGCACCCGGACCATTTGCGTGCGCACGAGGTGGCACTCGAAGCCTTCCTGGCTGCAGGAGATCCTGACGCCTTCAGAGGCACCGGGGCGCCGCACACGCCGCTCAAGCTCTATTACACAGCCTGGACGCACGAGCAGTTTCTGGCGCGCCACGAGAAGTTCCTAGAGCTCGGGCTCGAGTCGCCCTACGAGCAGCGCATCAAGGAAGGCTGGCTCGAGACCGCCCCCGACGACGAGACCTGGACGTGCAGGATCGACCTCACGGGCTTCGAGCACGTCCGCTCTGATGCACTGCGCGCGCACGCGACCCAGATCGATCCGACGTCGCCGCATTGGTTCGGGCTTCCCGACGAGATCGAACACGAAATCCACAGTTACGACACGTTTCTCCTCGCGCAGAACCGCGTCGGGCCAATCGCACCGGAAGACGACCTCTTTGCCGGGGTGCGTGAGGTCATGCAACGCGCCTAGGAGTGTCGGCGACAGCCGAGGTTCGCTAGCCTTGGGTTTTCATTCATCTTGTTCGAAAAGGACGTGGCGAATGGCGAAATGGCTTACCCAAGAATGGCTCGATGAGAGCACGCAGCTAGCAAAGAGCCAGCCAGTGCGCCCGGGAGCGACCGCCCGCTTGCAGTACGTCATCACCGGCGGGCCCGAAGGCGACATCTCCTACTACTGGATCGTCAAAGACGGCCAGCTCGAGGAGAACCGGCTCGGCACACTGGAAGACGCCGAGGTGACCCTGACCGAGACGAACGCTGACGCGATGCGCATGCAAAAGGGCGAACTCGACTCGAACACCGCGTTCATGCAAGGAAAGATCAAGGTCACAGGCGATGTCTCGAAGTTGATGGCCCTATTGCCCATCACGATGTCCCCCGAATTCGCCGAGTTCCAAAAGGCCGTTCTCTTGATCACGGAGTTCTAGAGACAAATAGACCGCGTTCGTCGTCTCGGGCACCAGCTCGAAAAGTGCGCAGCTTTTCCCTTGTTGGCCACGGCGCGCGCCTCGCGCATCGTTCTTCGGGGCTCACTACGATGAAGAGCGTGGTGAAACCTAGGCGTCGGCCCAAAAGACGCCGCTTCGATGCCGCCTGAAATACTTCACCTCTCGAGTGTCGTTCGCAGCCCCCTAGTGGATCAAAGCGGGGAGCGCATCGGTCGGGTTGAAGACCTGATCGTCAGGCTTGGCCAGCAAACACATCCTCCGATTTCGGGCCTGGTTGCTCGCATCGGGGTTCGAGAGCTCTTCGTGCCCATGCAGCGCGTCGCAAGCATCGAGCGCGGGAGCGTTCGCCTCGAAGGACAAACGCTCAACCTCGGCAAGTTTGAGCGTCGTGCTGGTGAGTTGTTGCTGGCGAAGGATTTGTCGTCTCGGCACCTCATCAACCTCATCGGCGCGCGCCTTATCCGCGCGAATGAGATCGAGCTCGCGTGCGTGAATGGGGTATGGGAAGTCGTCGGAGTCGACCCGTCGAGTCGCGGCGTTCTGCGCCGGCTCCTGCATCGCACCCTCGCACGTCACGTTGGCCCAGGAGCAATTGTCGACTGGGAGAGCATCGAACCCTTCGTCGCCCATGTGCCTACGGCTCGCCTTCGCATTCCCTATCGCAAGCTCGCGAAACTTCGACCCGCGCAGATCGCAGACCTTGTCGAGGCGGCGTCACACGAAGAAGGCGAAGAGATCATCGAGGCCGTCGGCCAAGACCGCGAACTCGAAGCCGACGTGTTCGAGGAACTCACGTCCGATCACCAGCGGGAGTTTCTGGAATCTCGCTCAGATGTCGAGGCGGCGAGGCTGCTCGCGAACATGGCTCCCGATGACGCAGCCGACCTCATTGTGGACCTTGATCAAGAAAGACGCCTCCCGATACTTGGTGCGATGCCTTATCCAAAGCAGGCGAAGATTCGCGCTCTCTTGAGCTACAACCCGGAATCTGCCGGGGGGCTCATGAATCCTGACTTTCTTGCACTTCGCGACGACACCGTCGTCCAAGACGCGCTCGAGGCCATCCGCAAGAGCGATGTCTCTCCAGAGGCGCTCGTGACGATCTATGTCGTCGACAGTCAAGACCGTCTGTTGGGAACAGCCTCGGTGGTGCGGCTCCTGAAGGCGAGCCCAACGGCGACGCTCCGCGCGGTTATGGAAGTGGACCCGGTCGTCGTGCGAGCCGACGCGGATATCCACGCCGTCATGCGGAAGATGTCCGATTTCAATCTCTCGACGACACCGGTCATCGACGCTGATCACAAGGTCATCGGGATCATTACGGTGGACGACGTCTTGGAGCTCTTGTTGCCCGAGGGCTGGCGCAAAGACTTCGGAATGACGACTTCGGAAACCTGAGGTCTCGCCGCCCAGGCGATTCCTGTTCATTGCCTCCGCCAACGTGCGCTTGCGGCTCGCCATGACACGGGCGAGGCTGTAGGGACATGACGACTTCTTCGCTCGCGAGTCGTCAGGACCGGGATCGCCTCGCCCGCACAGGCCGCGCGCCCCGTGACGCCTCGCGCGAGCGCCTACGGATCGCTCTTTTGTCCTACCGGGGAAACCCGCGAAGCGGTGGCCAGGGTGTATACGTCAGGCACCTGAGCAGAGAGCTCGTCGGGCTCGGCCATGACGTGACAGTGCTAGCCGGTCAGCCCTACCCACTCATTGACGACGGGGTCGGTTTCATCCCCGTTCCGAGCCTTGATCTTTATCGCGAGCCGAATCCGTTTCGACGCCCGCGTCTCAGAGAAATTGAGAGCGCGACAGACCTCTTCGAGCTCACGACGATGTGGACCGGCGGGTTTCCCGAACCTCGCACATTCGGTCGAAGGGCGCGCTTCATCCTCGAGGGTCGTCTCCAATCGTTCGACCTCCTACACGACAACCAGGGTCTCGCGCCGAGTCTGCTCGACTTGATGTCGCATGGCTGGCCGGTGCTCACCTCGATCCATCACCCCATCACCGTCGATCGCGCGCTCGAGCTCCAAGCGACGAGAAATCCGATGCGACGCGTTTCGCTCAGGCGCTGGTACGGCTTTTCCCGCATGCAGGCGCGTGTGGCGCGCCGAATTCCGAAGATCGTTACGGTGTCGAACTCATCCCGCACAGATATCGCTGCATCGCTACACATTTCACAAGAACGGATCGCTGTCATTCCTGTCGGCGTCGATGAAGGCATCTTTTACCCACGTCCGGCTATCGCTCGTGTTCAAGGTCGCATCATGGCGACCGCGAGCGCGGATATCGCGCTCAAAGGGCTGGTGCCTCTCCTAGAGGCGCTCGCAAAGCTCCGCAGCAAGCGACCAGATGCCCACCTCGTCGTCATCGGCAAGTTGCGGGACAAAAGCCCGTCGACGGAAGCGATCGGGCGATTGGGTCTCGAGCGCGTGGTGTCCTTTGTCACGGGAGAGACAGACGAACACGTCGCGCGCCGTTATGCGCAGGCGAGCTGTGCTGTCGTTCCGTCGCTCTATGAGGGGTTCTCGCTTCCTGCCATTGAGGCTATGGCGTGCGCGGTGCCGCTCGTCGCGACGACAGGAGGAGCACTGCCTGAAGTCGTCGGGGATGACGAGAAGAGCGCGCTGCTGGTGGCTCCGGGAGACCCAGGTGCGCTTGCAAATGCCATGGGCCGTCTCCTTGACGACGCACCGTTGCGTGCGAAATTGGGCGATGCCGGACGCCGTCGGGTGCTCGCGCGCTTTACCTGGCAGCAATGTGCCCGCAGTACCGTTGATCAGTATCGAGAATTGCTCGAAGGTGTCAGGCCGTGCTGACCATCGACTTAGATCGCGCGGCCGTTGCGCCAGGACAGCGCGTACTCGATCTCGGATGTGGCGGGGGGAGACACGCGTTTGCATGTCTCAAGGCCGGCGCGGACGTCGTTGCGATCGATGCGAAACGCGAGGAAGTCGTAACCGTCGCGAGCGTCATCGCTGCGATGCGCGCGACTCAAGAGATCGGAACGGTCGACGCTTCGGTCCTCGTTGGCGATGCGACGTCGCTCCCGATACCTGACGCGGTATTCGACCGCGTGATCATCTCAGAGATCCTCGAGCACCTCCCAGACGACGAACGCGCGATCGCTGAAGTCGTGCGGGTGCTGCGACCAGGCGGGCTCGTCTGCCTGAGCGTGCCCCGGGCCGGGCCCGAACGGGTGAACTGGGCGCTTTCTCGCGCCTATCACGAAGTTGACGGTGGGCACGTGCGCATCTATGACAAGCACGCGCTTGTTGGCCTCCTCGAGCGTGCTGGATTGCTCCTTGTCGGGTCGCATCATGCCCACGGGCTGCACGCGCCGTATTGGTGGCTTCGCTGTGCCGTAGGGGTCGATCGCGAGGACCAGAGACTCGTGGCTGCCTATCACCGTTTTTTGGTCTGGGACATCGTGAAGCATCCGCGCTGGACCCATGCGCTCGAGTTGGCCCTCAATCCCCTCATCGGCAAGAGCCTCGTGCTCTATCTCGAAAAGCCGATGCCGTGACCTCAGTTCTTCGAGCCCGCGAAGCTGACCACCTCACGCTTTGTCGTCCCACGATCGAATGGATCGCCTCGACACAGCATGCCTCGGGCATGATTCCGTGGTTTGCCGGGGGCCATGTTGATCCGTGGAACCACGTCGAGGCGGCCATGGCCCTTTGTGCTGGGGGAGAGTTCGACTCTTCGAAGAGCGCGTATCGCTGGCTTGCGTCGATGCAGCGTGACGACGGCTCGTGGCACGCGTACTACCGCAACGACGAAAGCATCAAGGAGCACCGCGTCGACACCAATGCGACTGCTTACTTAGCGACCGGTCTTTACCACTACTACCTCTGCAGCAAAGATCGCTCTTTTGCAGATGAGCTCTATCCCGCTGTTTCGCATGCCATGGACTTCGTGTGCTCACATCAATGGCCGAGTGGCGTTGTGTGCTGGTCTATTGAAGAAGACGGCACACCGTCGACGTATGGCCTTGTCGCGGCCTCGTGCTCGATTTATGCGAGCCTCCGCTGTGCATGCGCGCTCGCCGAGGTCCTAGGCGATCGGAAGATGATGTGGGAGCGAGCGGCACATTCGCTTCGCGGCGCCTTGTTGCGGATGGACCATGGGTTCTTGCCAAAGGATTGCTATGCAATGGACTGGTACTACCCAGTGCTTTGTGGTGTGCTCGATGAAGATAGCGGCAAGTTCCGCCTCGATTCTTCCTTCGGAGCATTCATCTTGGAGGGAAGAGGCGTGTTGTGCAGATCGGACCGACGCTGGGTGACGATCGCTGAGACTGCTGAGTACGCGATCGCTTGCGCG
>Ga0181521_10008642_pt1 | contig 10394 bp, 9 predicted proteins | sample PEATcosm2014_Bin_32_FD_119764 | JGI IMG/M metagenome (GOLD analysis project Ga0181521, IMG submission 119764) | Peatland microbial communities from MTU Mesocosm Facility, Houghton, MI, USA - PEATcosm2014_Bin02_60_metaG | ecosystem: Environmental > Terrestrial > Soil > Wetlands > Peat | place... | reverse complement strand
AGGCCGCCAAGGCGCTGCAAAACGGCGATGCCGATCTCGCCGTCGTCCGCAGCGACGGCGCCGTTCCGACCGACGGCTTGATGCTGGCGATTCTGCACAATGACGTCGCGTTGCTCGCGGCGCCGCATGGCTCGGGCGTCACAAAGCCGGCTGAACTGAGCGGCAAACGCATCGGAATTTTTCCCGCCGCCGCCGTCAATGCCGCGCTCCTCGACGCCGTTCTGACCGAATACAAGGTCTCCCCGACAGGGGTCCAGCATGTCATGCTGACAGCCGACGAGCTGCCGCACGCCGCGGCGGATAAACGGATCGACGCTCTTTTCACCGTCGGTCCCCTGCATGGCGGGACGGTCGAAAGCGCCATCGCCGGGCTGACGCCGGGAAAGCGCGATCCGGTCCTTATTCCCATCGACGCCGCCGACGGCATGGCGGAGCGCGGCGAAGCTTACCAGAAGGTCGATCTGCCGAATGGCTTCATTCCCGGCGCCCCGCCGCTACCCGACGACGATTTCGCAACGCTCGGCGTCGCCACCCGCCTCGAGGCGCGCCAGAGCATGTCCGAATCCACCGCCGGCGCTGTGACGAAGCGCCTGTTCGACATGCGCCGCCTCCTTGAGGCCGATACGCCGATCGCGGCCGCGATCGAAAAGCCGGACGGCGACAAGGGCTCGCTGACGACCGTCCATCCCGGCGCCGCAGCCTATTTCAGCGATAATGAAAAGAGCTTCATGGATATCTATGGCGACTGGATCTACATCGGCGCCATGGTTCTCAGCGGCATCGGGTCGGGTGCCGCGGCGATGCTCGGCCTCACGCGGGCGCGGGCGCGCAAGGCCGCGCTGGAGCTCATCGATCGCCTGATCGATCTGAAGCAGGCGGCGCACAAGACGATGTCGCTGCCGCGACTCGCCGAACTCGACCGGCAGATCGAGGAGCTCTCGACCAACGGTCTGCGGTTCGCGCGCGATCATGATTTCGACGAGGCAGGCCTCTCGGCGCTGCGCCTCGCCATCGACGAAGCGCGCCGCGCGATCAACGATCAGTGCAACGAGCTTCAGGAAAAATCGGCGCTGATCGCCAACGCCGCATCGATGCGCTCGCTCCCCTATCCCGCCTCCCCGCCGGCCTCCTCGCCGGAGATTCCGTCATGACAGGCTTCTGAATTGCGTCCTCGCGGCCGTCGCGGCGGCGGGCCGGCGCTGGCGCGCGAGAGTTAAGCGCTCTCAACGCCCCGCGCGATCCGCCGCGATCAGCGCGAGGCCTGAGGCGACCGACTGAAACGCGTCGCCAATATGCACTTTCGCCGCGCCGAAACGCTGCGTAAACAGCGCGCGCACGGCCGGCACGAAGGATGTGCCTCCGGTCAGGAACACGGCGTCTATGGCGGAGGCCTTGAGCGCTGCTTGCGCGATGCTCGCATCCATTGCCGCGCTGATCCGTGCGAGGTCATCGGCGATCCACATCTCGAAATTTTTCCGCGTGACCAGAGCCTCGATCTCGATCCCCTCGCGGCAAAACGCGAAGCGCGCCTCCTCATGCGCGGAGAGCTTCGCCTTGAGATCGCCGACGGCGCGGTAAAGCTCGAAGCCGAGATCATGCTCGATAATGGCCATGAGATCCGCAAGCATCGCCGGCTCCTCCGCGCTGAGGATCAGCTTGCGCAACTCGCCAAGGGTCTGCGGCGTCTTCAGCCAGGACAATTGATGCCATTGCGCGAAAGCGGCATGGTAATAGGCCGGGATCGGCAGCCGCTTTTCGAACGAACGGTAGAAGCTCCCCTTGCCGAGTTTCGGCGCGACGACATGATCGATGATGCGATAGTCGAAGGCATCGCCCGCGACGCCGACACCGCTATGAGCGAGCGGGCGCGCGGTCAGCGCCCCGTCCATGCGCGTAAAGCGAAGCACGGAAAAATCGCTGGTGCCGCCGCCGAAATCGGCGACGAGAACGGTCTCCTCGCGATCCAGCTTGCGCGCATACCAATAGGCGGCGCCAAGCGGCTCGAACGCGAGTTCGACGCCTTTCAGCCCGGCGAGATCATAGGCCGCCTGCAAGCGGGAGACGGCCAGCGCGTCGTCCGGCTGATCGCCCGCGAACACCACCGGCCGCCCCGCCATCATCACCGCTGGACGCGCTAGAGCGCGCAGACGCTCGTTGTCGAAGAGGGCGGACAGAAACATCGCGATGAGACGCTCGATGGTGAAGCGCTCGCCATAGAGCCGCGTCTCGGCGAAGAGACGGCTCGCAAGGTGGCTCTTTATTGACTGGATGAAGCGCTGCTCGCCCTCCTGCGCGATGGCGCGGGCGATGGCGGCGGGTCCGGCGGCATGGGCGATTTTGCGCCCTTCGCGCCAGAACATTAACGCCGTGCGAAACGTGTCCGTCGCGCCTGGAGACGGATGAGGAACAGTGGAAACCACTTTTCCGCCCGCATCCCGCTCTGAACTCCCGGCATCGATCACGTTCCTGATTTTCGATCGATTCGATCCAAAATCATCGTGATCCAAGGAGGGCCAATGCAGGCTCGCGACATGGCCGCCCGCGAAGGCCAGCGCGACGACGCTGTTGGTGGTGCCGAAATCGACGCCAATTCCTGTGAGGGGACCAAGATCAGCGGGGGACATCGGTTTTCTTCGCGGGAGACAAATCGTGGCCGGAGGCAAAAAAAGCCCGCGCGAAATTTTCGCACGGGCTTTTGATTTTCGACCGCGCCGAGGCGCGGACAGCTATTCTTCTTCGGCCGCGGCCTTTTTCTTCGGCGTATCGTCGCGCGCTTTCAGCGCCGCGCCGAGAATGTCGCCGAGCGAAGCGCCGGAATCGGCGGAGCCATATTGCGCGATGGCCTCCTTCTCCTCGGCGACTTCGAGCGCCTTGATCGAAACCGACACCTTGCGGGCGCGGCGATCGAACACGGTGATGCGGGCGTCGACCTTCTCGCCGACCGCGAAGCGCTCGGGCCGTTGATCGGCGCGATCTCTCGCAAGTTCATTGCGCTTGATGAAGGCGGTGAAATCGGTGCCGACGATTCTGACGTCGAGACCGCCTTCCTTGACCTCGACGACCTCGCAGGTGACGACCGATCCCTTCTTGAGATCGCCTGCGCCGCCGGCCTCCTCGCCCGTCTTGCCGGCGCCGGCCTCGGTCGGCTTGGCGGCGAACGGATCGGAGGCGAGCTGCTTCACGCCGAGCGAGATGCGCTCTTTCTCGATATCGACGTCAAGCACCTTGGCTTTGACGATATCGCCCTTCTTGTAGTCCTCGATCGCCTGCTCGCCGGGCTTCTTCCAGTCGAGATCCGAGAGATGGACCATGCCGTCGACATCGCCGTCGAGGCCGATGAAGAGGCCGAATTCGGTCTTGTTCTTGACCTCGCCCTCGACTTCGGAGCCAACCGGGAATTTCTCGGCGAAGGACTCCCAGGGGTTGGCGAGCGTCTGCTTGAGGCCGAGCGAAATGCGGCGCTTGATCGGATCGACTTCGAGCACCTGAACGTCGACTTCCTGGCTCGTTGCGACGATCTTGCCGGGATGCACGTTCTTCTTGGTCCAGGACATTTCCGAAACGTGGATCAGGCCTTCGATGCCGGGTTCGAGTTCGACGAAGGCGCCGTAATCCGTGATGTTGGTGACGCGGCCCTGGAAGCGCGCATCGACCGGATATTTCGCCTCGATGCCCTGCCACGGATCCTCGAGCAGCTGTTTCATGCCGAGCGAAATGCGGTGGGTCTCGTGATTGATCTTGATGATCTTGACGCGAACGGTCTGTCCGATTGTCAGAACCTCGGTCGGATGGTTGACGCGACGCCAGGCGATGTCGGTGACATGCAGCAGGCCGTCGATGCCGCCGAGATCGACGAAAGCGCCGTAATCGGTGATGTTCTTCACCATGCCCTCGATCACCTGACCTTCTTCGAGGTTGGCGACGATCTCATGACGCTGCTCGGCGCGGGATTCTTCAAGCACAGTGCGGCGCGAGACGACGATGTTGCCGCGGCGGCGATCCATCTTGAGGATCTGGAACGCCTGCGGCACCTGCATCAGCGGCGTCACGTCGCGGATCGGACGGATGTCCACCTGGCTGCGCGGCAGGAAGGCGACGGCGCCGTCGAGGTCGACCGTAAAGCCGCCCTTGACCTGGTTGAAGATGACGCCTTCGACCTTCTCTTGCTTTTCGAAGGCCTTTTCGAGCTTGACCCAGCTCTCTTCGCGGCGCGCCTTGTCGCGCGAGATGACGGCTTCGCCGAGCGCGTTTTCGATGCGCTCGAGGTAGACCTCGACCTCGTCGCCGACCTTCGGGGCGCCTTCGCGGCCGGGTCCCTGAAATTCCTTGAGGGCGACGCGGCCTTCGGTCTTGAGGCCGAGATCGATGACGGCGACGTCTTTTTCGATCGCGACGACGATGCCCTTGATGACGGAGCCTTCAAAAGCCTCGTTCTGACCATAGCTCTCGTCAAGAAGCGCCGCAAAATCCTCGCGCGACGGCGCGTAGGTGGAGGTAGATGCCATGTGTTCTCCTGGATGCCCGCATTCGGGCAGCGCCGGTGGTTCGAGTTGAGTGGCGCTCCTCGCCGCCGACGTCCATCGGCTGTGCGATGGAACCGCGCTTGAACAAGCGGGCCGGCGCAGGGACGGCGGAAAGGAGCAGGTTTGAGGGCCCTATCTAGCAAGCGCCGGGCGTCGCGGCAAGGCTCCGCGCTGCAATTAGAGCGCGGCCGCCAAAGCGCGGGGTCAGAGGCGGGCGATCTTCAGGGTCGCCGTGCCCGACGCCGTCATGCCGAGAGCGTCAGCCGCTCCCTTCGCCAGATCAAGGCCGCGACCGCGCACAAAGGGGCCCCGGTCGTTAATGCGCACCACCACGGTCCGCCCTGTCGCAGGGTTGGTCACGCGAAGCCGTGCGCCGAATGGCAGAGTTCGGCTTGCGGCAGTAAAGCCATTCTTGTCGAAGCGCTCTCCCGACGCCGTCAGGGTACCGGAGGCGTAGTATGAGGCCTTCACGAAATACTCATCGTTTGTTTTTGCAGAAGAGTTCGACACCTGAAAAATACATGAGACCGCTACAACCGTTACACTTATCGCTTTCAATGCGTCCACCTTATCCGTTATCGATACGGGGCGGATATAGTTGGATTGTGACCAGAAGGAGATGGTCAAACGGCGATAGTTCGTCTTTGTCAGGATCGCGGCGCCAAATCGTCGCACCTTGTTGTTCGATTTTATCGGTCAGCTCATTTGCAGGTGACGCCTGTTAAAAACTCATTGCTCCATATTATTGAGCGCAGCGCGCTGTAAGTCTTGACATAACTTCATTGGAAAAGGCTGTATCGGCGCCGCACTGGTCGGAGCATCCAACGGCGCGGGGCGGCTTCAGGCGGGGAGGATGAAGGGATCATCGGGGGAGGGCCGACGCGGATTTTCTCGGGCGGCCAGAGCGGCGTCGATCGCGCGGCGCTGGATTTCGCCGCCGGCCGTGGTCTCATGACCGGCGGTTGGTGTCCGCGCGGCGGCTTCGCCGAGGATTATCCGAACCCGCCCGGCGTTCGCCGAAAATATCCGCAGCTTAAGGAAACCCCGAGTGACGACGTAGATCAGCGTACGCGCTGGAATGTGCGGGACAGCGATGCGACGCTGATTGTGGTCGCCTCGGCTATCGGCCGCTCCGAAGGCTCGACGTTCACCCTCGCCTGCGCCGTCGCCCTTGGGAGGCCGCATCTCGTCATCGATCTCAGGGCGACCGACGCCCTGCAGACGGCGCGAAAATGGATCGAGCGGATCGCGCCGCAAACGCTGAATATCGCGGGTCCGCGTGAAAGCCAGTCGCCCGGCGTCTATCGCGAGACGATGCGCTTTCTGGAGGATTTGCTCGGGGCGCCTTCCGCGCAGTCTGGCGACGAAGCGTGAGGAAGAAGCACCCGCCAAGGCTTGGGCGCTTCAGGCGACGCGGATGCCGCCGGTTTGGGTCGTGGAGAAAAAACTGGCCAGAACAAGGGCCTGAAGAGGTTTTCTGATCTTGCAGAATCGGGCGCTTCTCTAAATCTCGACCTTTTCGCCCCTCTGCGCCCATTCCTGAAAGCCACCCGAATAATGCGCGTTGATATCCTTGCGGCCGGCGAGATGGGCGAGGTCGAGCGCGGTCAGCGAACGCTTGCCGGACCGACATGAGAACACGATTCGCTTGCCGGCTTCTTCCGGCAATTTCGATGCGTCAAAACTTTGCAAGGGGTTCAGAATCGAACCGGGAATATGGCCCGCGACGAACTCATTTGGTTCGCGTACGTCGACAAGGAGGACCGACCCATCGGCCAGACCGCGCTTCAATTCGTCGATGCTCACGTTTTCAACTTTGTTCAACGTTGTCGTCATGGCTGATCCTATTCCGTCTTTTGCGCCCTCGGCAATGCTGTGACGATAATATAACGCCCCCGCCGCGGAAAGGCTTACATATTCTATTTTATTTATCGGGAGAAGAATATTCTTCTCCTTCAGCGATGGCCTCTGCTATGGCGAGATCCGCCGGCTCATTCGCGTTGAAGAACGGATCGAACGGCGCCGCCGCCCAGTCCGCGTAGGCAAGGCGGTGACGCTGGGTGAAAAGACCGACCTTGCGCAGGTCTTCGTCAACAAGCGCATGGCGTAGCGCGCCCCGGATCGCCACCGGCCAGAGGGCGATCACTGGATGCGCCCCGCTCGCTGAGCGGGCGCAGGCGATGTCGGCGTCCTTTTCGAACCGGGCGGCCTGAAGGCGCGCCACGAGATCGGACGGCAGGAAGGGCGTGTCGGTCGGCGCGCTGACGGCGAACGCGAGATCCGGGCGATTGGCCGCGACCCAGTCGAGGCCGGCGAGAACCCCGGCGAGCGGCCCCTGGAACCCCGCGAGACTGTCAGCGATGACCGGAAGCCCGTACGCTGCAAAACGCGCTGGATCGCCGTTGGCGTTAAGGACCAACCCCACGCACTGTTTGGCCATGGTCGCAATCACCCGCGCAAGAATGGTCGCGCCGCCGATGCGGCGCAGCCCCTTGTCGCCGCCGCCCATCCGCGACGCACGGCCGCCGGCGAGCAGAATCCCGAAGCAGGGCGCAGTCATTTCAAAACCCGTCTCAAAAGCCCGTGGTGGTCGCGAGCGCCTTCGGGGGCTCGCGAATGTCCCGCCGCAAAATCGGCCGACATGTCTCTATTGACCAATTCGCGTGTCCCGGACTGAACCCGCTTGGGGGCCGAAGCGGATAAAGGCTAAAAGCGATACCAGAGCGCCGCCAAGGGACCAAGCTCGCGGCCCGCATTGACCCCGGCGACGGTCAGGAAAGCGCCGAGCTGCGCCGACCAGGCCGAGTTAAAATCATAGACGAAGCTCCCTTGCAGCTTCCCCCAGGACGATCTTGGAAAATCGGCTCTGTTGGTCGTCTGCATCGAGCCGAAGCTCTGCAACAAGACGAGAAGCTGTAGCGAAGTCCGCACCCCAAGAGTCAGATCAAGCTTCCATTCGTCGGGCTGCGCCTGCGCGTAAAAGCGGTAGCCGGCCGCGGCGTCGGCGAAGGCCGGCCACGCGCCGATCGCGAAACTTGCTCCCGCCATGGCGCGCAGATCGATCGCGCCCGCCCGGTGCGGCTCGGCGCCGTTGAAAGAGGCCCCCGGCGTCAACAGCGTGGTCTGCAGTGAGGCGACGAATGCGTCCGACTGATAAAGTTTGAACCTTCCGCCGATCCCGCTCTCGCCTGGTCCCGTATAGGACGGCGCGGCGGTCGGCTGGCGAATGACGTCATAGGCGGGCGCCGCGACCAGCGTCAGCCAATCGGTCAGCCCATATTCGATATAAGCTCCGAGCTCGAACTTGTCATAGGACGGGACCGGGATCAGATTGCCATGGGCGTCGAAAGCGCGGCTCGATCCGGAAAACGCGGTTCCGACGATGATCTGCCCCTCCCCTGGCGGCATCAGCCAGGCGCCCGCGTCTGCATTGCGCGCCGCGACGATCAGCAAGAGCCAGACGGCAAAGGCGCGAGCCGCGCGCAGGCCCGCGCTCACAAGATCGGCGATCGACGCGCGCTTGAATGCGCGGTGATTTTACGCAACTGACGCAAGGCGCCACCTAAAGTACACGAGCGACCTGTGCTTACTAAAGCATATGATCGGATATCAGGCCACAGTTCAGACGAAGTTTCCGCTTGGTCGCGCTCGCGCTGGCGCAGCTCCTCTTGAGCCAACCCTGCAAAACTTGACAGCTTGGCCGCGCCAGCCTAGCCGGAACAGGCGTTGCGACGGGGATCCTGTTCGCGACGAGGCGCGATATCGGTCCAGCAGGAAGGCCGCGCGGCGGGACGGCTCCAGCAACGACAGCAAGGACGGCTCCCTCTTGCCTCGATTGATCGCAGGCCTCGCCGAACTCGCCGGGCGCTACGACGTGATCCTGTGCGACGTCTGGGGCGTCGTTCACAATGGCGCCGCCGCATTCGCTCCGGCCCTCGACGCGCTTGCGCGATTTCGCGCCAAGGGCGGCGCGGTCGCGCTCATCACCAATTCCCCGGCGCCAAGCCGTATCGTTCAGGCGCAGCTCGACGCCTTTGGCGCGACGCGCGCGGCCTATGACGCGATCATCTCGTCAGGCGACGTCACCGTATCGCTCTTGATCGAGCGCGCCGGGCAGAGCCTGTTCCACATTGGCGCGGCGGCGGAGACGGGCCTTTTCGACGAGGTCGCGGCTATTTTGGGCGCGTCGCCGCGCCAGGTCGCAATCGAGCGCGCCGACTTTGTGCTTTGCACCGGCTTCATCGATTTCTGGCGCGAAACGCCGGAAGACTATGACGCGAGGCTAAAACGCATTTATGCGCGGGGCCTCGACTTCATTTGCGCCAATCCGGATCTCGTCGTCGAGGTCGATGGCGTTTTGTCCTATTGCGCGGGCGCGATCGCCGAGCGCTATCAGCGCCTCGGCGGCAACGTCATACAGGCCGGCAAACCCTATGCGCCCATCTACGACCGCGCGCTCGCCCGCGCCTCCGCCGCGCGGGGGGCCGTCGCCGACCGCGCCCGCGTTCTCGCCATCGGCGACGCCATGCGCACGGATATAAGCGGGGCGGCCGCGCAGGGGTTCGACAGCCTGTTCGTAACGTCCGGGATTCATCGCAACGAATTGCACAAAAGCGAATCGAATCGAGGCGGCGCCGGCGCGGGTCTCGACGCGGCCGCGCTGCGTCAATTCGTCGAAGCGGCCGGCGTCACGCCCACGGCTGCCATCGCGGAGCTTGTCTGGTAGACAAATTTAAGGGACGCGAAAACTTGACGGGCGAAAGCGCGCACGTCAGGTTCGCGGCTCTTCGCGGCGGCCGGCGCCAACGGGCCGCCGATTGCGGAATGCGTCCGGTCGGAAAAATAGCGCATGCCGGGCCGTGTGGCTTCGGCGCTTAAGGTTAGTCTGATTCCATTGGCCGATTCTCCGACCGCCAAAGATTTCGTTGTCGCCGTCGACCCCGCCGCGCCGCCTGCGGGACTTGAAGGCGCTGTCATCGCGATCGGCAATTTCGATGGCCTCCATCGCGGCCACGTCGCCGTGATCCGGCGGGCTGAGGCGCTGGCGGCGAAGCTCGGGCGCCCCTGCGCGGTGCTGACGTTCGAGCCGCACCCGGCCGATTTCTTCCGCGGCGCGAACACGATCTTCCGGCTTGCGCCGATGCGGACCAAAGCGAAATCCCTGGCGCACCTCGGTCTCGATGGGATGATCGTGATCACCTTCGACGCCGCGCTGGCGGGCCTCACCGCCGAGGCGTTCGTCTGCGAGATTTTGCTGCGACGGCTCGGCGTCAGCGCCGTCGTCGCCGGCTACGACTTCCATTTCGGTGCGGGGCGCACGGGGACGCCGGCCTTTCTCAAGCAATCCGGCGAACGGCATGGCTTCGCCGTCGAACTCGTCGAGCGCGTCGCCGCTGAGGGGAGCGATGCCCCGGAGGCCGCCTCCTCGACGGCGACGCGGGCGGCGCTCGAGGCTGGCGACGTCGAGCGCGCCGCGCGGCTGCTCGGCCATCCCTTCTCAATAAGGGGCGAGGTCCTGCATGGCCAGAAACTCGGACGCACATTGGGCTTTCCCACCCTGAATATGTCGCCCGATCCAAGCTGCCGCCTGCGTCACGGCATATACGCGGTGCGCGTCGAAATCGGCGATCGCCTCCACGACGGCGTCGCCAGTTTCGGTCGGCGGCCGACGATCGACAACGGACCGCCGCTGCTGGAAGTGCATGTGTTCGATTTCGCCGGCGATCTTTACGGGCGGACGATCGAGACGTTCTTCATTGGCTGGATCAGGGCCGAGGCGAAATTTCCGTCTCTCGACTCCCTGAAGGCGCAGATCAAGGCCGATGCGGAGCGGGCGCGCGAGATTCTGCGCGGCTCCCCTCCCCTTCCTGT
>Ga0181521_10008639_pt1 | contig 10397 bp, 9 predicted proteins | sample PEATcosm2014_Bin_32_FD_119764 | JGI IMG/M metagenome (GOLD analysis project Ga0181521, IMG submission 119764) | Peatland microbial communities from MTU Mesocosm Facility, Houghton, MI, USA - PEATcosm2014_Bin02_60_metaG | ecosystem: Environmental > Terrestrial > Soil > Wetlands > Peat | place... | reverse complement strand
TCGATGTACGCACCGTCCCACGTTCGCGCCACAATCCGCAGTTCAACCGAAGCGAATTGTCGCCTGCCCTGCATTCCGCCCGCCTTCATTACCGTTACATGCCGGGTTTGGGTGGCTTCCGGCATGCAAGCCGCAACTCCATCAACACCGGGTGGCGTAATGCCAGCTTCCGTGGCTTCGCCGATTACATGCAGACGCCTGAGTTCCGGAAGAATCTGGACGATTTGATAGAACTTGCGAAGTCGGAGCGGATCGCAATAATGTGCGCCGAAGCAGTTCCCTGGCGCTGTCATCGCTCTCTGATCGCGGATGCGTTGTTGGCGCGGGGAATTGAAGTGCGGGAAATCACAAGCGCCGCTCGCACACAACCTCACACGCTTACGCCTTGGGGCAAGATAACCGGAATGCAGGTCACCTACCCTGCCGAACACAAAGATTAGAGCAAGGGAAGTTCGCGCCAGCGGCGCACGCCGTCAAAGCCAATCCGCCGTAGACCAATATACTCGAACCATGCAAGGCTACAACGAGCTTCGCGGCGGCGCGGCGTGGCTGGACGTTTTCGGTCGCGGCAAGCTCCGGATGGCGGGCGAGGACCGGGCGCGCCTCCTGCACGCGATAACCACGAATCATATCCAGCAACTCACTCCGGGAACGGGGTGCTCTGCATTCTTCCTAACGGCGCAAGGACGAATTCTGGCGGATGTGAACGTTTTGTGTCGGCAAGATTCGTTCCTTCTCGATACGGAGCCCGAAAGGCTGCGGAAACTGCTGGAACATCTCGATAAGTTCATCATCGCGGACGATGTCACGCTGGAGAACCTCACACCGGCGCTCGCAACGATCGCCGTAGAAGGGCCAAAATCACCCGAGGTCCTCACTGCGGCAAGGGCTCCCGCACTTGGGGTCGGCTATGGCACCAACGTGGAGTGGGGGTCTGCTCTGGTGGCCAGACTGAGCGTCACGGGGAGCCCGGGATTTTTCGTCATTGCACCGGCGGCGGAGAAGGATGAAATCCTGTCAAGCATCGAAGCGGCGGGCGCGGTGCACGCGGATGAAGACGCGTTTCGAATCGTGCGTCTGGAACACGGGAAGCCACGCTATGGAGAAGATATCAGCGAGCGCTACCTCGCTCAGGAAGCGAACCAAACGGATGCGCTGCATTTCCATAAAGGTTGCTATCTGGGCCAGGAGATCGTTGAAAGACTCCGATCGCGTGGGCTGATTCAACGCATTCTGAAGCCACTTGAAATTGACGGACAGATGCCGCCTGAACCGAGGACGAAGCTACAATTCGGCGGCGCTCCCGCCGGGGAGATCACCTCCGCCGCCTACTCTCCCGGTCTCGGAAAAGTGGTTGCGCTGGGCTACGTACGGGTGGAGTACGCCGAGCCAGGAACGGAGATGACGGCCGGAGACTTGCGAGCCCGCGTGCGAACTCCATGATGACGGCCTGAGAGTCAGCAGGCTTAATCCATCCTAATTTGGACTGCTTCAAGCTTACCCCCATACTGATATGTTTTCGCAGGGCGAGCGCGGCGCCTGGGTGGGAGTCGCTCTCTTCTGATCGTTCGAGTTGCAGTTTCCGAAAAATCCGGGATGCCACAATGGAAATTCCAGATGAGGAGGAACGCCTGTGGACATTCTCGAAATGGTCGGAATTGAGATCCCATGCAGAAACTGCGGGGGGCGGTACGAGGTATCCCTCAAAAAGATCGCACTCTCACAGCAGATGCTCCATGAGGGGTGCCCGGTTCGGGCAGAGACTGAGTGCCCCCCTCTTTTCCTTTCCAGCTTCGTGGACCAGGAATTAACCCAGGATCTTCAAAGAATCTGGTCGCGCCTCGAAAAAGAGGCTCGCGGCGTCAACGGGGAAGTGAAGGTGCACTCCGCATAAGCCGGATGTGCGGCTGGAATTCAGTCGGCAGGAAGAGACGATGGCGCCGTTGGAGGTGGCCAAACATGAGTTCGCAGCAGGGACAGAATAAGGGCGAAATGCCCGTCGCGGAAGGCGTACGCCTGACAGACCTTGTGAATTATCAGGAAGGGTCCGTTGTCAGCCGGACGATAGTCAAGCGCGCAACGGAAACTGTCACGCTGTTCGCTTTCGACGAGGGCCAGGGCTTAAGCGAGCATACGGCCGCGTTCGATGCCGTGGCACATATACTGGAGGGCGAAGCGGAAATTACGGTCTCTGGCAAGGCGCTGCGGACGACGGCAGGCGAAGGGGTTCTCATGCCGTCAAATCAACCTCACTCTCTGAAGGCCCTCAGTAGATTCAAGATGCTGCTGACGATGATCCGCTCGTGAGACGACGCGGAAAAAGTGTGTTTACCCGGTAAAAGGCGCCGGTCTCGGCCAAGGGCTCTGCGGTTGGCCAGGAGCATGCCGCAGTTTGCCGTTGGGAGCGCGGCCGGCCACATCTTCACGCCGCCGCTGGACTCCGGTTGCGCTCAAGGCGCTAACCACCACCATGGAAACCAACGCGTCTACACTGGCCGCCGCAGTGGCCGCCAACACGCCCGATCCCGCTTCTCGCGGTAACCTCGGGACCAGCCGCCATCGCGGGGGATGTAGTCACTCTCACCAGAGCGGCGGGCACCGTCACGATCCACACAACGCAGGCTGGGAACCGAACCTATGCCGCTGCCACTCCTGTCAGTCCTCGTCGTTACGGCGGCGCAACACTGCTACGTCACCACACAAAAAAGAATGGCAGCACGGCCAGAAATAAGCAACCCCCGATGAAGCAGGACCACTCGAAGGGTCCGAGCCGCCGTAAACGGCGTCCGCTCCGTAGATCTAATTCCCGGAGGAGACAAGGGATCAGGAAAAGTATGGGCGCCACGCCTATTGGGTAATGTCTATGAAGGGCACTGACTACAGCACCTGAGAAATTCGCAGCCATCATGCAAACGATGACTGTGAACCTCACCCGATTATAGCCAAGGTTATTCTTCACCTTGAAAAAAGCATAAGAAACAATGCGAGATTGGCTCTCACCGGAGCGTCTCCACGTTTTTGCCTCCCGTCTCCATTCGAAGCCACAGCTTCAACTTCGAGATCAAGCGCGAGTCTTGTTCTCCGACAAACCGTGAGGAGTGTTTATGCGGCATTCCACCACGGGATTCAATCCGTCCTCATCGCTTGAGCGGATAAGCCTGATCCAGCGCCATATTGAGTTTCAAAACGTTTACGCGGGGCTCGCCGAGCACTCCCAAGTCCCGCTGTTTCGTGTTGATTGCCACCAGATTCTGTACCGCGTCCGTCGAGGCACCGCGAGCTTTTGCTACGCGCGCCGCTTGTGAAATCGCGTTCGCCGGGCTAATCTCGGGATCGAGGCCGCTTCCGGATGCCGTGATTGCGTCTGCAGGGATCGGACCCGTATACTCCGGATTGTCCTTCCGGAACGTTTCGGCGTCCTTCTTCAAGCGATCGGCCAGCGCCGGGTTCGTCGGGCCGAGGTTACTTCCGCCCGAGTTCGCCGCATCATACGAGTTCTGCGAAGGCCTGGGGTGGAAATACTCCGGCTTCGCGAAATTCTGGCCGATGATCTCGGACCCGATCACCTTGCCATCGCGTTCGATCAGACTACCATTGGCCTGTTTGTGGAAGATGGTCTGTGCGATCCCCGTCACGGCCAGCGGATACAGAATCCCGGTGATAATCGTGAGGACGAAGGTAATCAATATCGCGGATCTAAGTTCTTTCAGCATGTTCATATCTCCTTATGCAAGATGCAGCAAGCCAAGCAGCCGGTCGATTGCCCAGATGCCGGGGAACGGTGCTATGATCCCTCCGAGTCCGTAGACCAGGAGGTTGCGGCGTAACAGCGCCCCTGCCGAGAGCGCCCGGTACTTCACGCCGCGCAGCGCCAATGGTACAAGCGCGATGATGATCAGCGCATTGAAGATGACCGCCGCAAGAATCGCGCTCTTGGGCGTATGCAGGCCCATAATGTTTAGGCGGTTCAGCGGCGGGTACGTAACCGCAAACATCGCCGGAATGATGGCGAAGTATTTCGCCACGTCGTTCGCGATCGAGAAAGTGGTGAGAGAACCGCGCGTAATCAGCAACTGCTTGCCAATCGCCACGATCTCAATCAGCTTCGTCGGATTGCTGTCGAGGTCCACCATGTTGCCCGCCTCTTTGGCTGCCATGGTGCCGGTGTTCATGGCCACGCCGACGTCAGCTTGCGCGAGCGCCGGGGCATCGTTGGTGCCATCGCCTGTCATGGCGACGAGCCTTCCGCCGGCCTGTTCGCGCTTGATCAGATCCAACTTGTCTTTGGGCGTTGCCTGCGCCAGGAAATCATCGACGCCCGCTTCCGTCGCGATTGCCGCAGCGGTCAGAGGGTTATCGCCGGTGATCATCACGGTGCGAATACCCATGACGCGCATTTGAGCGAAGCGCTCCCGCATGCCGCCTTTGACGATGTCTTTGAGATGGATGACACCGAGGGCCTTGTTGTTATCGGATACCACCAATGGAGTGCCGCCGGTCCTTGAGATGCCGTCTGCGATGTCGGAGATCCGTTGCGGAAACACACCGCCGAGGTCGGTTACATGCTGGCGAATCGATTCCATGGCGCCTTTGCGAATGGCCCGGCCTTCGAAGTTCAAGCCACTCATGCGCGTCTGTGCGGTAAACGGAATGAACTCGGCCTGATGGTGCGCAATTTCACGTCCGCGGAGGCCGTACTTTTCTTTCGCAAGCACCACAATACTGCGGCCCTCGGGCGTTTCATCCGCGAGACTCGACAGCTGCGCGGCGTCGGCCAGATCCGACTCGTGGACGCCATCGGCGGGGAGGAATTCAACCGCCTGGCGGTTGCCGAGCGTGATCGTGCCGGTCTTGTCGAGCAGGAGCGTGTTGATATCGCCGGCCGCCTCGACGGCTTTGCCGCTCATCGCGAGCACATTGTGCTGCATCACCCGGTCCATGCCAGCAATGCCGATGGCCGAAAGCAATCCGCCGATGGTGGTAGGGATCAGGCAGACCAGCAGGGAGACGAGAACGATGACCGTTGGAACGGTGCCCGCTTTGGCGGCATCGACGCTGTATTGCGCGAACGGAGCGAGAGTAACCACAGCCAGAAGGAAGATCAGCGTCAAACCCGCGATCATGATGTTCAGCGCGATTTCATTCGGCGTCTTCTGGCGTTGCGCGCCTTCCACGAGGGCGATCATGCGGTCAAGGAAGGTCTCACCGGGATTCGATGTGATCTGAACCTTGATGTAGTCGGAAAGCACTTTTGTGCCGCCCGTGACTGCGCTGCGGTCGCCGCCGGATTCACGGATTACGGGCGCGCTCTCACCCGTAATCACGGATTCGTCGACGCTCGCGATCCCTTCGATCACGTCGCCGTCGCCGGGGATTACGTCATCCGGCTCGCAGAGGCAGATATCTCCTTTGCGCAGCGCCGCCGCCGAAACAACTTCGACCATGCCGTTGGGGGATAGTTTCTTCGCCTCGGCGCTGGTCTTCGTTTTGCGCAAGGCATCGGCCTGTGCTTTGCCGCGGCCTTCGGCCATCGCTTCCGCGAAATTCGCGAACAGGACCGTGAACCATAACCAGGCTGCGATCTGGAATTCGAAGCCGAAGCCCGTTCCGCCCGCCGTGAGGGTCCTGATCATCAGGATGGTCGTGAGCACCGCCCCCACCTCGACAACAAACATCACGGGGTTCTTCGCCAGCGTCACCGGGTTCAGCTTGACGAACGAATCGACGATGGCGCGCCGGACGATCGGCGGATCGAATAATGGTCTCGCCCGTTTGCCACGTGACAAACCCATCGCGGTCGAATCTCCGGGTAACGCTACCGGTTGCGTTTCGACGATCGGTTCTTGTAAATCTGCTGCCATGTACGTTCTCCTTTATGCGATGGCCGTCAGAGCATCAGATGCTCAGCATTAAATGTTCAACGATTGGCCCCAGTGAAAGAGCGGGGAAGTAAGTCAACGCGCCGACGATAAGCACCGTTCCCACCAGCAGGCCGACGAAGAGCGGGCCGTGCGTCGGAAACGTTCCGGCGGAGACGGGAACCTGCTTCTTGGCCGCGAGGGAACCCGCAATAGCGAGCAAAGGCAGCAGCATCATGAAGCGGCCGATCAGCATGGCGAATCCTATCGTCACGTTGTACCAAGGCGTGAGAGCGTTGAGGCCCATGAATGCGCTACCGTTGTTTCCCGTCCCGCTGCTGTATGCGTAGAGGATTTCGGTTAATCCATGGGCGCCCGGATTACCGGTATTGGCCGCGGCAGGTCCAGGCGGATTCCAGTAGCCTTTCGCGGCGAACGGAATCACCGAACTGACGCCGGTGAACAAGAGGATGCTGGCGGCCAGGACCAGCATGGCAATCATCGCCATTTTGACTTCCTTCTGCTCGATCTTCTTGCCGAGGTACTCGGGTGTGCGGCCGACCATCAGGCCAGCGATAAAGACGGCGAGAATCGCAAACATCAGCATGCCGTAGAGGCCGGCGCCAACCCCGCCAAAGACAACCTCGCCCAATTCCAGGTTGAACAGGGGCACCAGCCCGCCAAGCGGCGTAAAGCTGTCATGCATGGAGTTCACCGCGCCGCAACTGGCATCTGTAGTAACGGTAGCGAAGAGCGCGGAATCCGTAATTCCGAAGCGCGTTTCCTTCCCTTCCATATTGCCGCCGGGTTGCGTATTCGTGGCGGTCATCTCGATTCCCGAGTTCGCGAGCATGGGCGTGCCCCGCTGCTCGTAGTGATAGGCGACGAATACACCTGCCAGCCAGAGAACGGCCATGGCGGCGAAAATCGCCCACCCCTGACGCGTGTCCCTCACCATCTTGCCGAAGGTATACGTGAGCGCGCCGGGAATCACGAAGATCAGAAACATCTGAAACAGGTTCGAGAACGGAGTGGGATTCTCGAATGGGTGGGCGGAGTTTGCGTTGAAGAAACCACCACCGTTGGTGCCGAGCATCTTGATCACTTCCTGGGATGCGACGGGTCCTTGTGCAATTGTTTGCTTTGCCCCTTCGATCGTCGTTGCCACCGTATATGGATGCAGGTTCTGGATGACGCCCTGCGAGCAGAGCACCAACGCCCCGATGATCGACAGAGGCAGCAAAACATACAAAATGGATCGCGTCATGTCGGCCCAGAAGTTACCGACAGTCTTAATGGATTGGCGCGCGAATCCACGAACGAGCGCAATCGCAACAGCCAGCCCGGAGGCCGCGGACGTGAAGTTATGAACCGTCAGCCCCGCCATCTGGACAAAGTAACTGAGCGTGGTTTCAGGCGTGTAGCTTTGCCAGTTCGTGTTCGTGGTGAAGCTGACAGCCGTGTTGAAACCAAGATCCGGACTGACGTTGCCGGCTCCGTAACCCTGCGGGTTAAACGGAAACCAGAGTTGCAGTCTCTGGATCGCATACAGCAGAACAGCGCTGAATGCGCTGAACGCCAGTAGTGCACCGGCATAACGCGTCCAGTGCTGCTCTTCAGGCTCGCCCTGGTCGTTCCGGCTGACTCCGCAGAGCCGGTAAATCAGACGTTCGACAGGACCCAGAACCGGAGTCAGGAAATTCCGCCCGCCCTCGATGATGGTCGCGATAAAGGATCCGAGCGGCTTCGCGCACGCGAGGATCAAAAGAAAGAAGATCGCAATTTGTAACCAACCGTTGGTAGTCATGGCACTCTCCAGAACCTTAAAACTTCTCCGGCTTCAATAGCGCGTACAGCAGATACACGCCGAGCGCCAGCGAAATCAATCCCGCAAAAAGGTAGTCCATATTTCCCTTTCAGTCCCTTAAACAATCAAAGCCGCTCGCACGCCTGGACCAACATCCAGGCCATTGCGAAAAAGGCGACAATGAGAAGGCAATAAGCGATATCAAGCATTTTTAGCCTCTGTCTTGAACTCCGTGGATACCAGAACAACTTTGTAGCCCGCGCGGCGTAACGACGCAGCCAGACGTTCGCTGCGCGTTCTCCAAAGCCGCTTGGCCGAGGCCAGGATAACAATTGAATCGTGCTCCAATGTGCCGAGCAATCCTTCCTCAAACTCCCGCGTCAGAAATATCTCCCTTGAAACAGGAAGCTCCGACTGAAACCGCGCCAGTTGGCTCTTGAGAAAATCGAGAAACACCGGCGGCTGGGTCAGTTCCAGCGGATACGGCACCACCTGAACTTTTAAAAGCCGCAAAGTAGCGTGGAGTCCGGCGCCCAGGCGATTTGCCGCATCCAGCGCGACCCGTGTCAACTCCGGAGTCGTAAACGGAACTACAAGGTCAAGCTCGGCCTCGGAGTCAGCCTGCTCGATTGCTTCTAACCCGAATTGTTCGTTTTCTTTCATAGCCAAGCACCCAGTTTAGGATAGGTCCGCACGATTAGAAGTTCATAAGGTCGGTGTTAGAATTCTATGCAGCGCACACGCTGAATACCCATACATCAGCCCTCGCCGAGAGGCTCCTTCTGAGTCGAAAAACGATACCCGACCCAACGCTCCGTCAACAGATACTTCGGCTTAGAGGGTACGGCCTCGATCTTCTTCCTTAACTGATTGATTACAACGCGAAGACTCTCGACTTCATTGTCATAGTCCGGTCCCCAAACCGTTTTAAGAAGCCTCCGGTTGGGAATCGGCCGATTTGGGTGACTGACAAGAAACTTAAGCAGGTCGAATTCTTTCGGCGTGAGCCGGACCGTGTTTCCATCGCGGACTACTTGCCTTGCATCGAAATCGATATGGAGTCCGCCGTCGACAAATCCGTGTAAACCTGCATTGTCCACCGCAGGTGTACGACGAATGAATGCGCGAATGCGCGCAAGCAATTCCTGGATGCCAAATGGTTTGGTTACATAGCCATCCGCGCCGGCGTCCAGCGCGTCTACCTTGTCACGCTCTGTGTTACGAACGGAAAGGACGATGATGGGAACATCCGAGCTCTCGTGAATGGCCCGGCAGGTCTCAATGCCGCCGATCCCAGGCATGTTCAGATCGAGCAGAATCAGGTCGGGAGTGTCTCTCCGGAGCACTTCCAACGCTTCTTCCCCGGTCCTGGTTTCAATGACTGAATAGCCGAGATCAGTCAAGGTAGCCTTCATGGCGCGCCTCAGCTGGGGCTCGTCATCGACAACAAGTATGGTCGCTTTGTTCATCGGCTCTGTCCATTGCCCGGCGGTCGCGTGCCAGGGCGCCCCAGAGTAGTCATTGAGTCTCACAATTCCAGTTTGCCGAGAAACTTCATCTCAGGCGGGTAGAAGTATTGAGCGAACACAATCCGTCCGACCTGTCCGTCGAACTCCAGACGCTGATCCTCACCAGTAATGTGCGCGGAACGGGGGAAGAAGTAAATGATGTTAGCCATCCCGTCGCCTTTCAGTACGGCAACGACCCGCTCAGGCTTCACTTCAGTGCGACCTTCAATTTTCAGAACGGCGATCCTTTTCAGATCGGTTTCCAGCATTTTCATGTCTTCGATGCTGGCGAGCTTCAGAGAAACATCGTAGAGGGCGATCGCATAGTTTTCACCATCGAGTTCCGGCGCGCCGTTGTCGTGAGTCCTGAGTTCGGCCGCCTGCACGGGCATCGCGCTTTCCCAGCGAATGGTCAGCCGCGGAAGGCGCTCAGCCTCAGGGCCCTCCCCTGGGCGCTTGATGGCACCGCCGGTCTTGACCAGATTTCCGGCGTTTTGGACTCCAATGCCGCCGTGTCCGCCGCCTTGCGCGGCCATGTCTCCACCATCGCGGCGTTGCGAAGCAGTCATCAGGCGAGTGAGTGATGCCGGGGTAGGTTTCGCCCAGGGCGAATTCGACAGGATGAGATAAGCGTCCGCGTCAGACCAATCGGGAATGCGTTTGGCGGTCCAGGGATTGGCAGTACTCCGAGGCGCGGCCGTTGGTGTTGTGCTGATTGGCGGCTTAATTGCGGGGATTGTGCCCAGCTGAGCTGTCAAAGGAAAAAATACGAAAGATACCAACAATAGAAGAGAGGCGAAACAAAGCTTTCTGGCCATAAATAAATCAACAGTTTGGGTGTGATGGCAGAGCGCGAACGTGGCGCTCTGCCATTTTCGTTTAACATTCCAGCCAGCCGATTGAGGCTTGCAGGATCAAATTCCTTCTTTTAGAGGTGAACCATCAGGGCTAAAGTAAACCGCATCTCCTGTTTCCTGAGATCCGGGGACCAGAGACCGCCGTTTGAGCCGCAGCCGCTCGATGTCAAGGACGCGGCACCATTCATACAGGCGTATTGGCCTGCGTTGCCATTGTTGCCGCCCGGGGGAGTGATGCCGCCCGGTCCGGTGAAGTACGGAACGTTGGTTCCGCGCTCGGTGAACTCGGCGCGCCAGGTGACGAATTGCGTCGGCATCCAATCAAAGGTCAACTGATAATCGTAACCGGCAAACTTCTGGCCCGGAC
>Ga0181521_10008638_pt1 | contig 10398 bp, 10 predicted proteins | sample PEATcosm2014_Bin_32_FD_119764 | JGI IMG/M metagenome (GOLD analysis project Ga0181521, IMG submission 119764) | Peatland microbial communities from MTU Mesocosm Facility, Houghton, MI, USA - PEATcosm2014_Bin02_60_metaG | ecosystem: Environmental > Terrestrial > Soil > Wetlands > Peat | place... | reverse complement strand
GATCACGCACTCGAAGCGGACGATGGAAGCGGCGCAGGCGATGTATGGCGTGACGATGCAGGAGGCGGGGGTATCGAAGCTGGTGTCGGTGAAGTTCCATCACGCGGAACATAGTGCGCCGGCCGCGGCGTAGGGGAGACTCCGTCGCGCGCCGGCAAGCTCTCACCAGTGAGCTATTTCCACATCGGTTTTCTCGAAATCCCGGCCTTTGAAAAGCAGCGGCCGGCCTTCTGTCTTCGAAGCTGCGTAAGCGCAGCAGTCGCCGAGGTTGAGGGCTGCGGGATGCCGTCCCTTTCCGAATCGACGCCACGCTTCCAGTGCCTCGTGCATCTGCGCCGCATCGAAAGGCAAGGTCTCAACTGCCAGTTGCGCCAGAATCAGAAGAGCGTCATCGGATGCCGAAGCACCGGCGCGGCTTTCAATCACCATCATGGTTTCGAGCCAGTTTACGCTCGACATGTGGCGCTGCGGCGCCTGCGCAATCGCAGCGGCGATCCGGCGGCCTTCCGGTTCCTGAAAGGCGATCGCGAGAATGGCGGAAGCATCGACGATCATTCCGGGACACCAATGTCGTTGTATCCGAGAATCTCGTCCGGTGCGCGGGGATCGAGCTTCGGCCGCGACGCGATTCGCTGCCCGATCCGCATGACCCGCTCCACGACGCGCTGCGAGTCTGCGTGAGGCGATCGCTGACGCGCAATACTCTCGCGCAACGATTCCTTCACCGCATGGGTAAGGGACCGCCTGGTTCGGCGGGCCAGTTCCACGGCAAGGTCGTGCACCTCGGGGTCTTTGATGTTGAGTGCGGCCAATGTTCTTCCTTTCTTCCTAAGTTCTACCACAGTCCGCGGGTCAGACTTGAACCGGCAGCCTCAGCTGCCCAGGATCGTTTCCCTCCAGCCTTCGGCGTTGCGAATATTCGGATGGCCGGGTGGAAGCTTATTACGGAAGATCTCCAGCGCCATCTCGATCTCCCGCAGTGCGGCCTCGCGCTCTTTCAAGCTGTAAAGAATAGCGGCCAGGTTCCCGCGGGTAACGGCCACTGTCGGATTGGTCCGGCCCGAACTGCCAAATCCGACTCGAGCGCCAGCTCCCGAAAATCGCGCGCCTCAGCGTAGAGGCCGCGTACCCGGAGATAAAGGCTTGCCTGACTCAGGAGTCGGCCCAAAGATGCGGGAGGGTCGGCGTCGCGCAAATCAGCGAGGTGCTCACGGATCGCGCGGGCATGCGGCAGCAGCGCGTCGCTCGCGGCACAGAAAGGCGGTTCGTCGGAATCGAACGGAAACGCCGCATTTACCACGGCGCTCGCCGCAGCCAGCCACTGCGTGTTGCTTGGCTCCGCAGCGCTACTCGCCGCGACTAGCCGTTCCCGCACCACCGGCTGCAAGACGCGATGCATCGAGTACGCGGTGACCGGACCTTCCGGCGGCTCGCGCTTGAGCAGCGAGTAGCGCGCGAGGGTGTCGATGACCGTCGCGGTCCCCGAAGGCATGCGCAGAGTTTCGGGGAGCGCCGATGCGCCCGCTTCGAGAAGCTCGTTTCGTGGAATGCGGTCCGGGGCGAGCTAAGCGAACAGACACAAAAGGTCGTAGGCTGCCGGGGATTCCTCTTTGGCTCTGTCGAGCGAAAGGCCGAGCGTGGCGGCGACGGATTTCTCGTAGTCGTGACCTTTGACAGACCGTTTCAGATTCTCGCGCCATATTCGCCGGTACTCGGTGAGGGTCATCCCGTCTCCCGCGCGCATGTAAGCGGCGGCGTGTCCGAGCGCCAGGGCGAGCCCGTCCAGATCGCGCGCCAGAGCTTCGGCTTCAGCCTCGCCCCGATCGCTCTGCCCGGTGCGAGCCAGGAGGAAGCGCGCGGATTCGTCCACGCTCCACTGGGTTACGGACACCGTGGTGGCCAGAGCATCCCAGTGCTCGTTGCGGGAGGTGATCAGCACGTGGCCGTCACCGCCGAGCTGTTCGACGATAGGCCGCAGCGATTCCGAGGAAGCCGCGTTGTCAAAGACGACCAGCCACGGCTCGCGGGCCGAGATCTCGTTGATCGCGCGGGCCGCCATGGCTTGTTGATCCTGCTCCGCGGGTACGCCGAGCAGAGGCGCCAGGGCAGACAGGCTCGCGATAAGCGAGACATCGGTCTCCGCGTTGATCCATGCTCCCGGCTTGTACCGCTCGTAGCGCTGGTGGGCGAACGCGCGCGCCAATTGTGTTTTGCCGATGCCGCCAAGGCCGTGGAGCGCAGTGAGGGCTGTTACGCCTTTGGCGAGCGCCCGATCGATCTGCGAAATCAGGTGCGGGCGGTCCTGAAAATCATGCGTTGGCGAAGGAATGTTCCAAACTCGCGCGGGGTGTTGGCCCGGCCATCGAGCGTGGTGTCCAGCTTCTCCTCGATTCGGTTCAACTGGTCGCGAATGGCTTGCAACTGATTCGGGGTCGAGCGGTAAACATGCTGCTGGAAGCCGATCCAGCTCCGATTCAGTTCCGGTTCGCGCAGCACATCTTCGTGCGCGGCGTGGAGGGCTTCCGGCAGTCGTTCGCGCAGAAATGCGCTTACTGCGGGCGGCAGCGTAGCGGCACCGCTCAGGTGAAGTTGAGTGACGGCGGACACTTCCGTTTTGCGCCAGTCCTCGAACCAGTCGTTGAACCCGGCGGGGGCGTCGACGCTCAATCGGCCAAGGGCCTCAAGTGCCGCCTTCTGCATCGATCTCTCGATGTCGCCATTGTGCCCGCTGCGAAATCCCTCGGCGGCCGAGCCGAACAGCTCACTGGCTTTGTCGGTGGCGAGATGCATGAGCACTTCCGCACTGGTCTTAGCCCAGTCGCCCTCCGCGAAGATTTTTCCGAGTACCGCGCCGCCGCCAAGAAATAGTCCCCCGCGAGTGGACCGAGCTGCGCCATGGCCGCCAGGCGCACTGCGCCTACCGCGAGTCTTTTTATGGAGGCGTCCAAATCATTCTTCAGCTTGGCAGGACGCCGGTAGCTGGTCGAGTGACGCCCTGTTCCCCGACCTGAGGAGGCGCGGTTCCCACGAAATAGATGGCGGCTGCGCAAACGACAAAGCCGCCTGAAAGGGCGGCTACAGCCAGAATTGGCCGCTCTACAGAGCAGTTTGCGCGGCGAATCGCTTCGGCGATAGAGCGGGAGTGCCAGTCCCGCGCAGACTGCCGGTCTGCCCCACGAGTTACTTGCCGACGAGGTGTTCGGGCTTGTTGTTCTCGCAGACGTACTCCAGCAGTTCCTCCTGCGGAGCCAGGTCCAATGTCAGATTCTCATGGAAAGGCTTCGTAAACGTCCCGGGGTCCTCGAAAGTCACCTTCACTTCCATGTGGCCGAAATCCAGGCGTTTGTAACGTTCGGTCATGTGAAGCATTTCGGTGTGGGGAATGAGGCCGCCACCAATTCCGCCGAGCCAGCTTCGGTCGTTGAATCCGGTGGTGTCCACGACGAGGGTGTTATTCTCCCACTTGCCGGTTGAGTGTCCCAGCCATGTGGGATTCCAATTTGACGGATGACGCCGCCCGTCGAGAAAGATTTGCCGGAAGCCAGGGTTATCTTCGATCAGGATCACGATGAGTGAAGGAGTCTGCACAAATTTGGCTATAAAAGGCGAGGCGCTTCCGGACGCCGGCGGCGGACCCGGCAGACAGTGATTATGCGGCGCGTCTTTGGTGTTATTTTGCCGTCGCTCGTCGATTAGCGCCGCGGCCCAGGGCAAGACGTCGGGATCTTCCGGGTAGGGGTCGTCTTTGATGAGCCATACGCCCGATAAGTCCGGCTTTCCGGACGAGGTTCGGGGCGCGGGCCGGGATGGAACCTTCGCGCGCCGCCGCATGACGTCCGCGAGGCGGGCTGGATCGTCTCCCAGCGTGGTCCCGTTTATCGTCTCGGTAAGCTTGATATTCAGTTCGAGGGACTTGCCTGGCTCGAGCGTGATTTCTGTTGCCACTCGCTGGTACGCACAGCACGGCATGACGATGGAGAAGTCCTCGGAACCAGCGGTCACGCCGGCGAATTTGTAGTGGCCGTCGGAACCGCTGACGGTCCGCGCGACGGCGCCGGTGGCCTTGTTCTTTATTTGGATTGGCGCATTGGCCACAGGCGCGCCGGTCGGATACGTCACTGTCCCGGTGAGAGAACTGAGATTGTTCTGGGCGGACGCGGATGCTATGAATACCAGCGAGCAGGTGGCGAATATCCACGAGGCAGTCATCTAATCCTCCAGCTTAACTTCGCTTCGACTTGCCAGCCAGAAGACCGGCTGCAGGGCGCAAGCCCAGCCCCACAAAATCCAGGCGCCGTCACTTACGGTGTTCGAGCGGGCGAACGAGCAAGGCGAGGACAACATTGACGGCCAAACAGGGCTTCATCAATTTGCTCCGGAGTCAGCACTCCAATCCGCGGAGCGCGGAGGCTGCCGATCATGCGCGGAGGGCATCGGACCCTCGCTGTTTCTTGCGCCGGTTTCTTTTCAATTGGCTGGATAAGGACTGGTTTCAACGAAATGCACCCGAGCGCACAATTATGCCATATTGAGCGCAGGACTTCGCGGGGTTCTCAGCCACCAGCGCCAGCTTGGCCCATTGCATGTCCGCGGTCAGGGCATTCCCTTCCTCGGTGCTCACTCTTCAGCACTGGGGCGGAGCAAGCGTCCGGCGTGGCCGGCGAGGAACCGGAGGCGTCTTCCGTAGTTTTACGGCCGGCATGGGGGTTCTTATGTAACCATGATATTGTTCGACGTGTAAAGGCGTGTCAATCCGGGTTTTCGGCGTAACCGGCGGACCGCCGAAAACGCTCTCTATTTCAGATGGAAGACAGCGCAAAGCACAGATATTTCTTGTTTAAGGCGTCCATCGTCCTGGGAACACTGCTGGGATTGGTGCTCCTTTTTCAGACTGTCTGGACCTACAGGTATGTAGCCGGCATCATGGTGCGGCAGGAGGCGAAGCGCGAAGCGGATCGCAAGCTGCAGGCGATCATCCGCGAGTCCCGGCCGGCAGGGAACAGGGACATAGCCACGCTTCATCCGCTGATGGACGAGCTGGTCAGAGAAGCCCCGCAGCAGATCGCCTGGATGCGCATTCTCGACATCACCGGCAAGCCGCTGGTACTGAGCGGGAAAGCGGGCGCAGCGCCGTCATACGCGGTCGACGCTCTGGACAAGATCGTGGAAGACCGGGAGCGCCTCCCGGACGTGCAGAAGACCGCTGCCGGCCCCGTTCTGGTGACTCTGAATCCGCTATTCGTCGGCCTTCCGCCTGCCGGGCGAGGCTTGGCGCGGACCATGCCGGGAGTGGGCATCGTCGAGATCGCAATTTATCTGAACGGGGTCTCGACGCGTTTCGGCCCCTTGCGCCAGAACCTGATTGTCGGTTGTTCCGCCGGCTTCGCGCTTCTCGCCGCGGTGATTGTGATCGGCATCCGGTTCCGGAATTATCTGCGCGGTAAACAGGTCGAGGAGCAGCTGGCGATGGCGCGCCTGGTGCAGTTCGATCTGCTTCCTCCGGGAAAACTGCTGACGCGCGATCTGGAGTTCGCGGCTCAATGCGTTCCCGCGTGGCAGGTGGGAGGAGATTTTTACGACGCCTTCGAAACCGACGACCACCAGATCGCGCTCATACTGGGAGACGTTTCCGGCAAAGGCCTCTCCGCCGCGCTGGTGATGGGCGTGGTGCAGGGCGCCGTACACGCCAGCAGCGGGACGGGACCGGCGGCCAATCACGAACAAAGCGCGGAGCGGCTGAACCAGCTGCTGTGCATGAAGACGGCGCGCGAGCGATTCGTCAGCCTGGTCTGGTGCTACTTCGACCCGATCACCTCGATTCTCGGCTACATCAACGCGGGCCACCTGCCTCCGCTGCTGATTCGCCGGACGGCGGGCGGAAGTTTTGAGGTGCACCGGCTGGACGATGGCGGGCCAGTGCTTGGAGTATTGCCGGGCGCGACTTACCGGCAGACTCAAGTGCCCGTTCGGCCGGGCGATCTGCTGGTTGTTTTCTCCGACGGAATTCTGGAAGCGGCGAATGCGCGCGATGAGGAATTCGGCGAGGATCGGATTCTCGCCGCGGTGAAGGATAACTGGACCGGCTCTCCCACGGAAATCTGCGATGCGGTGCTGGCAAGAGTGCGGACTTTTCTCGGCAAAGAACTGCCGCATGACGATCAAACGCTGATGGTGGTGAGGCTGCAGGGAGTGGCAAAACAATCCGGTGAACCGGATTACCATCCGAGTGAGAAGGTCCTGCCGTTGCTGCAAGGGTGAGTTCCGAAGCTGATATTACAAGCTGGGCGATCATTTCAGCCGCGCAGGCGGCAGGACGCGGTCATACCGCCGGCCGCCGAAAAGGATCGTTGGAATCTTGACCGTTCGGATTTGCCGCTCGACTATGGCCTGGTGAGCGCGCAGCCGGGCGGCAACTTCCTTCGACACAGCCAGTTTCGCGATCTGTTCGACTTGGTCTTCGGAATAGCCGAAGTCCGCGCAGAATTCGCCCAGTACGCGGCGGGCCCGATCGGGGTCAAAACTCAAATTGAACCGTTGCTGCCATTTGACGCCCGCGGCATCGGCGCCCGTGTAGATCCTTTCGAGCAACTGCCAGTCGGGGGGTACGTTCCCGGTGGGGTGAGCCGGAACCACCTGTTTCATGGCTTCGAGATAAGTCGCGATGAGATATGAGTTCATGAACTTATAACGAGACCAGGTGGTGGCGTCCGGTATGGGGAAAACCATGTAGGTCAGGTTGTAACGGTTCTCAAAACCAGCAGTCTTGATATTTGCGAAAAGGCTGGCACAGGCATGGCAGCCGGGGTCCACAATTTCGAGAGCCCATGACTTGCCGGGATCGAAACGGCGATAGGTGGTGTTATCAGCCGATAAATAGCTCTCGGGCTTCCACGTCCTGAAGCGGGCCGGGATCAGCCGGACCGTGTTGCCGAGCGTGCCTGCCTCTGTGGCAAACCACTGCAGCGGCTGGCCATGGCGCAACGACTCCCAAAATCCCGGAGTGTAGCTCGAAATCGAACAGGCGTCGCCGCTCAATGAACAGTCTTCCGAATGCTGGGGATCGCAGGTGTCGTAGATCAGAAGATTCAGCCCGGCCAGGGACACGGAGGCCAGGCTCCAGACACTCAAAACGATAAATATCCAGGCAAATACATCGATCCAACGATCGAGAAATCGCGCGAGGCGGGGATGGACCAGAATGATTTTGCCGAGCAGCTTGCCTTTCATCTCCTCGCTGAAGTTGATATCGCAGGGCCTGAAGGTGACCCGGCGCACGACGCAATGCCACGCCTTCCTGGCCAAGTCGCGGTATGCCGCGGAGAAGATGCCGCAGACTAACAGAACCACGAACGCAGCGATACAGAACATTCAGAGATGATTCACGATCTGGTGGATGACGTTCGCGACGTGCGTTGCCTGGCTGGCGGTGTTATGCAGGCCGATGGAAATCCGCAGCATGGGCGGAAGGCGCGCCACGCTTTGCAGATAGTAGTGACAGCAGAAGTACCCGCTGCGGACCATGATGTTCTGCGCCGAGAGATAGAGCGCCAGGCGGTGGGCGTCAATTAGTTCGCTGTGAAAGCTGATAATCGCGCTGGGCGCGGAGTTGAGGAGTTTCAGGCGGCTGTTGGAAGACAGCGATTCGTACAGTATCCGGGCGAGAGCGTTTTGATGCCGGCCCGAATCCTGCTCTTCCGGCCGGAACTTTCCCAGCCAGTCGACAGCCGCCCCGAGACCGGCGATACCGGCGAAATCCTGCAGGCCCGGTTCGAGGCGCGCGAACGCTTCATCCGGCGAGTCGAGAAGGTCGAAATCGTCTTTGCGGACATCGGCGACGGTTCCGCCGCCGAGGAAGAAACAATCGAGCTCGTTCAGGAAGGATTTCCGGATAACGATAAATCCCAGGCTGGGGCCGTACATCTTGTGCGCAGAGCCGCAAAGGGCGTCGAAACCGGCGCTGCGCAGAAGCTGCGTGTCGTGCCCCATGGTCTGCGCGGCGTCGAGGATGACAATTCCGCCCCGCCGGTGCGCTGCCGTTATGAGTTCCTGCAGATTTCCGAGGATTCGTCCGTCGATGTTGGACGTCGTATTTACGACGACGACAGCTTTCTCCAGGTCGTCCGGCTGAAAATCGAGCGAGCCATCGGACAAGCGCGGCAATACGAGCCGCTCGATTTTGAATCGTCTGGCGCAGGTCTGGGTGGGAAGAAAAACCGAGTTATGTTCGATATCTGAAGTAACGATTCGTTGGTACCGGCCCGCGGGCAGCTGCTGCAAAAGCAGATTGATCCCCGCCGTGGTATTCAGGCAAAACGCGACCGTGTAATCCTTTGCGCTCTTGTCCAACAACTTCAGAAGTTGCGTCCGGGTGCGGGAGACAACGGCATCGACCTTTTCTCCCCAGGCATACTTGACCCGCCCGCCACAGGCGTTGTATTGGCGATAGTAATCCGTAACGGCGGATATTACCGCTTGAGGACGCAGCGTCTGGCATGCGCTGTCAAAGTAGTGTGCGTCCGGACTCAAATAGCCGAAATCCGCGAGGTTTTCCGGGCGAGCTTGCTCAGGTACCGGGTGGTTCTTGAAAAATGTCATGAGTCTGAGAGCGGTGTGGGAGATGCCGCGCGATAAACCGCCGGCTGGTGCCTGGCCGTGAATGCGCCGCTCCAGGCAGACGGCGTTTTCATTTCCGCAACGGGCGGCTTGTTCCTATCTTATCTGAACTGTTGCGGAAATCCGGTTATTTTAAATCAATCAGAACGGAGTGAACGGCTTCGGTTACGGCTTCCGGTGCGTGATAAGGAATCATGTGGTCGCTATCCGGCACCAGTACATGGCGTCCCCGCGTCGATCGCAGCGCCAGTTTTTCGTGGAGTTCGACCTGGAGTTGACGATCTTCCAGTTGCGGATCTTCGGCCGGACCCGGCATTCCGGCGGAAAGGACGACGAGAGGGAGCGATCCGAAGCCGCCACTGGCGCGGGCAAGTTCTCCATTCACCCAGAGCGGGACTTCTTTGGTCTCGGAGGGTCTCGATTTGGCTTGCCACCTCAGGGCCCAAACGGTGGACCATTCGCGGGGCGTCATGGAGTTGGGCGCGGGACCGGGGTCCGGGGCCAGAAGACGGAATCCGCCGAACAGGCCCAGGGTTTTGAATAAGAGGATGACGGCGGGCCGAAAGGCCTCGATGTGATTGTGGATGCCGATGGTCATGTCCTCGGGCATGGGATCGACCAGCACCATACCAACGACTTCATCTTTGTAGAATCCGCGAAACACGCGCGCATGAAACGCGCCCATCGAATAGCCCACGAGCACGTACGGCCGCTGGATGCCGGCGGCGCCGAGGAGCTGGTGCAGGTCCCTCGCGACGGAATCGCTGTGGTTGGGAAAAGGCCCGGGATCGCTCCATCCATACCCCGCCCGGTCGTACCAGCAGGCGCGGGTGAATTGGGCGATCTGACGCTGCACGGGCGTCCAGGCGTATCCGGGCATGCCCCAGTTCCCTTCCAGAACAACCGTTGGACTCCCTTCGCCGGAGCAGAAAATGTTCAGCGATCTGCCGCCGATATTAAAAGACCTGCCAACCTGCGGATACAGCTTCCGATCGCGCCATTCGCCGACGCGTTCCCAGTCGAAACCCACGATCAGGAGCGCGAGAAGCCATATTCCCAATGGCCGAAGGCGCGCGGCGAGGGAGCGGCGGCCCGAATCGATGGCGTCGACATAAGCGTCGTCGCTCGACCATTCGCCGTCGGGACGGAGATCGAGAGCGAACACATCGGCGGGGGGCAGATCCTCGAATTGAATCCGGTTCCCCGGCGAGTTGGCGAATTCGGCTGAGCGGCGACGCGCCCAGACGGCTGCCGCCGAGAGAATGGCCAGGAGAACGGCAAAGCGCGCGAATCTTTGCATCGTCCACAGTTCAATCCTGGCGATCAATCCGGCGAACGTGAGAAACAGGAGGACGGATACGCCCAATCTCATTTTGAGTTGCACGCCGCGGGGCAGCCAGGAGCAGGCGAAAGGGATTTTGCGGAAGCGGTAGAGCGATCGGTCGGTAAGCAGGAGTCCCGCGACAGCCAGCAGGAGCACGTGCTCGAACGCCGGCCTGCCTGGCCAGATCCAAAAGTAGGCGATAACCGCGACGATCCAGACTGGGATGACGCCGAGAGCGATGAGAGATTTCCGGACGGCCGCGAAATATGCCCCGGGACTGTGCAGCGCCGTGATTCGGAAGGCCCAGTTGGCGGGAAGCGCCAGTGGGATGGCGAATGTGGCGCGCATGCCGGCAACGGCACAGAACAGCAGGAGCAGGCCGGCGATGAGGAATGGCACGTTCGGCTCATCCCAGCGGGCGCGGGAGCGGTCTTCGAGAAACGTGCGTGAGAAGGCCAGCG
>Ga0181521_10008634_pt1 | contig 10400 bp, 6 predicted proteins | sample PEATcosm2014_Bin_32_FD_119764 | JGI IMG/M metagenome (GOLD analysis project Ga0181521, IMG submission 119764) | Peatland microbial communities from MTU Mesocosm Facility, Houghton, MI, USA - PEATcosm2014_Bin02_60_metaG | ecosystem: Environmental > Terrestrial > Soil > Wetlands > Peat | place... | reverse complement strand
TGTCGTAAGCGCCGTTCACGTGATCAAGTCCCAGGTCACGCAGGAGCAGGCCGTTCTCAATGGCGAACTTGTCGATGGAATCACGGCATACCTCTTTCATATGGGACCCGATGGGAGTCCATCCACGCTACGTTCGAATCGTCCGTTGGTCCACAGTGGAACCAATATCAACGGCAAAGGGTTCGTGCTGACGCGTGAGGTTCGCGACCGATTCATCTCCGAGTGCCCGAGTTGCTCAGATCACATTCGCGCTTATCTGGGCGCAGAAGAGATGAATGAAACTCCCGACGCGGCCGCCACCCGATTCGTCATCAATATGGAGGGGCTCGACGAAGATGGTGTGAAGCGCTACCCGGTTCTGTATCGCCATCTGCACGAAACGGTTCGAGTACAACGCCAGGGGAGCAGTGAACCGCGATTGAGAGACCGTTGGTGGCTGTACTCACGACCTGCTAACGAACTGTATTCGGCATGCACTGGTATGCAGCGCATTCTTGCCAGCGGTCGACATGCCGGAATACAACTGTGCTTTGCCTTTCAGCCAACTTCGACGATCTTCTCGGATGCGTTGACTTGTTTCATTTACGAACGACACTATGGCTTTGCCGTACTTCAATCGCGTGTCCACGAGGTTTGGGCTCATTTCTTCGGCTCGTCCTTGAAAGACGATCTTCGGTATATTCCAGAGGACTGTTTCGAGACTTTTCCGCTTCCTCCGGCCTACGAGTTGAGCTCTGGATTGGAATCGACAGGCAAGGCGTATTACGAACACAGAGCAGCACTAATGCTGGAGAACGCCGAGGGTCTGACCAAAACGTACAACCGCTTTCACGACCCAGAAGAGTCCGACGCAGGAATCATCAGGCTTCGTGAGCTACACGACTCGATGGATCGCGCTGTCCTCGATGCCTACGGCTGGACCAATTTCCCGACACACTGCGAGTTCATACCGGAATTCGATGCCGAAGATGATGAAGACGAAGGAGGCCGCCCCCGTCGCAAGAAATATCGTTATCAGTGGCCGGATGAGGTTCGTGACGACATTCTCCTGCGGCTGCTTCTGCTGAACCGGCAACGCGTTCTCGAAGAAGGGCAGTTGCAAACCGAAGCATTGGCTTTCGCCGGGGCGACCGACCCGGAGCCCAGGACGAAGGGCAGCAGGAAGAAAGCTGGCAAGCGCGCGAGCGAGGATTTCAATTTGAGCCTCCTGCCGCAGGAAAAAGAGGAGGCTTGAGAGGTGGCAAACCCGATGAATTCCGTCGATGTCCGCGAGAAGTTAGTCGAAGCGCTCCGGCTCGATCTGGTCGGTCCATCGGAGAACCTCGGTGATCCGGCCGAGGTTCTGCCGCAAGCTCCCTCGCGCTGGTACCTCACTGGCTTTCTGGTCCCGTTGGGCGCGGAACGTTCTCAGCGTGCCGACGAAGCCAGTACCGAGGACCTGGACCAGGCCGGCGAGGGCGGCGGCATCGATGATGATGTCACGCCAGAACCTGCGGCTGCCCGACAGCGCTACCTGCCTTCTTCCATCGGCGTCAGCCTGCTTGTGCCTCCAGGCACGGGCCACCTGAAGATCACCGTTTCCTGGGGCGACTACCGTCGAGTTTCGGAATCACCGGAAGAGTGGGCCCGCAAGGCCCGGTCGGTCGGCGTCACAGTGGATTTGGCGCTGGCTACCGAGAAGGCGCGCGAAGTCGACGTGCCATCGAGCGACGGCCTGCGTGTGGCTTACCTCGCGCGCCCTATCGGATCGGTGGCAACCGACTCGGGGCTGCCGCCCGGCGCTCGCACGGTTTCCATCTTCCTGGTGAATCGGCGCGAACCTTCGCCCGATGAGAAGAAGGACGAGGCCTTCGCGTTCCAGGTCCAGCTCGAGGTGGCCTGCGAGGTGGTATTCCTGCCGCGTCCCGACCTGCGAAGCCATGCCAGCAGGGATTGGGATGATCGGGTCGCCGATCTTCAATATCGCGATGCCGGCGAGTTTGCCGTCGGACATAATGTGGCCACCGAAGCCGTCTGTCCAGAAGGTGCGTGCAGCCTGGTACGCACGCAGTGGATTCCGCAAGCGGAAGTAGAGCGGGTGGCGCCCGCCGCGATTCCTGGCGTCGAGCTATCCATGGACGCGCTCAGCCAACTTCAGAGCGGCGCGGACGCCGCAGCGAAACTCGGCCCGTTGGTGAGCGAATACCGGAAATGGATCGACGGCCAGGCCGGGAAGGTGCCGGTAGCGCCAGCGAAACGGCGCGAGACGGGACTGGAGTTGATCCAGCGAGCGCGGGTCGCAGCGGATCGTATCCAGCGCGGCATCGACCTTCTGGGCGATGGAACGTGTCTCGAAGCGTTCCGGCTTGCCAACAAGACGATGGCCGAGGCGGCGCGACGGCGGCTGGGAGTCATGCAGGGCAAACGGCCCGAGGATGTGCAGCCTGCGTGGCGGCCCTTCCAGTTGGCGTTCTTGTTGATGAACCTGCCAGGAATTGCGGAGCTGGGGCACCCGGATCGCGGGATCGTCGATCTGCTGTTCTTCCCGACCGGTGGTGGCAAGACGGAACCGGTGGAGCTGACAAGCCGCGTGAGCACATCCGACGTGGCTGATGCCAAACGACGCTTGGCGCTCCTGTTTTCGGATAAGAGCCGGGTGGATGTGGCCATCGCCACAAACATGATTTCGGTCGGACTGGACATCACCCGGTTAGGACTGATGGTGGTGTTCGGTCAGCCGAAGACTAGCGCGGAGTACATTCAGGCCACCAGCCGGGTCGGCCGCGATCCAGACCGGCCCGGACTGGTGGTAACCATATTCAACGTGCATAAGCCGCGTGACCGGTCACACTACGAAAGATTCGCGGCCTATCACGAGACGTTCTACCGCAGCGTGGAAGCCACCAGTGTGACGCCGTTCTCGCCGCGCGCACTGGATAAGGGCTTGGCGGCGACGGTCGTGGGTCTGGCTCGACAAGGGCATAGGCCTATGACGACACCGCGCGGCGCGATGGAGATCCTAAACGAACGGACGCGGCTGGAGTTCGTCATCCAGACGCTGGCCGAGCGGGCTTATAGCCACTCAGACCTGCCGCCCGCAGAGGCGGAACGTCTGCGACAGCGGGTGCGCGAACGGGCCATCGATCTTCTGGAGGTCTGGGCAAGGGTTGCGCAGGACTACCAGGCCGTCGGGACCGGTCTTCAATACAACCCCGCCGAAGCCGGCGCCGCGAAACAACTGCTCTACGATTTCCTGAGTCCCGAGGTAAGGAACCTCCCGGCGGATAATCCGCGCATGAAGTTCCGCGCCAACCGATCCCTTCGTGATGTCGAGCCTGACGTGAACATCTGGGTCAGAACCCTCGAGAACGCCGAACTCGAAGAGGAGACGGTATGACCAAGGGAAAGAAGCCACAAGGCGAAATCCGGCAGAGCCAACTCGTGACAACATTCGGGCCCGGATCGATGATGGATTTGCCGAACCACTCCGTGTTGGTTGCCGGGCTGGATTTCTGGTCTCTAGGCGGCGACCCGGTTTCGGAACCGAGGCTCAGTCAGAAGCTGGCAAAGGTTCTCGATGTGCCGACGGTGGCGTTGAGGACGCCTCCCCCTGCCGACGATGACCCAACGGCGCCTTCTACCGGAATTACCGGTTTCCAATTTCCTGAATGGTTTGTGACACAGGATCAGGAGAGCCGGACGGCAGGTTTTCGTTCGCGGCTCCTGGTGCATCGGAAGGCGCTCACGAGGGGAAAATTTATCGACCGGGACAAGAAGCGGCGGCCAGTGGTCCCGGTGCGATTTGTGCGGGCCTGCCGAGCGGGCCATATCGGCGACATCGACTGGTATGCCTTCGCGCACAATGGACCTTCGGACTGTCTCAAGCAGCAGCGCCAGTTGTTCATCGACGAGCGCGGGACCAGCGGTGATTTGACCGAGGTCTGGGTGAGATGCGAGTGCGGCAAGGCGGAACGCAGCATGGCACAGGCAGCGTTGCTGCAGAACCGCGCTCTCGGATTGTGCGATGGCGCGCGGCCCTGGCTCGGACCATTCACAAAAGAGACATGCGGAGAGCCTAGCCGGTTGCTGATCCGCTCGGCATCGAACGCTTACTTCCCACAATTGATGAGCGTGATTTCGCTTCCAGAGCGGGATGAAGTCGTGCGAAGGGCCGTCGATGCGGCGTGGAGTTTCCTCGATATCGTCGAGGACCTCGATCAACTCCGTTATGAGCGCAGACGAGCGCCGGTAAAAGCCGCCCTGGAAGGGATCAGTGACGACGAGGTCTTCGCCGAAATTCAGGCACGCCGCGGTGGCGGTGCCAAGCCGGACAAGTCAGTGAAAGTCGCTGAACTGGAGACACTGGTAACCGCCAGAGAGGAAGTCGGCGAAGATCGCCCCGAGGGAGTGTTCCACGCCCGCTCCCTTCAGCGGTCAGTCTGGGACCGCACGTGGATGGCCCCGCTCGAACGCGTCGTTTTGGTGCACCGGCTCCGCGAGGTCGTGGCTCAGGTGGGCTTCACGCGGTTCGAATCGGCCGCCCCCGATATAGAGGGCGAACTGGATATCGGAGTGCGGCGAGCGTCTCTTGCCCGCGAGGTCACGTGGCTCCCGGCATTCGAGAACAAGGGCGAAGGAGTGTTCCTTCAATTCAAAACGCAGGCGATCCAGTCGTGGCTCGCGCGACCTGCGGTGCAGAAACGTGGTTTGCAACTCGGTGCCGGATTCGAGGCGTGGAGAAAGGAGCACCAGGGGACTACGCGGCAGTTCCCCGGCCTACCGTATCTCATGCTGCACTCTTTCTCCCATCTGCTCATCACGGCCGTAGCGCTGGGGTGCGGTTACCCGGCCAGTTCGATCCGCGAGCGCATCTACGCCATCCCGGAAGTCGGGTATGGGGTCCTGCTTTACACGGGGACGTCGGACGCGGAAGGCACGTTGGGCGGGTTGGTCCAGGTGGGCCGACGGATCTACGAGTCGGTGCGGAGCGCGTTGGATCTCGGTGAGTTGTGCTCGAACGATCCTGTCTGCGGCCAGCATGAAGCATCGAGCGATCACGAACGCCGCTTTCTGCACGGGTCGGCATGTCACGGCTGCGTGCTGATCTCGGAGACGAGTTGCGAGCAGCAGAACGATTTCCTCGACCGTGCGTTGGTGGTGCGGACGGTACAGAACCTGGGTGCCGAGTTCTTCCTGGAGGGTGTCACGGGCGATGGATCATCCGTTTCTCTGTCTACTGCCGTCTGATCTACGCGCCCTGGCTGCGGGACTGAGAACCGGGCACCTGTGCCCGCCCTATCCGCCGGCCAGCGTCCAACGCATGCTGCACGGCGTGGTCGCCGCCGATGTCTCGGCCGGGCTTCAGGAATTGGCAGCCTCCGGGTTGGCGCCTGCGGGGATCGCATGCGCGCTCGAGTTGGTGGCCACCGGATACGAGAACAGACCACCTATCGATGACGTCGTGGATTTGGTGACGACGGGCGGTGGGCCGAGCGGTGGCAACCGGACCACCAGCGTGGTCGTGGGCGAGTTATTCAGGAACGCCCAGCGCTCCGTTTTGGTGGCGGGCTATGCGGTCTATCAGGGTCAGAAGGTGTTTCAAGCTCTGGCCGAACGCATGCAGGGGAGTCCCGATCTCAACGTGCGGCTGTTCCTGGATATTCAACGGCGACAGGGAAACACATCGGCTCCCACGGAGTTGGTGCGTGAGTTCGTTCATCGCTTTCGGACGACCCAGTGGCCCAGTGGCCGCCCGCTCCCGCAGGTGTTCTACGATCCCCGCTCGGTGACGCTCGAACCAGGAAAGGCCGCGGCGCTTCACGCGAAATGCGTGGTGATTGACGAATTCGATCTATTCGTGTCGTCGGCGAATTTCACAGAGGCCGCTCAACAAAGAAATATCGAGGTTGGACTCCGGCTCCGTTCGACCATAGTCGCCGGTCGGATCGTCAGGTTCTTCGAATCGCTGGTGACGAACGGTCATTTTGAGCGCGTGATTTAGGGACTAATATGGCACTGCCTTTCAAATTCTCAGCCGATGCGCCGATCAATAGCAGCAATTCGGATCTACTCGGCCGGACCGGCTTCGCCGCCTCATGCGCGGAGGCGATAGCCAACTGGCAAGATGATGCCAGCCTTGTGATTGCCATCTGGGGCGATTGGGGGTCGGGGAAATCGTCGCTGAAGAATCTGATCATTGAAAATCTGGACGGTCTCGATGAAGATCGTCGCCCGGCAATTGTGGAATTTAATCCTTGGCAGGTGATCGACTCGGACCAACTTCTGAGCGCATTCTTTGCCGAAATAGGGAAGGTCCTCGAACGGCCGATTGGCAAAGAAGAAAAGAAGGCGGCGGAGGTACGGGGCGCAAAATGGAAGGCGTACTCGACTGTTCTCAGCCTTGGTGGGTCAATCGCAAAGTCTGGGGCCGTAGTGGCTTCGCTCTTGGCGAGCCCAATTGCCGGCTTGCCTCTGGCCACTGCCGGAGAAATGCTAGAACGCGCGGCCAAGCTAACGAAAGAGGGCGCTGAGGGACTGGAAGCCGAAGCCAAGACGATACGGGAGAAGACGACATCTGAACTGAAGAGCGAAGTCGCAGAAGCGTTAAAACCCTTGCAGCGATCCGTCCTTATCGTTCTCGATGATCTGGACCGTCTAACGTCTTCAGAGATCAGACACGTAATTCAGCTTGTTAAGGCAACGGCCGATTTTCCACACCTCGTTTACCTAATCTTGGCCAGGCGCGAATCAGTGATCGAGGCACTCAAAGACATTGCACCCGGAAGTGCGGAGGAATTTCTTGAAAAAATCGTCCAAGTGCCACTTCACATGCCGCGGATCAGGCGCTCGCAGCTCGGCCGCCTTTTGACGGCAGGGCTTGATCGCTTGCTGTCCGATCCGAACTTCGCGAAGCACTTTGATAACGAGCGTTGGGTTACGCTCTACCGGGACGGAATGGAGAACTTCTTTGAGACGCCACGTGACGTGAATCGCTATCTATCGTCCCTTGCCTTCCACGTCGGTGTGTTCCGTTCGGGTCTCGGAAACTACGAAGTTAATGCTGTCGACCTTTTCGGTATTGAAACTTTGCGCGTGTTCACGCCTGCTCTCTATGAACGGCTACCGGAGCTCAGGGGGATCGTGACGGATCAGTTTTCGTGGAGGCGGGAGAAAAGCAAAGCCGAGGACCTTGCCCGGCTCAAGGCGCTGCTGAATTCGGCGGACGAGGCCCATCGCCCGGCTGCGCAACACATTCTGGAAGTGCTGTTTCCGCCGGCGCACGCGCTGTTTAGGGGCAGCCATTTCTCAGATACGAGCCAAGAGACCGCCTGGGTGATCGGTCTGCGGATCGCGTCAGAGAAACAGTTTGATCGATATTTTGGTCTGAGCGTTCCTTCAGACGAGGTATCAGAGGACGAACTTCAGGACTTGCTTGGCAAGATGCCCAATCGCACAGCCTTGGAAGATAAATTCGCCGATTTTGCGTCCAGGGGACTGCTTGAGCAGGCGCTTGATAGCCTGGACTACCATCGATATGGTCTAGATCGAACCGACCCGATGGGCGTCTTGACAGCCCTGCTCAGTCTCGACGCTCATGGCCGAGACGGATTCTTTTTGGTTCCATTCAGCCCGCAAATGCACATTTGGCGCATTACTTACGCATATTTGCGGGAAGAGCCGTCCCTACCACAGCGCGCGCAGCTTTTGGGTGGTGCTTTGAACGCTGCGTCGAACCTTCGAACATGTGTTGCGATTGCGCAACACGCCGTATCTCACTCGGAAACCAATACGAGCGGCCCGGATATGCTCCTTGAGACAGGGCCTGATCTCGATGCGATCAAAGTTGTGGTCGTTTCGAAGATAAAGAACGCCAGTTCGACTGGAACCTTTGCGGATGACGCGGATCTCATTCTGTGGTTGCAGACCTGGAAATCCTGGGGCGGAACAAACGAACCCGGACAATGGGCGACAGCATTGTGCGCCTCTCCATCCGGACTTCTGCAATTTCTGCGTGCCTTCCGAGCAGTGGCCCGCAGCCAAGGCTCCAGTCCTTTAATCAAGGAGCACGAATTCTTTGTGCTTGGGAACCTGGAGGAATTTGTGGGGCTCAGTTTTCTCCGCGCGGAAGTCGGCAAGCTCGCGATGACCTCCTTGACGGAAGAAGGGCAAAGGATCGTGGCTTTATTCCAGAAGGCGGTTGCTCGTCGAGATGCTGGCGAGCCAGACTATACGGCTGTTTCATGGGCTTGGGAGAATCACAACTAATCGGCGGTGCAACCGTTATTACGCTCCGCGTTGTTCGCGTTTGAGTGCTTCCACCAGCGAAGCTTCCGGTACGCCGCACCACCGGTCGATGATCTGCTGGGCGCGGTCCCGGCGCACGCAGCCGGTGCGCTGCAGTTCCAAGCTGAGCATTTTCACGCAAAGCCAGTTTTCGCCGAGAAGGGCATCGGTCCTATGCCACAGGCCGCGCAGGTAGGCCAGCCAACCGCGCTGGCCTACCACGAGTTGCGCGTAAGCAGTCGCTTTCACGAAATCACGTGGCAGCAGATCGAAGTTATCGAAGCTAGGATGGTCGGGCCCCTCTGGCAGAGCGACGTCCGAGTGTGCTGCGATTCCGCGGTACCGATGTCCCACCATCTCGATGGCTGCGCCATTCTGAAAGGTGGAGACGGCCGCAGCCGTGATGTGGCCCGCTTCGTGCCACGAAACCCGTTCGCGCTCATCCATGCGGCGGCACCATCCGTTGTGATCCGGCCGGCGGGCGCGGGCCTCCGCTGCCCGTCCCGCCAGGCAAATCATGATCCGCGTATCACAAGCTGCGCGCCAATCTTTGGCGGCAGGCGGCGACTGATCCTGGGGACCCATCGCCGCCGAGTTAGTGTTGGCACCTGCGCTCACGCGCGCGCCACCTGCAGCGCCTGCACATAGCTATTTTTCGTATTGATCTGGCCGTCCTGCCAAGTCAGGTACACGCGCCGTTTCCCCGCCGGCTCGCCGTATTTCGCGTACCATTCTAAGACCGCCTCTGCCGTCGGGCAATTTGATTCAGTCGACAAAACGGCCAATGCGACCTCGTCCGCCGTCGCGATGCAGTCCATCAGGTCGATCGATCCAGTCGAGGGAACCGGGAAACGCTGGCGACTAACAATCTGCTCCGTCGTGCCCTGGGTGATCATGGAAATCCGCTCAAGACGCGATTGCCCCCGAAGGGGGCAGATCACATCGACGGGCGTTCCCAACAGTTCGCCAATCTGCTTTTTGTGCTGCTCGACTTGCGCGATAAGCTCGGCAGCTTCTTTTTGCAATGTCTCAATCTGATTCCCAAGAGCGTTCGTTTCGGCTTGGCGCTTTTGTACGACCGCGTCTGCCCGGCGCTGATGCGCTTCTACAAGGGCCTTTCCGACCGTGCGAAGCTCGATGAGCAACTTCGCCAGCGGCTCGTTATCGACCGGCGCTCCTCCGGGTTGGTGGTCGACCATCATGGCAGTTGCCTGGGCTTCCAAAGTGCCTTTCCGATGGGCAAGCTCGACCTCCCGCGCTGCCCACCGGGAAATTTCACGCTTCAATTCTTCGCTACTCATGCGATTCTCCTGTTCGTTGTCTAACCCGTCTTCACCGGAGTATGGGTGCCCCGTGAAGAACAAGAACTTGTGCTTACTGGCGCCGCATCGAACCCGAGCCTCCACCGACGCCGAAGGCCGCTCGCCTGTGACTTGGCGGCAGCGTCGAACTCTGAAGATTCCGGAGTGTTGGCGATGACGGCGGCTCAACGCCGGCATCCGTCTGGCGCCTGTCGGCGATGGGGATCGGCCAGGCTGGCCTATCCCTGCAACTATATCGACCGGAGGAGCCGACGGTTGCATCCCGCAGGTCGAACTTCGGGCCGACGATTCCGACGCAATGCTTAACCGGCTTAACCGGGACTTAACCACATTTTTGGGCCTATCGGTGCGCGATTGCCGCACTATTTCAACCCGCGATTTTCGTTCGGGAGACAGTACCTATGAATCTGGACCGGCACTCCGCGTCGATGGCCCGTTCCACGCGCCCCGGCGCGCCCCGTTATACGGACGGCAGTATACCGTCAGTGCCCACCGGCGGCGCAAACACGCCGCGCTCCTGGCGCACCGCCGTCGACGCGCCGGTGGTGATTCACGGTGTGAATGCTCGCGGTGTCCGCGCCTGCGCATCCCGGCTTGCCCTACTTTTGCGGCCGGCAGATCGGCGGCACTATCGGCCCGCTCCGAAATCGGGCCGCCCGAATAGTCCGATGCGGCGTCCGAGAATGCCGCTTTCCCCCGCTCCCGGCCCGGCGCTCGCCGCGCCGGGTTCACGGCGGCGGCTCCGAGTTCCCGCACGTGAACTGATGCTGGTGGCCGTTTTTCACGTTGGCGCGCATCCACGCGCGTCCCACCCAG
>Ga0181521_10008630_pt1 | contig 10401 bp, 14 predicted proteins | sample PEATcosm2014_Bin_32_FD_119764 | JGI IMG/M metagenome (GOLD analysis project Ga0181521, IMG submission 119764) | Peatland microbial communities from MTU Mesocosm Facility, Houghton, MI, USA - PEATcosm2014_Bin02_60_metaG | ecosystem: Environmental > Terrestrial > Soil > Wetlands > Peat | place... | reverse complement strand
CAGCCAACAGCTTCGCTTCCATTGACACCACCCTTTGCGCCATGCCCATGGGCTACCTGGCGACAGCTCGAGTGTCAGCGATGTCCCGCGAGAGACCTGTCAGCGCTCTCTAGATACTCCACACGAGCCCGTGGCAGCGCGGATCCAACGAAAACACCAACGGACTTCTGCGTCAGTACTTCCCGAAGGGCACGGACCTGAGCGTGCACTCGCAGGCACACCTCAACGCGGTAGCCCGGGAACTCAACGATCGTCCTCGCGAGACCCTCGGATGGGACTCTCCGCTAGAAAGACTGCAAGAGGTCGTTGCGTCGACCCATTGACGCCGCACCAAGGTCAGATTGCGTGTCGAAGGGGGTGCTAGTCGGGCTGGGGGTGCCGGGCTGGGAGCGTGCAGCTGACGGTCACCGTTTACTCGGGGCCGGTGGTTGCTGGGTTTTCTGCTTGAGGCGTTCGTAGGGGGTCTGGCCCCCGAGGGCGCCGTGGGGGCGAGCGTAGTTGTAGAAGTCCGCCCACTCCTGGAGCTTCTGGTTGAAAGACCTCGGTGTCGTCGATAACGACGCCACCCAGGAGCCGGTAGAACTCCTCGGCATCGACCCGATGGCTGCGCTTGACCTTGCCGTTGAGCCGTGGGGTGGCCGGCCGGATGTAGACGTGCCCGATCCCGCGGTCGAGCAGATGCCAGTGGAAGGCCGACTGGAACTCCGAACCATTGTCGGTCTGGACCACTTCCACTTTGAATGGAAGCCGCTCGAGGACCTGGTCGATGAACTGGATCGCGGTCTTCTGGTTGCAGCGCTCGTAGATGCGAAGGATGCGCAGCCGGGTGCAGTCGTCGATCGCGGTGAACTGGTAGTAGCGCCGCTTGCGGCCCCCGATCGGGGCCACGAACTTCACGTCGACCTGGATCCGGTGCCCCGGCAGTGGCTTCTCGTAGCGGGCCCAACGTTTGGGGTGGTGCTGGTGGCGCTGGGAACTAGGCAGGCGGTTGAGGTTCAGGCGCTTCAAGATCCGCCAGATCTACCGTCCGGCCCGATGTAAGCGCGCGAACAGGGACCTCCCTCGCCTTTCGCCGGGCCGGGGCCGAGGAACCGCCGGTGGCGACGGTGCGGGCCATAAACTGGGAGGGTCGCCTCCGCCTCCAACCCTAGGAACGCGCCATGACCGCCACCCCGCTCTGGTTCGGCCCCTCCGAGCGTCCGTTGTTCGGCTGGGTGCACGTCCCCGAGGGTGGCCAGGCCCGCGGAGCGGTCGTGCTGTGCCCCCCGCCCGCGAACTGACCAGCACCCAGTACTGCTACCGGCTCTTGGCCGAGGGGTTGGTCCGGGCGGGCATGCTGGCGGTCCGCTTCGACTACGACGGGACCGGCGACTCGGCCGGCGGCGACCTCGATCCCCACCGGGTCGAGTCCTGGCTGGCCAGCATCGCTCACGCGGTGGACCTCGCCCGCTCCTGTGGTCCCGAAGCGGTCTCGGTGGTCGGCATGCGGGTCGGCGTGCTGCTGGCGGCGGTCGAGGCGGCCTGCCTCGGATCGGTCGACGCGGTGGTGCTGTGGGATCCCTGCGGTTCGGAACGCTCGTTCGTGCGCGGGCAGGTGGCCCTCCAGCGGATGCGCAGCGACGACCGCCAAGACCCCGGCGACGACACCGAGCTGCCCGGCTTCGTGTTCAGCGCCGAAACGGTGAACGATCTCAGCTCACTGGCTACGTCCGACACGCTGCGCTTCTGGTCGAGCACAAGGGCACACACGTCGCGGCGGAACTCCTTCGGATAAGGGCCCCGCCGCCGGACCGGTGTGGGCTTGTCCCACCAAACGCCCCACGGCGCTCCCTAAGCTGAGGCGTGGATACTCCAGCAAGCGAGCCGACACGGAGGAAGGGGGATGGCGATGGCGGGAACCGTCTTCGGGGCGCGCCGGCGACTGGAGCTGAAGGTCCGAGTGGCCGACACGGCGGAAGGGGTCGAGGGGATCGTCCCGGCTTGGCGGGACCTCGCCTCCCGGTCGGGGATCAGCGCCTTCGGCTTCCCGTTCTGGGCCACCCGCTGCCTGGGAACCGATGGAGGGTTCACCCGGCCGCGCCCTCGGATCGTGACGGTATGGTCCGGCGACGAGCTGGTGGCGCTGGGGCCATTCGCCGAGGAGCTCCGGGCCGCAATGCGGAAGGTCCGCTTCCTGGGCCCTCCGTGGGCCCAACCCAACCGGCCCCTGGTGGCTCCCGGTCATGAGGATGCAGTCCCCTTGGTCTGGCGGGCGCTGCACGGGCCGCGGACCGTGCTCCGCCTACACGATCTGGACCTCCGCGTTAGCGCCACCCCGCTGGATCCCGACGGGAGCTGGTCCGCCCGGGTGGAGCGCCGGTCCCGGTGCTGGATGGTCGACACTTCCATCGATCTCGACGAACGTCTACGCCGGGACCACCGGAAGCTACGGTCCGTGCTCGTGGCCCGCGAGCGGATCACCTCCGCCGGACTCTCCGTCGAGCACCGCCTGGCCCGCACGCCGGGCGAGGTGGCCGAGGTCCTCCCCGCCCTTACCGCCATCCAGCGCGCGAGCGGCGCCGACCATGCGCCGAGCAGCATGGAGCGCGATTTCGGCGCCGGCCGGCTGCCCCGCCTGCTCGCCGCCGCCGCCGCTGAGGGGCGGCTCCTGGTGTTTGTCCTGTCCGCCGACGGGGTTCCGTTCAGCCACATGATCGCCCTGCTTGGGGACCGGGTCGTCAGCGCCCTGATGACCGCCCACCACCGCGACTACCGTGAACTGAACCCGGGCCATCTGGTGTTCGCCGACCTCTACGCCTGGGCCCACGAGCAGGGGATCCCTGTCGACTTCTCGGTGGGGGACCTGCAGTGGAAGCGGTGCTGGAGCCGAGAGGGATACGAAGTGGTCGATCTCACCGCCGCCGCCAACGGGCTGGTACTGCGCACACTGGAGGCGGCCGGGAGAGCCCGGAGCTGGTTGCGAGCCGCTGGCCCGGCCGGGGGCGGCGACGCGGCGTGAATGGCCGGGAGGGTTCCGCTCGCGGCCTGCCGTGGCCCTGGAAACCGCGGTGCCAGTTCGAGGAGTCACCCCACAGCTACACGCGGCCCTTCGGTGCGCTGCGGTCGGCGAAGCGGGCCCTGCACCGGCTGTCCACCGGTCGCGGCCCGGCCGTGAGTCCGGGGAAGCCCTCGCGATTCGAGCCTGGCCAGAGGGTGCGGATCCGCTCGTCGGACGAGATCGCCGCTACCCTCGACGCGGCCGGCACGCTGCGGGGAATGCCGTTCCTGGCGACCCAGTGGACCCACCAGGGAACGTTCGAGGTCGAGCGCCAGGTTCGGCGTTTCCTTGACGGGGACGCCCGCATACACCGCATGTCGACAGCAGTGGCGCTGCGGGGGGTCTCCTGCGACGGGGCGGACAGCACCCCGGGATGCGGCCGCGCCTGCTCGATGTTCTACCGGGACGAATGGCTGGAGCCCAGTGAGGACCCCCTGGCCCCGCCGCCGGAGCGGCTCATGGTGCGCGTGAAGAGCGAGCGGGAGATCCGGGCCACACTGGACCGGCGGGGCACCCTGGACGGGATGTCGTTCCGTCCCGAGATGGCGCGGTTCGCCGGGCAGCGGCTTCCGCTGCTGCGCCGGTTGGAATTCGATCCGGGCCCACTCCCGTGGTGGAAGCACGCCCGAGGGGAGTGGTACGCCCTGGCCGGCGCCCGCTGCGAGGGAGAGCCGTTCGCCGCCACGGGCGGCTGCGACCGGGGCTGCGCCTTCGCCTGGCACCGCTCCTGGCTGGACATGGAGGGCGACCCCGGACACGACGGCCCCGAGGGCAGGAAGCCGGACTGACGATCCGGACGCCTGCCCGCTACCGGGTCGTGGCGCCGGGAGGTATCCCAGTCCCCACTATGAAGCGCGGTCCGCGATCGCTGTGGGCCTTCCGATACCTCTATATAAAGGGTACCTACTACCTGACACGCCCCCGCAGGTGTAGTGACCAACTCAACTATGCCGATAATGGAAGCTCTTCCGGGTGCCAAAATCCGAGGTAGAAAACCGGCTCGTCGGAAATGAGTCCCCATGGCCGAGGACGGCCACCCGCGAAGGATGAAATGCTGGTCGGCGGCCACCGGTAGTGGTCGTCGAACCCCGATTGCAGCCCTCAACACGTCGGACGTACAAGGGAGAGCCCCCAGAAAGCCTCGCCGTCCGCTCCTAGAGGGACGACCTCGTTGCACGGGTCGGCGTGCTTGAGCAGCGTCAACAGGCTCGTCTCCATTCCGCCGATCTCGGTCGACTCGAATAACAACACAGACGTTTCGAGCCTGATTGTCGAGGGTCCGCTCTAGACCAGACCGCCGCCACGCCCAGCGGTCGACCCGGCCAGGCGTCGAGGTCGATGAAGATAAGGGCGTTCCCTTCTCCGGCGGCCTTTGGCGCAGCAGTGATCCGCCCTACGAGTTCAAGGGCCGTGGCCCGATTCAAGCATGACGTGAGCTCATCGACAGACGTCCTCACCTCAAGCTCGCAGCGAAGCTGAACACGGTCGGTCACATCACATGGGGCGCCGCTGGTTGGACCGGACCCTCGCCAGCGGTCGCGCCCCAGAGGAACATGAGGCGACGGCTCAGCTTGGCCAAATTGTTTCGACCGGTCTTCCACCCGAGCGCACCCAGCCCGCTGCCCACCTCGAGAAGGCCTCGAGCGACGAAGGGTGCCGCACCGGTCGATCCGATCCGGCGGACCGCGGTGGCAACGGGTGCGGGAAGGCCTTCGGTAAAGACGGCCGGGTCGAACAGGCCCATGTGTCGGTGCACGGCATGCAGCTGCACCAGGCCGGCTCCACGGTGTCGTGCATCGCGAAGAAACGCTCGCTTGTTTCGCCGGTGTCGGTGCGCGGCGATCAGGCTCGGGTCGTAGCGTCCCTTTAGACCGGCCTCGGCCAGGCGGTAACCCAAGTCGCGGTCGTTATGGTACGAAGCGGTGAACCGCTCAGAGTGCAGACCGACGCATAGACAGTCGGCTCGCCGAATCGAGACGTTACCCAGCCACAGCCACTCCAACACCTCATGTTCACCTGTCGCGATACGCGCGAGGTGGTTGAGATAGTCGCGGGCGTACAGAAGGCTGCCAATGTCAGCGTTGTTCGGGGGCAGTTGAACCGGCATCGTGCCGACGAGGACGAGCCCTTGCTCATCAAGGTGGCCTCGCGCGTGCCCGGCAATCATGCCCGGAGTTGGGAACACGTCGTCGTCGAGCAGCAGCACAACCTCGGCGTCGGTCAGAGTCGCTCCCACCGCGAGTGCATGAAGCTGACCGGAAGGTGCGACCTGTTCGAAGATGAGCCGGTCGTCGTGAGACTGAAGCGACGACAGGACAGCGATCGACTCGGGATCTTCGCCATCAACGACGACGACGAGGTGCCGCACCGTCTCGTCTGCCAGGACGATCGGGACGAGTTCTAAGAGGTTCCCGGGACGACCCCTGGTCGCTATAACAACCGAGATACTGGGTATGGCAGTCGAGGTCATCGACCCCCTCCCTCCATCTTCACTCCGAGCCCTGGGTCTGCACACCACATTGCCGAGAATTCTAAAAAGGGCCCGTCCATTGGCCGTCCCTGACCATCCGAGAGACGCTCGTGGGACCGGATTGCCCGCTTGAAGGGCAGCGGACGAGCTTGGCTGAAAGACGTTTACCCTGGTCAAGCACGTGGCGGGCTCGAGTTCGCCACGTCATCGGACCTGTTGAGCAGTGAGCGCCGGCCCCGCCTGGACCGATCCGATCGTGGCCGACCGGATGGCGATCCAGGGTGTGCCCTCCGCCGACAGCGGCGCGTCCATCGCCGTGGTGGCCGCTTCGGTGGCAGCCGAGAAGCCGGACCTGGCCACCCACGCGGCGGCCGATGGCACGGTGACCCTGATGTTCACCGACCTCGGGGACTCGACCGCGCTCAACGAGGAGCTGGGGGACCGGGCCTGGTTCGAGGTGCTCCAAACCCGCCACGACCAGGTCCGTTCGCTGGTGGAACACCATGGCGGGAGCACCGTCAAGTCCCAAGGGGGCGGCTTCATGCTGGCCTTCCCGAGCGTCCGTCGGGCCGTGGAGTGCGCGATCGCCGTGCAACGGGCCGCCTCGAAGCAGAAGGCGGGCGATCACCCGCTCAGCCTGCGCATCGGGATTCACACCGGGGAGGTGTTGCGCCAAGGCGAGGATTTCTTCGGCCGCCACGTCAACCTGGCGGCCCGGGGACATCTTCATCGCGCCCGGCCCGCCAACCAGTGCTCGCCAACGCCTCTCTTGGAAACTCCTCGCCCTCCTGCGGGCTCTCGGCCAGCGCCAAGACCTGGTGAGACTCATCAAGCGGTTGGCGTTTCGCCCGACGAGGTGGGTGAACGGACGTGATCACGTGGACCGTCCGGATACGGTCGCCGACGAGAGTGCGTGGCTCGAGCTCGCTGGCTTCGAGGTGCAGTGCCCGTGGGCCAAGGACGAGCTGGCGGTGCTCGTGGCTAAGAAGCCTAGCGACGCGGGCCTCGATCCTCACTGAGCAGGTGCCGACCACGATCAGCACCGAGCACTCGCAGATCGTGGTTCATCGCGCACTCCATGGGGCGATGCGCTCAGCGAAGGTCTCCCCTCCCCAGTCAAAGACCATGCGCCGCGGCAGGGACAACGGATTGCTCCACCTGGTGACGTTGCCACGCTCCGTTGTGCAGGCGGTGCGAAATCCCGCCACGCGCACTGCGTCCACGGAGTGGTGATCGAAGCTCGCGGAGTCACCGAAGGGATAGGCAAAGTGCCGGACCTCCCTCCCTAGGAGGGTTTCGAGGTCTGCTTTCGAGCGAGCAATGGTGTCGAGTTGCTCCTCGGCAGGGCGAGCGCCGAGCAAGCGGTGATCCGTGGTGTGAGCGCCGATCGTCACCAAAGGGCTGGCCGCTAGCTGGAGCAGTTCGTCGCGTGTGAGCGGAAGCGCCGATGAGCTTTGCAGTGGCACCTGTTCGAGCTGCCCTTCGAGCTCGTCGAGCGCTCGTTCGATCACGTCGACGCTGAGCGGCCGCAAGCGCCGCTGTAGGGCGTCTAGCGCTTGTCGAACGGCGGCCTGGCCACTCACCCGGATCCGGAGAGGACCGGCTGGCAGTGCGACCGTGACATCGACCTCACTCTGGCCCTGCAACAATCCCGCAAGGCGATCCCACCAGAAGCCCTTGGCCGACCCGAGCGTTGCGCTGGTGACAAACACGGTGATCGGAAGCCCCAGCCGCTCAACGACCGGGAGAGCCTGCTCCAAGTTGTCCAGGTAGCCGTCGTCAAAGGTGATGGCGACCCGTTCACGCTTGGCATGCGAATCGAGCTCGTCGAGCGTGACCACATCCGAGCAGCGGTGCAGAATCTCAAGCTGCTCTTCGAACCGCTTCGGCGACACGCAAAGGGAAAAGGGGTCGTTCGTTTCGGCCGTGATCCGGTGATACAGCAAGATGAGTGACCGCCGGGTGAGCCGGCGGGTCACCTGCCGTGCTACCGACATCTCGTCACGACCTTCCGCCGACGCTGCCCTCTCGTTGCTGCACTCGGGCGCACACGATCACTGGGAACCGGCGATCCCGCCATGAGAGCGCCTTGCTTCCCACCTCCTCGGCTGTCAAGCCGTGCACTGAGGCGATCACCGACGCCACCGAACCAAAGGTCTCTAGGGTCACCTCGGCTTGCGGCAGCGTTTCAGTGAGGAGCTCCCGGAAGCTCGACGCACTCCAGCGCCAGCGGCCGTCGTCGTCAATCTGAGTATGTGCGCCAACCCGACCCATTCCCGGGGCGGCGACGAGCAGCACGCCACCTGGGCGTAGGGCGCGCCAGAGGTTCTCAAGCGCACGGCGCGGCGATCGGAGGACACTGAGCGCGGGAACGATCTCGCAGTCGAACTGTCGCTCTTGAAGAACGAAGGGGTCACTCGGGTCGGCGATGATCGACGCCTCGGTGCTGTTGGGATCGAGGTCCACAACAGTCACCGATTCGATCACCGCGTCTTGCCAGGGGGCTGACCAGCATCTGGACCCAAGTTGGAGCACCCGGCCGTGCAGCGTGTCGCGATGCTGGTCGATGAACTGCTCGAAATAGAAGGCGTCGACGGGAGTCCGTGAACTCGAAGGTCGCCGATCGCCGATCGGAGTCGAACGACGAAGGTTGCCCCAGCGGGGCCGAGGCCACCGTGAGACCAAGTGCCGGGCCACGCGTTCCACTCGTTCGCGGGCGTCGGGGGTAAGAGCGTCCGCGGCTGAGCGTAGGCGTTCACCCACGGATTTTCGTTGCAACGGGCTCACGGAGTATCGTTCCGGTCCGCTCGGATCGATCGACCAGAACGCAACCTCATTCGGGGCGTCGGCCCGTGGGCAACCTCTCGGTAGAGCTGCTCATAACGCTTGGTCATCACTTCAAGAGTGAATTCGGACTGCATTCGTACGCGAGCGCGCTCACCCATGGCTGCCAGAGACGCTGGATCGTTGAGGAGCTGACCGATGGCCGCAGCCAACGCCCGGACGTCATCTGGTTCGACGAGCAATCCGGTTTCCTTGTCCTTGACGAGCTCGGGGATCCCACCGACCTGAGAGGCAACCACAGGCACGCCTTCCCGCATGGCTTCGAGGATGACCAGGGGGGCCGCGTCCCGCCGCGACGGTACGACGAGGAGTGACGGACGGGGTCGCACAGACCAGGGCTGGTCGGACCACCCGACGAACCGGACCCGGGACGCAACGCCAAGCTCTCGCGCTAGTCGCTCCAAGAGGCCACGTTCCGGACCGTCCCCGATAAGCACCAGTCGGACGTCGGACAGCGACACCAGAGCTTGAAGGATCAGGTCGAAGCCCTTCTCCGGTGCTAGACGCCCAATGGCGGTGATCAACCCTTTGTCATGGTTCGCCGACCCGACAGGTTGGGCATCGTCAGTCGCGATGCCGTTGGGAATCATCCGAACTCTCGTCCTGGGAATTCGGAGCTTGGCTTCGATGGCACCGGCGACGAATTCAGATACGCCAACGAAACACCGGACCTCGCGGGCGACCGCCATCGTGAGCAACCGCTGACTCTGGTTCGAACTGGGGAAGATCCCGTGCACCACGCCGATACTGGGTGCACCCGCCAACATCGAAGCGATCATTCCATACTGCCCTGACCACAGGTGATGTTGATTGATATGGATGACATCGGGAGAGAAGCGACGGAGTACTCGTGCGTGTGCCCATACGGCACCCAAGTCGCTTCGACCTCGGACCGGCGGAAGCAAGATAATCTGCGATGTTTTCCGCGTTGTCGATAGGGCGTCGACGACCTCGCCGCAGGTGCCGAGGAGCATCACCTCGACGGTTGGGTCCAGACTGCCGAGAAGCCCGCGCACGATGAACTCGGAACCCCCGAGCTCAGGTGAATCAACGTAGTACGCGATGCGGAGCCCATCCCCACAGCGGCGTCGGCTGTTGTTCTCAGCATTGCCAGCCATGTCGGAATAATCCTAGGAGAAGGCGGACCACTGGCCTGGGGACCTACGGCTTCCACAAGCTGCTGTTCACGTGCGACCACAAGCCTCTTCACCTTCCAAGCACCTTGGGCCCTTACCCTCACCGAACCAAGAAGGCCAGCTCGGCTCTGCGCAACACGCAGCGCGCCAATCGGCCCTCGAAGCGAAGCCGAGGGTCCGCAGTCGCCGTTGACAGGGTCTGGGTGGAGGGTGCTGGCAAGGCTCCGCGGTCGCTGGCGAGGATAAGGGTCGCGGTGGGAAGCCGGTGTACTACTCCCTCGAAGGTCTCTTCGAGGAGCTGTGGCTGTGCAACGCCCAACCGACCCCGTGGGCGGTGGGTTGTAGCCACAAGCAAGGGTGTAGCCACGCCATGACCGGAAGGGACTTCGGTAAAGGGTGATGTGTCCGTTGGTAAACCCAGCTTCGGGTAGTCGGCGGAGGTCGGGTCGGCTTGGGACGGAAGGGTTCGGGTAGTCGATCGGGGTTACTGCGCGCATTAACCCAGCCCCAGATACAGACCCGATCTAAAATCGCCTCCTATTAGCTCGCCAAGTGTCGAGCTAATAGGAGGCGAGCAATGTTCGTCGAAGCCTGCGAGGAAGCTCGCCTGATAACTCATCCCGTAGTAACCAACCTTCGACGCTTGAACGGAGAAATCGAGGCCGGAGTCATGGCCTTTGTCACTTTGAACTCAGATGGATGGATCATTACGGCGGGTCATCTCCTTGATCCACTTGCGTGTGCGACAGAGCGTGTCGGAGAGGGGACTTGAACCCCTACGCCCTTGCGGGCACCAGCCCCTCAAGCTGGCGCGTCTGCCTATTCCGCCACTCCGACGTCACTCGGGCCCGCCTGTGGCCGGCACGAGGTGCCCAACGATTCTAGTCCAGCCGGTTTTCCTGACCTCTTGGCCT
>Ga0181521_10008629_pt1 | contig 10401 bp, 4 predicted proteins | sample PEATcosm2014_Bin_32_FD_119764 | JGI IMG/M metagenome (GOLD analysis project Ga0181521, IMG submission 119764) | Peatland microbial communities from MTU Mesocosm Facility, Houghton, MI, USA - PEATcosm2014_Bin02_60_metaG | ecosystem: Environmental > Terrestrial > Soil > Wetlands > Peat | place... | reverse complement strand
GGTACGGCTGCAGTCGCAAACTACACACTGACCACCGCAGGGCCACCGGCGGCGATCAAGCTGACGCTGCACACCGCGCCCGGCGGCATGCGCGCCGATGGCGAGGACATGGCCCTGATCGACTTTGAAGTGGTGGACGCCAAGGGCAATCGTTGCCCAACCGACGACGCCCGGGTCGATTTCTCCTGGAACTCCCCCGCCGCGCCTGCCGCGGCCCCCGCCATCTGGCTGGGAGGCTATAACAGCGGCAAGATCAATACCACCTACAACCTGTATCTCAACACCGAGGACGGCATCAACCGCGTGGCCATGCGCTCCACCCTCACCGCCGGAACCATCAAGGTCACAGCGACTCGCGACGGTCTCAAGCCAGCGACCGTCACCTTCGACAGCAAACCTGTCACGGTTACAGACGGCCTGTCGCAGGAAGAGGAGGTCACGCTGTCGCCGGTCGCAGCGAAGTAATTGCAGAAGCCGGCATCCTTGCCGGATGGCAGACGATTGCTACTTGCAGAGAACGGTGAGTATACTCCGGGGCGAAGGAATTACTGCCATCCGGAGTCGATGCAATGAAGGCTGTCCTCAGGTATATCCTCGCCCCGCTCTCCCTTGTTCCAATCATGTTCCTCCCACACACGACAACGATTGCGCAGACCCAGGCGCAGGCAGCGCGTCCGTGGCAACAGGTGACGGTTCCGTCCACCAGCGAGGTTGCGGCGAACTTCAAGTCGCCGCCGCACGAGTATGGGGCGATTGCGGCGTTTACAAGCTGGAACGGCGCGGACCAGGCTGAGGTAAGGAAGCGGATCACGGCCGATCTGGACCGGATGTCGGCAAATGGGATGTTCATCTTCAACATGTCGCCGGGAAAGAGGAGTCCGGGCGAAGCAGCGTACCTGTCGCCGGGGCACATGGACCAGGTGAAGTTCACCGTCGCCGAAGCGGCCAAGCGCAACATGCGGATGTGGATCCAGGACGAGAGCGATTACCCGAGCGGGTTTGCAGGCGGTTATATCAGCGAGCGCTATCCGCAACTCGGGATGCAGATTCTCAGCGCGGACCTGACGCTGCGCGGTGGGCAAGGGCAAACGCTCGAGATGCCGGTGCCTGCCAACACGATGGCAATCTGGGCGACCAAGACGGACCGGAGCGGCGTGGTGCAAACGGTACTGCCGGTCCCGGTGCCGGCAGACCTGCAGTTGAAGTGGATTACACCGTCGGAGAAGGACACGAGCGCAGAAGAGCGCGGCATGTCGTGGCAGTTGACGTTTCTGCGGCATGTGTACTTCAGCTCGCCGACTCGCAACTTCAATCGCGCCGACGGATCCCATGCAAAGGACGGATTGTACTCACTGATCGACTATCTCGATCCCAAAGCTACGGACGCTTACCTGCATATCACGCATGACACTTACTACGGAGCGGTGGGCGACCAGTTCGGCAAGACCATACTGGGTTTCTTCGGCGATGAGCCCGCATACAACGGCACTCCCTGGACTCCCACGATGCTGGAACAGTTCAAAGCACAGAAGGGTTATGACGTAGCACCCTACATTCCGCAGTGGTTCAATCGTCAATCGACAGAACAATCGCGACGCGCCAGCGCGGATTACTCCGATGTATGGAGCAATATCTTCAAAGACTCATTCTTCGGCGAGCAGGCCAACTGGGCAAAAGCGCACAACGTGGAGTACTTGGTCCACCTGGTGGATGAAGAGAACATGATCGGGCTGGAGCGCGGTGAAGGCGAGTACTTCCGCGACGAACGCTATGTGCAGGTCCCTGGAATCGACAACCTGGACCAGCTTGTACCCAGCGCCGTGCATCGTCCGGACGGGACCTGGAGCACCAATAACAACTTTCCCAAACTGGCGAGTTCGGCGGCGCATCTGTTCGGCAAACCCAAGGCCTGGTCGGAAGAAGGCGGCGGTTCGGGCGTCGATGGCAAGTACCAGATGAACTTTCAGTTGGTGCGCGGGATCAACGCGCTTCAAGTGCGGGTCTCTGGGCTACGCGCCGGTGGCGGCGAGGGGGCAACAGGACAGGCGTCCGGACCCCCTCCGCCGGATACGCCACAAACAATTTGGTATGCCAACCGGGGAGGCTATCTGATGGCCATCGGCCGTCCTGCGGCGCAGGTAGGCTTGTACCGGCCAAGCCATACCGTATGGCTGGGCGGCGCCGACGCGACGGAGGCCGACCACAGCATGACCAAGCTAGGCTGGCAGTTGTTCGAGCATCAGGTGGATTGGGACTACTTCGACGAGCAGTCGCTGAGTTCTGTGGCGACCATAGAGGATGGCGGTTTCAAGAACCTGAGCGGTCAGGTGTATAAGGCGATCGTGTTTCCGTCCATGACCGTGATCACTCGCACGGGTCTCACACGGCTACAGGCATTTGTGAAGCAGGGCGGCAAGGCGATCTTCGTAGGCAAGACGCCGAGCCTGGTCCTGGACAAGACGTTCCTGGATATGAAGGAGAAGCCGGACCTGAGCTTTGCCACACTGGTTGAACCGTCGGGTGACATAACGCCTGCGGTGATTGCGGCACTGCCCAAGCCGGATGTGAAGCTGGACTCCGAGTTCCTCAGGCTGACGTACACGCACCGCAGTTGGACCGACGGCGACATGTACTTCTTCTTCAACGAGAGCGACAAGGCGGAGTCTCGCATGGCCACGATTGCGGGACATGGTAAGGCGCAGGACTGGGACCTGGAGACTGGAGATATCCATCCCATGGCGGCGGCGACTGCGGCTGGCGATTCAGTAACCGTTCCGCTGGTGCTGGGGCCGTATGAGGCGAAGGTGATTGTAATAGGGCCGCTGCCCAAGGTGACCGCAGCCGCGGAACCTTCGTTTGCATCCGGTGAACCGGTTGCGGATTTGAGCGGCGACTGGAAGCTGGACCTGAACGGCAAGCAGTTGACCACTCCTATTAAGCCATGGCAGGAGCTGGGAACAACATCCTTTGCCGGGCCGGCAACGTACGCCATGCAGTTCACCGCCGCAGCGACACCCAAGGGGAAGCACGTCTATCTGGAGATCGGCGATGTGCATGACTATGCGCACGTGACGCTCAACGGAAAAGAAGTTGGTGCGCGGTCGTTCCAGCCCTATCGTTGGGATGTGACTGACGCGCTGAAGAAGGGCGCGAACGACCTGAAGATCGAGGTGTATGCCAATGTCGCCCAGGCGAGACCGGCTGCTCCGCCGCCTGCCGCCGGTGCGGCTCCGGCTGCTGCAGCACCTGCTCTTGCAACGCTGGCTCCCGGCGGAGGGGCACCTGGTGCCGCTGGCGCTCCAGGCGCTGGCGGAGGGCGTGGCGGACGTGGCGGACGTGGCGGAGGGGCTGCTGCGGGAGCGACCGCTGCCGGTGCGCCTCCTGCCGGCATGGGCATGGGAGGCCGCGGTGCGCCAACGCCTGCGACATCGGGCCTGCTCGGCAGCGTCAAGCTGGTGGCTTACTAGCGAAGGTCTGAACAAGTATTCGGCATTCCCTCGGCGGTTAAAGCCGCGTCGCAATTTTTGTGTTTACGGCGGGACTGAAGAGGGTGCTGAAAAAGTCGATGTGTCGCCTTGCACCTGCCCTCAGCGGCTAAAGCCGCATTGTAAACAAAGCAATTTACGGCACGGGTGAACCCGTGCCCTTAAGCAAAACGGAGTTTTTCAGCATCCTCTGAAGTCCCGCCCTTTCAAAACCGGGACTTGTTCAGAGCTTTTCTAGATGGTTGCGGGTTATTGGAAGCACGACATTCCCATAACTGAGCGCAGTTGTGCCGAAAAATCGGGATTATCGGAAACCTCGCCCCGCCAAATACAAGCTGCCGTGGACGCAGGATAGCTACCTACGTACAAACTTTGAGTAGATTTCGTATGATAATTCTCATGCACAACAAACTTCGCTGGGGAGTTCTCAGCACCGCCAACATCGGCCTCAAGAAAGTCCTTCCAGCGATGCAGAAGGGCGAATACACCACTGTAGCCGCGATCGCATCGCGCGATCTTGCCAAGGCCCGGGAGGCGGCGACAGCGCTGGGCATTCCCACGGCCTACGGTTCATACGAGGAATTGCTGGCCGATCCCAATGTCGATGCGATCTACAATCCGCTTCCCAATCATCTTCACGTTCCCTGGACCATCCAGGCCGCCGAAGCCGGGAAGCACGTTCTCTGCGAGAAGCCACTCAGTCTGACCGTCGCAGAGGCCAAGACTCTTCTTGCCGTTCGCGCACGCACAGGAGTCAAGATCGGCGAGGCCTTCATGGTCGACTGCCATCCCCAATGGATTCGCCTGCGCCAACTGCTCGGCCAGGGCAGCATCGGAGAGCTTCGTTCCATCGCCGGATTTTTCAGCTACTTCAACATCAACCCGGCCAACATCCGCAACCGGATAGAGTGCGGCGGCGGCGCCCTGATGGACATCGGCTGCTACCTTGTCCACGCGTCCCGCTATGCCTTTGCAGAGGAGCCTACGCGGGTGGTCGCCTGCATCGATCGCGATCCCGCGATGCGAACCGACCGGCTCACCTCGGCGATTCTCGACTTTCCCGGCGGCCAGGCCATCTTCACTTGCAGCACGCAGTTGGTCCCCTACCAGCGGATCCAATTTCTGGGCACCCGTGGGCGCATCGAGATTGAAATCCCGGTCAACGCGCCGCCCGACCGTCCCACGCGCATCTTCATCGACGATGGGAAGGACCTCTTCGGCGGCGGTATCACAACGGAGACCATTCCCGTCTGCGATCAATACACCCTGCAGGGCGACGCCTTCTCCAAGGCTGTCCTGGAAGACACGGAAGTCCCTGCTCCCATCGAAGAAGCCATCAAAAACATGGCTGTTATCGAGGCCATCTTCCACTCCGCCAGGACCGGTCAGTGGGAGTCTCCCCGGCAATGAACCACTGTGCACCGCTGGCTGCTAAGGTGGCGCTTGCAGTGTGTCCTGCGTTCCTGTGAGGCAACTGCCAAACTTACACAGAGCAGTCCATGGTAAATATCGATAATTATCAATAACTTACAGAAAAACTGGCGGAGAGTGAGGGATTCGAACCCCCGATAGCCTTGCGACTATGTCTGATTTCGAGTCAGGTGCATTCAACCGGGCTCTGCCAACTCTCCTGCATTGCAAGTTTACGCGAAAGCGCCGCATCCGAACAGGCCGCGGAGGCATTTTGCAGGAGTCCGAATCCAGGACGCTTTCTGACCGCCGGCTCTAGCGTTGCCAAGAATGCTTTACAGCAATGCGCGGCCCCACGCTGCTCTCCCACTGGGTTTGGCAATTTGCATGGAAGTCTTTGTCTTTCAACCGCGACTGAATTCTAATTCCTGTAGCCGTAGCGATGCAGTCCATCCCCATGCCGCAGGCAATACCACCGGCGTCCGCTGCAAGAGCAGCTCTGACGCTCGTGGGGTTCAGCGCGGTCATCGGCCAGATCGTTCTCATGCGGGAGTTCATCGTTGTCTTCAACGGCAACGAGATCTCGCTGGGGATACTGTTAGCCACCTGGCTGCTGTGGACCGCGGCCGGCAGCCGGTTGAGCAGCAGTGTTGCACTGGGCGAGAAACACGCTCAGCGTGCGGTGGCCGCGCTCGAATGCCTGCTCGCCGTGAGCCTGCTGCCGACACTATGGGCATTGCGCGCCTCGAAAGCTGTCTTTCAAACTGTACCGGGCGAGTTGGTTGGACCGCTGCCGATGGTACTTACCTCCCTGGTATGCCTAAGCCTGTTTTGCTTTGTCTCGGGGGCGTTATTCGTGGTTGCGGCGCGCATGGTCGAGGAGGAGTGTGCCGTACCGGCGAGCGCCGCTACCAGCTCGGCTTACTTGCTGGAGGCCGCGGGTTCCGGCCTGGGTGGTATCGTGGCCAGCATTCTATTGTTGCGCTTTCTTGGGTCCTTCCAGATCGCGACCATCGTAGCCGTCCTGAACCTGTGCATGGCAGCGGTGCTGTTGCTGCGGATGAGTCGCAGGCAGATTGCCGCGTTGACGCTGGCAGCGGCGCTCTGCGCGGTCCCTCTTTTAGAATTTGCCGCACCGTCCCTGGACAGGTCCTCGCAGGCGCGCCTGTGGAGGGGCTTCCACCTGGTGGGATCGCGCGATTCCATCTACGGCAACCTCACGGTAACAGGGACGGGCGATCTGCGCAGCATCTATCAGAACGGCGTGATCCTTACCAACGCTCCAGACCAGAATGCCGCCGAAGAGGCAGTGGATTACGCGCTGCTGGAAAGCCCGGCTCCGAGGCGCGTTCTGCTGATTGGCGGAGGAGTGAACGGCAGCATCGTCGAAGCGCTCAAGCATCCCACAGTCGAGCGCATCGACTATGTTGAGTTGGACCCCGCGCTCATCGATATGGCGCTGCAATACTTCCCGGCGCAGTCCGCTCCTATTGTTGCGGACCGCAGGGTACACATGCACTACGCGGATGGCCGGTACTATCTGAGGACAGCCGGCGGCACATTCGACGCGATACTTGTAGATGTGCCCGATCCGCAGACCGCGCAGCTAAACCGGTTCTACACGGCTGAGCTCTTCCGTTCCGCCCGCGATCGCCTGGCGCCGGGCGGATTGCTCGCCTTGCAACTGCAATCGTCGGAGGAGACCATCAGTCCCGACCTTGCGCAGTTCCTGCGCTGCATACAACGAACGCTGCAGGAGGTCTTCCCGTACATCGTCGCCATCCCCGGCGAAACCATCCACTTCTTCGCCGCTACTCGCCCGGACGTTCTGACCGGCAATCCCCAAACTTTGATTGCAAGGCTGCACCAGCGGAACCTGCAACCCCAGTATGTTCGGGAGTATTTCATCCCGTTCCGCATGGCGCCCGATCGCATGGCGCAGGTGCGCGAGCAACTGCGGCCGCTGGCCACGACGCCGGTCAATCACGACTTCGAGCCGATCGCCTATTACTTCGATCTTGTGCTATGGAGCAGGCAGTTCCATGCGGAGAGTTCGCGCCGGTTCCAGGCCGCGGCGCACGTCAAATTCACGGTGGCGATCGGCACGGCGCTTGCGTTCTCGTTGCTGGCGGCGTTGCTTGGCGCGTTCGTTCGCGACCCCCAAGGGCGCGCCCGCTATGCGTCGGCATGTTGCATGGCCGCGACCGGATTTACCCTGATCGCGTTGCAGATCGTTCTGCTGCTGGCCTTCCAGTCCATCTATGGATACGTCTACTACCAGCTTGCGATCCTGATCGGTCTATGTATGGCAGGCCTTGCCATGGGAAGCTGGCTGAGCATCCGCCGCACATTAGTCAGCAATCGTCCGCCCTGCGGCGCCATGGCGTCGATCCAGTTCCTGCTCGCCCTCTCCGCGCCCGTGTCGATGGTTGTGATCAGCTTACTGACCAGGGTTTCAGGAACTGCACCAACATGGCTGGCGGCGCAGCTCGTCTTTCCTGCCTTGGCTGCTCTCTGCGGAATGCTGGGGGGAACTCAATTCCCAATCGCAAGCCGGGTCTACCTTCCTAGCAGCAGCGGACCGTCCAGGCGAGGCGCGCTTTATGCCATCGATCTGCTGGGCGGATGCGCGGGCGCACTCTTGTTGAGCACATATCTCATTCCGGTGTTTGGGTTCTGGAAGACCGCATGGCTCTGTGCGGCGATCAATCTGGGGCCTGCGCTGCTTGCCGCGCGAGTCTCCATGCAGGAGAACAGGTCCTCACACTGAGAGATTATTGCTTGTGTTCTCCGAATACCACGGCGGTAAACCGGAAGATGTCTGTGTTCGGATCCTGCCAGCAGTTGGAGGGCATGTTTGCCTTCTCCACGCAAAGCTCTTGCAGATACTTCTGCAGGCCCCACTTTTGTTCCACCGGGACCTGGGGAAGAAAAAGACCCTCGTTGTCGCCATTCTTCATCAGCAGACCGTCCCGGCCAATCTGGATCTGTTGTGTGTCCAGGACGCGACGCAGGGGCGACAACACGGAGACCTCGTAGTTCAGCTTCGGCAACTCCGAAACATCTACCGGACGGAACCGTGAATCGCGCAGGGCGGCCAGCGTGGCTGTCTCCCGCACAGTCCGGTAGAGCGGCTTGGTGGCGGAGGTATAGCCGATGCATCCGCGCAGCTCTCCCGATTCGCGCAGGGTCACAAACGCTCCGCGGTCCTGGTTCAACGCCTCGCTCAGGTTTGCTTCCGGCTCATATTCCTTATGCTCCGCTACCGCCATCTCAACCGACTTGCGGGCCAGGGCGAGCAGTTCATTCTTGTCGTGGTCGTTCAGCGAGAAGGGCGTCTCCACTGCCTTTGCGCTTGGGGCTTTCACAAAGAGGTCCGCGCTGTATCCCACCACGCGCGTGCGGTCGGCCGAGGTGTCGCCTGAATTGCCGTACTTGAGCACCATTGCCTGATTGGCCCCCATGCGTTCTGCGGCAATCATTGCGGCCACAATGGGCGCGCCGCCGCATGCCTCCCATACCCCCGTCTGGAAGTTGCGCGACATGCTGAAGTAGTCCCACGCCGCAAGCGCGCCCAGCGTCTTGTGGTCGATCGTCTCGGCCTCGTCGTAGGTGTGGTAGTGCGACAGGTCGGAGCTGGCCAGAATCAGCGTGCTGCCAACTGTATTTTTGTCCTGAATCAGCTTGGCCAGGGCCACCCCCAGAGCACGGCTGCTCTCGTAGCTCTGGTCTCCCATGACGATGGGCACCAGTTGGAAATTGCCCAGCACGCGTTGCAGCCACGGCAGCTCCACCTCGATGGAATGTTCCGCGCCGGCCGGTGTGATATCGTGCCCCATGCCGGAGAGCTGCAGGGTTGGGCCCATCTTGACTAGCTGTCGGGCAAAGGCCTTGTCCACCTGGACCGTCCCCAACGGCGTGGCGTAGGCGTCGCCGTCATAGACGGAGGTGAAGTTGAAGGCCACGTAGTGCGTCGGCCCAATTACAACGACACGCGAAAACTTGCGCCCTTTAAGCTCTGCAAAGGTGGTTGCGGCCACCGGGCCGGTGAACTGATACCCGGCGTGCGGAGCAACCGCGGCGAGGATGGGGTCGTGGACCGGCGGCGGCGTCGCGTGTGCCAGCAGGTCGTCGATCATCGCCGTCAGAGTCTTTGGGTCGGCAGGATAGAAGCTGCCCGCGACCCCAGCCTGCCGTATCTTCTGCGCACCGGCAGCCTGCGCCTGCTGCAACGGCGCAATCGCCAGAAGAGCGGCCAGCGAAGCTGCAAGCCAATACAGTCTGCAACGCATCTCGATCTTCATCTGTTTCCTCCTCTGCGCTCTCAAGCTCCACTGCGCACTCAAATGTGCCAGATGCCTGGGACCGGATGCTGGCAGAATGGGCAACTGTCTTTGCGAATCAGCACCTGGCTGGCCGTAAACCCTACGCGTTCCACCAGCATCTTGCGGCACTTCGGGCAGTAGGTGTTCTGCGCGGGATGTCCCGGCACATTGCCGATATAAACATAGTGCAGCCCCTCGGCGTCTGCAATCGCCTTGGCCCGCTCCAGGGTCGGCACCGGGGTGATGGGCAGGTTCTTCAACAGGTACTCCGGATGAAACTGGGTGAAGTGCAGCGGAACGTCCACGCCCAGGTTGGCCTTGATCCAGCGCACCAGACCCTGGAACCCGGCGTCGTCGTCGTTCAGGGTCGGCACCACCAGGTAGACGATCTCTGTCCACTTGTCCATCTTGCGCAGCGTGACCAGCGAATCCAGCACCGGCTTTAACTCGCCGGTCACTACATCCTTGTAGTACGACTCGGAGAAGGCCTTCAGGTCGATCTTGACCGCGTCCATCTTTCCATACGCCTCCTTCAGCGACTCCTGCTGCATGTAGCCGTTCGATACCACCACACTGCGGATGCGCGCTGCGTGCCCGGCATCGGCGGCGTCCATTAGAAACTCGCTGAACACCACCGGCTCGCTGTAGGTGTAGGCAATCGTCGGGCAGCCATACTGCCTGGCCAGATCGGCAACCCGCCGGGGTGGCGTGTACTCGGCAGGGACCTGCTCCGGACGCGACTGGGAGATGTCCCAGTTCTGGCAGAACTTGCAGTTAACGTTGCATCCGGCAGTGGCCAGCGAGAAGGCGACCGTCCCCGGCAGATAATGGAAGAGGGGCTTCTTCTCGATGGGATCGACGTGCGCGGCGCAGACACGCGAGTGCACCAGCGAGTAGTAGGCCCCTGCGCGGTTCTCGCGCACACCGCAGTAGCCGCGCTCGCGGTCGCCCACCGTGCATTCGCGCGGACACAGCTTGCACTTGATCTTCTTGTTTTCCAGCTTCTGGTAGAACCTGGCTTCGACCGTGAACTGCGAATTGTCCTGCTTCTGGGCAGCGGCCCACGCAGGCTGGGCGGAGAAGGACGGGGAATACTCGCCGACAGCCAGTGCCGCTCCCGACGCCAGGGCGCACCTCAGGAAGCAACGGCGGTCCACATTGCCCTGTAGCTCGAACTCATG
>Ga0181521_10008628_pt1 | contig 10404 bp, 9 predicted proteins | sample PEATcosm2014_Bin_32_FD_119764 | JGI IMG/M metagenome (GOLD analysis project Ga0181521, IMG submission 119764) | Peatland microbial communities from MTU Mesocosm Facility, Houghton, MI, USA - PEATcosm2014_Bin02_60_metaG | ecosystem: Environmental > Terrestrial > Soil > Wetlands > Peat | place... | reverse complement strand
TGGCGTGACCGGGCAGAGCCTGGGCAAAGGCGGTGCCCAGGCCCAGGGAAGCCGCCACCGCGCCGCCGGCTATCCACACCGACAGCGCGCGGACCCGGATGAGCCTGCTGTCCCGGCGCGCCGTGGCGCTGTGGACTGGCTCTGGCATGACTGGCTTCATCCTTCCTGCTGGCAGATGGCGCTGCCCCGGGGACCCCCGTCGTCCCCGGGGCAGCCCCCGCGGGTTTCCGGCCGGATCCGGACTGGATCCGGCACGAAAGTGCTCGCCGCCGGCGCCGGCCCCGGGAGGACGCCTGCCCGCGGGCAGCACCTGGCGGCGAGCTCTTCGCATCACAGCTTGCCCAGCGGCGTACGCGAGACCGGTTCAGGAAACGTTCAGAACCAGTAAATACGGGTCAGCCTTCCGGGTGATTTCCGAGAAGATGATCTTCCCTGAGGGTCACCGGCGGGGCTGGCGTCCCGCTGCCGGGCGTTAACCCGCCGCCGCCATGGGCCGGGCCGCCCAGGCCGCGGGCCGGGGAATCCGGGCTGCGGGCCGGGCCGCCCAGGCCGCGGACCGGGGAATCCGGGCTGCGCGGCGCTCCACCGGAGCGACCGCCCGGAGCCGCGCGGCGCTGGCCCCGGTCGCGCGGCGCGGCCGGTAGCTCGATGGTGACGGTGAGGCCGCCGCCGGGAGTGTCCGACAGCGTGGCGGAGCCGCCGTCGGAGACCACCAGCCGGTCCACGATGGCCAGCCCGAGCCCGGTCCCGCCCGAGGTGCTCACGGCGAACCGGCGGAAGGCGAGCCGCCGCTGCTGCGCGGTCATGCCGGGGCCGGTGTCAGCCACCACGATCCGGGCCCGGCTGCCCGCCGCGGCCGCGCTGATCCGGATGATGTCCCCGGCACCGACCGCGTCGAGCGCGTTGGCCAGCAGGTTGTCCAGGATCTGCTCCAGGTGCCCGGCGCCGGCCCTGGCGCCGACCGGCTGGAGATCATCCGTTTCGAGCGTGACGTCCCGCTCTTCGGCCGCAGGCCGCCATGCCGCCACCCGGTCCCTGATCACCGCATCCACGGCGACCTGAACCGGGGCAGCCGTGATGTTCTCCGCCCGCGCGACCGCCAGCAGCCCGTTCACCAGCCGGGTCAGCCGGGTGATCTCCTCCTGCGCACCGGCCAGCTCGGCCGCCACCCGCTCATCGGAGTCCTGCGCGAGCAGGTCGAGCCGCAGCCGCAGAGCCGCGAGCGGCGTCCTGAGCTGGTGCGATACGTCCGCCATGGTCACCTGGTGGCCGTGCACGAGCGCCTCAAGCCTGGCTGCCATCCGGTTGAAATTGGCCGCCAGCCTGCGGACTTCGGGCGGCCCCTGGCCGGCCGGCGACCGGGCGCTCAGGGCACCGTCGCCCAGCTGCTGCGCGGCCCGTTCCAGCGCGTCCAGCGGCCGGCTGACCCAGCGGGCCAGCCCGACCGCGATCAGCGCGGCAGCCAGCAGGCCCGCCGTCGCGACCGCGGCGATCAGCGTCCACAGCACGGTCACCCGATGGCGCACCGGAGCGGCCGGGCGGGCGAGCACGACCGCGCCGATGGTGCCCTTGCCCGAGTCAGGCACCACGGGGGCGACGGCCAGGACCCGGTCACCGGCCGGGTAGACGGCGGCCAGGGCGTCGGCCCTCGTCCTGGCCAGCTGATCCGGCGAGACGGCTGGCGCTACCGCGGTCCCGGCGATCCTGCGGTCGGCGCTGTCGAAGACGCTGACGAGGTCGCCCGCCCGCTCGAACTGGCTGATGGACTTGTCCAGGGCCCTGGCCGAGCTGCTGTCACCGATGCGTTCCTCGGCCACGTTGGCCAGCGTCACTGCCGCCGAGACAGTGTCCTGCTGGAAGGAGCGATTCTCCTGCGCGGCCGTCAGGACGCCCAGCGGGACGGCCACGACACCGAGGACGGCCGCAATCAGCAGCAGGACCGTCAGCACGATCCGGCGGGCCATTCACGCCTCGCCGAGGCGGAATCCGCGCCCGTAGACCGTCTCGATCAGGCCGGGCGCGCCCAGCTTGCGGCGCAGCGCCGCGACATGCACATCCAGCACCTTGGTCGGGCCGTACCAGTGCGCGTCCCAGGCCGTCTCGAGGATCTCCTGGCGGCTGACCACCCGGCCGGGATCGGTGGCCAGGCATTCCAGGATGTCGAACTCCTTGGGCGTCAGGGACACCTCCTGGCCGGCCACGGTGACCCGGTGGGTCCGGATGTCCACCGCCAGCGGACCGTGCCGGATGACGTCGCCGCCGGGCCGGACCCGGCGCAGCACGGCCCGGATCCGCGCCTGCAGCTCCGCCAGGCCAAACGGCTTGACCAGGTAATCGTCGGCGCCGGCGTCGAGAGCCATCACCCGGTCCGATTCCTCGCCGTGAGCGGTCACGACGATGATGGCCGCGTCTGTCCGCTCGCGCAGCTTCCGGCACACCTGCACGCCGTCCGCATCGGGCAGCTCGAGATCGAGCAGCACCACGTCAGGATCCCCCCTGGTCAGCGCCTCGCCGCCGGTGATCACATGATCGACGCGGTAGCCGCCCCTGGTCAGGCCGCGGACGAGCTGGGTGGCGATGCCCGAGTCATCCTCGACGACGAGCACGCTCGTGGCGGCGTCGTCGGTCAGCAGGCCTGGCTGGTCACCGGACGCTGTCATGGCACCCACGGTAAGCGACGCCGCAGCGTCGTGCGGGCCGGACACGCTGCTGAGCGGCCCTGACCGGCCAGCAACGGCGACCTAAACCCCAGGTCTCTCTTACCGGGGATGTCCGGATACCGGTGCCGGCTCTGCGGCCGCGGCTGCTGATCTGCGGGCCCGCAGATGAGCCGGCCGAAATGGCTGGCGGCCCTGATCTGGCGGCGCGCTGTTTTGGCGCCGGGTCGGGGGGTAAGCGGCTAGCTGAGCAATGGGTAAGGGTCACGTCCGGGGGCGCATCTCGCCAGCTGCAGCTGCTGGGTGAACCGGCTCGTGAGTGAGACGAGCGCTCGCTCCGTCCTTCATTCGCGCTACGAATCCTGCTGGAGGCATCAATGGCCGAGCATGAGCGGCATCAGCATGTCGAGGTTAACGACAACGATCGCCCGGTCGCCGCAGCCGAGGTGACGACGCCAGCGGAGGCCGGGGGGACCGCGCGGGCGTCGCTGCGCGCCGAATCCGGGCACATCACGCCGGGCCGCCGGGCGAGCCTGGTCGACGCGGTGCTCGACCTGCCCGAGGTACGGGAGAGCGCGCGCCTGAAGGCGGCGTTCCCGCTCGGCGACAGCGAGTCGCTGCAGCGGCTGCGGGACCGCTGCGAGGACGTCTCGACCCGGCCGGCCGGGTCGAGCGCGATCCTGGAGGCGGACCTGCCGGAGGGCGGCGCCCGCGGCCGGACGCAGGAGCCGGCCGGCGACGCGCCGGCTGAGTAAGGCCGGCTGAGTGCGGCCGCTGCCCGAGCCGGCCGGCGCCTGACGCGCCCGTGGGGACGAGCGTCGGCACGTCCGGCTGGAGCTATGACCACTGGGAGCCGGAGCTCTACCCGCCTGGCCTGCCGGCCAGGGACCGGCTAGCCCGCTACGTGGCTGTCTTCCCGACCGCGGAGCTGAACAGCAGCTTCTACCGCTGGCCCCGGCTGCCGGCCTTCCAGGGCTGGCGGCGGCGGCTCCCGGACGGCTTCCGGCTGTCGGTCAAGGCACCGCGCGGCCTCACCCACGGCAAGCGGCTGTATGCGCCCGAGGCATGGATCGAGCGGATCGCGGCCAGCTGGCATGAGCTGGGCGATAAGCGGGCTGTGCTGCTGGTCCAGCTCGGGCCCGGTCAGGCGCGGGATGACGACAGGCTGGCCTGGTTCCTGCGGGCGCTGCCCGGCTGGGTCAGGGTCGCGGTGGAGTTCCGCCATCCCAGCTGGCACCACGACGAGGTCTTCGGGCTGCTCGAAGACCACGGCGCGGCCTACTGCGTGATGAGCGGCGCGCAGCTGCCGTGCATCCTGCGCGCGACGGCAGGCTTTGCCTACGTCCGGATGCACGGCTCTGACGACCAGCACCTGTACGCGGGCTCGTACTCGGACGCCAGCCTGGCCTGGTGGGCTGACCGGATACGCGAATGGGAACAGCTGGGCAAGGACGTCTTCGTGTATTTCAATAACGACGGTGCCGCCAATGCCGTGCGGAACGCCCGGACCCTGCGCGCCATGCTCGGCCGCTAGCCCCGGCGCCGGATGCGGGCGGCACGCGGCCGGGCTCAGGCCACGGCGTTGGGGCTGGCGGTGACCGAGGTCCTGGCGGTGAGCCAGCCGGCGATCCGGTCGAGCAGGGCCGGGCGGGTGGCGGTTTCCGCGTGGCCGAAGCCAGGCACGATCCACAGCTCCTTCGGCTCGCGGGCTGCCGCGAAGATCTGCTCAGCATGGTCGACCGGGAAGAACAGGTCCTGATCCCCGTGCACGATGAGCAGGGGCACCGGCGAGATCCGGGCAGCCGCGTCGGCCGGCGGCAGCGGCACCGGGTCCCACCGGCCGCCGCTGATCCGGGTCTTCAGGAGGTGCCGGGACACCAGCCGGCCCGCCTTGTGCTCGACCGCCCAGTGCACCCGGCGCATGGCCTTGGTGCCCCGGTAATACCACCGGCCAGGGCCGCTGATCGAGACGACGGCATCGACGCCGCCGATCAGGGCCGCGTGCCGGAGCACGATCGAGGCCCCCATCGAGAAGCCGACCGTGGCCACCCGCGCGTACCCGAGCTCGCGCGCGTAGGCGACGGCCACCTCCACGTCGCTGATCTCCCGGTCGCCGACCGTCGACGTCCCGCCTGAGCGGCCATGCCCGCGGAAATCGAAGGCGACGACCCCGGCCACGCCGTTCAGCTGGGTGGCCGCCCGCCAGACCCAGGGGCGCTGCCAGTTCTGGGTGAACCCATGCGCGAGCACGATCGCCAGGTCGCTGTCGCCGGGCAGGTGAACGACATCAATCGGGACGCCATCCTCGGTCACGAGGGTCCGGGCCTGGATAACTGGCTTGGTCATGCCCCTATTCTGCTTGACCGCCGATCCTGCCCGTGCCCGCAGGCCGGGCAGGGCCTTCCCTGGCCAGCCCGGCTGCGGCAGGCTGGTGCCCTGCCGCGCCTGTCCGCTTCCATCCCCCGGAGCCGCCCCATGCCCGTTCTTGACCAGCTGCTGGCCGCGCTTGCATCGGCCGCCGTCGAGATCATCGACCTGACCGCGCCGCTGGAGTCGTCCACGCCCGTGATCAGGCTGCCCGAGCCGTTCGGGAACACGGTTTCGTTCGCGCTGCACGAGATCAGCCGCTACGACGATCGCGGCCCGGCCTGGTACTGGAACGACATCACCACCGGCGAGCACGCCGGCACGCACTTTGACGCGCCGGTGCACTGGATCACCGGGCGGGACGGCCAGGACATCGCGCAGGTGCCCGCCAGCCGACTGATCGCCCCGGCGGTGGTGCTCGACTTCAGCGCCGAGGCCGCGGCCGATCCCGACTTCCTGCTCGAGGTCGGGCATGTCCGGCAGTGGGAGGCCGAGCACGAGCCGCTGCCCGACGGCGGCTGGCTGCTCTACCGGACCGGCTGGGACGCCAGGTCGGCCAGCCAGCAGGACTTCCTGAACGCCAATGAGACCGGTCCGCATACGCCGGGTGTCTCGGTGCGCTGCGCGCAGTGGCTGGCCAGCGAGGCGCCGGTCATCGGGATCGGCGTGGAGACCGTCGGCACGGACGCGGGCGCCGCGCATTCGTTCGATCCGCCCTTCCCCTGCCACTCCGCCATGCTCGGGGCCGGCAAGTACGGCCTCACCCAGCTGCAGAACCTGGGCGCCCTGCCGCCGACCGGCGCCGTGGTGGTCGCGGGCCCGCTGCCGATCACGGGCGGTTCCGGCAGCCCGGCGCGCGTCCTCGCGCTGGTGGAGCGCCCCTGATGCAGGTCACCGAGGCCGTCGCCGCTGCGCTGGCCGACCTGGGCGCGGACACCGTCTTCGGGGTCGTGGGCAGCGGCAATTTCCACGTCACCAACGCGCTGCGGGCGCGCGGCGCCCGGTTCATCGCCGCCCGGCATGAGTGCGGCGCCGCCAGCATGGCCGACGGGTGGGCGCGGATCAGCGGACGGCCGGGCGTGCTGTCCCTGCACCAGGGACCTGGCCTGACCAACGCGCTGACCGCGCTGACCGAGGCGGCCAAGAGCCGCACGCCGCTGCTGGTGCTGGCCGCGGACGTCAGCGCGGTCGCGGTCCGGTCCAGCTTCCGGATCGACGTGGCGGCCATTGCCGCGGCGATCGGCGCGGTGTCGGCCCGGCTGCACTCCCCCGGCCTGGCCGTCGACGACACGGTCCGGGCCTACCTGACGGCCGCGCGGCAGCGGCGCACCGTCATCCTGGCCCTGCCGCTGGACGTGCAGGCCGGCGAGTGCACCTGGCCGGGCGTGCGCCGGGGTCAGCCGCCCCCGGCGGCGGTGCCTGAGCAGCGCCGGGTGGCCGCGCTGGCGCAGGCGCTGCGGCAGGCGAGCCGGCCGGTGTTCATCGCGGGCCGCGGGGCGCGGACCTCAGCCGCCCGGGCGGACCTGGAGGCGCTGGCCGGCGCCTGCGGTGCGCTGCTCGCCACCTCGGCCGCCGCCAAGGGACTGTTCCGCGGCAGCCCGTGGGATCTCGACGTCAGCGGCGGCTTCGCCTCCCCGCTGGCCGCGGAGCTGATCAGCAGGGCCGATCTGGTCGTCGGCTGGGGCTGCTCGCTCAACATGTGGACGCTGCGGCACGGCACCCTGATCGGACCGGACGCCGTCGTCGCGCAGGTGGACGACGACCAGTCAGCGATCGGCGGGCACCGCAAGGTCGGCCTCGGCGTCGTCGGGGACGTCGCCAGGACGGCGCGCGCGGCCCTGGCCGCGCTCGGTCCTGGTGCCGCGCCGGGCTATCGCTCGGCGGAACTGGCCGCCCGGCTGGCCAGCCAGATCCGCTGGCGGGATGTGCCCTACGAGGATGACAGCGCGGACGGGCGGATCGACCCGAGGACCGTGACGATCGCCCTCGATGACCTGCTGCCCGCCGAGCGGACCGTGGCCGTCGATTCCGGCAACTTCATGGGCTACCCGAGCATGTACCTGTCGGTCCCCGACTGCGACGGATTCTGCTTCACGCAGGGGTTCCAGTCCATCGGCCTCGGGCTGGCCTCGGCGATCGGCTCGGCGATCGCCCGGCCGGACCGGCTGACGGTCGCCGCGCTGGGCGACGGCGGGGCGCTGATGGGCATCAGCGAGCTGGAGACGGCCGTCCGGCTCGGCCTGCCCCTGCTGATCGTGGTCTACGACGACGAGGCCTACGGCGCCGAGGTCCATCACTTCGGGCCGGACGGCTACCCGCTGGACACCGTCCGGTTCCCGCCGGCCGACCTGGCCGCGATCGGCCGCGGGTTCGGCTGCACCGGGATCACCGTGCGCAGCGCCGCTGACCTCGGGCCGGTGCGCGACTGGCTAGCCGGGCCGCGGACGGCGCCGCTGCTGATCGACGCCAAGGTCACGTCCGAGCGGGGCGCCTGGTGGCTGGAGGAGGCGTTCCGGGGTCACTGAGGAGGCGGCCGCCGCCAGCTCACGGCCGGGGCAGCCGTCAGGTCCCGTCCGGTGCCCGCCGGCCCGTGCCGCCGCGCCCGCGGGGCTGGCGGACTCGCTAGGTCGGCTTGCCGGCGCCTCGGTGTGCCGGCCGGAGGAAAGGCAGCGCCGTGCTCGCTTCCAGCTATATCTCGCCGAAGGCCCGCAAGGGAGGGCCGAGCGCGATCGAGGGCCGCGGGCTGGCCGCCGTCGAGCCCATCGCGAAAGACGAGATCGTCGCGATCAAGGGCGGCCACATCGTCGACACGGCGACCCTGCGCGCCCTGCCCGAGCCGCTGCAGAACTCCGATATCCAGATCGCTGACGGCTTTCACCTGGTGGCGCTGGACGAGGCAGAGTACGAGCCAGTCATGCTCTTCATCAACCACCGCTGCGAGCCGAACGTGGGCTTCGCGGGCAACACGGTGCTCGTCGCCATGCGCGACGTGCTCGCAGGCGAGGAGCTGACCACGGATTACGCGCTGTTCGACGACTACGACGGCGAGATGCAGTGCCGGTGCCAGGCCGCCTCCTGCCGCGGCACGATCGGCGGCCGCGACTGGCAGCTCCCGGAGCTGCAGCGCAGGTACGGGAGCTATTTCTCGGCCTACCTGCTGCGCCGGATCGGCCAGCCGGGATCCGGTCCGCGCTGACGGCCCGGCGCCGGGCCGGGCGGCGCGCGGAAAATCAGCCGGCTGGCCCGGGCGGCCGACGGTAGGGTCACCGGGTGAGATCATCCGCCGCCGCTCAGGTCGCGGCCGCGCTGTCCGCCGCCGGCGTCGACGCCGACGTGCGGTCCTTCGCCGAGCCCGTGCCGACAGCTGCCGCCTCCTGAAGCTGCGGCGCAGCCGGGCAGCCGGGTGGCCGGGACATCCGCGGTGGCCGATCGAACCGCGGGTGCCCCGGCCTGGTCCCGAGCTGGACTTAGCTGGCTAATGCTCCTCCGTCAGCACCTTGTCGTGATGGTGATGATGCTCGGGAACCGGCTCACCGGGAATGTCACCGAAGTCAGGCTCGAGCTCCGGCTCCTCCATCGGGTAGGCGACCTCGCCGTGCACCATGATGTCGCCCGCCTGCAGCTCGGCGTCCGACATCCGCAGCGGGGTGAAGAACTTGATGACCCGCAGGATGAGGTAGGTCACCAGCCCGTCCCAGACAATCACCGTGCCGGCCGCGCCCGCCTGGATCAGCAGCTGCCTCGGGTGACCGTAGAACAGGCCGGCGGTGGTGACAGCGGGCGACTTCCCGATGCCGAGGTAGATGATCATCTTCGGATCGGCCAGCAAGCCGACCAGGAGGCCGCCGAACAGGCCGGCGAAACCGTGCGTATACACCACGCCGAGTGCGTCGTCGACCTTGTTGAACGGCCAGACCTTCCGCGGCAGGTAGGAGAACAGCACCCAGACCACGGACGAGGTGAACACGCCGATGATGATCGCGCCGACGCCGTTGACGTAGCCGGCCGCCGGCGTGATGCCGACCAGGCCGCAGATCATGCCGTTGACGCCGCCCAGGAACGTGGGCTTCCTGTCCTTGCCGAAGCCCATGTCCATGATGATCCAGGTCATCATGGCGACGGCGGTGGCCAGGTTGGTGTTGACCACGGCCGCGGTCGCGTCAGCGCCGGCGAAGTACGGGTCACCGCCGTTGAAGCCGTTCCAGCCCAGCCACAGGATCCCGGCGCCGACCGCGATGAACAGCAGGTTGTTCGGCATGGCCTTCTCGCGGTCACGCGCCAGCCGGGGCCCGACCATTGCCGCCGCGACGAATCCGGAGACGCCGGCCGCGAGGTGGATGACGTAACCGCCACTGAAGTCCAGCGCGCCCTTGCCGGCCCAGAAGCCGCCGCCCCACAGCAGGAACGCGTTGACCGCGTAGGCGAACGTGATCCAGAGCGGCACGAAGATCAGCCAGACCTTGAACTTGATCCGGCCGACCACGCTGCCGATGAACAGGATGGGCGTGATGGCGGCGAAGACGAACTGGAAGTAGACCAGCGAGCCTTCCGGGAACCGGAACTTCGGCATCAGCCCGTTCAGCAGCGGGATACTCGCCTGCCCCTGCTCGCCTCCCGACCCCACGACCGTCTGCGGCTTGCCCAGGAGATGGAGGCTGCCGCCGATCCACGGCGTACCGAACCCCATCTTGAAAGCCCACAAGACCCACACGATGAGCGTCAGGCAGAAGGCGCTGAACACCATCATCATGGTGTTGACCGCCCATTTTCGCTGGACTATGCCGCCGTAGAGCACAGCGAGTGCCGGGATACTCATCAGGCCGACGAGCGTTGCCGCCGTCATCTGCCAGGAGTTATCGCCCGCGCTAAGCCAGCTTGCGTAGGGATTCACTCTCCGCCTCCAGAGGCTGAAGCGAAGGGGCTTGCCGGGGGAGCCGGGCTACGCCGACCAGCGCGGCCCCAGCCGACCGCTTCGTGTCCATCGGTACGTTCCATGTCTCCCATGCGCGCGTTTCGGCCACGTTTCCCGGCTGTTACGCGCACGGCACAAGAGCAGGCGGTGGCGGGGCTTTCGTTAACGAACTGTTTCGCGGGCCGGCGCCGCCCGAGGCCGCGGACGGCGCTCCCCGTGCCCGCGCGGGAGCGCTGCCGCCGGAGCAGGCCCGCGGTACCTCCGCGACCGGGCGGCACCCCCGCGACCGGGCGGCGCCGCGAGGCCGGGCGCGCGGCTTTCCCTCTGCTCTCCCCGTTCCCTCTGCCCCCCCCCCCCCCCCCCCCCCCCCCCCCCCCCCCCCCCCCCCCCCCCCCCCCCCCCCCCCCCCCCCCCCCCCCCCCCCCCCCCCCCCCCCCCCCCCCCCCCCCCCCCCCCCCCCCCCCCCCC
>Ga0181521_10008626_pt1 | contig 10405 bp, 8 predicted proteins | sample PEATcosm2014_Bin_32_FD_119764 | JGI IMG/M metagenome (GOLD analysis project Ga0181521, IMG submission 119764) | Peatland microbial communities from MTU Mesocosm Facility, Houghton, MI, USA - PEATcosm2014_Bin02_60_metaG | ecosystem: Environmental > Terrestrial > Soil > Wetlands > Peat | place... | reverse complement strand
GAGCCGTCAGCTAATCGCTATTCGCCGTTCGCTCTTCGCTTTTCGCCAGAATAACCAAGGCCGGGGGACGGCACCTGGTCGCCCTCGCATCAACGTCATGAAGAATCTCGCACGAGCGCCGTAGGTGCGGAACAGGATAGCCCAGCGCTTCAGCGCTGGGTGGGCTGCGTTAGGTTGATCCGAGTCCCTTCAGGGACGGCACAAACTCTGACGACTAACTGGTCTTTCGCCACTTCCGGTCCACCAACTCAATCACGCCGTACAGAACTACGCAAACCCAAAAATCGACCATCAAGCCCAGATCGAGCCGGTCAGGACGATGCCGTCCCGCCGGCGGCAGATGTGGCATCAATAGAAAGAAGTAAATGAGGTTGCCCACAACGATGGCAATCGTCTGCTTGAGGAGTTTTCGCAGCACCACTACTTTGGACACCGGAGACGGCTGTTCCGATGCCAGAAAAGCGGCAATTAGCAGTTAGCAATTAGCCCTTAGCAAAACGCCTCAACTAGTGTGGCTAGCTAACTGCCAGGTGCTAACGGCTAAATGCCGCTTTCTTCATTTACCATCCTTCTGTGCTCGACCTCGCCACCAGTGTGCAGTACGTCAAGGGCATCGGTCCCAGGTTCGCCGAAATCCTGCTGGACAAGGGCATCAGCACGGTCGAGGACCTGCTGTACTACCTGCCCTTCCGCTACGAAGACCGCCTCAACCCGCGCGGCATCGGCGAGCTGCGCGCGGGTGAGATGGCCAGCGTCATCGCCGAAGTCCGCACCTTTGGCCTGTTCCGCACCCGCCGCATGCCCCTCTTCGAGATGACCGTCGGCCAGGGCCGCGACACCCTGAAGTGCATCTGGTTCAACGCAACCTATCTCCAGGACAAGTTTCGCGCGGGAATGCTGGTCGCGTTGTATGGCAAAGTCGAGGCCGGCGATCGCGGCGGACATCGCTTCCAGATCCTTCAGCCGCAGTTCGAAGTCCTGCACGATCCGACGGAATCACCAGGCACCGGCAGTGAGGAAGACAAGAAGTGGCAATCGCTCGAGGTCGGCCGCATCGTTCCCATCTACGAAGCCGCCGGCAACGGGCGTCTCACCGCGCGCTGGTTTCGCCGCATCATCCACGGGATGTTGGAGAACCTCGACCGGGACATTCCCGACGCGATTCCCGCCACCGTTCGCGGCCGCATGGAATTGATCGACCGGCGCCGCGCCTTCTGGCAGGCGCACTGGCCCGAGGTCGGTGAGAGCCTCGTCAAATTGCAAGCCGCGCGCACCCCCGCGCACATCCGCCTCATCTTCGAAGAGCTGTTCTTCCTTGAGCTTGGGCTGGAGCTGAAACGCCGGAAGATGCGCGCCCAGACCGGCGTTGCCTTCCCCATCAACGATCGCGTCCGCGCTGCCGTCAAACGCATCCTGCCGTTTCATCCCACTGCCGCGCAGAAACGTGTCTTGAAGGAAATTGTCGCCGACATGGCTGCACCTGCGCCGATGCGCCGCCTACTGCAAGGCGATGTCGGCTCCGGCAAGACCATCGTCGCGTTCGAAGCCGCAGTCATCGCCATTGAGAACGGCTACCAGGTTGCGCTCATGGCGCCGACCGAAATTCTGGCGACGCAGCATTATCTTTCGGCGCGCCACATCCTCGAAGCCGCGGGCTATCGCATCGCGCTGCTCACCGGCTCGCAGGAGTCGGGCCGCAAGAAACAGGTTCGTCATCACATCGCACAAGGCAACGCGCAACTGGTGATCGGCACCCACGCCCTCATCCAGGAGACAGTCGAGTTCGACAAACTCGGCTTGGTGATTGTCGATGAGCAGCATCGCTTCGGCGTGATGCAGCGCTTCCGCCTGATGAAGAAGTCCGATGAGGCAGAACCCGACGTGCTGGTGATGACGGCGACGCCGATCCCGCGCACCCTTGCGCTCACCATTTACGGCGACCTCGACACCAGTATCCTCGACGAACTTCCACCCGGACGCACGCCCATTACGACTCGCCTGGTCGGGGATGAGCGCGCCGACGAAGTGTGGCAGTTCGTGCGCAAGCAGGTCGACGCAGGACATCAGGCTTACGTCGTCTATCCGGTCATCGAAGAAGGCGCGATGGAAGGCGAGCTGAAGGCTGCCATCAAGATGCATGACCGCCTGCGCTCGCGCGAGTTCTCCAGCCTGCACGTTGGGCTGTTGCATGGCCGCATGAGCGCTGACGACAAGGACACGACCATGGCCAGCTTTAAGCGCGGCGAAATCGATGTGCTGGTCTCGACGACGGTAATCGAAGTCGGCGTGGACGTGCCCAACGCCAACGTCATGGTCGTTGAGCACGCCGAGCGCTTCGGCCTGTCGCAGATGCATCAATTGCGCGGACGCATCGGCCGCGGTGCTGCCAAATCGTATTGCGTCCTGATGACCGGTGGGAAGGTTTCGGTGGAAGCGCAGCAACGCCTGGACGCAATGGTGCGCACCCAGAACGGATTCGAGATTGCGGAGCTTGATCTGGAACAGCGTGGCCCGGGCGAGTTCTTCGGCACCCGCCAGGCAGGCATCCCAAACTTTCGTGTTGCGAACTTGTTGCGCGATCGCGACCTGCTGGAGGCCGCGCGCAAGGAGGCGCGCTACGTTCTGGCGGGCCCAAACGCCGATGTGACGCAGGAGGAGATCTCCCGCGCCGTAAACCATCTGCGCAGCCACTGGAACCGGCGGTATGGGTTAGTTGAAGTGGGTTAGAGGCGCATCAAACCTTGAGAGGAGCTTCTCATGATTGATCCTAAAGAAATGCTGGCCACGCTCGTCGATCACTTCGCTGCGACCGCCAAAGTGCAAAACGTCTTCGGCGAACCCATCGAGTCGCACGGCAAGACGATCATCCCTGTAGCGCGCGTTAGCTATCGCCTGGGCGCTGGTGGAGGCGAAGGCGGCGAAACTCCAACGGACCCGTCCGCCCCCAAAAAAGGAGGCGCCGGTGGTGGCGGTGGTGGCGTCGTCCAGGCGACGCCAGTCGGCGTCCTGGAAGTGACCGAAGCTGGCGCGCGCTTCGTGCGCTTCTTCGATCCCCAGATGGCCACCGGCCTCATCGCTGGCGGGATAATGCTCGGCTTGCTGCTGCGACGGCTGTTTCGGCGGAAGTAATTCAGATGTCGCAGGTCTCAGGGGCTAAAGCCCAATTCATTCACGACCGCATACGGCACGGCTGAAGCCGTGCCCTGATACAAGGCATTCATAAGATGGCCTCTCGAAACTTGAAATAGGATCGCCCTCAGCGCAAACTGGAACACCGTGACCGCTTCGAGCAAGACTGACCTCTTCCGCCTGCTTCCCTCGGTTGACGAGTTGCTGCGCAGCGACGCCGTGCAGACATTGGCGCATCGATTCGGCCACGCAACCACAGTAGAAGCTGCGCGTTTTCTTGTTGAGGACCTGCGCGGCAGGATCGCCGATGGTTCTCTCGACGAGTCCCAACTCAAGGCTGCCCTCGATACCATACCGCAGGAACTGGAACGGCGCCTGCAACAGTCGCTGTCTTACTCGCTACGGCCGGTCATCAACGCGACCGGCGTCATCCTGCACACCAACGTTGGGCGTGCGCCGCTTAGCCGGGACGCGCTGCGGCACGTAACAGAAATTTCGCAAGGCTATTCCAATCTCGAGTTCGATCTTTCTGCCGGCGAGCGCGGCAAACGAGACGTTCACGTCAGTCGCTTGTTCGCGAAGTTGTTGAACACCGCGGCGCGCGAAGTCACGACCATTGTCGTCAACAACAATGCCGCTGCTGTGCTGCTGGCGCTGAACTCGCTGGCCGACGGCGGCGAAGTGATCGTCTCGCGCGGCGAACTGGTCGAGATCGGCGGCTCGTTTCGCATTCCCGAGGTGATGGCGAAATCCGGAGCGATACTGCGCGAGGTCGGCACCACCAATCGCACTCGCCTCGCCGACTATGAGCGCGCCATCACCGACAGGACGAAACTGTTGCTGCGCGTTCATCGCTCCAACTTCCAGATTGTCGGATTTGCCGAGCAGCCCTCGCTGGAAGAGCTGGCCGCGCTTGGCCGCAAGCACAACCTTCCGGTGATGGAAGACCTGGGCAGCGGCGAGCTTTTCGATCTCTGCCAGGTTGGCGTGCGCGGCGAGCCGATGATCGCCGACAGCCTGCGCGCAGGTATCGACGTCGTGACCTACAGCGGCGACAAGCTGCTGGGCGGCCCGCAGGCCGGCCTCATCAGCGGCGATCCCGAGTTGGTCGCGAAGATCCGCTCCAATCCGCTGTTTCGCGCGCTGCGTGTCGACAAGATGTTCTATGCAGCGCTAGAGGCGACGCTGCTGGCCTATCTGCGCGAGGATTACGATTCGATTCCGGCGCTGCGCATGTTGCGGGTCAGCGAACAGGAGCTGCAGCATCGTGCCGAGCACATTGCGCGACAACTGCAAATCAGTTCTCCTCAACTTGAAATTGAAGTTGTGGAATCCCATTCGGTGCTTGGCGGCGGCGCAGCGCCGGGCTCGACCCTGCCATCGCGAGCGCTGGCGGTAAAGCGCGGCAAGCTGTCGCCCGGCGAGATGCTGGGACGCCTGCGGCAGTGGGAGATGCCGATCATTGCGCGGGTCGACGACGACCGCGTGCTCCTGGACCTGCGCACCGTCGAACCGGCGCAGGATGCGACAATCATTACCGCTCTGGAAAGCATCTCCCATTGAATGGCGACGGTCTACACCATCGGCCACTCCACTCGCACGCTCGACGAGCTTATCGCTGCGCTGGAGGCCCACAGTATCGCGACGCTGGTTGATATCCGATCGTTTCCGATGTCGCGCAGGTTGCCGCATTTCAACCGCGAGTCGCTCGAACTCGAGCTGCCGAAACGCGGCATCGCGTACGTGTGGATGAAGGAACTGGGCGGTCGTCGCAAGAAGATCCGCGACGACTCGCCCAACACCGGCCTGCGCAGCGACTCTTTCCGCAACTATGCCGATTACATGCTCACGCCGGAATTCGCACAGGCTATAACATGCCTGTTGGTGCTGGCGGAGCAGAATAATACTGCAATCATGTGCGCTGAGCGCGTGTACTTCCAGTGCCATCGTATGCTGGTCAGCGACTACCTGACGGCGCACGGCCACACTGTCTTGCACATCGATGACGACAAGCACCCGCCGCGTCCCCATAAACTTATGGCCGAGGCACATTTGGTGAATGGGCAATTGTTGTACAACGCGCAGGAGTTGTTCTAGCTATGCGATATCATCCGTCCGACCTTAGAAGCCCAACCCGTATTGGAGATCGAGCAGAGCATCGACAAAACCTTGCCGCTGTTCTAAACAACAGAAGAAGGCTCTCAACAAGCCGGATGTTTCGTATCATTCCGGGTTAGGAATTTCCGAAGAAGGTGGAACGAGTGGCTGCTGTTCGCGAGAAAGCCAGGACGAAGAATCGCAGAGGAGCGCAAGCCCCAAGTCGCGCCGGCCTGACCTTATCGCCGCGCACGCGCGTCGTCTTGCTGGTCACTTGCATTGTGATCGCCACGGTTGCGCTTTACTACCCAGTCGCCAGCCACCCTTTTCTGAACTATGACGACGACATCTATGTGGTCAACAATCCGCAGGTCCACGGCGGGTTGAGCTGGGATACGGTGAAGTGGGCGTTCACCGCTTTCTATGCGTCGAACTGGCACCCGTTGACCTGGCTCTCGCACGCCCTCGACTACCAGATGTTCAACCTGGACGCTGGCCGGCATCACGAAACGAACCTGCTGCTGCACGTCATCAACGTGGTGCTGTTGTTCTGGGTGCTGTGGCGGGCCACCGGGTATGTCGGCCGCAGTGCGATGGTCGCTGCGCTCTTTGCTCTGCACCCGATCAATGTTGAATCGGTAGCCTGGATCGCCGAGCGCAAAAACCTGCTCAGCATGATGTTCTTTCTGCTGGCGCTGGGCGCCTATGGCTGGTATGTCCGCCAACCGCGCGCGTCTCGCTACTTCGTCGTCGCATGCTTGTATGCCCTGGGATTAATGGCCAAGCCGCAAATCATCACCCTGCCCTTTGTGTTGTTGCTGTGGGATTACTGGCCTCTGCAGCGAGTGTTCCACGTGGAACAATCTATCGAACGTTCGTCCGGTCCCCGCCGGCAGCCGTCTTCGGAAACTACCCCGGCCAGTCTCATGCCGCCACATAAGTTTTCCTGGCTGGTGATGGAGAAGCTTCCCTTGCTGGCGCTTTCCCTGGCCAGTGCGGTTATCACCATTCGCGCACAATATGAATCCGGCTCCATGAGCGGCCCGCATTGGCAGCCATTCCACCTGCGTATCGAGAATGCAGTCATTGCCTATGCACGCTATCTGGGCAAGGCCATCTGGCCTTCGCATTTGACCCTGATCTATCCCCATCCCGGAACTTCCATCAGAATCTGGCAGGTGGTGGCGGCGCTCCTCTTGCTGCTGGCGATTACGGTTTTGATGGTCGCCGCACGCCATCGCCGGCGTTATCTCCTGGTCGGCTGGTTGTGGTTTCTGGGGACGACGGTCCCCATGATTGGCATCGTGCAAGTGGGCGTGCAGGCGATGGCTGATCGCTACGCCTACCTGCCATTTGTGGGCCTGTTCATCATGGTCTGTTGGGCAGCGGCGGACTGGGCGGAGCATCGGCATGTTGCCCTTGCCTGGCAGGCGGGAATCAGCATCGCCATCTTGTTGGCGCTCGGTGTAACTGCCCGTCGGCAGCTTGACTACTGGAGCGACAACACAACTCTGTGGTCACGAATCATAGCTCTGCAAGCCCAGCAGGTTAACCCGGACAATTGGGTAGCCGAAAATAATCTGGGCCATGCCTTGCTCAAGTTAGGAGAAGTGGAACAAGCGATGCCGCACTTTCGCGCGGCGGTGGCCATAAATCCGTCCGACCCCGACAGCAATCTGAACATCGGGGCTTATGAGCAGCAGCACAAAGACCTGGCGGGCGCGATTGCGCAGTACAAGAAGGTACTCGCGATGACACAAAACACCGCCAGGCTGAACGCTCAGAGCCGGGCACAGGCCTTCAGCAATATGGGTTTCGCCTACCGCGAGCTCAAGGACTATGCGCAGGCGCGCGCCAGTTTCGAGCAGGCCGTTAGCATCAATCCCAATGACGCCCGGTCGTGGCTGGGAATCGGGCTGATGGCGCATAAGTCCGGGGACCTGAATACCGCGATTCAGGCCTATACGAAGACCCTTCAGATTGCTCCTTTCGACTGGGGATACCTGGTGCTGGCTCGCGCGCTTGAGCAAGAGGGTCGCCATAGTGAAGCCGAAGCTGCGACCCAGCGGGCCGCAGCGCTCTCGCAAAACATCGAACAGGCGCAGAAAGCTGCCGACAACGCGCTCGCGAAATGAAGGCCGGTCATTCGCTTTTCGCCTTTCGCTTTTCGCCTTTCGCTTTTCGCCTTTCGCCTTTCGCCTTTCGCTCTTCGCTTTTCGCTATTCGCCAGAACTGGACTCTGAGATTCAGTTTGTCCCACCTGGGTGGGTGGTGTGCACCGGGCCGCGGCAGTTGATATTGTGGCGTTAAGACATTAAAAGCAAAAAGCGAAAAGCGAATAGCGAAGAGCGAACAGCGGCCCCTCTGCTACCATCAACTATCGATGAAACAGGCTGTCTTCCGCGAACGCAACAAGCGTTACTACCGCGTTCTGCACACTCCAATCTGGATCTGGGTCTTCTGGGTGCTGCCCGGCTGGCCGCTCACCTACGACCTCTACACCCGCGGCCCGGACCGTCGCCATTGGATTTGGCTGGCGATCATCCTCGCCTTCGTGGCCTGGCGCGGCCTCAAAGGCCGCTTGCCGGGATGCGAGCCCCAGCCTTACATCACGCACTACGGGGTGCATCAGCCGAACCTGCCCTATCGCGTCGTTTGCTACACCTCCGCCTGGATCGACATCATCGTTCCCTACACGCTCAACCTCATCGGCTTGATCGTCGCCAACATCAATGGCCGCTGGATGCTGAAGGACCTATATCGCTACGGCTACTATCCGCTGGCGATGGCCGTGGTGCTGGCGACCGTCCTCGACTTGACGCCGCGCGCCCGCCGCGACACCGTCGGCGAAGGTGCTGAGCGCGCCTGGTTCTACGTCGCCGTCTGGACGGTCGTCCCCACGCAGGTCATCAACTGGGGCGCATGGCGCTTCGGCAAGTTCATGGACCTGGCGCCGCTGCCGCTGGCGCGAGTTCGCCTGATCGTCTGCCTGCTTTCCACCGCTCTGTTCTTCCTGCTGGGCTATGCCGAGAAGCTGCCCCGCAGCCGGCGGCACTATGAAGGCGTCGCGGCGGCAGGAGTATAGAGACCGCGGAGCCACGGGCCGCGAGCCACGAGCTCCGAACTGGTAGAGCTGGCCTTCAGGCCAGCGTCAGCCCGTGCCATCAAGTCCGAGCCGGCTTCGGCCGGCACCACTCTGATTAGTTTTCCCACTCATTCGAGCAACGCGAATGAGTGGGGCACCCGGAAAGCAGCGGACGGCGGAAGCGTGATCGAGATGCGGGAGGCACATCCCACCCTGTCCGTAAAACCTATTGAGATGCTTCTACATCTTCCGCGATCGTGGGTGCGCACTGTAGAGTATGCGACCCATCACGCGAGCCGAATCCGGTAACTCATGCTCCCAAATCCTGATGACGGACCAGCCCTGCGATCTTAGTCTTCGGTTGACCGTACGGTCACGACGACGGTTCCGCTCGATCTTCTCAAGCCAGTACCGCTGGTTGGTTTTTGGACGCCGCAAGTGAGCGGCGCATCCGTGCCAAAAGCAACTGTCAATGAACAGGGCGATACGTAAATGACGGAATACAAAATCAGGCTTTCCTACAATATCCTTGGCCTGAACTTGCCAGCCTCTAAGACGGCCCCGGACCAACATAGCGCGAAGTCGTCTTTCGGTACTCCGATTGTTGCGCGACTTCACGCGCCGCATGACCTCTGAACGGGCGTAACGGCTAATGTTGTCCATTGCCTATTGCTCTGGGTGTCGCTATACGGTTCAGCGGGCGTTTTGAAACGAGCAATTTCACAAGTCTCGTGATTTCGGGCTTCAGTACAGCGCGAACCATGTCCTGAAAACTTGGGCGAACATTTGCACCATCGACGCCGGCGGCCATTGGCCCAGCGAATACCCCATCAACACCAAGTTCAATTACGCCGTGTTGCTCATGAGACTTGTTTCCGTAGGTCAAGCTCAGCACGTTCACTTCGTCGAGTCCTTCAGCAAGGAACTGGCGAACGTCCAAGGCTGTCGAAGCGCAGATATAATCCACCAACACATCCTGGACAAGCCAGATCGTTCGTCCGCCCCAGTTGAGAGCAACTTCGCTCTTTACGATTAACTGGCTTACCATCCTTGCCCAGACTTGCCTGTAATTGATTCCCGGCGCTTTGTGCTCATTTCCGCGGAGCGCGTCCTCAACCGCATTCGCGATGGTTGTGCGCTTTGCTTTGTTCCCCCCGGACGTGCTGGAAGTCATTATCTCGATGATGGACGGAATGCCGGTTGGGAAGTCTTCAATGTACGTCGTCCTCTCACGCTGCGCAATCGTAAAGCCGGAATCCCGTAGGTGGCGGCTCAGAAGGCCCCAGTCGATTCCGGATGCATGTACAGCCTGTTCCTGCGTGACACGACCGAGAGGCATCAGCACGTAGTCAAAGGTGTAGTCGAACTTTTTCTGTCTGTTGCCAGCCGGTGTTCGAACCTGTTGCTTGTACATCAACTTCACTTCACTCCACACCCCGAGCGTGGTCCCGGCAGGGTATCGCAGCAGCCGCAGAATCCTTGACTCGGAGTCTCCCTGATGCGTGTCACCGTCCTGCCTGTTGCGGTTGAGCGCCATCAATCGCCGGGGACACACTATCCACGGCTCACCATCGGCGACCAGGCGAATTGAGCACACCCCCGCTGGCAATGTCTCTCGTCCGGGATAAAGGGCAAGTACCTCCGGAAGCCTTGCAAGGTGCAGATGTGATGAATATCTGTTACCACCGCCATCGCATACCCGGCCCATGAACGGACAGAAGGCATTTGCTCGGCCAGATCGAGCCGCTTGTGTATCGTCGATGAGTGGAAAGCCAAAGAGCTCAAAGATTTGAGGCATCGAGTACCTGAGTAATTTGTTCTGCCAATGCCTTGGCCATTGGCGGTGGTACGGAATTAGCAACCTGTCGGTGTTGGTCCAGCGAACGAACGCGCCCCGAGCGGCTTCTGATCGGGCCGCGTAGCACGTAAGAGTCGGGGTATCCGTGCAGCCTCATGTATTCACGGGGAGTGAGGTAGCGATTTTCAATCGGGTGAAAGAAAATCTCACCGCACCGGAGTGTATTAGAAGGCTTGGCCCTAGATGCCCTCAGGTACTTCGTTGTGTCTTTAACGGTCAGGCGTCCCACTTGCTCT
>Ga0181521_10008619_pt1 | contig 10409 bp, 8 predicted proteins | sample PEATcosm2014_Bin_32_FD_119764 | JGI IMG/M metagenome (GOLD analysis project Ga0181521, IMG submission 119764) | Peatland microbial communities from MTU Mesocosm Facility, Houghton, MI, USA - PEATcosm2014_Bin02_60_metaG | ecosystem: Environmental > Terrestrial > Soil > Wetlands > Peat | place... | reverse complement strand
GTTCAGTTTGGCCCAGCGCAGAAGATCTCCGTAGTTCACCCACTGGGCAATCACTCCGATCGAACCCACGATGCTGCCCTTGTCCGCATAAATCTTGTTGGTGGCCGCAGCTATGTAGTAAGCTCCGCTCGCACCCACCGTCTCAATCGAAGCCACTATCCGCTTTTTCTTTTCGTCGCGGATCCGCTTCACTTCGCGATAGGTCTCTTCGGATGCGGCCACACCGCCTCCTGTCGAATTCACATGAATGATGATGGCCTTGATGGAATCGTCATCGGCAAACTTCTTGAGCTGGGGAACAATCTGCTTCGGAGACAAAATTATGCCATCGAGTTCGACGACGCCAATCTTCGGCCCGAATCCGGAAAACGCTTCTTCATCCTGCCCTCCAAAACTGAGGTAGACCAGCGTAAACACTCCGGCCACGAACAGTGCAAACAGCCCGCCGCCCACCAGCAACCACACCCAAATCCGCGAACGCCCTTCAGCCATAATCAGACGAGTGTAGCACCGGACGCCTCCGGCCATCACCGCCAGGAGATTGGTACTTGTGTAATCTGGCACCGCGTTCTCTGCGGTAAACAGCCTTTTTCGCTAGAATTCAAGCTGCAGGCTTTCAAGGACTAACCACGATGAGATTCTTGCGCACTCTTATCTTCGCAATTCTTCTAGCGTTCGCCTTCTTCTACTTCACCACCTATCGCAACGGGCGCCTCCATTCCCCCAACTGGATAAGCCGTCCGCAGCACGTTGAAATCACCGAAGCCGCCGGCGGCGAGGCGCTCGACACCGAAGAACAGAACAACATCGCCGTTTACCGCAAGAACATCGCATCGGTAGTCAACATCACCTCGCGCGTCATGACGTTCGACTTCTTCTACGGCCTGGTGCCGCAGGAAGGCCAGGGCTCCGGTTTCGTCATCGACAAGGAAGGACACATCCTCACCAACTATCACGTCATCGCCGAGGCGCGCCAGGTCGAAGTCACGCTCCACAACCGCAAGAAATATAAGGCAACCATCGTCGGCACCGACAAGTCCCATGACTTGGCCATCGTCCAGATCAAAGCGCCCGACCTGCAGCCGATGACCCTCGGCGACTCCTCCAATCTGCAAGTCGGCCAGAAGGTCTATGCCATCGGCAATCCTTTCGGCCTCGCCGGAACGCTCACGCTCGGCATCGTCAGTTCCATCCGACAAGTGCAGGAACCCGACGGCCTGGTCATCGAAGAAGCCATCCAGACCGACGCTGCCATCAACCCCGGCAACTCCGGCGGCCCGCTACTCAACTGGCACGGCCAAGTCATCGGCATCAACACCATGATCGCCTCCAGCGTCGGACAAAGCGCCGGCATCGGCTTCGCCATCCCCATCAACACCGCCAAAGCCGTGGTCAACGACCTGGTCACGCTCGGACGCGTGCGCCGTCCCGCGCTCGGCGTTCGCACCATCCCCATCGATCCCGAAATTGCTCAAGAACTGAGCCTGGCCGCCGACTACGGACTCCTCATCGTGCAAGCCGTTCCCGGAGGCTCCGCCGACCGCGCCGGATTGCGCGGCGGCTCGGAGCGAGCCTACCTCGGCAACATTCCCATCATGATCGGTGGAGACTTGATCGTCGCCATAGACGGAGAAAAAATCGAAAGCCAGCAAATCCTCGCCCAGATCATGAACAAACACCGTGCCGGCGACACCGTGAAGGTAACCATCTTCCGCGCGAAGAAACAGCTGGAAGTATCCGTAGTACTGGGAGAAGCCAGAGACCAGGTGTAGTAGTTTGTGTGGCGCGGGGACCCCGCCCGCGTGCACTTGCCAGTTTTCGGGGGAGCGCCGGGCGACCAGCCTCAATCTCCCGTTTTCAGCACTTCGTCCGAGGGCGCATAACGACCCGTGCCACGAGCGTCCGGGATAATGTGTCTGAATAAATAAACAAGTTTGAACCAGCCCGTAGTCTCCAGCAGGATCAGCCCGCCCCATAAATCGCTGTGCTTTCCGCGATACCGCTCCTTCCAGTGCCACATCGTCACCAGCAGCAAGTAAATTGCCCCAGGCACAAAGAGCACCATGCCCGTGAGCACAAGCGCCAGAGGAGCCATTCGTTCCATAAATACGCACGGGACCAGAATGGCCAAGCCGAGGAGCGCCGCCGTCCCAAGTCGCTGCAGCCATCGAAATCTCCATTGCCAAAGCTTCGGACGCATGTCGGTTACTTTATTACAGTTCGGATTCTGATCAAAGAGCCGAAAACGTAGCGCCGCCTGCCGCAACCCAAGCCGGTTTCCCTGTGTAGAGACGCGGCTTGCCGCGTCTCTCTTCTCACTCTCGCGCTATCATCTTCCACATGCCCGACGTCGAATGGATCCGCAAACTCTGCCTCTCCCTCCCCGACACGACCGAAAACATTCAGTGGGCCGAAGACCTGTGTTTCAAGGTGCGAGGCAAACTCTTCACTATCGTCGACCTCTCTCAAGGCAACCTCGCGCCCGTTTGCCTTAAATGCACCCCGGAAAAATTCGACGAACTCGTCGAAGTCGAAGGCATCTCCCAAGCCCCCTACGTCGGCCGCTACAAATGGATACTTCTGGCAAACTCCAACGTCCTGCCCGCCACGGAACTCGAAGCCCTGATTCGCCGGTCCTACGACCTGGTCGTAGCCAAAGCGCCAAAGAATAAAGCCGCGCGCAAGAAGGCGCCAGGCAAACGCGGCAACAAGTAAGCGGTTTCCTCCGTGTCCCCTGTGGTAAAGATTTTCTCGGCGTCCTCCGCGTCTTGGCGGTGACTCGGTTTGACGCCCCGCAACCCCGTGGGCTAGCCTCGTACGTTCGCCCAATCCATGCGCATTCAACGTAGTTTCTTGACCCTCTGCACTCTGTGCGCTCTACTCGCCTGGATCGCAGCAGCCGCGCCTCTGCGCCCCACGCACGCTCCGCACGCCATCGTCACCAGCGTCCACGAGCTCGCCTCGCGTGCCGGCGTCGAGATGCTGCGCTCCGGTGGCAACGCCGTCGATGCCGCCGTCGCCACCGGCTTCGCGCTCGCCGTCGTCCATCCACAAGCCGGAAATCTCGGCGGAGGCGGCTTCCTTCTTCTCCGCAACGCCACCGGGGAAACTCACTTTATCGACTTCCGCGAAAAAGCGCCCGCCGCGGCCACCGCCAACATGTATCTCGACGCCCAGGGCAACGTCATCCCAGACTCCAGCAAGGACTCCAGCGTCGTCGGATACAAATCCATCGGCGTCCCCGGTTCCTTGGCTGGCCTCGTCTACGCGGAAAAAAAATACGGCAAGCTATCGATAGAAAAAGTAATGGCTCCCGCCATCAAGTTCGCCCGCGATGGCTTTCCCCTGGCCTACGAAGACACGCAAGATTTGAAAGACGATGAGTACCTCGCCCAGTTTCCCGAATCCAAACGCATTTTTCTGCGCGACGGAAACTACTACCGTCCCGGCGAACTATTCGAGCAGCCCGAACTCGCCCGCACCCTGGAACGCCTCGCCAAGGATCCCGACGAGTTCTATCACGGCGCCATGGCCCGCGAACTGGCCGCGGCCATCCACAAAGGCGGAGGCCTCGTCACTGCCGCCGACCTCGCCGCCTACGAAGTCAAAGAACGCGAGCCCATTCGCGGTTCCTATCGCGGCTACGACATCATCAGCGCTCCGCCGCCATCTTCCGGCGGCGTAGCACTCGTCGAAATCCTCAATATTCTTGAAGGCTACGACCTCGCGAAATCCGGCAACCGTTCCGCCGACGCCATCCACCTCGAGACCGAAGCGTTCCGTCGTGCCTTCTACGATCGCTCCGATTTCATGGGCGATCCCGACTTCGCCAAAGTTCCCGTCGCGCAGCTCATCGACAAAAAGTACGCCGCCGCCTGGCGCGACTCCATCGACATCAACCACGCCAGCCTGAGCAAAGACCTGAAACGCCCGTCGTTCAGTGAACTGGAGCGCGTAGCCCAGTCGTGCTCCACAGCCCTGGCCATTCGCGAACCTGAAAACACCACCCACTATTCCGTAGTCGATGCCGAAGGCAACGCCGTTTCCGTAACCACCACGCTCAACGACTCCTTCGGCTCCCGCGTCACCGCCGAAGGTCTGGGCTTCCTGCTCAATGACGAAATGGACGACTTCGCCGCCAAACAAGGCGTCCCCAACGCCTACGGCCTTATCCAGGGCCCGGCGAACTCCATCGGCCCGGGCAAGCGCCCGCTCTCCGCCATGACCCCGGCGATCGTGCTCAAAGACGGCAAGCTCTTTCTCGTTCTCGGCTCGCCCGGCGGCCCCACCATCATCACCACCGTCGCCAACATCCTCATCGGCGTTGTGGATTTCTCGCTCGATATCGAGGAAGCGGTCAACGCGCCCAGGTTTCATCATCAGTGGCTCCCCGATCAGATTCTCGTCGAAGACCGCCTCTCTCCCGATACAATGAATCTGCTGCGTTCCAAAGGACACAAGCTGAACGTCGAGCATTTTTGGGGAGATGGCGAGTGCATCATGATTGACCCCAAAACCGGCGAGCGCCTCGGCGCCAGCGACGGACGCAACAACGGGAAGGCGGTAGGTTACTGATGCAGAGGGCGGTGTCGACATACGTTTATGTAAAGGAACGACTCCATCCGGGCTTGCTCGACGAGCTCGTCAAGGCGGGAGCCCAGTCGATCGAAATCTTCGCCGCCCGCCAGCACTTCGACTACGCCAATCGCAAGCAGCATGTCCGCGAAATTGCCGACTGGTTCCGCTCCACCGGCATTCCACTCAATTCCGTCCACGCGCCTTTGTACTCCGACTACGAGTGGGGACGCACCGGTTCGCCTCCCGTCAACATCGCTTCCACCGACCGCGCCGGCCGCATCGATGCCATGGACGAGATCAAACGCGCCCTCGAAATCGCCGAGCACATCCCCTTCCGCTTTCTCATCCAGCACATCGGCAATCCCAACGAAGCCTTCGACGAAAAGAAATTCGAAGCCGCCATGACCTGCGTCGAGCACCTGCGCGCCTTCGCCAAGCCGCTCGGCGTAAGAGTGCTCGTGGAAAATATTCCCAACGAACTTTCCACGCCCGACCGCCTCGTCGAGTTCATCAAGACCATGCATTTCGACGACATCGGCGTCTGCTTCGATTGCGGTCACGCGCACATGATGAACGGCATTCCCGAAGCTTTCGCCACGCTGAACAAGTACATCTGCTCGACCCACGTGCACGACAACAACAAAGACAAAGACTCGCACCTCTGGCCGGGCAACGGATCGATCGATTGGAAACAGACCATGGAATTGCTACGCACCGCCCCGCAAAAGCCGCCCCTGTTGCTGGAAATCGACGGCGAAGCAAAGAAGAGCCCCGGCGAAGAAGTAAGCGCAGCCTTCCAAAAGCTGGGAGATTCGTAAAATCTACCGCCAGAACGCCGAGAACGCCGAGTTGAATTCTTGATCAATCAGAGTTTCTTTGGGGGCCTGTAAGAGCGTCGATCAGTTTCGTGTGGTGCGGGCACTCTTGCCCGCGTCACTTCTTCCCTCAAAAACAATTTGTCATCCTGAGCGAAGCGAAGGACCTCAGTAGTTGTCCTCGCAGCAGACCTAGCCATACTTCGGTAGTCCGCAATGGACGCAGCGCCTGGCGAGAAAGCCCTTGTTGTACCACCATTTTGCAGAAAACCAATCTCCGCAACGTGGGCATCGCCATAGCTGGACTCGGATACTCGTGTAAAGGAACAAACCCATCCAAAGGAACGCTATTACAAATGCAGGAGTCATCGTATGAAATAACTTGATCGATAAGAAACCGACAGTTCCGGCGACTGGCACATATCCTAGAAAGACCAAGATCCACTGGTTCCTAATTCGCCGGTAGTTCTTCCACTCCTTTTCATACCCAGCCATCGAGCACCTTCAAAATTGCGGTCCTAGGTTACCATCTAAAAGACAATCGACCGAGTACCCCCAAGCGGCTCGGCGGCTACAACTCGCTCGTCATGACCCAACTCTACCCATTCCTGATGTCGCCCGCCTTCGACCCGCGCCCGTGGGGCACGCTCGATCTTTCTCCGATCTATCCAAATCACAAATTCAACGAAAGAATCGGCGAAGCCTGGCTCACCGGCGACAACTGCGTGGTCGCAAACGGTCCTCTGGCGAAACGTTCGCTGTCAGACCTGAGCAAAGAATTCGGCCCTGAACTCGTGGGCACCGCCGCGCGCGACTCACAGCGCTTTCCGTTGCTTATGAAGTTTCTGTTTCCCGAGGAAAAGCTCTCCGTCCAGTTGCACCCCGACGACGAAACCGCTCAGCGTTTCGGCGAGCCCTGGGGCAAAACCGAATGCTGGTACGTGGCCCACGCTAAGCCCGGATCGCAGATCGCCCTAGGCTGGAAGCCCGGCGTTACCGTGGCTCAATTCCAGCAAGGCATCCAGGAAAAGCGCGCCGAAGAGCAGCTCAACTGGATCAACATCTATCAGGGCGAGATGATTTACGTAGCTGCCGGCACGGTGCATACGCTCGGACCCGGCTCCGTAATCGTGGAGACGCAGCAACAGTCCGACACCACGTATCGTCTCTACGACTACGGACGCCCCCGCCCGCTGCATCTGGAGCGTGGCCTCGCCTCCGTCAAAGAGCGTACTGCCTCCGGCAAAGTGATCCGCCCCGCGCCCGTTGCCATTACTGGCGGCAAGAACCGGCGCTCTTCCATGATCGCTGCGCCTTACTTCGCGGTGGACTTGTTCGAATTGAAAGTACCGCAGGATTTCTCGACCATCGCGTTCGAAAACGATGAGTTCGGGAAAACTTCTGTGCACATCCTGGTCGCGGTTGAAGGCTGCGGCGTTGTCGAGGCGCAGGGCCGCGACCCGGTGACGCTGGCCAAGGGCGAGGCGGTCGTGATTCCCGCAGCACTACAAGGTTTCACGGTGCGCCCGCAGTGGGCGATCGAGTTCTTGAAAGCCTACGTACCGGGTGCGGCGGTGCCCGAGCCCGCGACACGTCTGTAACAGGCTGCGGAAAAACTCTGGATTTGTATCAGGGCATCGCTTTAGCCATGCCGCAACTGTGGATCCCTGTGCCCGCAGTGGTGAAAGTTTTTTCTACTCCGGCGCGTAAATGATAGGCTTTCTATTCCAGTGAAAACGAATCCGCACTTCTATCCCATTATCCTGGCTGGCGGCCGAGGCACGCGCTTCTGGCCGCTAAGCCGCAAGCGCCGCGCCAAGCAATTGCTCGCGCTCGATGGCAGGCAGACCATGATCCAGCAGACCGTAGCGCGCCTCACACCCATGGCCGCACCGAGCCGTTTCTGGATCATCACCAACGACGACCTGCGCCCCGCCATCCTGCGTCAGCTTCCAAGACTTCGTCCGAAGCAGATCATCGCCGAGCCCTGCGGCCGCAACACAGCGCCCGCGATTGGCTTGGCGGCATTTCTTTTGCTTCGTCACGACCCCGATGCAGTGCTCGGTCTGTTTCCCTCCGATCACGTCATCGCCGACCCTGCCGAATATCGCGCTACTCTCAGCAGAGGGATCGAGATCGCCACCGCGGGAGCCAACATCGTTGTACTCGGCATGCGCCCGACTCGCCCCGAAACCGGCTACGGCTATATCGAGGCTGGTTCACCCGAGGCTGGTTCGCCCGGTACTGGAGCCCCCAATCACCAGGGCCCCCTGCGCGTGCGCCGCTTTAGCGAAAAGCCTGATCTCGCCAAAGCCCGGCAGTTTCTCGAGGCGGGCAACTACTTCTGGAACAGCGGCATGTTTCTCTGGCGCGCCGACACGCTCGCCAACGCGCTGCGCGAGCATCTTCCCACCACCGCTCCGCTCCTCGAAAAGATTGCCGCCGCCTATGGCACGCGCAAGTTCGCGGACACTTTTCGAAAGCTCTACCCGAAGTCCGATAACATCAGCATCGACTATGCAGTGCTGGAGCCGCGATCCACCAAGGGAGAAGCCCAGTCACGCATCTTCTGTCTGCCCTCCGACTTCGGATGGAACGACCTCGGCTCCTGGGCCGCGCTGCACGAGCACCACGCGGCGAAGGCGAAACCTGGCGACGGAAGCCTGGTCTTGGCGTCGGACAGTTTCGCCCTGAATGCGAAGAATAATTACGTTCACGCTCCCGGAAAGTTTGTCGCCCTGGTCGGCGTGAGCAACCTGGTCATTGTCGAGACCGAAGACGCGCTGCTCGTCACCACCCTCGACCAGTCACAGGATGTCGGCAAAGTGGTGAAGCATCTGGATGAGAAGAAGCTGAAGAAACTTGTGTGAGAGTCGTTCGCTGTTCGTCGGTAGCTGTTCGCGACACCCTTTTGGATGATCATCCCAAGTGGAGCGAGGAACCTGCATTTGCGAACAGCGACGGCGAACAGCGAACGACGCACCCCATGACCCAAATCAAATTCGGTACCGACGGCTGGCGCGGCCTTATCGCCGACGACTTCACCTTCGACAACGTGCGCCGCGTGGCGGGCGCAATCGCCAGCTACGTCCTCAAGCATGAAGATCCCGCTCGCGGTGTCATTATCGGCTACGACACGCGTTTCCTGTCGGACCGTGCCGCTCGTGCCGTCGCTCAAGTGATCGCCGACGCCGGCATCCCCCTGCTGCTGGCCAACGACTACGTGCCTACGCCCGCGGTTTCTTACAGCGTGAAAAAATTGGGCGCGGCGGGCGGCGTCATGGTCACCTCCAGCCACAACCCGTGGAACTGGAATGGCGTGAAGTTCAAAGCCAAGTTTGGAGGCTCGGCCACGCCCGCGATCATGAAGTCCATCGAAGACGAACTAGCGGCCGGAGCGATGCCCAGCGGCCGCACGGCGAAAATCGAAGAGGTGGACCTGAAGCCCGCCTATGTCGAAGCGATCACCCAGTTCGCCGATCTCGACCTTATCTGCCGGGCGAATTTCAAGTTTGCCATCGACTCCATGTACGGCTCCGGTCGCGGAGTTCTACCGAAAATATTTGACGCGCACGGCATCCGCTATATCGCGATCCGTCAGGAAGTGAACCCACTATTCCCAGGCATCAATCCCGAACCGATCCTGCCGCACGTGGCGCTGCTGCAGGAAACGGTAGTGAAAGAAAAATGCCACGCCGGTCTGGCAGCTGACGGCGATGCCGACCGCATCGGTGCTGTGGCAGAAGATGGGAGCTTCGTCGATTCGCACAAGTGCTTTGCCGTTCTGCTGAACTGGTTGCTGGTCTACAAGAAGTGGCCGGGCGATGTGGTGCGCGCGTTCAACACCAGCGGCATGATCGACCGCATCGCCGCCAAGTTTGGTCGCAAGCTGCGCGAGTGCTCGATCGGTTTCAAGTACATTGCCGACCTCATGATGGAGCATGAAATTCTGATTGGCGGAGAAGAATCGGGCGGCATCGGATACGGCCGCTTTCTCCCGGAACGCGATGGCATTCTCAACGCGCTCCTGCTGGCGAATGTCATGGCGGAAGAACGGAAGCCGCTCGGCCAGTTGGTCGCCGACCTGCAGCGTGAATTCGGCGCGCACTACTTCGGCCGGCGCGATCTGCACATTTCCGACGAACTCAAGGACAGTGCCATCCGCCGGGCCGCCGCGCCGCAGACAGCGAAGCTCGGCGCATATTCCATCCTGCGCAAGGAGAATCGCGACGGCGTGAAGTTTTTCCTCGACGCTCCCAAGCACGGCAACGGCGCCGACGCCTGGGTATTGTTTCGCGCCTCCGGTACCGAGAATATGCTGCGGTGCTATGTTGAAGCGGCCAAGCCCGAGCTGGTCGAAGAAATTCTTGAAACCGGCGAAAAATTCGTGCGGCAGACTTGACCGCCGATCTTTTCAATCCGTCGTTCTTAACTAAGGGCCCGAAGCTACGAGCCAAAGGCAAGAATCTGAGAGCTGACAGCTGAGAGCTAACGTTTTCCAGCACTTTCGCGTTCTGCCCAGCCGCCGAACACGATAGGATAGTGACAACACCTCAGAATGATCGACGCCAAGGAAACCACACCAGTTCTCGCCGATTCTCCGGAATCGCGCCGCTACAACCGCACCAAGCGGTGGTTGGGCGTCGCCGATTTCGCGATTGGCTTGGGGCTGCTCGTCGTGCTCCTGGCCACCGGCTGGACCGGGACGCTCCGCGATCTGGCGGAGCGTGGCGCTTCGCAGAATTACTCGTTCGCCGTTTTCCTTTATGTCCTGATGCTGCTGCTGATCAGCAAACTGTTGGGAACTCCGCTCGAGTACTACGGTTTCCGGCTCGAGCACCGCTATAACCTTTCCAACCAGAGATTCCGCTCCTGGCTCTGGGACGAATGCAAGAGCTTTCTGATCGGCCTGGTCATGGCCACGATCGTGGTCGAACTGCTCTACACGCTGATGCGCCAGACCCCGCAGCACTGGTGGGTGATCGCATGGGTTGTTTTCCTCGGACTCTTTGTATT
>Ga0181521_10008613_pt1 | contig 10416 bp, 9 predicted proteins | sample PEATcosm2014_Bin_32_FD_119764 | JGI IMG/M metagenome (GOLD analysis project Ga0181521, IMG submission 119764) | Peatland microbial communities from MTU Mesocosm Facility, Houghton, MI, USA - PEATcosm2014_Bin02_60_metaG | ecosystem: Environmental > Terrestrial > Soil > Wetlands > Peat | place... | reverse complement strand
TGCTGAGACGCGAGACCTGATCTACGATCAGCGACTGACCGACATTGCGCAGAAATATGTGAACAGCCTTCCTGAAGCCAGCCGCATCGCGGTATGCCCGATCGTTGGATTTTCGACCTACGCTGAGGCCGACGACGCAAGCCGATGCCTGCAGCCGTTGGGCGCGCATCGGGTGCTGATCGTGACCTCCGAATTTCACACCCGCCGCGCCTTGCTGATCTTTCGCCATCGCCTGCCGCAATACCAGTTCAGCGTGGCCGCGGCCCGCGGTTCAGGGAGCTTCGGCGACGCCTGGTGGACGAACCGCGAATGGGCAAAAACCACTCTTGATGAGTGGTTGAAGATGCTGTGGTGGGAGGCGGTGGACCGGTGGCGGTAGTCAGTTGCCAGTTGCCAGTGACCAGTTGCCAGTCAAAGGCGGGTTCCGAACTGGGTACTGGGTACTGAGTACTGGCAACTTTTTTGGTTCTGCGATAGTTTGAAAGCTATCCATTTTCATTGGAGTTTCCCATGGCACAAGTCACGATTACGGTGCGCAAGAACGGTCCTTTGCGCGTAGACGATCCCAACGGTGTTGTCGAAATGGTAGACGCCGATGGCAACAAGTACGACCTGACGGGCAAACCGGCGTTTGCCCTCTGCCGCTGCGGCGCTTCCGCCAACCGGCCTTTCTGCGACGGTACTCACAAGGTGGCCTTCCAGGCGCCAGATACGGCGATCAAGACCGGGTAGTGCCGGGTTCGGCGACGGGGATTCCTGTTCTCGATCGACCTTTTGATTCGGGCACGAAAGCTTCACGCATTGTTGGTAACCCGGATGGCAACCGGCGACCCTCGCTCACCCTGAGCTTCCCTGTGTGGGGACGGGGCTTTGTCCCGTCCAAGCGGGGCGTAGCCCCCGCTTCCACACAATCGTCGATTGGAAGGCCAGTGCCGGTTGAGGGGAGGAAGCCCGAGTCGGAAGAGCGAAAGCCGGACCTGGAGTGATACACTGCCTCGCCGGAGGGTTTGTGTCAGACGAATCTATGTCATCGGAAGTGAAAAAAGAACGGGATCGAGCACTGGGGATGGGTGCGAGGGTCACGCGCCGGGATTTTCTGAACGGAGTCGCGCTCACGGTGGGAGCGGCCGCCGTTCATGGCATCGTTCCTCCTGAAATGTGGGCCGCGGCAGCCGCCGATCTGCAAACCGAAGCGCAGGACGCTCTTCAGCAGAATGCATCGGGTTACTATCCTCCAGCCAAGACCGGTCTGCGCGGCGACCACGCCGAGTCGTTCGAAGCGATGCACAAAGTCAAAGACCACGCTTTCTGGGACGGCGCTCCCAAGGCCGTGGACACGGGCGAATCCTACGATCTGGTCATCGTCGGCGGAGGGTTCAGCGGACTGGCCGCGGCACACTATTTCCGCAAGGCCGCGGGCGACAAGGCGCGCGTCCTGATTCTTGAGAACCACGATGATTTCGGCGGGCACGCCAAACGCAACGAATTCCGCGCGGGCGGCCGCACGATTTTGGGATTCGGCGGCACGTATTCCATTGAAAGCCCGGCACCCTATAGCGCCGTGGCCAAGGCTCTGATCGAAGAGCTCGGGATTGATATGCCTTCGTATCCCAAATATGTCAGCAAAGATCTCTACCGTTCATTGGGTCTGAAGCCGCGGATTTTCTTCGACAAGGAAACGTTTGGGACCGACAAGCTGGTGGTGAACGCGGCGCATACCGGAGAAGATGAGAGCGGCCTAAGCGATAAGGACAAATTGGGCTTGGAAGAGTTTCTGAGAGAAGCTCCGCTCTCGGCCAAAGCCAAGCAGGATTTTCAGCGTCTGATCACGGCGGATAAAGATTATTTCCCCGGCCTCAGCTCCGACGAAAAGAAGGCGCGCCTGGCGCGCATGAGCTATGCGAAATACCTGACCGACACGGCCGGGGTGAGCGACGAAATCGTGAAGTTGTTGCAGGCCTTCCCGCACCCGCTGTTCGGCGTGGGCATTGATGCGGTCGCCGCGCAAGACGCGTGGGGCCTGCAGTTGCCGGGATTCAACGGCCTCAAACTCGATCCCACACCGGGCAAGGGGATGAACCGCGACGCCATTCACAACGAGGAAGCGGAAAAATATTTCTTCCACCATCCCGACGGCATGGCCACCATCGCCCGGCTGCTGGTGCGCAAGCTGATCCCGGCGGCGATTCCGGGAAACTCGGCCACCGACGTGGTGCTGGCGAAGGCCGATTACGCGAAGCTCGACGAACCGTCTTCTGCGATGCGCATCCGGCTGAACAGCACGGTGGTCAAGGTGAACCACCGGGGCGATCCGGCCCGGGCGAAGGAAGTGGAAGTCAGCTACTTTACCGAGAACAAGCTCAAGACGGTGCGCGCCGCGAACTGTATTCTGGCGTGCTGGCATGTGGTGATTCCGTACATCGCGCAGGAATTGCCGGAAGCGCAGAAAGCGGCGCTGGCTTCGGCGCAGAAAGTTCCGCTGCTCTACAACAACGTGCTGGTGCGCAACTGGAGCGCCTTCCAGAAGCTGGGCACGAGCTCGATTTATGCGCCCGGCATGTACCACACCGGCGTGAACCTGGATATTCCGGTCAGCATCGGCGGTTATGAATGTGCGAAAAAGCCGGACGAGCCGATGGTAGTGCACATGATGAAGGCAGCCTGCAAGCCGGGACTCCCGGCGCGAGAGCAGCACAGGCTGGGACGCATCGAGCTCTATACCACGACGTTTGAAACTCACGAGCGCCACATTCGCGAGCAACTGGCGCGGATGCTGGGTGCGGGCGGATTCGACCCCGCGCGCGACATCCTGGAAATCACGGTCAACCGCTGGCCGCACGGCTACGCCTATGAATACAATTCGCTGTTCGACCGGTTCTGGCTGGAAGGCGGCGAGACGCCGTGCCAGGTGGCGCGCAAACCGTTTGGACGGCTGGCGATCGCGAACTCGGATGCGGACGCATACGCTTACGCCGACTGCGCCATCGATCAGGCTTACCGCGCGGTGCAGGAGTTAAAAAATTTGTAATTTGTGATTTCTGATTTGCAATTTGGAAAAGCCACACCCAATTACCGATTACAAATTACCAATCACAAATTCCGCAATATTTTTCGCGCCGACAGATGGGCTCCCGTCAGCAGCAGCATTCCCGACAGGAACGCCCAGAACATCAGGCTGACCGAGATGGCGAACGGGCCATACACTTCGGCGAAATTCAGCCGGGGCAGGGCGAAGATATAAAGGTGTTTGAGCAACTCGGAGAGCAATCCCATAAGCACCGCCGCCGGCAGGACTCCCCGGGCCGGCACCTTGCCGTTCGGCAACAGCCAGTAGACGAGGAAGAAGATGGCGATGCTGGCCCCGATCGAAAAGATCTTCATGATCGCAAAGTCCACCAGTTCCACATACCAGGCGCCGTAGCCGTGCAGCGCACTCTTCAGGATGGCTACGCTTCCGGCGGCAGTCAATCCTACCGAGAGCAGGGCGAGCGATCCGCAGGCAAACACCAGTCCGAGCGACATCAACTGATTTCCCAGGTAAGAGCGGTTGTTGCGAAATCCCCAGACGCGGTTGAGCGCAACTTCGAGCGGCAGAAAAATTCCGGTGGAAGTAATCAGCAGCATGGCCAGCGAAAACACTTGCGCCCGGTGGTGCTCACCGACCAGCGCATTCAAGTTTCGGATGACGAATTCCTGGCCGGTTGGAATATAGTCGCGCAACAAGTTCTCGACTACGCCGTACATCATGCGGGAATGAAAAACGTAGCGGATCAGCGTCATCAGCAGGAGCAGGAAGGGAAAGAAGGACAGAATGGAGTTGGCGGCGACGGAGAAGGCGAAGGTGTGCACCTCGGTCCGGAGCAGATAGCGCAAGGTGGAGCGCACGATGCCTTCGGCCGGAGCGGCGCGAAATTCGGCCGCGCCGTTCTTGTCAGAAAGCTCGATGGGAGTGATTGAAGACACTGGTTTCTCAAATATTATCAAATACTTACGGCTTTCCGTCGAGGCTCGACCGTCACGTGCCTTTTGATTGAGCCCGGGTCATGTTGGTTTCCCGTTCATTCTCCGCAACTTCGCCCTTGCCAACTGGAATCTTCCTGCTATTATCTTCTGCTCGTCACCCGGACACGATTGGCGAGTGCGTAACAGGATTGACGTTTCTGTGTTAGCAGTCGGAAATCGCGCCTTCGTTTTCGCGGCTTCGCCGCATTTCGTCGCGGGCAACCGTTCGACGAGATGCAGGGGAGCCGTTTCTGTTGGTGCGGTATCGCGCGCGCGGCGACGCCAGCAAAAAATTCTTGCGTCGTTTTGAGGGGTGCTCTGATCGGGCAAACCGGGAAGCGACGGAAGAATAATTCTTAGCGATGAGGCGAAAGGAGTTTCCTTGTGAGAGAGAAGGGTACTGTGAAGTGGTTCAACGGTGCGAAAGGATACGGATTCATCCAGCGCTCCACGGGCGAGGATGTGTTCGTGCATTTCTCCGCCATCCAGGAGAACGGTTACCGCTCGCTGAACGAGGGTGAGACCGTCGAGTTCGATCTGCTCAAAGGCCCTAAGGGCTTCCAGGCGGGCAACGTCGTGCGCGCGGCAGCATAAATTTCTCCCACCAGTTCGCAAACCCTCTCGGATGGTCGAGAGGGTTTTTTATTGTGGCAGGTTTTCGTATCACGTTGTACCGGGTTTCGTATCAGGGACGGGTGACCCACCCTTCTCCATGCTCTGTTCTTCGTTCCCCATAAAGGAAACGTGGGTGCCCCATCCTTGCGTTTTTTGCAAGGGTGGGCCGCGATGCTGCTGATAGCATAATCTAAACGGCGTAGCGGCACGACTGAAGTCGTGCCCTTCCCAGAACCAGCCGAATCATTTTTCGACCGTCTTAATGTCCAGGCTCCTCCAAAGATACCAGCAGGCAATGGAGCGATAGGGCGCCCAAGGTTTTGCGATCTTCTCCATCACTGCAGGCTTCGGCCACTTGCGTTTCCTGTAGTGCTTCTTGATGGCCGCCTGCACGCCATAGTCGCCGGTCGGCAGAATATCCGGACGCCGCAAGGTGAACATCAGGAACATGTGCGCGGTCCAGACGCCGACGCCCTTGACCTGGGTGAGATGCGCGATCACCTCTTCTACGGGCAATTCCGGCAAGCGCTCGAACTCCAGCAGGCCGGCCTTGGTCTTTTCGGCGAGATCGCGCAGATACGCGGTCTTCTGCCGCGACAGCCCGACGCCGCGCATTTCGGCATCGGTCAGTTTGAGAATGCCCTGCGGCGTCAGCGGATCTCCGGCAAGAGCGGTGAAGCGATTGAAGATGGTCTCGGCTGCCTTGCCGTTCAACTGCTGATAGAGGATCGACTCGGCCAGAGCGTGAAACGTGGGCTCGCCAAACTGCATACGGAACGGTCCGACGCGATCGATAATCGCGGCCATTACGGGGTCAGATTTCTTCAGATGCCGGATCGCCAGGTGGATCGCTGGGTGGTGGATCGCTTTGCGCATCGTCGCTGGCTCCTCGCGGGATGGGGAAGTTTAGCACATAGGCGAACAAATGGCGAATTTAATTGGACGGCCCGGTCATAGGAGATCGAATCGACAGCCGGCGCTAAAGAACGACCGCTGTAATCGGCCGTCGCGGGCTGGCGCGGCCTGTCAATGTTGGATAACCCATATAGAAAACGAAGGTCGGCTGCCACGCGGTATCGCCCATGACATCGGCAAGCAAGCCAGTGTGTCGTGGCTGTTTTCCCAGCGCCTTCTCATGGTCGATCATTTCCACCGCCTCATTGCACGGCCGTCCTGCCACGCCACGCGTAGTGGCCAGCAGATGCGCCCTTTGCCAGGTTAGCCCTGCGCGCAAACAGTGTTCCCGCTCATAACGGTCATGCACGGCAATGATGCCCATCAGGGGCGCGCTCAGCATCAGCTTCGAGTAACCGTCCTTTTCGCCTCGCGTCGCAAGCCACCGCAGCATCCACACCGGCATCGTCTTGGCCATTGCAGTCGCGATTGGGGGCTGCCCGAACGCGTCAATCGTGAGGCCATCGCGAGATTTCTGGACATCACTCCAGTGGGTGCGCATCCAGGGCCCGCTGCCACGATCCACGTCCGGATCGGCATAGATTTCGTCGTTCGCCGCCGCGGTTATTTCCACCAGCTTTCTTCGGTCCGCCTCCGCCGTGAACAGAAAAATCCTGACGTCCGCTGCGTCGCCGGCCACTTCGCGCAGAGTGTCGACGAAATCGAGCGGGAGCGGTTTTTCAGGGATGTACCTGCCGCGATTCGTGTGCCGCCGCGGGATCGCATCATAGAGCTCGCTCCGCTCGCGCTGGCCCGCGGCCAGATCTACGCGCGCTAGAAGCTCCGGTTTGGGCTTGGCGGGAATCGGGCCCAGCTTTGCCGGGAACGGTGTCACGTTGGCTTGATAGCCGTTGGCCGCCGCAGCCAGCAGAAGGTTCTCGAGGGCGCAGCCCATCCCGATGTGCTCTTCCCGCAGATAGGGATCGAGCGCTCCGACGTTTCTCCTGGTGTCGATATACAACTCAATCGACGAATCCGTGACTTTGAAAAGCCAAGGCTGAGTGTTGTGCGGGCTCGCGGCTAGAATCGCCGCGCGCACCAGCGCCAGGGCGCCCTCGTTCGGATGGCTGCGCCAGTCTTTCCAGGGTTCATAGGCCGGCCCTTCGCCGATACTGAAGACGCCCTGATCGCAGGCGCGCCACACTCCACCGCCCACAACGACGACGGTAACAACACCTGCGCCCTTCAGGAACGATCTGCGTTGCATACGCGCCTCCTCGCCGGAGGGGAAAGATTAGCACCCGATCCTTATCACGACGGAAAATGGAAGTGCACGTCGTGCCTGGAGGCGACTGGCGTGCCGTCGAGCGTGGCCGGCTGGTAGTGCCACCGGCGAAGGGTGGCCTCGATCTTTTCGTCGATGCCGTGGCCGATCGCCTGCACAATTCTGGTTTCGACGACGTTGCCCTGGGAGTCAATCGTGACTTCGATCACGACGTCGCCCTGCAGGTCCCGGGGAAGCTCGGCGCGCACCACCGGAGGATCGGGAAACACGACCGGATACGCGACGTGGACTTCATGGCCGGTGATCGGTCCGTCAATCATGGTGCCCAGCGGAGATCCGGCGTGGGAATTGTGGTCGCCGGCTTCCGCGTTGGCCATGGCCTGCTGAGGCTCTGGCGCAGGCTTCGGCGGCTGGGACTGCGGCCGTGGTCGCGGCTTGCTTGCCCGCGGCGGGAACAGCAGCTTGACCGCTTCTCGGGGCGTGTCGTCGGTCTTTGCACCTGGTGAAAAGTAAATCAGCTTGTAGGTGTGGGCGCCGTCTCCATAGGCAAGCCCGGTGGGGCTCAGGTCAATCACCCTGGGATTGTGGAACGCAATCATGGCCAACACCGCCAGATGCGCGGCCACCGACACTGCTACCGCACGATGGCGTCGGAATCCCGAAGTCATGGGTTGAAGACTCGTTGGCTGAAGACCGGTGAACACGACGATACCTAGCTTACTGGATTGACGTGCAAAGAGGGAAAAGGTCTCGTCGAGAGTCCCAGGGGCGGCACGAATCAAGACTGTTTCAGCAATCCTCAGAAGGGCATTGCTTCCCGTTCGCTAGCGATCGCATTCGCGGCAACGATTCGTATGGAGCCTACGCGCCAGCCTGCTGCTCGGCCAGGTCGCCGATCACGGGCAGCTTAAACATCTGTCCCTGGTAGGCTTTGAGCACCAGAATCAGCCAGATCACAAAACCGGCCAGGCTGATCAGTGGCCCCACAAAGATGGTTGCCCACCCGAAGAATGGAATGTGGCCGAGGAATGTCAGGATCATCCAGAGTACGGTCCAGGCAATCGCAAAGAAGATGCATTGGAAAGCATGGAAGCGGATGAAGCGCTTTTTGTTGTAGGGCTCCAGCACCAGAAACACAATCGCCGGAATGATGGTCACATAGGCCAGCGCGCCGGCCACGTTGTCGCTGATCCCAGCGGCCGCGGGAGCGCCTTGTACGGCGGCGCCAGCACATTTCGGACAGGTCGCACCATCCGCGATCTGCGCTCCACAGTTTGCACAAAAAGCCACGGGGGCCTCCTTTGAGAGACGAGAGGCAAGTTATCAGAACACTCGTCGGGGCGCAATGGCGAGTCGGGCGGCCATCGTCTTTGCCCGACCTTTGCCCGGCAGCTACGTTCCCACTATTGTTTCGAGTACGGGTATTCAAAATCCTACGGAGCAGGGAATTCGCCTTCGCTACTCTCCATCTCGCAAACGGCACTGACGATCACGATTTGTTTCAGGACTGCCGCGGTCGGGCATCGTTGATGATGCAGATGCTGGATGCCGGTTCTCTCCGACGGCGAGTCCAAAGCCGACAGCGACTACCCCGTCCGGGCCGGCGGGAGCGCGAATCCGATCTTACTGCGGCGACTGGATGGAGGGTTCATCAGCTTCTTGATAACCTTCATGATTTCCTGAATCGCGCCGTCGTGCGTCTCCAAGTGTTTTTCCAATTCTTCAATCCTGCCGGCTAGTTCCCGGTTTGCGGCCAGCGCGGCACGCAAGCGGACAAAGGCGCGCACCACATAAACGCTCATTTCCACCGCCTGCTCAGAGTTGAGCACCGTCGCGGCCATGATTGCGCCATGTTCGGTGAAGGCGTATGGAAGCGAGCGTCGGCCACCGCGGCCAATCTTTGAGGTCGCAAATTGCGACCTCAAACATTTGTTCTCTCTGGGAGTGAGGTGAAACATGAAATCCGCGGGGAATCTCTGGCGGTTGCGCTTTATTTGTTCATTTAAGCGCTTTACAGGCACGCTGTAAAGCTCTGCCAGAGCGGTGTCGAGGATGACCTTCTGATGACGCAGAATCGTGATTCGGGATTCGATGGGGATCGCGACTGCTCTTCGACAGGTTGCTGATGACCGCCGTGTTCGTCCGTGTTTTGGCGAAGTGATTTGCATCCTGCCATCGTAGCGGTCGTAACCGGCGAAGGCTGTGATCAATGGGCACTCCGAATGTGATGAAACCGAAACTGCGTCGTTCGGCGCCCTGCCGGGGAAGCGCACAAAACTCAAGAACGAATCTTTGAGGTCGCAAATTGCGACCTCAAACAAAGTCTATGTGACGCTCACTTCCGTATAGGTTCCGTACACCTCGCGCAACGCTTCGCAGATTTCGCCCACGGTGGCGTAGGCGCGGACGGCGTCGACGATGTAGGGCATGGTGTTGACGTTGGAAATATTGCCGTTGCTGCCCGCGGTCGGAGTCTTGGCGGCGGCCTGCTTCAGGGCATCGAGGCGGCGGCGGACTTCTTCACTCGAGCGGCGGGCGCGCAGGGCTTTGAGTTTCTTTTCCTGAGCGCGTGCTACCGATTCGCCGATGTAGAGAATGTTGGGCGACGCTTCTTCGATGACGAAATCGTTCACGCCGACCGTGATCTTTTCGTTGGCTTCAACGGCGCGCTGGTACTGGTAACTGGCCTCGGCAATTTCTTTCTGGGGGTATCCGCGCTCGATGGCTTTGACCATGCCGCCCATCTGGTCGAGCTTCTCGAAGTAATCGAAGGCGCCTTGCTCCATATCGAGAGTTTGCTTTTCGACGAAGTAGCTTCCGCCGAGCGGATCGACGGTTTGGGCAACGCCCGATTCGAAGGCGACGATCTGCTGGGTGCGCAGTGCGATGCGCGCGGCTTCCTCGGTGGGCAAGGCGAGTGCTTCGTCGTAGGCGTCAGTGTGCAACGACTGCGTGCCGCCGAGAACAGCCGCCAGTGCCTGCAGGGCGACACGCGCGATGTTGTTCCTCGGTTGCTGCGCAGGCAGCGAGACGCCGGCGGTTTGGCTGTGGAAGCGCAGCAGGCGGGTGCGGTCGTTCTTGGCGCCGAAACGGTCCTTCATCAGGCGATACCAGATCTTGCGCGCGGCGCGGTATTTCGCGATCTCTTCGAAGAAATCGTTGTGCGCGTTGAAAAAAAAGCTGAGGCGGGGGCCGAAGTCGTCGACGTCGAGGCCGCGGCGGCGCGCCCACTCGACATATTCGACGCCGTCGTAGATGGTGAACGCGAGTTCTTGCAACGCGGTCGATCCGGCTTCGCGAATGTGGTAGCCGCTGATGGAGATGGTGTTGAAGCGCGGCGTAAACTTCGATCCGAATTCGAAAGTGTCAATCACCAGGCGCATCGAGGGCGCGGGAGGGTAGATGTATTCCTTCTGCGCGATGTACTCCTTGAGAATGTCGTTCTGGATGGTGCCGGAAATCTTCTTCCAGTCGGCGCCTTGTTTTTCGGCCACGACCAGGTACATGGCCCAGAGCACGCTGGCCGGTGAATTGATGGTCATCGATGTGGTGACGTTTTCGAGGCTGATGCCGTCGAAGAGGATCTCCATATCTTCGAGCGAGTCGATGGCGACGCCGCA
>Ga0181521_10008610_pt1 | contig 10419 bp, 6 predicted proteins | sample PEATcosm2014_Bin_32_FD_119764 | JGI IMG/M metagenome (GOLD analysis project Ga0181521, IMG submission 119764) | Peatland microbial communities from MTU Mesocosm Facility, Houghton, MI, USA - PEATcosm2014_Bin02_60_metaG | ecosystem: Environmental > Terrestrial > Soil > Wetlands > Peat | place... | reverse complement strand
TTGTCGTGAAGGATGTAGAACGAGAGGTCGCGGTAGATTCGTTCGAGAGGACTCGGGCGGATCAGTGCCCGGGCCCCGCAGGAGTGAAGGGCTTGCTGTACAGTGTCCATGGCCCACCCCTCCAGCAGGTAACGCGCGCGGTTGCCTGCCGATTTCGCATCGGCCTGCTGATCTGCCTGCCAGAGATCGGCGACTTGGCGGAGCCAGAGGTGGGCGCTTTGCAGGTTGAGGGCCATGGTCGCGACCCTCTGCTGTATGTAGGGATCACTCGCTCTGTCCTGCGTCCGAATGTAATTGGTGGCATAATCGTAAGCGCCCTCCGCCCCGCCCAGAAAGGTTGCGCCGTAATGGGGGCTGAACCTCGCCTGCCAACCCTCCTGAAGGTATTGCCCACGCTGGCCGATCTGATTCGTACTTGGAATGAACGTCTCATCGAAGTGCACGAGGTAGCTTACTGTCCCCCGCATGCCGATGGGGTCCCACCAGGTCTCGTCGAACCGAATGCTGGGTGCGGTCAGGTCGCATGCCAGGAGCAAGACTCCATCTGCAGCAGTGGAGTGGCGGGCGCCTCCTGGACCATGGATGTTCACCAGCAAGATCGCCCAGCGTGCGTTGCGAGCGCTGGTCGCAAACACCTTGGTACCGCTAATGGAGAAACCGCCCGTCGTCGGCCGCACGGTTGTGCCGAATCTGGTCTTTTGCCCGGGGATCCGCGCCTGCGGCTCACCGCTCCAGGCGGCCCAGACTTCACCCCGTTCGACGATTCCTTGAAACCAGCGGTCCTTCTGGCGCTCATCGCCCAGCGCATTCAGCAAGAGTTGGGAATTGACATGACCCTCCCAGCATCGGGCGAGGGCCATGTCGGCCCTGGCCAGTTCTTTGGTCATCATCCAAAGGTCATAGAGACCGGCCTCCGGACCCAGTCCAAGACCTCCGTGCGAGCGAGGTACGGCCGGCGCGTGTAACCCCGACCGGTAGAGATCGGCGAAATCCTCAGCGGGAAAGGCCGCATCACGATCGTATCGATCCGCTCGGGCGGCGAATGTCCCGCGCGCCAGGCTCGCCACGTTCTTGATCAAGTCCCTATCTGCCCCGACCGTCGCTGTGATCATGATGAGGGATCATTCCCTTCTCGGTTGTAAAAGTCCCTTGTGAAATAGCACGGGCTCGCTTTCATCCTGAAAGCATGGCTTGGCGACATGAGCCACGGAGGCTGCATCGAATTCTCCGAGAACCTGAGAGAGCACCAACTGAAACTCCCGCACATCACGGCACGGGCTTGGTCGTCAGTCCCAGCCTTTCGGCCACGAGGCCGGCCGGCGGCGCCAGCCCGGTCATCCGCGCGAATTGCCGCTCGACCTGAGCGAGGAGGACCTCGCGCCCCTCAACGACTCTCGCCCCACAGGCACGGGCACGGGCAGCAAGGGGTGTCGCACCGCCGCTGTAAACCAGATCCACCACCACCGCGTCTCGAGCCAGACGATCGACGGAAAAGGGAAGAGCATCGTCCTGGGAGCCGACTGGCGTCGCATTGACGACGAGGTCATAGCCCTCGACCGAAAAACTCGAGAGCAAGGTGAAAGCCAATCCCAGTAACCGAGAGGCATGCTCTCCCCGCTTACGGCTACGGTTCACTAGTGTCACTGATGCCCCCATCTGGCTCAGTGCCAGCGCGATCGCTCGCCCAGAACCTCCACAGCCGACGACTGCGACTTTCCGACTCGAGATAGACCTCCTACCGAGATTGGCAAGCACGCCTGTCGGGTCGGTCGTGGAGACGATCCAGGCCGGACCTCGGCGGAATGCGAGATTCGCCGATGCCACCCGCATCGCCGCCCGACTGCGGATGGTCGTCAGCTCCATAACGGTCTCCTTGTTCGGCGAAGCGACCGTGAGACCCTGCAACGGCATACCGATCTGTTCCAGTGCCTGGCTCTCGACGAGTTCTCGCCAGAACTCCGCGAAAGAGTCGACCTGAAAAGGCAAAAACAATCCCGGATAGCCCAGGGCGCGATAGGCGGCATTGTGCAAGCCGGGAGAGGGGGACTTCCCGGCCGAGACCCCCGCGATCCCGAAGATGCGATCGACCGACGGCAGCGCTGGCAGGCCGTAGTCCGCGATCATCCGTGCCGGGTCCGGTCCATCCGACGGTCCACGCCCCCCGCCCACGCTCCCGACGAATACCAAGGGGGCACCCAGGCGGACGGCGAGGACGCGACTCCACAGCCCCATCTCACCGTCGGCGTAGGCTGTCACGTCGCTGCGCGCCGTCGATCGGAGAAACAACAACGGCGCAAGCCCGTCTGCTGCGCGGCGGGTGTTCATGATGAGCAGATAGGATCTCGCAGCGATCCACGACAGCCGTCGGAACCGCGACGCCAACTCCTTCGCGGAGGCTGCCTCACCCTTCCAGGAGATCAACCTCTTCTCGGGGGGAATTGCGTCCAGGACGTCGGAGCCGATGTCCCGCTCACCGTCCAGTTCAATGAGGTCGTAGCCGTCCTCGGCCGCCGCTATTAGCCGCCTGCTCCGGTCCAGTCCGTCCCTATCACCTGGACACTTCCCCCCGTGGCTCTGCAGGGTGTAGAGGAGCTTGCCCCTGAACTTTTCCCTGAGCCAACCGGGGGGGATGTCGCCGACGCAATCGGCCCGAACCTGCACCCAGGATACTCGCTCCGGCAGCCCACGGAGAACGCCACCGACTGCCGGTCCAAACTCGTCGAGGGTTGCGATGAGTGTTACGGTGGCCACAAGACTGGACCGGTGACACGGACGCGGTTGAATTAAGTTCATGATTTGCAAAAATCGGTGAGATTATTGATTGACCAGTTCGGTGTTGCGGGAATCGAAAAGATCAGAACGCGTCAGTGGAGAGGATCTCCTGACCGTTCCGGCTTCCGAGGGCCGTCCAGACTGCGGTATTGATCGAATTCTTGATGAAGAGGGCGCCGCCGTCGCATCGGAGGGCCTGGACGCCTCCAGGGTGTCGGCTATGAGATGTGACGTTGTGAGAGAGGCGGTCCCACCAGTAGTTGGTGTCACTGCTGTGAGGTAGGCCGCCCCGACAATCAACCCCCGGGTCGTTCGGCGTGCGGGCGTGATTGTACATGCTGTGACCTGGAGCCCCGTAGATCCAGATCACGCCCCGGGTCATGTTCAGCTTCAGCCCGGGCCCGCTGCAATCGGCGGGATAATTGACTAACTGCGGTCCGGTCGTCGAGTCGTTGCCGCCCAGAGCCAGGACGAACCCGTTGGTGGGACTCACGCCATCCCAGAATCCTGGGACTCCATCGGAGATGATCGTCTCGCTCACGCAGACGGTCTGCGAAGTCCCGTCCGTGATGTGCTCGACGCCCACCGCCGAGTTCTCGAAGAAGATGCCCGTGACCGGGATGCCGGTTGGATTTCGTGGTGAGACCGGGTACGTCGTCCCTGTGTTCAGGGGGTAGTTGTGGAGGGCCTTGTGGTCCGCTCGAGGGACAAAGATGTCGCTCGGGCAGAGGAGGACGTTCAGGTTCGTCAACAGGGCCGTGGTATTCTCGGGCTCGAGGCCGTTCTCGCCCGCGACAGAGGCGTTGGGAGCGTTGTCGGGATTGAGGTTGAAGTTGGTCGAGTTGTAGAGCGGTCCCTGATCGAGGAAGGGGAGCAGGTACGCATAGGCAGCGAAGCACCGGCCGTTGTGATTTACCAGGCTTCGTAACCGCCTGGGCGGAAAGACGCTGACCGCGGTGGAGTAGTTGTGCATTGCCAGGCCGATTTGCCTGAGGTTGGAGGCGCACTGGGCGCGCCTCGCCGCTTCTCGGGCGGCCTGTACCGCGGGTAGCAGGACTGCGGTTAGCACCCCGATGATGGCGATCACGATAAGGAGCTCGATCAGTGTGAAACCTCGCCTCATCACGCTCTCTCCGATCTTCAAGAGGACGCGGGCTTGCCTTCCATGCCACGCTGGCGCACCAGCGCCTGCGTGTACCAGACCAACTCGTCGAGGAATGGGCCCAGCCGACCGGCCAGTTTCGAGTCGCGCAGGCCGCCTTCCCTGTCGAACGCGTCTTCGACACGGGAGACCGGGAACGCGGCCGGGATCGGAACACCCTCCATGGCCAGGCAAACCAGTCGCAGTTGGGCCAGGCAATTGAGCCCGCCGAATCCACCCGATGAGACCGTCACGATGCCGATCGGCTTGCGACGCAGGATCCCCGCCGGCAGGTAGTCAAACGCGTTCTTGAGCGAGCCTGGGTAGCCGTTCTTGTACTCGGGGGCCACGATCAACAGGCCATCCGCGCGGCTCAGCATTGAGCACAATTCGGTCGCTCCGGAAGGCGGGCTGGCCGTGTCGCCAAGCCGATGGCGCATGACCGGAAGATCCAGTTCAGCCAGGTCGATCCGCCCGCTGACAATCCCGCTTCGGCCCTCCATCTCGGCTTGAAGCAACCGGGCCACGTGCGCGCTACGGCGGCCTACACGGGTCGTCCCGATGAGCAACAGGATGGAAGGTCTCGATTCCTCAGGCATCGCTCTGGCCTCGCTGTCAACCAGTCCAGATCCAGGTCTGAATTAGTGTTCGATGCGACGCCGACAGGTCGCGGCTAACGGGAATGGCTGAATTGCCGCTCTCCGCGCAGTATCTGCCGTCGTGCAGACCCGAGACGACTCGCTCGGTGATCGAGCAACGGAGGAATGCGCGATCATTCTCACCTCGGACTTGGGAGATGAGAGAGTCGGGTTCACAGGACCACGGTGAAGAGAATCAGGAACCCTGAACCACGAAAGACCCTCGGGTCACCATTGGCAACGCTGTGGGCTCTCATCCGTCTTCCCGTTCCGAAAATGATCCTCCGGAAGAGGCGTTAGAACATCGATCTCAATCCCTCGAAAGGGCATTCTCTGAGCCAGATCAGAGCCCCCGAACAGGGGAAACGATTCTGGCTCTCAGCGTCGTTGAACATGAAAGCCATTCTAAATTGGCCACACTCCAGATCTTTGTCAACGAAAAATTTGGCGATTCTCTGACTCTAACTCACTTACTCCTGCCGGGGAAGCCGCAAGCCTTCCCTGCTTTGCCGCGATCGACGTGGCCGGCCAGCCAATGTGGATGCTCGACCGGGTGAAGCTGGGGGTCTGGCCCCGCCGTCGCCCGCAGCTCGGTGGATTCCGCGGCCTCAGCAACCTGATTTGATCGCGAATTCTTCGCGGGGTGGCAGATGCCGGAGGCTCGGTGGGGGCAAGGCCATTGACGTTCATTCCGGCTCCGAAGGCTGATGTAGGGCTCGGGCAAGTCGCTGATGCGGATCGTATCCTCAGTGGGCTTGGGTGGGGTTCGCCGGATCCCAACACGGTCAGACTCCCTGACGAAGTGTCGTATCAGGATGCACGCAGTCCATGGCGGTTTTCGGCATTCGATGCCACGGGCCCATCCCCGTAAGAGAACCCGTGGCACCGCATAAGCAATCATTTTGCCTCGGCGCATCAAGACGTGGGAGAATTCTCCGACGTCCTTTTCAGGCGACCTTGGCGCCGCCTTTGCCCTTCTTGTTCGAGCCGCTGCTGAGTGCCCGGGAGAGGGCAAGCGAGACGGCCTTGGCTGTGGCCGTATCGGACACAACCTTGGCCGTCAGGGCAGACAACAGCGCCTTGGACGTCTTTACGGTCAAGACAACCGAGACCAGGTCAGTGTTCTGGAGACCAACACCACCGGTACCTTTTCCCATGCTCATTCTGTCCTTTCAGCAACAAAGAAGTGACTGAGCGAAACCCGTCAAGAAACGTCTCGGCGGCTCGGGGCCCGTCCTGGGAGGTTCGCTTGCGTGTCGAGCCCGCTGGCCCGAAGAGGATCCGGAATAGCCACGAATAAGGAGACAGCTCTAACCCGGGTTAATGGCGTCGATCCAGTCACGGCCGGCGACGTAGGGCTGGTAGGCGGAGCCACGGGAGTGGTGCTCGGTCCGTACCACGAGAAAGCCGGCGCACTCGAGTTCGCGGGTCAATTCGCCTTCACGGGTCAGGTAGGAGTACGGTTCGAAGTCGCGGTAAAGGCACTGGGTCGTTGGCTCGAAGTAACAAGTCTCGGATACGGCGACGACGTCGTCGACCATGCGGTCGGCGCCTGCGTGAAACCCCCCGCCGGGACGGAGGATGCGGCGGACGCCGGCGAAACATGCACGGCGGGAGGCCCCGAGGATGTGCTGGAGGCAGTAGTCGTCAAGAGCGAAATCGAAACGGCTGCCGGGCGCGAAGGAGAGGTCTTTCACGTCGCCGACGCGGAACTCGACTGCCACTCCAGCCGACGCCGCGCTGTCGCGCGCCCACGCGATTGCATCCCACGCAACGTCGACCCCTGACACCTCAAAACCCTTTCGTGCCAGGTCGATTGCCGTGTTCCCGGCGCCGCAGCCAAGGATTAGGACCTTGTCGCCAACCTGCGCGCCGAGGCGGGCGAGGAACGCCAAGGCCCGGCCAACGCGCGCTGGGTAGAATTCGGGTTCATGCCAGCCCGGCAGCCCCGCGGCACGATTTTTCCGGTAGATCTCGCTGTAAGGGTCGTGATGCAAGGGATTTCCCCTGCGGTTGCCCGATCGGGCGACCTAATGGGGGGGAATACGACGATACACCATGTGACGGCACATCCTCACTTCCGGCGGACAAGAGGGAGGAGGTGATGGCCGAAGCTCCTCATATCGACCTCGGCACGCAAACTCACCTGGGACCTTGGGGCAGGCGCACGGCCTCCGCCTCTTGTGAGGTGGAGCGTTGATGAGTTCGGGTTAAAGAGAACCCGCGGCACCCGAGGCCCACCATTTCGCTTTGTAGAGCCAAGTCAGACTGACCGAAGGTATAACGGGAACTGGGAATCGAAAACGAGCGCATTATCTTGGGCCGTAACTACTGTGTCAAGCAAAAAATATCGACACACTTCTTTCTCTTTCTTTCTCTTTCCAATCTTCCAGGGTTGGCAGATTCGTGATCCACTTTTCCTAAATAGCCTTTCGTGATTCTGGGAGACTCTACTCAAGCAGTCTTCCTTCTGGGATAGCAGTGTTTTCCTCGTCGTCTTCGGCAACGGAGGTAAGTGGAGACATCTCCCATGAGTTCCTCCATGGTCTTGCAGCAGTGGTTGCGGGTCACGTTGTCGTGGAGGTCCTTCCACAGTCGCTCGATACGATTGTGATCCGGGCAGTAGGGCGGCAGGAAGTGGAGCTTTACCTTCCCCTCCCAAGCGGCCAGTGCCAACTGGACCTGACGGCTGTCATGAATCTTGAAGTTATCGAGGATGATGTGGATCCGGCGTGCGTGTGGGTAGGTCACCGTCACCAACCGATGGATCAGGAGGAGGAACAATGTGCTATTCTTGCGTTCCCCCTCGACCCAGGTGAGCTTGCCCGTGCGGGCATCGAGCGCGCCGGCCAAGTAACGCTTCTGGTTCTGGCCAGGCGTCGGCACGGTCTTCTGCTGGCCCGTCAGCATCCAGTCCGGGCCTATCTTGGGGTTCAAATGGATGTCTACCTCATCCTCGTACACGGCGACCTCGCCCGGTGCCAAGGTCCGGATGAGCCGTCGCATCTTCGCCAGCCGTCGCATCTTGCGGGGCTTGGGCCACGGGCAACCCACGGTCGGTTTGGGTCGGCCCAGCCGCACACCGAGCCGCTTGAGCAGTCGGCTCATCGTGGTCACGCTCACACGGATCCCGGTCTGCGCCGCGAGCACGAGGACCAAGAGTTCCTGAGTCCATGTCGGCCTCAAGTAACCGTGGTTCCGGGGAGAGCCGGCCACGACGGTCACCAACTCCGACTCGTAAGTCTCGGTGACCTTGTTCTCGCCGTTGTCTTCGCGGCGGTCAGCCAACCCCGCGAGTCCTTGGCCGACGAAGCGATCCGCTACCCGATACACTTGCGACGCCGAGCACAAGCCGCCTGCGGCGATGGTCGTCGGAGACTTACCTTGGACCAGAGCCAAAATGACTTTACAGCGACAGCGCAAGACGGCGTCCGGCGATCCCCGGCTCAGGGCCCGCAGAATTGGCCGCTCTCGCCTCTTGAGTCCTCGCCAAACGCCGAGGACTTTTGTACAAAGACCCATGAGGAACTCCCTTCGCTTGTGTGCCGCGTGGCACGACGTAAGTGTCTGGTGTTCCTCATTTTCCTAACCCTCCCAGAATCGCGCAAGGCTATTTAGGTCCTATGGAGACTTGTCGGTCTGAAAGCATTTGCAACTCTCCTCAGTCAACTTCACGTGTGAGGGTCGGAAACTTTTTTTGAAAAATTGATTTGCACTACTTCCGGCGGCAGGTAAGCTAATTGACCTCTGGGCCAGATAAAGCGAGAAGTCGAGCCGGTTCGGGCTCAGCACGACTGCGGCGCGGCCACGTCTGAATCAAGTCCTATCACATGTCAAGTTCGGGACAACCGGGATGACTATCAGAGACCTCAGCCTCCGTAGCGCGTCCGTCTTCTTGGGGATGAGCCTACTCTTCGAGAGTACGCCGGCGATTTCTCAGGCACCTCCGTCTGGCCCCATCCCCGCCGCTGCGAATGGGGGAACGAAGGCCCCGACTTTCAAACGGGTCATCAAGGTCGAGCTGACGGCGCTGGACCAGCCGATCATGTGGAACCGGCTCGGCTCGGCCATGCCGGGGGGGATGGTCTTCGCCCTGCTTCGGGACGTCGTGCCGACGCCCCCTCAGACCGTGACGATCAACGCCACGTTCGACCCCAACCTGCCCGCGCCCCACAACCTCGCCTGGGACCCTTCAACTCCGTCCCTGCGGGTCGGCGACACGGTCCGGTGGAGGATCTCCAACGACCCGGCTAACCCGGCTGTCCACCACGGTGTGATGATCCTCGACTGGAACAAGGCCCAGGCCTTCCTGGATATTGTCCCGGGCGCCTTGCCCTTCGGCCCGCAGCCGGGCTTCCCTGCGCCGGCTCAGGGGACGCCAGGCGACGGCACGCAGGGGAAGGTGCTGCTGACCGCGAAGGTCAAGTTCGTACCGCCGGGCGGGGCGACCGTGCCGTTTGAGTGCACCATCCACAAGCAAAAGATGACCGGTCAGCTCAATCTCGTGCCCCCGCTCTCGCCGGGGAGGGTGATGCTGAGGGGAGCAAAACGCCCACGCCCGATCGTCCTGAGGGCCAATGTGGGGGACTGTCTGGAGATCCACTTCACAAACCTGCTGGACCCCGGCCCGATCCACGGCTCGGCCGGCACGCGGTACGCGGGAGTTCACGCCTCGGGGCTGGAACTGGTCGACCGGATCGATAGCAACGGCTCCTGGATAGGAGCCAACCCCGGCGCCACCGGGGGGCTGGTTGCGCCTGGGAAGAACAAGATCTATAAGTATTTCGCCAGAGAGGAAGGGACATTCCTGCTCTACAGCGGTGGTGACCCCTCGGAGAACCAGGTCACTTTTGGCCTCTTCGGCGCTGTCAACGTCCAGCCCGTGGGCGCCGAGTGGTACCGCAGCCAGGTCACCCGCGAAGACCTCCGCCTCGCCTCCTACGCGGTCACGAACGACCAGGTCGACGAGCCGAACGTTCAGATCCAGAGGGCGCCGAGCGGCCGTGTCGACGAAGTGAGGAACCTGTTGAACGAGGTCCAGGAGGCCCGCCCGGGGCCCGCCAGGGCGGCCCTCGCCGAGAACCCGAACGCGCCCCCAAGGCCCGACTACTATGAGATGCGCATCGCCAACCCGAAGCTGCGGACGACGATCGTCACCAAGGTGGTGAAGTCTCCCGAAGGCCGCCTGTATAACGCCACCGGCCACCCGCTCGTGAACTACGACGCAGTGTACCTCGCCGGCTCGCAGGAGCCCGACGGAACGCCGATCCCCGATGGAACTCCGGTCCTCGACATGCTCCAGGCCCGCAAGCTCGGCAAGGTCGTCGATGCCCCGCTCCAGAAGAACAAGTCGTACGACTCGGAATACCGCGACCTCGAGGCGGGGATCATCCCGCCCGCCCTGGCCGAACTCTTCGAGGCCGCCAAGGTCCCTCTCTCCACTTCGGCGAGTGTGAGCGGACTGAACGGCTACGCCTGGCTGATTGTCGACAAGGGCCGGGCCTACTATGTCGAGGTTGATATCAAGGCCGCAAAGATCCTCGTCTCTCACGCCGAGCTGGAGCTTGTCAAGTCTGATCTCACGGCGATCATCACAGGCCCGAACGCGGATGAGTTCCCGTTCACCCACACCAGCCCGAGCTTCCGTTTGAACCTGGCCTACCCCGACCGGAGGCAGCCTTACCGCGAATTCACCGTCATCTACCACTCCCCGGGTGCCGGCGTCGTGCAGGCATTCCCCGAGTACAACAACGCGAACCTTCAAGGGGCGTACAGCGCAGGGCAGGACCTGTTCGCGATCAACTACGGGATGGCCGGGATCGGCTCGGAGATCATCGCTAACCGGGTCGGGGTCGGGCCGATGGGCAA
>Ga0181521_10008603_pt1 | contig 10425 bp, 3 predicted proteins | sample PEATcosm2014_Bin_32_FD_119764 | JGI IMG/M metagenome (GOLD analysis project Ga0181521, IMG submission 119764) | Peatland microbial communities from MTU Mesocosm Facility, Houghton, MI, USA - PEATcosm2014_Bin02_60_metaG | ecosystem: Environmental > Terrestrial > Soil > Wetlands > Peat | place... | reverse complement strand
CAGTTCGAAGCGTCGAGTCAGGTTTATGCGGACCTGCTGGCGCTGCAACCGGTGGTGGACAAGGCCGCGGCTGCGCGTGCGCAACTGAAGGCCAGGCGCGAGAAGGCGTCCGGTGCGGAGGCGGCGAAGCTCGACCAGGTGGGCAAGAAGCTGGAGTCGGTGGCGGGAGGTGAGAGAAGACGTCGGCGCGGTCCGCACACTGAGAGCCTGGTAGGCACTCGCGACTCCTTGTTGCAACTGCTCACCATGTTGCAGGAGGTCGATCTGGCGCCGACGACCCAGGCGGCGCAGGCGGTGCCGAAGCTTCATCAAGCGACTGCGGCGTTGATCCAGCAGTGGAACCAATTTGAGGCTGCGGAGCTGGCGCCGTTAAAGATTCAGCCGTGAGTTCAGTGGCCAGTGGTCAGTGGCCAGTTGGGTGCGGCAAATGACTTCGATTTTGCGATAATGGATTCGGCGCGAATCCCTTGCGCCTAGCCGCGTGGGCCCGTAGCTCAAGTGGATAGAGCATCAGCCTTCTAAGCTGAGGGTTGCTGGTTCGATTCCAGCCGGGCCTACCAAATTTCTCAATCAGTTAGCGCGCTGGCCGCCGTTATGTGCGTCCGATTGCGGTGAAAATCGCGGGTACCCTGCTTTTCCTAGGGGGAGCAGGCGCGCTGATCGCCTCGCCTGCAGTGCGCAGCTCATCCAGCGCGAAGTGACCGTAACGGGCACTCATCTTAGCCAGAGTGCCGGCTGACCAACCGACAATCTTCGCTATGATCGGGCAAGGTGGGCGCGCCGAGTGTCCGCTTGCCCACCAACAGAAGTTATTGATGCGAGCATCCGTAAACGTTCAGAGGAAGCACACGGTTGACGGACGCGCCAGGAGCTTCACCATCAAGAATTGTCAATCATCCGGAGGCTGCCGTTCACACCTCAGCCTTGAAGGCCAGGTCCTTACCGTTCGGGGAAGCAAGTAGCCCGTCAAACCACTGCTTCTGGTAGCCTTCGGACAGCAACGGGCCGCACCGTGCTGGTGGGCATTACGTGCAGCAGGTTCACCGAGCCCCAAAGATTGGAGATCACGAAGAAGCTTTTCCCTGGCCTGCGCTGTGCAGGACTACCTGTGCGCGCTCGACCACGGCGCCGCTGCGGTCCTTCACGCTGCCGCGCGCTTCTGGCAACGCGGCCGCAAACGATGAATCAGCGGTCGGCACCGCCAGCACAACCGAAATGAGCAAAACTGGGCTGGTGTAACGATTGCTTGCACTGGGGCGCGTGAGGAAGCATTCTCCCCGAAGGACGCGTGCTTCGTTCAACCCCCTTGGTTGGGCGCGCCCGGAGCCCGCTGCCACGCTCTTGGAGTCTTGTCCCTAAAGGAGGCAGCGGCGCGAAGTACCCTGAGATGTCCAGAATCAACTGTGTCAATTGCGAGGCGTAAGCGTCGAGCGACCCGTTCACGTTCGGTACAATCGCCATGTTCGAGGCGATAAATCCGTCATACGCGTTCAGCGTCGACACCACCGGCTGATTCTCGCTGTCGGGCCACAGCGTTAGATAATTCAAGAAGCTGTTGGGCACCACCGTCGCATTCAAGACATACGCCAGCGCGCTGCTCGGCGGCCCACACGCGCCGTCCACGATGTTCACCGTGCGCTCGTTCTGGAACGGCTGCCCATTGTTGTTACGGCTGTCGTAGGCGCGACACGGCGCGCCCGGATAGAACGACAAGCCGTTCTGCCCCGGGGGCGCGAAGTAGCCGTTGATGTCCATGATCACGTCGGTGCTGTCGTAGGCAAAAACTTTGATGTTGCCATTGTTTGCCGCCGCCGGCACGATCGCCCCGTTGGCCACCACGGTCCCCGTCGGATTGTTGAGCGTCGACACCACCGGCTGGTTCTGGTCGCTGGGCCATACCGTCAGATAATTCAACGGCTGACCGCTTGGATTAGGCACTACCGTGACATTCAACGAGTAGGCCTGCGGCTGCTGGGGCGGGTTCTGCAGGCACGGACTCGTCAGCACCGGCAGATCGCGCGTCTCCATATTGCCCAGTGCCGGCGGCCCCAAGCCCTGAGGCTTCGTCGAGTCGCGCGTATCGACCACCCGGCAAGGCGTCAGAGGATAGAACTGATAGGTACCGGAGCCGGGCTGTGCGAAGTAGCCATCGATGTCGAGAATGACGTCGGTAGTCTGCGTGACGTAAACGCTGACCGCGCCTTGATAGCCGCCCGGCACAATCGCCGCGTTGGCCTTAATCCGGCCGTCCACTGAGTTCATGGTGGAAACGACGGGCTGGTCTTCCCCCGTGGGCCAGATGGTCAAATAGCCCAGCGGTCCCCGCGGCACCACCGTGACGTTCAGCGAGTAAGCGGCAGCGCTGCTGGGAATGTTGCATCCGCCCAGTTGCCAAAGGATCAAGCTCTGCGATGTGCCACCCTGAATCGGATTGCCGTTGCGCGTGTCCAGCAGGCGGCAGGGGGTCACGGAGACGAATTGCAGGGGCGCCGCATTGGGCCCGGCAATGACCGAAACATCGTCATCGTCACTGTTGGGAACATAAATCCGATTGGAAAGCGGGTCGACGACTGCGGCCATCGGGTTGTCTCCGACTGAAACCGACACAGTCCCATTGGTCGCACCGTCAAGCACCGTAACGCTCAGTCCCGTTGTACCTTGCGCGTAGGGATTTCCCATGCAGGACAAGTAAACTTGGTTCCTAACGGGGTCCACCTCAATGTCGTCGGCGGGAGATGTTCCCTGGCTGCAAATTGACACGGTCGTCGCCGAAAGCGTGTTGCCGTCAATGACGGATACCGAGGGCGGCTGCATGCAACTGGGGTCGCTGCCGCAGTCGTTGCCTACGTAGATGGTGTTGGTAACGGCGTTGACCGTTACCGGTGTGGGGTAGACTCCCACGTTCACCGTTTGAATGGAAAGGGTGGCGCCGTCGATTACAGTGACCGTGCCATTGCCGCTCCCATCGGCTCCTCCACTATTGGGAACGTAGATCGTGTTGGTGACCGAATTCACCCCTGCGTAAACGGGGACGAAACCAACATTAACCGTTTGTGTGGCCAGCGTATTGCCATCGATCACCGTCACCGTCCCCGGGCTGTTGCAACTCAAATCGTTACCACACGTGTTGGTCACGTAGATCGTGTTTGTGGCAGAATTCACTGTCACCCCAAAAGGATATGCGCCAACGTTGACCTGCTGCGTAGAGAGAGTGGCCCCATCGATTACGGTCACAGTTCCCAGGCTGACGCAATTCGGGTCCGTGCCACACTGATTCGCCACATAGATCTTGTTTGTAACAGAATTTACAGCTACCTGGCCCGGATATATACCCACAGGCACATCGTGCGTTGCGAGCGTCGCTCCGTCGATTACCAACGCCGTTCCAGTACTGTAGCAACTGGAATCGACGCTACCGCAAGTTCCGGTGTAGATCTTATTGGTGCTGGGGTTGACCGCCACCGAATAAGGAGAATAGTCGCCAGTCGTGACCGTCTGGACCGACAACGTCGTCCCATCGATGACCGACACACTTCCCGGGCTTTGGCAACTCGGATCACTTCCGCACTCGTTAGCGACGTAGACCTGGTTGATAGCGGAGTTCGCCCCCGCAGTCGCCGGGAAAATGCCGACGTTCACTGTCCCGACGACTACTTGGGCCGCGGCCGGCAGGAGCGCCAACACGGTAAAGAGAATGATGGTCAACAAGAGATGGCGACTGGCTTTGTGCACGACGTCCTCCGTAACTCCTCTGCATCGGCTGCGCTGGCGCGGATTTTGCGCCCGTTGGGGTGGGTTAGTCCGCGAGGAATCCGCTGTTCCAACCCTAAAGCGCAGGTCATTCTACGGCGCGAAGTACCCTGAGATGTCCAGAATCAACTGCGTCAATTGCGAGGCGTAAGCGTCAATCGACCCGTCCACGTTCGGCACAATCGCCATGTTGGAAGTGATGAAGCCATCGTAGGCGTTCAGCGTTGACACCACCGGCTGATTCTCGCTGTCGGGCCACAGCGTCAGATAATCCAAAAAGCCGCTGGGCACCACTGTCGCATTGAAGACATACGCCTGCGCCGAACTCGGCGGGGCGCACGGACTGCCCGCTACATTCACCGTGAGATCATTTTGGATTGGCTGCCCGTTGCCCACTTGGCGCGTGTCGATCACGCGGCACGGCGCTACCGGATACAGCGACAACGCATTCTGGCCGCCGGGAGCCGCGAAGTAGCCGTTGACGTCGATGATTAGATCAGTGCTGTTATAGGTAAAGACGTCGATATCGCCATCCGCCGCCGCCTGCACGATCGCCGCATTGGCCACTACCGTCGCGGTCGGATTGTTGAGCGTCGACACCACCGGCTGGTTCTGGTCGCTGGGCCATACCGTCAGATAATTCAGCGGCTGACCGATTGGATTAGGCACCACCGTGACATTGAACGAGTAGGCCTGCGGTTGCTGGGGCAGGTTCTGCAGGCAGGGACTCGTCAGCAGAGGCAAATCGCGTGTCTCCATGTTGCCCAGTGACGGCGGTCCCAAGCCCTGAGGCTTCGTCGAGTCGCGCGTGTCGACCACGCGGCATGGCGTCAGAGTATAGAACTGATAAGTTCCGGAGGCAGCCGGCGCGAAGTAGCCGTCGATGTCGAGGATCACGTCGGTAGTCTGCGTGACATACACGCTGACCGCGCCGCTCGCTCCCGCTGGCACAATCGCCGCGTTCGCCTTAACCCGGCCATCAAGCGAGTTCATCGTCGAGACGTAGGGCTGGGTCCTGCTCGCGGGCCAGATCGTCAGATATCCCAAAGGCCCGTGCGGGACAACGGTGACGTTCAGCGAGTATGCCGTCGCATTGGTTGGGATATTGCAGCCCCCCAGTTGCGGAACGATGAAGTCCTGCCAGGTGCCACCCTGAATCGGATTGCCGTTGCGCGTGTCCACCAGGCGGCATGGCGTCACCGGAACCAATTGCACGGCGGCCGGACTTGGCCCCGTCAGAGTAAACACAGTGCCGCAGCCATATCTACAATCGCCGCTGCTTCCGCCAGAATACGTGGTGTCGTACAGGCTCCCGTTAGTTGCTTGCACCAGACCTGCCCGAGGATTTCCACCATCAGCGCAGTTCGATAGAGAGCAGAAGTTGTACAGGGTGGTCACTATGCCGCTTGGGCTGATTTTGAACACCGTCCCGCCACCATTCGCACCGGATGCAAAGGTTGTCCCGTAGAAGTTTCCGTCAGTCGCTTCGATCAGCCCACCCGCAGGTTGCTCGCCATCGGCACGGTCGAAGCTGTGCAGCGTGGTCAGCACGCCCTCTGAGGTGATATTGAAGACCGTGCCAGCACCATTGGCCCCGCCTAGCACCGTCGTCCCGTAGAAGTTCCCGTCGGTGCCTTGCACGAGTGCGGCATAAGGTGAGTCGCCGTCCGTGCCTTGGAAGCTGTACAGCGTGGTCAGCATGCCCCCAGTGGTGATCTTAAAGACCGTGCCATAGCTTCTGGTTTGGTCACCACTGGTTGTCCCGTAGAGGTTCCCATCGGTGCCCTGCACCAGCGCGGCGTAAGGGTAGTCACCGTCCGTGCCGTTGAAGCTGTACAGCGTAGTCAGCGCGCCCGCGGCGGTGATTTTGAAGACCGTACCAGCACCATAGGTCCCGCCTAGCACGGTCGTCCCATAGAAGTCGCCGTCAGTCGCTTCGATCAGCCCGCCCGCAGGTTTCTCGCCATCGACAAGGGCGAAGCTGTGCAGCGTGGTCAGCACGCCCCCCGTGGTGATCTTAAAGATCGTTCCATAGCTTCTGGTTCCGTCACCACTAGTTGTCCCGTAGAGGTTCCCGTCGGTGCCTTGCACCAGCGCGGCGTAAGGGTAGTCACCGTCCGTGCCGTTGAAGCTGTGCAGCGTGGTCAGCGCGCCCGCGGCGGTGATTTTGAAAACCGTACCACAGCCGTCGTTGACACAGTTGGGGCTGCTCCCGCCCTCGGTTGTCCCGTAGAAGTTCCCGTCGCTGGCTTGCACCAACCCCGCGAAAGGGTTAGCACCGTTAGTGAAGTTGAAATTCACCAGGGTGGTTAAGGTTTGTGCAGGCGAAGCAATTGCTGCTGCGGCACAAAACAAAAACACGCAGCTCAATCTCGATAAGCTAATTCTCCCCAACGGCAGACCGGTTGCAGTGCGCATGGCACCCTCCTGACACTTTTTCCTAAGATCGACTGCGATGTCCCGGTGAAATTCGCTTCCGTAGCTTACTAGCCGACTGAATTGCCGGAGCGAGCAACCCCACATCACGGACAGCAAATCGCGAATCTCCCTACGGCGCGAAGTACCCCGAGATGTCCAGAATCAACTGCGTCAATTGCGAGGCGTAAGCGTCGAGCGAGCCATTGATGTTGGGCACGATCGCCATGTTCGAGGTGATGAGGCCGTCATACGCGTTCAACGTCGACACCACCGGCTGATTCTCGCTGTCGGGCCACAGCGTCAGATAACCCAAGAAGCCGTTGGGTACCGCCGTCGCATTCAAGACATACGCCTGCGCGCTGCTCGGCGGCGCGCACGCGCTGTCCACGATGTTCACCGCCTCCTCGCCCTGGAACGGCCGCCCATGGTTGAGGCGGCTGTCGTAGGCGCGACACGGCGTGGCCGGATAGAACGACAAGCCGTTCTGCCCCGGCGCCGCGAAGTAGCCGTTGATGTCGATGACGAGATCGGTGCTGTTGTAGGCAAAGACATCGATGTCGCCATCCGCCGCCGCCTGCACGATCGCCGCATTGGCCACTACCGTCGCGGTCGGATTGTTGAGCGTCGACACCACCGGCTGGTTCTGGTCGCTGGGCCATACCGTCAGATAATCCAACGGCTGACCGCCAGGATTAGGCACCACCGTCACATTCAACGAGTAGGCCTGGGGCTGCTGGGGCAGGTTCTGCAGGCACGGACTCGTCAGCATTGGCAAATCGCGCGATTCCATATTGCCCAGTGACGGCGGTCCCAAGCCCGACGGCTCCATCGAGTTGCGGGTATCGACCACCCGGCAAGGCATCAGCGGATAGAACTGATAGGTACCGGAGCCGGGCTGTGTAAAGTAGCCATCAATGTCGAGAATGACGTCGCTAGTCTGGGTGACATACACGCTAACCGCGCCGCTCGCTCCCGCCGGCACAATCGCCGCATTCGCCTTAACCCGGCCATCCACTGAGTTCATGGTGGAAACGACAGGCTGGATTTCGCCCGTCGGCCAGATCGTCAAATATCCCAAGGGTCCGTGCGGCACCACCGTGACGTTCAAGGAATAGGCAGCCGCACTGGAGGGAATATTACAGGTGGTATTTTGCGGAATGGGGAAGCTCCGGTAAGTATTACCCGTAATGGGCGGTCCACCGAACTCGCCGTCCAGGTTGCGCGTGTCCACCACACGGCAGGGCGTAATCGTGACCAATTGCGTGGGGTTCTCCGTGAAGGCAGCCCCCACCGATAGGGTCTGCGTCATGGTCGCAACGCACGCACCACTCCCACTGCACGCGCCGCTCCAGTCGGAAAAGGCCCAGCCCATCGCGGGAGTGGCGTTCAGCGTGACCTGCGTATTGCTGGGATAGGAGTGGATACAGGTGCCCGGACAGCTTATGAAGCCGTCGGTACTAGCAACGGACCCATTGCCGCTAGTTGATACCATAAGAATGTAGTTGAGCTGCGAAAACGTGGCGCCCACAGACAGGTTCTGCGTCATGGTCACGCCACACGAACCCGAGCCACTGCACGCGCCGTTCCAGCCAAAAAATATCCACCCCTCAGCCGGGGTGGTATTCAGCGTCACCGGCGTATTGGGTGAATAGGTGTGGCTACAGGTGCCCGGACAGTTGATGAAGCCATCAGTGCTGGTAACCGTTCCGCTGCCGATAGTCGATACCGTTAGCGTGTAGGAGAGCGGAGTAAACGTAGCGCCGACGGACAGGTTCGTTGTCATGGTCACAAAGCAAGAGCCGGTTCCACTGCATGCGCCGTTCCAGCCAGTAAATGTCCAGCCCGCAGCCGGGGTGGCAGTCAGCGTCACCGGCGTATTGGGTGAATAGGAGTGGCTACAGGTGCCAGGACAGTTTATGTAACCGTCAGCGCTGGTAACCGTTCCGTTGCCGCTGGCTGCTACCGTTAGCGAGTAGGTGATGGGGTTCTGAGTGAATGTAGCCGTAACCGAAAGGCTCTGGATCATGGTTACGACGCACGGACCGGTACCAAAGCACGCTCCGCTCCAGCCATAAAATGTCCAGCCCGTCGTAGGAGCGGCGGTCAGCGTGACCTGCGTATTGTAAGGATAGGTAGCGCTACAGGTGATGGGGGGACAGTTTATGCCGCTGGGGTTGCTGGTAACCGTTCCATCGCCGCTGATTGATACCGCTAGCGTGTTGGGGGGGAGCTGAGTAAACGTGGCGGCCACAGACAGGTTCTGCGTCATGGTCACCATACACGAACCAGTGCCGCTGCACCGCGCGCCGCTCCAGCCGGAAAATGTCCAGCCCGCCGCGGGAGTGGCGTTCAGCGTCACCTGGGTATTGGCTGGATAGGAGTAGCTGCACACGCCGGGACAGCTTATGAAACCATCAGTGCTGGTAACCGCTCCGCTGCTGCTGGGTGTGATCGATACCGTTAGAGTGTAAGTGAAGGTGGTCTGAGTAAACGTGGCGACCACAGACTGGTTCTGATTCATGGTCACCACACACTGTCCTTGACTATTAACAGTGCACGGCGGGGTGCTCCAGCTGGTAAATGTCCAGCCCGACGCGGCAGTCTCGGTCAGGGTGACCTGCGTAGGCGGGGAGGCGGGTGGATAGGTGTGGCTGCATGTGCCGGGACAGTTGATGAAGTGGTCGGTGCTGGTAACCGTTCCATTGCCGCTGATTGATACCGTTAGCGTGTAGCCATTTTGCGTGAACGTGGCGGTCACAGACTGGTTCTGCGTCATGGTCACGACACACTGACCAGTGCCCATGCACGGGCCGTTTGGCGGCGCGGGGCTCCAGCCGGAAAATGTCCAGCCCGTCATGGCAGTGGCGTTCAGCGTCACCTGCGTATTGGGTGGATAGGAGTAGCTGCAGGTGCCGGTATTGTTGGTACAGTTTATGAAGCCGTCGGTGCTGGTAACGGTTCCATTGCCGTTGGTTGATACCATTAGAGTGTAGGTGAATGGCACAAACGTGGCACCAACAGAAAGGTCCTGCGTCATGAGCACTAAGCACGAACCCACGCCACTGCACGCGCCGCTCCAGCCAGAAAATGTATAGCCCGTCCCGGGAGTGGCATTCAGCGTCACCTGCGTGTTCTCTTGATAGGAGTGGCTGCACATGCCGGGACAATTTATGAAGCCGTCGGTGCTGGTAACCGTTCCATTGCCGCTGGTAAATACCGTCAGAGTGTACTCGACCTCAATAAACGTGGCGTCCACAGTCTGGTTCTGGCTCATGGTCACCATGCACGAACCAGTGCCAGTGCATGCGCCGCTCCAGTCAGAAAATGCCCAGCCCGCAGCCGGGGCGGCATTCAGCGTCACCTGCGTACCGGATTGATAGGAGTACATGCAGGTGCTCGAACAGTTGACGACACCATCCGTGCTGGTAACTGTTCCCATGCCGCTGATTGATACCGTTAGCGTATAGGTGGTCGTGGCTTCTGCCGATCCGGTCGCGAGGACGGCCGGCGCCAGCATGATCGCTAGCGCCACCGCGGCCCCTGCTACTCGCCTGCTTATCCCAAGAATCCAGCTCCGACATTGCGCTCGGTCATTCATAGGTCCGACCTTACCCTGCCTCGGCGTTGAGGGCAGTAACAGCGAACGGGCGTGGTGTGCATGGCATCCTCACGGGGCAGCCTTTTAACGCGGCATCTGGCGGCCAGACGGGGACACCCGCACCGCCGCTGCGTAGGCTTCCCCCGCTTCTTGGTAGGCCATCTTGTAGCTCCCGGCGGCGTATTCTGCCTCCGCCTGGGCCAGCAGGTGTCGCGCGTCGTGCACGTCTTGTTTGGCGTTGGACAACTTGTTGATGACGTCAGCCACGACGGACAGAGCGAGCTCCAGATACCCGCCGTAGGCCTGCGGTAGTTCGAACAGCCCTATTGGGCCGTTGGTGTTGAGGTTTTCCTCGATTTTCAGCCGTACATCGACGTTCTGGAATGTTGTGAGCTGGCTGGTGATCTCGGTTGCGACCATGTTGAGATTGTTATTCAGGGTCGTGAAATCGCCGTTGACCGTCGTTCCTAAATTCGTGACTTGAGTGCTGACTCCCTGGATTAGGTCGGTAAGCACCGCAGTGTCAGCTGCGAGGTTGTCGTAGATGGCGACTGTGTTGTAATAGGCGGCATCGGACCGCGCGCTAGTCACAGAAACGTCGCAAAAGTCCGCAATCTGCATGGTCTCTTGCAGCGCATAAAGTATAGCCCCAGCGATCT
>Ga0181521_10008602_pt1 | contig 10425 bp, 8 predicted proteins | sample PEATcosm2014_Bin_32_FD_119764 | JGI IMG/M metagenome (GOLD analysis project Ga0181521, IMG submission 119764) | Peatland microbial communities from MTU Mesocosm Facility, Houghton, MI, USA - PEATcosm2014_Bin02_60_metaG | ecosystem: Environmental > Terrestrial > Soil > Wetlands > Peat | place... | reverse complement strand
GTTGTCGCTGCCGACCTCGAACCACGTCTATCTGTCATTTGCCCACACAGACGCGGACATCGCCGAGATCGTCGCAAAGACAGCGACCGTTCTCGACCGCTACGACTTTGGCGCGCTCGTGCGAGCCGCCACGTCCGGCGCTGGACGCGTCGCACACTGACTCCCGACTGATCAAACGAACGTAGGAGCCTGCGATGAAAGAGACGACCCGGACCGAGCTAGACGCGCTGTTCGCGAAGCAAAAAGCCGCCTTTTCAAAGGATCGCACCCCGTCGCTGGAAGCGCGGCTCGAGCGACTCAAAAAGCTCGACCAGATGATGATCGCATTCCGTGAGCCGATGCGTAAGGCGCTCTCGGAGGACTTTGCGACACACCATCCGTTCGTTACTGACCTTTTCGAAAGCGGCGCCGTAATCTCGCGCTCGCGGACTATCCAGGCATACCTGGCAAGTTGGATGGCGCCGGAGACCCGTGCGCTGATCCCGCAGGTCCACGGCTCCTCGAAGGCCGAGGTCATCCGTCAGCCGAAGGGCGTACTCGGCAACATCGCGCCTTGGAACTTCCCGATCGAGTGTGCGCTGATCATGACGGCCGACATGCTCGCAGCCGGTAACCGCGTAATTGTGAAGTCCGCGGAGCTGGCCCCGGCGACCGCCAAGGTGCTCAAGGAAGCCGCGGCGGCCCATTTCCCCGAGGACATCCTTGCGGTGGTCACTGGCGGCGTCGAATTGGCGGCGTATTTCGCATCCCTTCCGTGGGACCACCTCACGTACACCGGTGGCGGCCGTGTCGGACGCCTCGTGATGCAGGCAGCGGCGCCGAACCTGACGCCAGTGACGCTCGAGCTGGGCGGTAAGAATCCAACCGTATTCGCCGATGACGGCTTTGAGGACGCCCTCGTCGAACGTTTCCTCTACTTTCGCGTGTTCAAGGGCGGCCAAGTCTGTACGTCCCCCGACTACGTGCTCGTGCCCGAAAAGCGGATGTCCGAGTGGGTCGAGATCGCCAAGCGGATGTGGACAAAGCTTTACCCGAACTACGTCAACCACGCGGAAGCGACGGGCGCAATCAACCAAGCTCACTACAACCGCGTCCTGAATCTTGTGAAACAGGCACGCGACCGAGGCGTCACCGTCATCTCGCTGAATGGCGACAAGCCGAATGCGGACAAGCGCGTGATTCCAATGTACGTGATCGTTGATCCTCCAGAGGATCTTGTCTGCATGCAAGACGAGATCTTCGGGCCTGTAACGCCGGTAAAAGGCTATCGCAGCATCGCCGATGCCATCGCGAGGATTAATGGGGGCCCGAGCCCGCTGGCCTCTTACATCGTCACTCGTGATGAAGCCTTAGGCAAACGATTCGCAACCGAAGTGCTGAGCGGCGGGACAGGCGTCAATGTGTTCGGCTTCCAGGCCGCGGACCCGGGGCTGCCATTCGGTGGCGTAGGAAAGAGTGGGATGGGATGTCACTCCGGGCGAGAAGGATTTCTAAACTATTCGCACACCAAGGCCGTCTTCTATTGCGCCGACGACAACGTCCTTGCGGCCGCCATTAAGCCGCCCTATGGGGAGCTCACCCAGGCGTTCGCGGACGCGTGCTTCGTGCCGGCGCCGTGATCGAACGTTACAGCTACAAAGGCGTAACCCGTCGGGCGACCGGTAACGGTCGCCCGAACGGCATGCCCGCCGAGCGTGCTCGCTTCACTCAGAGAATTATCCAAGCCGACAGCCAGATCAATGATCCTTGCCGGAGATCGACACTATGACCTTCCGAAACGTCGCACGACTGGCGGCTTTTCTGGCCCTTTCCTGCTTCTCGGCTGCTGCTGCAGCGCAGCTGCTGGAGGAAGTCGTTGTCACCGCACAGAAACGCAATCAGAGTATCCAGGATGTCCCAATCTCCATTTCGGCTGTAACAGGCGATGAAATGAAGCGGCTGGGCTTTACATCGACGGATGACATTCAACTGGCCGTTCCAGGTCTAGTCATGTCCCGACCGGGCGGTGATGCTCTCGATTCGCTGCCCGCTATCCGCGGTGTTTCGCAGAACGACTTCTCCTCCCATCAAGAGATGTCGACCGCGGCATATATCGACGGCGCGTATGTTGGCCTTACGCGAGCGTTGACGACTGACATGTTTGACATGGATCGCATTGAAGTTCTTCGAGGTCCGCAAGGCACGTTGTTTGGCCGCAATGCCACTGGCGGGCTGATTCAGTACATTAGCCGGCAGCCAACAGGTCAATTGGATGCGGATGTTGACCTAACAGTTGGGAGCTTTAACCAAAGGCGACTGGAGGCAGCCGTTGGCGGTCCGCTCTCAGACTCCTGGCAAGGACGAATTGCCGGTGTCTTCGACGACAACAATGGCATCACGAAGAACCTCATCGGTCCCGACATAGGGTCGACGAAATACCGCGGCTTCCGAGCACAGCTGCGCTATGACGCGTCACCGGTCGACGTTCTCGCGGCGTTTAGCTACGGCAGAGATCCAAACCCCACTGCGGGAAACTATCACCACCAGTCGGCATACCCAAACTCCGAGGGACTCGGCGTCAACCTACCCTCGAACCAGAATTACTGGGGGACCTGTGACGGGTGCGACATTCTCGGTTATGCGGGCCCGACAAATGTCCATCAGGGAGAGTACGACCCGGCTGGCTATTTGGACCGGACGACTTGGTCCCAGGAAATCACCGCAACCGTGCACGACGGAGACCATCTAACGTTCACGAGTGTGACCGAGTACCTTTGGCATAACCACGGCTACCTGCAGAACGCCAGTGCAACGCCGGAGCCACTACTCAATTACTACGAGTGGCAGACGGCTCATCAGTTCTCAGAAGAGCTCCGCGCTAACGGTGATGTCGCTGGCGCTCGATGGGTCGCAGGAGTGTATTACCTGTCGCTTGACACCGCGAATCAGACATTGACGGACTCTCCGGTGTTCGACGGAACACCTTACGCGTATGGTGTGCTCGCCGACTTCAACACCACGACGCAGAACTACTCGGCGTTCGCGCAGGCGGATATCGATCTGACTCAGGAGCTGTACCTAACCGTTGGCGGACGGTGGAGTCACGATGAGAAGACTATGAATTTCAATCTTTATAACGAAATCACGGGTGGGAATAATGTCTTCCCGTACTATGGCGACCGCAGCTTTGATGGCGTTTCGGCGAAGCTGCAGCTCAACTATCATCCCGACGAACATGTGCTGCTGTATGGCGGCGTCACTCGCGGAACAAAAGCTGGCGGCTTTAATGCTCCTTACGGCGGCGCGATACCTGCAAGCCAGATGGCTTTTAACTCCGAAACCCTTACGGATTACGAGGTCGGACTCAAGGTGACAACGCATCGACTCCGCTGGAATGTGAACGTATTCCACTATGACTATCAAGACTACCAAGCGTTCGACCTTCTCAATCTGGTCGACATCGTCACCAACCGACCTGCGCGAATGGATGGACTTGATACCGACCTGACGATGTCTCCGGCAAACGGTCTGGAACTGGTCGTCGGTGCGTCGTACCTCGACGCAACCGTTAAGGACATCGTTCTGCCTTACGGTCAGGTGGTGGACACAAGACCGCCGCAGGCACCGCGGTACTCGTTCAATACTTTGGTGAGGAAGACCTGGAGCGCAGGGAACTACGACGTAGTGGCGCAGGCGGACTTCCGCTATCTCGATCAATTTTATTCGAGCGTTTCGAATGCGCCAAATACGCTGGTGCCGGGATCTGGGGTAGTGGGCGCGCGTATATCCATAGGCCCTTCGGACAACCGCTGGGAGGTCGCATTGGTTGGAAAGAACCTACTCAATAGGGACGTGATGACCGTGTCGTACGACTTGAGCGGCTTCGGAATAACGGAGCAGGTTTACGCGCCGCCACGGTGGATCTCCGGCGAGTTTAATTATCGCTGGCGCTGAGGAGTCGCGCACGGTTCTGACACGAGCCGACGGTACCGGCTTGTCGGCTCGCTGGCTCGCGACTCCGACCTGAGTTGTGCGTGACGCCCCGATGTCTTAAGTCGCGCGGTCCCGGCGGATGGCCGGCCTCGCCACTCGGGACGGGGCCTTTCGGCCCGATCGCCGGTGGAGCAGGACACGGTGGATTGGAGTGAGTGCGCCACGGTGCACCGATGAACGACGGCGCGAGACGGAACACCCAATGAGCGCCGCACACGACCTACCGTGCGCCCAGTTGAACGCGTACCTGCGTACGCACCTGCGCGACGGCGAGGAACTGACGGAGATCGAGAAATGTCCTGGCGGGCAGTCTAATCCGACATACAAGCTCACGACGCGTTCAAGCCGCTACGTCCTGCGCCGCAAACCCGCCGGCCAGCTGTTGCCATCCGCACATGCCGTGGACCGGGAGTTCCGCGTCATGACCGCGCTCCGCGGATCGCCCGTTCCGGTGGCGCGGCCGCTTCTCTACTGCGCGGATTCGGCTGTAATCGGCAGCGAGTTTTACGTTATGGAGTACGTCGATGGTCACGTCTACTGGGACCCGGCGCTCCCGGGCGTCGGCGCGGCGATCCGGCCCCGGATCTACGACGAGATGAACCGCGTGCTCGCGGCTCTCCACCAGTTGGACCCGGCGCTCCTCGGCCTAGGCGACTATGGCCGTCCTGCCGGTTACTTCGCCCGCCAGATCCGGCGTTGGACGGACCAGTACCGGGGGTCCGAAACTAACCCGCGGCCAGAGATCGAGCGGCTAATCGCATGGCTGCCCGGCAGCATACCGGCCGATGGCGGGCAAGCCGTCGTCGTTCACGGTGATTTCCGCCTGGACAACATGATCTTCGACGAGAGCGGGAACGTGCTCGCGCTGCTCGACTGGGAACTCAGCACGCTCGGGCATCCATACGCGGATCTCGCCTACCAGTGCGCGCAGTGGCGCCTGCCCGCCGGATCGCTGCGTGGCCTCAACGGTGTCGACCGGTCGACGCTCGGCATCCCGTCCGAAGACGCGTACGTTGCGGCGTACCTCGATCGTCGCGGGCGACCAGACAGCATCACCGGTTGGGAGTTCTATCTGGTCCTGAGTCTGTTCCGGCTGGCGGCTATCTGTCAGGGTGTCTACCGCCGTGGCCTCGACGGCAACGCGTCGAGCAATACAGCCCTCGATTTCGGCCCGAAAGTCGACGTAATCGCCGGCAAGGCGCTCGCGATCATGGCAGCAGTCGAACACTGACGGAGCAGACCGAGGGAGTATCGCCATGCACTTCTCCCATTCTGCGAAGGTCGAGGCGCTCCGCGAGAAGCTGAGCGACTTCATGGAGGATCGGGTTGTGCCGCGCCTCGCCGACTGGCGCGACGACGTGGAGCGCGACATCTATCCCGTATCCTTTATCGAGGAGCTCAAAACCGCCGCGCGAGCTTTGGGCCTCTGGAACTTGTTCCTTCCGGCCTTGCGCGACGACCAGCCAGGCACCCGCCTCACGAATCTCGAATACGCACCGCTCGCCGAGATCATGGGGCGGGTGCCGTGGGCGTCCGAGGTGTTCAACTGCAGCGCGCCGGATACCGGCAACATGGAGCTGCTGCACCTGTTCGGGTCCGACGCGCAGAAAAAAGCCTGGCTCGTACCGCTGCTCGACGGGCGGACCCGGTCTGCGTTCGGAATGACCGAGCCCGACGTCGCCTCCTCGGACGCGACCAACATCCTGACGACGATTACGCGGACGGATACCGGTTATGTGATCAACGGGCGCAAGTGGTACATCACCAACGCCGCGCATCCCGGCTGCCGGATCATGATCGTCATGGGCAAGACGGAGCCCGCCGCCAATCGACACCGTCAGCAAAGCATGGTGCTCGTGCCGATGGATACCCCAGGCGTCGAGGTCGTTCGCAACGTCACCGTGATGCACCACCGTGCGCCGCACGGGCACTGCGAGGTGCTGCTTCGGGACGTGCGCGTTCCGCGCGAAAACCTGCTCGGCGGCGAAGGCGAGGGCTTCGCGATGGCGCAGGCCCGACTCGGGCCGGGCCGGGTCCACCACTGCATGCGCGCGATCGGCCAGGCGGAGCTCGCGCTCGACCTGATGGTCGAGCGCGCGAAGGACCGGACGACGTTCGGGCGTCCGCTCATCGAGCACGGTGTCGTCGCCGACTGGATCGCGGAGTCCAGGATGGAGATCGAGCAGGCACGGCTGCTCGTCCTCAAGACCGCCTGGATGATCGACCACGGAGGCGTCGAGGCGGGGCGCGTCGAGATCTCGCTAATCAAGGCGATCGTCCCGCGGATGCTGACCCGGGTTGCTGATCGGGCGATGCAGACATTCGGCGCGATGGGTACCGGTCCCGACACCCCGCTCGCAGAGATCTGGACCGAGGGTCGGGCGCTTCGGATCGCGGACGGCCCGGACGAGGTGCACCGGCGGACGATCGCGAAACTCGAGGTCGCCGCGAGCCGCAAGCGCCGGCGCGCCTCGACGGCATACCTGATCCCGCCGCGGCGGAACTGAGCATGGCATTCGCGCTCTTCGACCTCGCCGGCCAGGTCGCGATCGTGACCGGCTCCTCGCGCGGGATCGCCCGTGCGATCGTCGAGCGGCTCGCCGAGCATGGCGCACGCGTCGCGATCTCTTCGCGTAGTGCCGATGCCTGCGAGGCCGTGGCCAGGGCGATCAACGACCGTCACGGTCCCGGTACAGGGGCTGCGATCCCGGCGAACATCTCGTCGAAGGAGGCCCTCGAGGCGCTGGTCACGGAGGCCCGGACACGCCTCGGGCCGATCTCGATCCTCGTCTGCAACGCCGCCGCGAACCCGTACTATGGGCCCATGCGCGACATCAGCGACGCGCAGTTCCACAGGATCCTCGAGAACAACATCGTTGCCGAACCACTGGCTGGTCCAGATGGTGGCCCCAGGCATGGCCGGGGCGGGCGACGGCGCGATCATCGTCGTGTCGTCGATCGCGGGCCTCCGGGGCACCGATACCATTGGTGCCTATGGAATCTCGAAAGCGGCAGACATGCAGCTCGTCCGCAACCTTGCGGTCGAACTCGGGCCTGCCGGCGTCCGCGTCAACGCCGTCGCGCCGGGCGTCATCCGAACCCAATTCTCGCGGGCTCTTTATGGAGGACCCCGAGCTTACGGCGCGCAGCCAGGAACGAAGACCGCTACGCCGGTTCGGGGATCCCGACGACATCGCCGGGATTGTCGTCTGCCTCGTAGCCCCGGCGTCTAGGTACGTGACCGGGCAGACTTTGGTCATCGACGATGGCGCTACGATTACGTAATGGAGTCCGCACGTGCCGCGGAGCGCACCAATGTGCGTCGCAGGACTCTTCGAGGAGCTTTCAGGAGTCTATTGTGCCGATCCGACTAGCCGAGCCGACACCCGAGGCGTACCGTTATCCGCTGCTGGTGGGACAGCTTCTGCACGCGCCGCTCGCAACAGCGGCCGAAACGGAGATCATCTACCGCGATCGCTACCGAGGCACCTACCGCGACCTTCGGGCCCGAATTGGCCGGCTCGCAGCGGGGCTCGCGGCGCTCGGCGTGAAGCAGGGCACGACCGTTGCGGTGCTCGACTGGGACAGCCACCGCTATCTTGAGTGCTTCTTCGCAATCCCGATGATGGGCGCCGTACTGCAGACCGTGAATGTGCGGCTGTTAACGTCTCAGGTTGCGTACACGATGCGCCACGCGGAGGCCGAGGTTGCCTTCGTTCACCGTGACTTCCTGCTGCTTCTCGCCGAGATCCGGCCGCACCTCCCCCGGTTGCGGCACGTCGTGCTGATCGACGACGGCGCGGACGGTGAACTGCCGGACGGCTGCGTCGCGGAGTACGAGCGGCTGGTCGCCGCTTCGCCCGATGGTTACCGCTTCACGGATTTCGATGAGAACGCGATTGCGACGACGTTCTATACGACCGGGACCACGGGCGACCCGAAGGGGGTCTGCTTCAGCCACCGCCAGATCGTACTGCACGCACTTGCGGTGCTCGGTGCGATCGCTAGTCCTGCGCATGGGCAGTCGTTCCGCCACGGCGACGTGTACATGCCGATGACACCGATGTTTCACGTCCACGCGTGGGGCAACCCGTTCGTCGCGACGCTGCTTGGCGTAAAGCAAGTGTACCCGGGCCGCTACGTGCCCGAGGAACTGCTCGCGCTGCGCGCGCGCGAGGGGGTTACCTATTCGCACTGCGTGCCAACGATCCTGCAGATGCTGCTTGCCGCTGCCGAGCGCGTCGGCATTGACGTCGCCGGCTGGAAGATGTGCATCGGCGGCTCGGCGCTGCCGGCGGGTCTCGCCCGCGAGGCGCTCGGTCGTGGAATCGACGTGTTCGCGGGCTACGGCATGTCGGAGACGGGGCCGGTGCTTGCTGTGACCCGGCTTGATTCAACGCGGGACAGGGACGATCCCGGCGGCTCAATCGCCCGGCGCTGCCGAACCGGGCAGCCGCTGCCCCTCGTGGACCTGCGAGTCGTCGACGAGGCGGGTATCGATGTCGCGCGCGACGACCAGGCAGTAGGCGAGATCGTCGTTCGCGCACCGTGGCTCACGCCGTGCTACGTCGGCAACCCCGAAGCGTCGCGTGAGCTGTGGCGGGACGGGTACCTACATACGCAGGACGTTGCTCGAATCGATGCGTCGGGATCCCTTCAAATCATCGACCGGATCAAGGACGTCATAAAGACGGGCGGGGAGTGGCTGTCGTCGCTCGATCTCGAAAACTTTATCTCGAAGCTTCCGGGCGTCGCAGAGGTCGCGGTCATCGCTGTCCCGGACGACCGGTGGGGGGAGCGGCCGCACGTGCTCGTGGTGCGCAAGTCCGGCGTCGGGCAGATCCTGACCGGCGAGGATGTCCGCGCGGCCGTTGCCGCGGTTGCGGCGACCGGCCAGCTCCCAAGCTACGCGGTCCCTGAGCGTGTGACGTTTGTCGATGCGCTCGACCGGACAAGCGTCGGCAAGATCAACAAGCGCGCGCTGCGCGAACGGTTCAGCTGATGCGCCCTGATTACCCCAGCGCTCGCGTCGGCGGACACATGAGGCGCCGCGCGCTCGACTCCCTGCTCCGCGACTGGCTCGCACCGGTCGCGAGCCGCAACCCGACCTGTCGGAAGATGCGCGAAGAGTGACTCGACGCATGAGTCGCATGGTCCACGAGCTTTTCGATCTCCGCGGTCGGGTTGCGCTCGTGACCGGCGGTTCCCGCGGACTCGGACTGCAGGTCGCCGAGGCGCTCGGTGAGGCGGGTGCGAGCGTCGTACTCTCTGCTCGCAAGCAGTCTGAGCTCGACGCCGCGTGCGCAATACTGGCTGCGCGCGGTATCGCCGTGCGCGCAATTTCCGGAGATGCCGCGGACCCCACTGAGATCGAACGGATATGCGCGACGGTGCTGGCCGAACACGAACGGGTCGACATCCTCTTCAACAACGCCGGGGCAACCTGGGGCGCGCCGGCTGAGGATCACCCCCTCGATGCCTGGGACAAGGTCATGAACGTCAACGTGCGGGCCGTGTTCCTGTTCTCGCAGTACATCGCCCGACACAGCATGATTCCGCGCCGGCACGGGCGGATCGTGATGATGGCGTCCGTTACTGGGTTTCGCGGCAACTTGGCAGGACACGACACGGTCGCCTACAACACGAGCAAGGCCGCGGTAATAAACATGGCGCGGGCTCTCGCCGGCGAGTGGGGCGAGTACGGGATTACCGTCAACGCGCTCGCGCCGGGTTGGTTCCCGAGCCGAATGACTGCTGCGACGCTTGCAGCGAAGGGCGAGGACATGGTGACCCGAGTGCCGCTCGGGCGGCTTGGCGACAACGAGGACCTCAAGGGTGCAGCGCTCCTATTTGCCTCGGATGCCGGCAAGCACATCACCGGGCAGGTGCTGGCCGTGGATGGTGGCGCGTCCGCGGTCGGCGGATAACTCGGACACGCCCCTTCCAACAAGGAGTGAGCACATGAGCTCGACGATCGCACATCCGGGGCCGCTTGCCGAGCGGGATCACGACCCTGCTCCTTGGCGCGGCCGTGATGGCATCATCAAGTTCCTTGAGTTCCCTGTTCGCAAGGCAGGACTCTCGCACCGGGCGTTCCACCTCTACTGGCAGCGGCACCATTCGCCGCACGTGATGAACGTGACCGGGTTTTCGCGCTACATGCGCAAGTACGTGAGCGCGCACGGTTACGACGCGCCGGTCTCGGGCTTGCCGGCACGCTACCGGCAGACCATGCCGTTCGACGGCGCCTCCGAGGTCTGGGTGAACGGTCTCGACGAGATTGCCGGGTGGCTCGGCCATCCGCTGTATCCGGAGTTGATCCACCCTGACGAGCAGCGTTTTCTAAGCCAGGAAGGACTTACGCGAACGCTGCTGACGCGGGAGGAGCGGATCCTTGAGGGACCACCCGATGCGCCAGAGTCCGGGCTCGTCAAGCTCTACACGCTGCTCAAG
>Ga0181521_10008601_pt1 | contig 10427 bp, 5 predicted proteins | sample PEATcosm2014_Bin_32_FD_119764 | JGI IMG/M metagenome (GOLD analysis project Ga0181521, IMG submission 119764) | Peatland microbial communities from MTU Mesocosm Facility, Houghton, MI, USA - PEATcosm2014_Bin02_60_metaG | ecosystem: Environmental > Terrestrial > Soil > Wetlands > Peat | place... | reverse complement strand
TGAGATCGTACGGTCGGCGACAACGGATCTAGACGATGGACAGCGGGAACAGGCCGTCTCCCTCGCACTTCAGGCTCTTGTGAGAGATCTATGACTGTCCACGAAGGCAGGCCAGAGTGGTTAGACCGTGCTCTAGCGCAGCACCCTCCTGGCGATGTCTTCGCCAAGGTCGAGACACCGGGTGAGATAGCGCCAGTCGAGTACGGTGACATCCGCGCGACCCGTCCGATGGACGCGGGAGGCGATCTCCGCCTGAGCCTGGTTGTTGACGTCGACGACGAGCACTGCACAGTAGCCGTGTCGCTTCTCTCCAACCTGGTGGATAACGCTACGGACGTCGACGTTGTCCTTGCAGCAGCACTCACTGGCCTCTCGTTCGATCTCATTGCTGAAGCCGACGTTGTCGGTACCATCTGGCAGTGGCAACTCTCATCGTCCGTAGCTCAGATCCCACTCCCGATGGTCGACGCGATCGAGAAACTGCCTCGCTCAACTAACCGTGAAGCACTCTCTCTGCTGCGTGGGATGCCGCTCTCCGGGACCGGTGACGTCCGTTGGACCTGGAAGGAGGATGAGGTCATTGAGCTTCAGCGGCTGACAGCGGACTGCTTGAGGACCCTTCTGGAGGCGCCCACGATCGACGTCGGGTTCCTTGCGGCCGAAGGCGTTCACCAGGAGGCTCTCCAGGAGATGGCGTTGGCTTCCTCGGACCTCGCGATGGCGGGATCAGCGGTCATGCCGAGTACTACCGCAGAGGCACTCGGACTTGAGGATGTTACTGTCAGCGACCGTCTCGTCGAGCGGCTCGGCGTCGACGCGTGGCTTGCGATTCACGAGCTTCTCATTTCGTCGGTCGGAGATGAAGAACCAACAGCCATATCATCTGCCGGGCCTCTTCCGCACCGACGAATCGACGCGCAGCGCGACCCTCTCTTGCGCGTCGTCGACGATTCGGTATCCACCGTTCGCATCATCACATGGATCGATCTCTGGGACGATTCTGTTCGCGGACCGGTTGAAGTAGACATCGGTGGACGAACAAAGCACGTCGTCAGAGAACTTCTTACCGTAATGGAGAGTTAACCAGTGTTTCTTCGCAGACTGAGCCTTCGGAATTTCAAGTCAGCCGCCGAGGCCGACATCGATCTCTCTCAGTTGACACTCCTTGTTGGAACCAACTCAGCAGGCAAGAGCACGATCCTCCAATCGCTGCTTCTTCAGACGCAAGCGGTCGAGAGTGGCGCCACTGGCCGGCTGTACCCGCTCAATGGTTCCCGCGTTAGTCTTGGCGACTTCGCGGACCTGCTCTGGTCGGGGGCGCTCGAGGCGGGGAGTCCACCGCATGTAACGCTCGAAGGAGAAATCGAGATCTACACCGACGCAGATGAGAACGCTCGGTATCCGATTCAGAGAGTACCCGGGTGGTCTTGGCGAATGGAGTTCGGCGATCCGGGCACAGACTCAGCAAGCGCTATGCGCTTGCTGGAATCCCGAGTATGGAGCCGTGACGACAGCTTCAGTGTTTCGGCGGCTTTCGACCACGAAGAGCGCGAACGGCCGGGCCTCCTACAAGCAAGCGGTCTAAGCGGGTTAGATCTCGACCGCTGGCTCGTGGATGTGGTGGGCGAAGTCAACATTCGTGACGAACACGTGTCGGAGTCCGTCGCAGGCGTCGAGATCGTTGCCGGCCTCCCCAATCGAGTGCTGGTTGAGCGCGTGGGCGCGGAGCTCGTGACTGCAGCCTGGGTCGACGTGATGAGCCACGTGATGCGTACGGAGTGGAACCGACGTCGTCGCGAGACCGTCCCATCACCGCGTGAGTGGGGAGACCTCGCAACCCTCGAGAGACGGCTGACAAGGGCGCGGGAGGCCGGGGATTCGGACCTTGAGTCGGAGTTGGCGAAGCGAATGGAAGCGATTCGCGATCGCAGTACTGGACCGGCTCGCTCGGCTCTGGTCGAGAGTCGGGTCGAGGCTGTGCGAGATATGGCCGCGGATGTACGACGCATGCTCGAACGATGGGCTCGAGAGGACATCGGACGGTTCATGGCACAAGGAGCGCCAATTGCCTCGGCTCGAGAGTGGTTCCAGCGGTACTACATAGAACGTCGGCGACGCCGTTCGCTTCCTGACCTGTCAGCCGTCGGAACGGCTGACCTTGAGCTAGCGGCTCAAGTGGCAAGCCTCGAACTCGTACCTGGAACCGCACTCGTTCCACTCGAGGAAAGTTTGTCTGCTGACGCGCCACTGGCAGGCGGCCTGTTCGAGTTTCTCGAACATTCGGTCCGACATCTCGGTCCCCTACGCGAGACCCCTCGGCCCTTGTATGACCAGGCGGCCAACCCACGAGATGGCGACGTCGGTTCGAAGGGCCAGCTGACTGCTGCTGTTATTCATGCGTGCCGCGATCGGCTTGTTCTGAACCCGCGATTCGACGGGCGATCGACGATGGTTACCCTTGCTGAAGCATTAGGTGGCTGGCTGGACTATCTCGGGCTTGGGGAGGGGATCCAGACCGCTGATCGCGGCCGCTTAGGTATTGAACTGACCGTTCACCAAGCTGGAGCGAACCGCGACCTCGATCTCACTGCCGTCGGAGTCGGCGTGAGCCAGACGCTGCCAGTTCTGACCCTATGTCTGTTAGCTCCACCCGAAACGCTGATCCTGCTCGAGCAGCCGGAGCTCCACCTACACCCCGCGACCCAGCAACGGCTCGCGGACTTCCTTCTCGCGTGTGCGCGGTCGGGTCGCCAGCTCCTCGTCGAGACCCATTCCGACCACATCGTTTCGCGCTTGCGGCGGAGAATCGCAGAAGATGCGACGGACGTGACCCTCGAGACCATCGCGATCGTCTATGCGGAACCGCAGCGTGATCGCACGACCTATCGGTCCGTCGAGCCAACCCCCTACGGCGCCATTGATGAGTGGCCAGCGGGATTCTTCGATCAGACGTTTAAGGAATCGCAGGAGATCCTGCGTGCTGGGCTTGCCAAGAAAAAGACACGGACCGTCCCAGCAACCAGCCAGGAGACGTCCGAGTGAGCGGCGGGGCGCACACGAGTCGCACGATCATGCTCAAGGAGCTGCGGCAACTTCTTCACGTTTGTCCTGATGACTCTAGGCTGCAGGACTACAAGGTTGCCGTCGTCAAAGAGAATGTTTTAGGGAAGAAAAGCATTCCAGCACGCGAGCGCACATTTCGTTATCTTCGAGAGCTTTATGCGCTAGATCTCGGTCAGGACGGATTCGCCGTCCTCCGACAGTTGTGGGAGTTGGACGCTGAAGCACAGCCGCTGATAGCAGTGCTCAGTGCGCTCGGCAGAGACTCCTCCCTTCGAGCGACCGCTGGAACGATCCTTGTAGCACGTGAGGGTGATCGTGTCACGGCCAGTGACCTAGGAGCAGCAGTACAGACGCGGCATCCGAACGATTACAACGCCGCGACGGTCAACAAAATCGGCCGCAACACGCTCTCATCATGGACTCAATCCGGCCATCTTGTGGCGCCGAACCGCATAACGAAGGTTCGAGCGCGCGCCAAGTGCCGCCCATCCGCGGTTGTCTTCGCCCTATTTCTTTCCCATCGATCCGGGAAGGCGGGTCAATCATTGTTCACGACGCTTTACTGTGAGGTGCTCGACGTACCGACGGCAACAGCTCGCGATCAGGCCTTTGAGGCTGCTCAGCGTGGTTGGATCGATTTTCGCGAGGTTGGCGACGTCATCGAGATCGGCTTCAAGGCCCTATTGCGAGGAGCGGCCTGATGGGCCAGATCGAAGCACTGATTACCGCATACGCACGCTTTGTGTCGATCCCGTGGAGCAGCAACCTTGCTGGCGCGGAGCGGGTGTGGATGGTGGTCTATCCTCCACGCGAGGAGCGGCGTCTTCGGATGCGCGTCGGCGAGTTCGAGACGGAGACGCGGAAAGCAGGTCACGAGTGGAAGCTCGAGGACATCACGGACTTCTTCCCGAACTGGCTCAGTGATAACGAATACCGAGAGAGCTACTTTGAGGAGCCGGAGCTTCTCGGGCCCGCACTGGACAAGTTCGCGACCGCGCTCGCCGAACACGTACGGAGGAGCCTAACCGCCGGAGACGTGACGGAGTCAACAGTCGTCGCGCTGCTTGGTGTTGGATCGTTGTTCGGTTTGACTCGGGCGTCTTTCCTGCTAGAGCAGGTGCAGGCGAACATTCGAGGAAGGCTGGTCGTGTTCTTTCCGGGTGAGTACCACCGGAACAACTATCGGCTGCTGGACGCACGTGATGGATCGAACTACCGAGCCACCCCCATCACCGCGTACGAGGAACACCCATGATCATGATGCGCCCTTCACTTGCCGGAGAGGAAATTCTGTGACGCTCAACCGAGAAGTATTTCGCACGGATCCCCTTTCGATTCCGAAGATACCGAATGACGGTGTCACAACGATCGGTATTCCAGCGAGTGAAGAGGAATGGGACATTCTTCAGTATGAACTCGGAAACTTCGTATGTAAGGGCGAGTACGAACGCGGCCTCGAACGAATCCTCTCATCTTATCTCGCCAATCTAGGCGAAGACCGCCAGCCCGCAGTATGGGTTAGCGGGTTCTATGGAAGTGGCAAATCCCACTTTGTGCGAGTCCTCGAAGCGGTTTGGTGCGACTTCCGGTTCCCGTCGGGAGAGAGTGCGCGTAACGTGGTACGGAGTCTCTCTACTGCCATCGACGCTGATCTACGGGAGCTCAGCACCGAGGGGAAGAGAAAAGGTGGATTGTGGGCCGCGGCGGGAACCCTGGGTGCTGGCGCGGGCGGAAGCTTCCGGCTGGCCTTTCTTGGCGTGGTTTTCAGTGCAGCTCGGCTGCCGACTACGAACTATGCGGCTGCCAGCTTCGTCCTCTGGCTTCAGAAGGAGGGACTTTACAAGCGCTTCTGTGAGCGTCTGACACAGGAGAAGCGAGGCCTCGACGAGTTCGCCGAGTTCCTGGTCTCACCCGCCATATCACAGATTTTGCTCGAGCTTATGCCAGACTTTGCCTCGGACGTTCGGTCCGCAAAGTCGCTTCTGAAGGCACAATTTCCGACTGTCAACGATGTGAGCGACGACGAGATGCTCCGAGTGCTCGGGGACGTACTGGAATTACAAACGTCGGGTTCCGCTAGGGGCGTACCTTGCACCCTCGTCGTGCTGGATGAGCTGCAACAGTTCATCGGCGATGACAACCAGCGGCTGACAAGTGTTCAGAGCATCGTCGAAGCGGTGACACAGAAGTTCGGGAGTCGATTGCTCTTCGTGGCAACTGGGCAGAGCGCGTTGCAGGCCAGTCCAGTGTTGGCAAAGTTGCAGGACCGATTCACTGTTCGCGTCCAGCTCTCTGACGTTGACGTTGAGACTGTGGTCCGCGAAGTGGTCCTCCAGAAGAGGCCGGACAAGGTGGCTGAGCTTGCCACGCTGCTCGATCAGGTGAGTGGAGAGATATCGCGTCACCTCCAGGGAACTGCGATCGAGGCGGAGGGAGCCGATAAAGAAAGCCTAGTTCTCGACTATCCGCTTCTTCCGACTCGACGACGCTTCTGGGAGCGGACGCTCCGTGTTATTGACCGCGGAACAGCAGGGCAGCTCCGCTCGCAACTACGCGTGACTTTCGATGCAGTTCGACAGGTTGGTGACAAGCCGACAGGTGACGTCGTGGCTGCCGACACGCTCTTCGAGCAAAAGCGAACTGACATGCTCAATAGCGGTGTACTACTTCGTGAAGTCGACCACATAATCCAAGGTCAGCGGGACGGTACTGAAGACGGTCTGCTGCGGTCTCGGCTCCTCGCCCTCATCTTCCTTATTTCTCGGTTGCCGGATGAAGTCGGTGTCAACGCCACAGTTGACGTTCTCGCTGATCTTCTAGTGACAAATCTGCCCATGGGCAGCGGGGAGTTGCGCCGACGGATCCCGGACGTTCTTCAACCACTACTGAATCGTGAACTCATGGTGCCGGACGGTGAGTATCGCCTGCAGACTAAAGAGAGCGCGGAATGGCACCAGGCGTACGAACAAAGAGTAACGACGCTTAAGGCAGACGACGGACGTATTGCAGTAGAGCGGATGCAGGAGCTTCGAGTGTCAGTCGACCACGTTCTTCGGGGGCTTGCTGTCACACAGGGCACGAGCCGAACCGCCCGCAAGGTCGAGATCACTTATGGAGAGGTTCCACCGAGAGCGGACGGTTCCGCGATTCCGCTATGGGTGTGCGACGGGTGGTCCGTGACTGAGAAGGTCGTCCGGGATGTGCTGACAGACGCAGGAACCGAGAGTGCACTCGTAGCGGCCTGCATCCCGAAACGAGACAGCGACCTATTGAAGCAGCGGCTGGTCGAATATTGCGCGGCGACCGAAACTCTCGCGACTCGTACCGTGCCCGTGACAGACGAGGGACGCGAGGCGCGACGATCGATCGAGTCGATCCAGGCAACCGCTCGCGATCGCCTCGACAATCAAGTCCGGGAGCTGCTTGTCGAATGGCGGGTTTTCAAGGCGGGGGCGATTGAGGTCACTGGCGGCGACATCCGAGAGCGCGTCGAGCTGGCTGCGCGTGACGCCGCGGAGCGCCTGTATCCGCTATTCGCAGAAGCTGACGACCAGCGATGGGGGGCAGTGGTGAAGCGAGCCGGCGACGGCGCAGGTGACGCCCTCGCGGCTCTTGGCTACCGAGGCGATGCGGAGAAGCACCCCGTCTGCCAGCGCGTCCTCGCGTTCGTGGGAGGGGGTAAGAGGGGTAGCGAAGTGCACAAGCACTTTGAGGCGCCCCGATATGGTTGGCCCCGCGAGGCAATCAACGGGGCGCTGCTCGTCCTTCTTGTGAACGGACACTTGACCGCACGCCAAAACACGGTCGAGGTGACGGCCAAGCAGCTCACACTAACCAAGATTGGTGTGACCGATTTCCGTGCTGAGACGGTGACGATCTCGGCCCAGCAGCGGATCGATCTTAGAGGCCTGCTGCAGCGCGTAGCCATTGCCGTCAACAAAGACGAGGAAGGCGAAGGAGTCGTACAACTTATAGATCAACTCGTTGGCCTCGCCGCTCGGGCGGGCGGTGATCCTCCTCTCCCGGAGCGCCCTTCCGTGGACGAACTCGTCCAGCTTCGAAGCATGGTTGGAAACGAAAGGCTCCTCGCCGTATGGGGCGAGCGAGAGCTCTTTGAGCGACATCAAGTCGAATGGCGAGCTCGAACCGAACTCATTACCTCGAGGCTTCCACGGTGGGAGCAGCTCCAGCGTTTCCTGGCTCATGCTCGTTCTCTGGCGGTGGCAAAGGAGGTCGAGTCAGAGGTACAGGCGATCAGAGTTCAACGACAGCTCCTTGATGAGCCCGATCCGGTGCCGCCAGTCGTCGCCCGCGTCACCGAGGCTCTTCGGGAGGCGATCGGCGAGGTCACGGGGCAGTTCACGGCCGAAATTGAACTAGCGCGCGAAAGACTGATGGCTACCGACACGTGGGACCAACTCGATGATCCTTCTCGCGTTGAGATCCTTGACCGATACCAATTCAACCTGCCGAAACAGCCGGACCTCAGTACGGACGAAGCGCTTCTTCGAGTTCTAGATGAGGCACCGTTGCGCATCTGGCCTGACCGTATTGCAGCGATCGGGGCACGATCACAGCAGGCAGCACTCGCGGCGGCGAGAGCGATCGAGCCGAAGGTCAAGTCGGTGACTCTTCCTTCGCGCACATTGCGAAATGCAAACGACGTTGACACGTACGTCGAATGTGTTCGACAGGTACTAATGGCCCAGATTGATGACGGACCACTGGTTGTGGGTTGATGGCAGCGTTGGTACCTGAGCTCAGATCGCTTCTTCAGCGAACAGTCCTTGATGCTCGCGAGGTCTCCGAGGTGGCCGCGCGCTCAGCGCTTCTCGCATTGGGGGTCGATGAGAGCAAAGCAGCCTTGTCGCTAGATGATGAGCGGAAGCGGTTGCGCCGGGGATTGCGCTCGCGCTTGCAGCAGCTGGGAGACTTCGAGGACCTCGTTGCGGAGGTGGCGTACGAACAATGGCATCTAATGCTCTTCGCCCGGTTCCTTGCCGAGAACCAACTCCTGATGCACCCGGGCGCGCGCGTTCCCGTGTCGTTAGCCGAGTGTCGAGAGCTCGCTTCCACCCTTGGCGAGGCAGATGAGTGGATGGTTGCGGCGAGATTTGCTTCCGCAATGCTGCCGGGAATCTTCCGACCGGACGATCCCTCACTGCAGGTGCGTTATGCCCGGGAGGGCCTGGCGCCTTTGGAGCGCATCTTGACGGCTCTCCCCTCAGCCGTGTTTGTCGCTGACGACAGCCTCGGCTGGGTGTACCAATTCTGGCAGACCGAGGCGAAGAGGGAGGTAAATGCGTCAGGTCGCAAGGTCGGTCGCGGTGATCTCGCTCCGGTGACCCAGCTCTTCACCGAGGACTACATGGTCCAGTTCTTGTTGCAGAATTCGCTCGGAGCGTGGTGGGCAACTCGTCATCCCGATAGCCCTCTTGTCGGCACCTTCCAGTTTCTGCGATTGCGCGGGGATGGATCGCCAGCGGTTGCAGACTTCAGCGGCTGGCCTGACCACGTTGCCCAGGTCACGGTGATGGATCCCTGCTGCGGATCCGGACACTTCCTTGTCGAGGCCTTCACGATGCTCACCTTCATGCGGATGGAGGAAGAGAAAGAGGATCCGGCTACTGCCGGCGACGCGGTGCTCCGAGACAACCTCTTTGGCCTCGAGCTAGACGCGCGTTGCACCCAAATCGCGGCGTTTGCTGTCGCCTTAGCCGCATGGAAGACAGGCGGAGGATGGCGTCAGCTCCCGGTCCCGAATATCGGCTGTTCGGGCATACCGTTGAAGGCTCCGCTCGACGAGTGGATGCCGCTCGCCCAAGACGACCCTGTGCTTGAGAGCGCGCTCGGCCGTATGCATATGTTGTTTCGCGACGCGGACACGCTCGGCAGCCTGATCGACCCGAGGCGGGCCGCGGAGAGCCTAGACACGACAGGAACTCGATCGCTCGATGAGATGAACTGGGATCAAGTGGCTCCAGTTCTACAGCACGCTACCCGGGAGGAGTCGCGCGATCCCTCGTCGTTGGTGCTCGGAGCAGATGCCGCTGCAGTTGCTCGTGCTGCTGACTTCTTGTCGCGGTCCTACTGCCTGGTGGCGACAAACGTTCCCTGGCTGAAGCGTGGCCATCAAAGCGAAAAGCTCACTCGGTTTTGCGACTCTCAAGCGAGTCTCGCGCGAGCTGATCTGGCCACCGTGTTCCTGGACAGATGTGTCCGTTTTCTGCAGCCCGGCGGCACGCTTGCGGCCGTGAGCCCGCAGAGCTGGTTGACGCTTGGCACGTTCAAGTACTTCCGCGAATGGATGCTCCGTCAGCAATCGTGGCATCTGGTCGCCCGGTTGGGGTCAGGAGCCTTCGAGACAATCACAGGGGAAGTTGTCAAGCCAGTATTAACCGTCACAACCAACCTGCCAAGGCGGCGGGAGTATTACGCCATTCTCGCGGACTCAGTTGATGGGGCTCGCGCGAAAGCGGAGTTCCTGCGAACAGGCACAATGTCTACGTCCAGCCAAGACGCCGAGCTTTCGAATCCCGATAGCCGGGTCACGTTTAGCTCCGCTCGCCCCCCAGGCACTGTTCTCCTGTCTGAGTTTGCTGAGGGACTGGTCGGCATGCAGACCTCGGACGATCCACGGTACAAGATGTGTTTCTGGGAGGTGCCGGTACACGAGCCGGTCTGGGAGCGACTACAGGATGTGCCCACAGCCAACACGCCATGGTCTGGATGTTCCTACATCATCAGGTGGGAGCAGGGCCGAGGGCCACTAGCAGCCATCTCTGTGGCTTGGAAGGGCCGCAACGCCTGGGGCCGAGCTGGTGTCATCGTTGCCAGGTTTGGGCAGTTCTTTGCATCGCTGTACCACGGAGGAAAGTTTCACCAGAATGCCGCAGTTATCGTTCCCTCTGACGAGTCTCTCGTCCCAGCGATCTTGGCCTTTTGTCAGTCAAAGGACTTCGAAATCGCAGTCCGCGAAATCGACCAGACGCTGAAGGTGACGAACGCAAGCCTAGTAAAGGTGCCATTCGATGTCGCGCGTTGGACACAGGCCTCGAAGCAGATTGGTCCTCTGCCGGATCCGGAGTCGGATGATCCAACCCAATGGATGTTTCGTGGCTGGCCATCCGCGTCGAGAGACGCGTTGCAGGTGGCCGTCGCTCGACTTGTCGGTTATCACTGGCCCGACCAGGAGAAGGATGAGCTCGGTGATCTCGAGGATGACGATGGAATTGTGTCTCTGCCTGCGATGGCAGGTGAGGTAGGAGCGGCCGAGCGATTGCGGCGCGTTCTCGAAAGGGATTATGGCGCGAACTTCTCGCCAGGGCTACTTAGCCGCCTGCTTACTGAGGCCGGTAGTTCCG
>Ga0181521_10008591_pt1 | contig 10433 bp, 10 predicted proteins | sample PEATcosm2014_Bin_32_FD_119764 | JGI IMG/M metagenome (GOLD analysis project Ga0181521, IMG submission 119764) | Peatland microbial communities from MTU Mesocosm Facility, Houghton, MI, USA - PEATcosm2014_Bin02_60_metaG | ecosystem: Environmental > Terrestrial > Soil > Wetlands > Peat | place... | reverse complement strand
GCGCACGCGGACGGCGGCCAACTCTCGCAGGCGCCTGCGCAGCCCCTCCTGTGAATCCTTCCGGCTCACGTATCGCAGCGTGTCGCGACACAGAGGGACCAGCCGGGCGGCATGCCGCCCGCTGATCCGGTACGCCTGCTGCAGCCACCTCGCCAGTTCGCGCCGTCTGCGCGGCGCTACAACTTTTTTGAGATCAGTTCCTGCAGCATGTGGCGGTCGAGCGAGAGGTCCGCCACCAGCCGCTTCAGTTTCGAGTTCTCATCGCGCAGCTGACGCAGTTCCCGGAGCTCGTTCAGCCCCAGCCCGGAGTACTTCTTCCGCCACAGGTAAAACGTCGCCGTGCTGATCCCCAGCTTCCGGCAGACGTCCGCAATCTCGGCACCGGTCTCCACCTGATGCAGCGCCGCCAGAATCTGTTCTTCCGTATGTTTTTTTTCGGCATCTTCAGTCCATCCTCTCTCGTTTCGAGCGGGACTGCTTTCAGCCGGTTTTTCTAATCTCCCCTGGATGAGTTTTCGGGGTTTTGGTCAATAATGGGGGCAGGCCCAGCCTCCGGCTGATCTTAAGAACACATTACCTTAACTCTGAGTCTGTAGTTCTGGAAGTTGCGAAAGCCATAGGCCTGCCTTTGTAAGACCTCCATTTTGGTATGGAATCCTTCGGTGATTCCATTGTTCCGGGTGAAGCGCCACATGGTGGCGATTTCGTCTCTCCAGGAGTGCAGGGTGTTGCCGAGCTGAACCAGCGGAGCCAGTCCGGCGTCTCGCAGCTCCGCGATCATGCGCAGCAGCCATGGCGCCAGCTCGCGGCATTTTCGCTGGTTGAGATGTTTTTCCTTCAGCAGAGAACAGAGCTTCTGTTTGAAGCGGTAGATCAGCTCCAGCGCCGGCTTTTCTCTCAGATAAGCGGAAAGCCGCGCATGCTGTTCGACCGTGAGATTGTGACGATGACGCCGCATCAGCGACAGCAAGCCGCGATTCTTTGAGCCTGCCGGATCGAGATCTTTCCACGAGGCCAGAAAGTGATGATTGATGACCCGGATCACGTGGAAGCGGTCGGCTACGATTCTGGCCTGCGGAAAGTGTTTGCGGTCTATGGAACGATACCCGGCAGCCAGATCCATACAGACGACTTTCACCAGATGCTTGCCTGCGAGGCGCCCGAGACAGCCTTCGAGCGCGGCTTCGCTGCGGCCGAGCACCACATCGTGGACGCGATGATTTTTCAGGTCGCAGAAGGTAGTGGCGTAGCCGAGTTTGCGCGTAAAGAAATGCTCATCGATGCCGAGCACCTCCGGACAGGGCGCGCCGCACTTCTCCGCCGCCTCCCGCCTCAGATAGTCTTCAAACCAGCGCTCGACAGTGGCGCCTGAGATCCGCTCGCGTTTCCCCGGACGGTTGCGGCTGATGCCGTCCCAGTGCCTGACGAAAACACTGCGCTGGAACGGCTCGGTGGCGCGCCGCTGCGGCAGGATGCCGGGGAAGCGCTGCCAGAAGAAGCGCCCGCAGCTCCGGCAGTGCCACTTGCATGTTTCCAGCTCGATACGCGTCGTGCGCAGTTCCCCGCTTCCGCAATGAATGCAGTGGACCGGTCCCGTGTACCGCGTCCCGATCCTGACTTCTCCGCTGACTTCCTCTGTCCCGGTAATCTGGTATCCGGGCAGGCCCAATATCGTCTCTGATCTGATCAAAACTTTCCCTCGACAAGGATGTTTTTATCAGCCGGAGGCTGGGCTTGCCCCCATTAACGAGCTAGAGCCTTTTCTTTTCCCACCTTTGATTTAAAAGAGTACCAGCAGTACTGATATCCTTGCGAAACGCAGTGAGGAGTGGCATGCGCCGGACAAAATGGTCCTGAGTGCCCACCACATTATCCAGAAACGATGAAGACAGCGACGAAGCCGGACCCTCTGAGCGCGAAGTTACTAAGCAGAATGTCGGCCAGCGGCACTCCGCTCCCTCACGGTCACGGCTCGGTAGCTCGAAATCTCAACCGGCTGCGCGGTCTTTTTCAAGCAGGCCATGCTCGGACGCTACAGGCAGGGCGCGAGTGCGGAACTCATAGTGCGTCATGGTCAGCGCGGCGCGATTCTCACTGGCGCGCACAATGCGGCCCCGGATCCGCAGAGTAAGACCCACCGACTTACTCAATGACGCCGGCCATGCGATTGACAGATCGGCTTCCATCCCCTCCCGCAGCGGGCGATCCGAGTCAAATATCACGCCTGCGCTCGACATATTCACAGTTCGCCCCGACCCCGTATGGCGGACTTCGCCGGTGCCGTTCTCCGAAGCGCCGTAGACACGGTACTCCAGAGGTATAGTCACGGGATACCTGCGGCCTTCGCGGCGTTCGTGCCCGTTATTGGCGGTATCTGATACCGATTCGCCCAATTCCATACTATTATCGATTTTCACGGGCATCGTGAAATAACGCCATACCCTCGGTACCGGTAAGGGTACCAGGACACACATTCAATGTAGATCCATTACCGTCTGAAATATTTGAATGACTATTTACACTCGGTTTAAATACAATGTCGAATTGATCTGCGGAAAAACCCAGGGAGGATCGCGCGCGTGACAAAGCCGACAGCAGGTACAGCACCCTCGGACAAGCTTGCGTTGTATGAAAAGCTGGTGGCCACCAATCCGAGTGTCGAGCGGAAGGGCGCGACTGTGCCTTACACATCGTTGAACGGTCATATGTTCAGCTACCTCAGCAAAGAGGGCAAGCTGGCGCTCCGGCTGCCGGCCGGAGAGCGGGAGGCGTTCCTTAAGAAGTACAAGACCAGGCTGTGCGATGCATATGGCAAGGTTCAGCCCGAGTATGTCGAGGTGCCCGATTCATTGCTCTCCTCGACAAAGGAACTGAAGAAGTACTTCGACTGCAGTTACGAATTCGTGAAATTTCTCAAGCCGAAGCCCACCGCAAAAAAGAAGAAGGCTTAGTCCCGCAACAAACCGGCTGGAAGCTCTTCAGGAACATTCCGCCCGCCGCGGCTGAAAATCCAGGCCGTCATCTGATCCCGGTTTCTGGGCAGCGGCCCGCCTGCGAAGTCCGCATTGGCCTCACGAATCGCGAGACCCATTTCCACGAGCCACGGAACGCGCAGATGCGCCGCCCGCAACGCCTCGCACTCCTGCATAACCTCGTCGACAGGGCCCTGCGCGGCAACGTGGCCGTCCATGAGAATCCACGCGGCCTCCGCCCATTCGTAAGCTAAGTCCGTATCGTGCGTGCTGATCACGATGGTGGTTCCACCCTCGTGAAGCCGGCCGAGAAGATTCAGCATCGACGTGATGCCCGCAAAGTCCAGTCCCGCGGTCGGCTCGTCGAGAAGAATAACTTCCGGTTGCAGCACGAGCACTCCGGCCAGCGCGACACGCTTCTTTTCACCGAGGCTGAGTTCGTGAATGGGCCGGTCGGCCAGATGCCCGATTCCGAGGCTGTCCAGCGTCTGCAGCACCAGCAATCGGGCCTCGGCCGATTCGATGCCATTGTTCAGCGGTCCGAATGCGACATCCTGCTCCACGGTCGCGCCGAACAACTGATCGTCCGGGTCCTGCAGCACGATGCCGACTTTCCGGTGCAGCCACTGCAAACCGGATCGCGAATAATCCATCGGCCGTCCCAGCACAATCAGCTCGCCTTCGTGTGGCCGCAGCGTACCGTTCAACAGGAGCATGAGCGTCGACTTGCCCACGCCATTGGCGCCCAGCAGCGCGACTCGCCGGGGAGATTCCAGAACAAAGTTGATCTCGCGGATGGCCCATTTACCGGGACCGTAAGCGAAACTCACGCCGCGCGCTTCTAGAATCGAAGCCACAAAGCCCCCATGGAGAAATGAGCGGCAATTAACAAGCCAGCCTGCACCGCCAGGATTCCCGTGATCACTGCGGGCGAGGCGGCATGCCTCGGCGCAAGCACCCAGAGCCGTCCCTGGTAGCCGCGCGCTTCGATACCATCCTCCAGTCGCCGGGCGCGTTGCACGCAGCGCAGGAAAAGGCCGCTGGCCAGCATGGAGAGCGCCCGCATGCGGCTGCGGTAGTCTGCGCGTCCCATGCGCCAGGACTGGGCTCGCCTCATTTCGCCCAGCGTCGTCGCGGTGACAAACAGGAAGCGGTAAATCATCAGCGCCAGGTCGATCAGCACCGTCGGGATACCCATGCGCTGGAAGACCGGAATTAGTTCCATCAACGGCGTCGTCCATCCTATGAACGCGAGGCAGGAGATGGCCGCGACAGAGCGCAACAGCAGTCCGCCGGCGAATGGCAAGCCGCTCCAGTCGAATCCCAACGAGAGACCGTTCGTGGTGTCGATTTGAAGCATAATTCCGAGGGTGGTCAGAATCGCGAAGGAGACTGGCACGGAGAGAACGCCAAGCCAGCTCGCGACCGGAATCTTCGCGCCCGCTACAGCTGCGATCGTCACGATCAACGCGATCGCGATGCACCAGGGAAACGGTGAAACGAAGAAGGTCACAAGCAGTAATCCGCCACCGAACAGGACCTTTTCCCACGGGTTGCGGTGCCGCCACGCGTTGGTAAATGCAATGTCGCTCAAATGCGGATGCAGGTGGATGTGCGCGTGCGGCTGCGCGCTCCCATGCGTCTTCCTCCGGTGTCGCGCACGGAACCACAGGATGGCCCAAATCAGGACCGCGGTGCCGATCGCGGCCTGCAGCGTGAAGAGCACAGGCTCCATCGCTTCGCTGGGTACAAACATCGGTTTCGCAATCGGGCGATAGCCGGGGCGGAGATTCTGAATTGCGCTGACGGCATTGTCGTCGCTGCCCGCCTGCCTGGTGACGTTCACGAACATGAACGCACCGACCATGGTGGCGAACACCGCGATCAGCACGGCCACGTTCGCAGTGCGGAAGCGCTCTTCGGCATGCGGCGGTGCAGCGCCCTGCAGGCCGACCGCCTGATCCGCGGCCAGATTCCGCAACAGCACCACGGTCAACAGCCCCTCCGCGATCGAGATGGGAATCTGCGTGATCAGAAACACGCCGAGGAACTTCACAAAGGACGCTGAATATCCACCATGGGGAGAAGGATAGGCGAGGGCCAGCTGGCAAGCGGTGGTTGCGTAGGTTGCCAGATCGCCCGCAACGGTCGACAGGAAGATGCAGCGGTCCCGCTTCCAGCCCAGCCGCAAAAGCAGGCGCAGCAGTATCCACATGGCCCACGGGCCGACCACCCCCAGGGAGAACAGATTGGCTCCCAGCGTCGTGAGCCCGCCATGGGCCAAAAGCAGCGCCTGAAAAACCAGGGTGACCAAAGCCAGCGCGGGCATCGTGGAGGGTCCGAACAGGTACGTCCCGACGGCCGTGCCGGTGGGGTGCGAGGAACTGCCTGTAATTGAGGGCATTCGCAGCGCGCTCAAGGTGAACAGGAAGGCCGCCGACGCAGCAAGCAATACCCGGTTTTCGCGCTTCTTATCCAAATCTCTCGAGATCGCGCGCACGCTGACCACTGTGGGGACCAGGGACGCCGCGCCCCAGGCGACGCAGTGTGACAGCGGCAGAAAGCCTTCCGAGATATGCATGAATCAGGCAGTCCCTTTCGCGATTCGAGCGGCCGGGGCTGTAGCGGCGTGTTCGTTTTCGGTATCGAGCGCCGGCAGCAGACGCGCGGAATTCAGGATGAAGAGCAGCTCGGAAGAAACATGAATGATCGCCGCCCACACGGGATTCAGGAACCCCATAGCGGCCAGAATCACGCCAACACCGTCCACCGCCAGGGTGCCCGCAAAGTTCGCCAGGATAATAGCGCGACAGCGGCGCGCCACTCGCAGCACGTCGACGAACCGCAGCAGGTCGTTGCCCAGCAGAACCACCGAAGCGCTCTCGCGGGCGACGTCGGTTCCCGAACCCATGGCCACGCCCACATTGGCTTCGAGCAATGCCGGTGCGTCGTTCACCCCATCGCCCACCATCGCGACTTTCTTTCCGCGCGCGCGCAGATCGCGAATGGCTTTGACCTTACCTTCGGGGAGCAGCTCGGAATCCACTTCATCCACGCCAAGCGACTTTGCGATGGAATCCCCAACCTCCTTTCGATCTCCCGTGAGAACGACCGTGCGGCAACCCATCTTGCGGATCTCGCGAATCGCGTCCGCCGCTTCGGGACGAAGAACGTCGACAATCCGGATGGAGCCGATGAATCGCCCGTTCTGTGCGACCATCACCTCGGAGTAAGCCTTGGAAGCGTGCGCTTCGCCTGGATGAGCGACGCCTTCGGCTTCCATCAGCGCGCGGGTCCCAACCGCCGTATGGACTCCGTCGACGTCGCAAAGGATGCCCTTGCCCGGAATATAGCGAAAGTTCCCGGGCTCTCCCTCAGGCAGCGACCACTCGGCGGCTCTGTGGGTAATGGCGCGCGCAAGAGGGTGCTCGGAAAAACGTTCCGCGACGGCGGCGATGCGCACGACTTCGCGATCGCTGGAACCATCGGCGGGCAAAACATCGAGGATTTGCGGCGTGCCGAGAGTAAGGGTTCCTGTCTTGTCGAGTACGATCGTATCCACCGCACCCAGGATTTCCAGATACAAGCCGCCTTTGATGATGGCGCCGTGGCGGGCCGCGCGGCCGATGGCTCCGAGGATCGCCAGAGGCGTGCCCGCTGCGATCCCGCAGGCGCCCGCAACCACGATGACCGAGATCGTGGACCGGGCATCGCGTGTGATAAAAAACGTCAGTGCCGCGCAGCCGAGAGCAAAATAAACCAGGTAGCCGGCCAGACGATCGGCCAGGCGCTGAATGGGCGCGCGCGAATTTTCCGCCTGCTCGACGGCTTCAATGATGCGGCCGAAGGCAGTGTCGCGCCCCACTTTTTCGGCCTTGATCTCCAGCACGCCGGAATGGTTGATGGTTCCCGCGAAGACCTCCATCCCCGGCCCTTTCTCGGCGGGCAGAGACTCTCCGGTAATGGTGGCCTGATCCACAAAAGAGTGGCCGTTGACGACGATCCCGTCCACCGGGATGTGGCCGCCGGGCCGGACCACCACCACGTCGCCGGCCTGCACCTCCGAGAGGTCGCGGGGAGCTACGCCTCCGTCCGACCGCACTTCCGCACTCTGCGGAAGCAAATCGAGCAGCTTTCGAATTGCCCGCCGCCCCCTGCCAACGGTCATCCCCTCCAGGATTTCGGCGATCAGAACAAAAACCGTAATCAGAAGCGCCGTGAAGAACTCGCCAATTCCCGCCGCCGCCACGAGGGCAATGGTCATGGAGAGTTCCATGGTCATGTGCCCCCGGAGCAGATCGGAAATCGCTTCCTTAAAGATGGGGTACCCGCCGATGGCAAGACCGGCGAGGGCCAGCCAGTCGATCCCGGCTACGCGCGGAACCGCGCCCGACCAGACGGCGACCAGCACCAGCGCCACCAGGCCCACGCGCGCCCACTCGGCCCGGCTCCCGGCGTGATCGTGTTCGTCGTCTCCATGCTCGGGCCCGGACATTACCGCATTGACGGACGCGGGTTGATCTTCAACTGCCGCACCCGAGTGTTTTGGAGTCGCTCCCGTCATTGTAATTCCTCCTGGTCGAGAGCTTAACATACCCCGGTGGGTATATGAAACGGGCCGTTCGGTGCCAAATCTATTTCCCCAATTGTTCGTGCTGGTTCGCCATGCTGCGCAGAGCTTCCGCCGCTTCCATCGAATGCGCCGCATAATGACGCGCTTCGCCGGCGAGTCCCGGAGTTGTTTTCTCGTACTGCTTGGCCAGCGCTTCATGCGCGAGAGCGTCGGCTTCGTGATCCGCCGCATGGGCTGCATAATGCTTCGCCAGCTTGCGATGATCTTCGTTTTTGGACGAGCCGACCAGGCGGGTTAGCTCTTCGTTGGGTAGAACGTGTGCTGTCATAATTCGCTCCTTCAAGTTCCCCGTAGCGGGGATGGCCACCCTGTCGCATCTGCATCGCCAGGCATCAACCGCTTACGAATCAATAGCTTGAACGTCAATACCGGAATCGTCTGCGTCAAAGGACTCACGTCGGGAGCGCTCCTGAGCGCAAGTTCTCACCCGCGCCGCAAAGCGGTCTTGACTCGCGCACAATCAAATAGTAGAATCACAAACGTCAATAGGAGGAAACTCTGTGGTCCTGCCCAAACTGACGAAACTCGAGATGCAGATCATGGACGCCCTGTGGCGCCTTGGTACGTTGTCCATCCGTGAAATTCAGGAAGCTTTTCCGGAAAAAGGCCGCCCCGCTTATACGACGATCCAGACGACGGTCTATCGTCTTGAGGACAAAAAAGCTCTCCGGCGCGTCAAAAAGATCAGCAACGCGCACATCTTCGAAGCCGTGATCACCCGCGATGCCGCGCAGAACCGATTGATCGACGACCTGCTGGGCCTGTTCGGCGGGCGCAGTCAACCCGTCATGGCGCACCTGATCGAATCGGGCCGGCTCACGCTCGACGACGTGCAGGAAGCGGAGAAAATGCTGCGCAAACTCGCGAAAAAGGAGAAAGCCCAATGACTCCGACCACCCTCGCGCCACTGGCCAACCACTTGTGGCAATCGACGCTCTTTGCCGCGGGGGCGGGTGCGCTGACGTTGGCCTTGCGCACGAACCACGCCCGCGCGCGTTACTGGCTTTGGCTGGCGGCGTCGCTGAAGTTTCTCGTACCTTTTTCGCTGCTGGTGGACCTGGGCGGCCATTTCGGATGGCTTTCGCGGAACCACGCGCAGGCTCCGGCAGTATTCCCTGTGATGATCGGAGAAATCGGCCAGCCCTTTGCGCAAGCGGTGTTCCCTGCCCCGTCGCCAGCCGCGCCGGTTCACAACTTACTGCCGGCGCTTCTGGTCGCGCTGTGGCTGATGGGTTTTACAGCAGTCGTTTTCGCATGGTGGAGACGCTGGCGTCGCGTCGCCCGGATCCTTCGCCACTCCGCGCCTGTAATCGACGGGCGTGAATTCGAGGCCCTGCGGCGTCATTCGGACGGAGGCCGCATTGAACTCCGATCCACCGAATCGGCGCTCGAGCCGGGCGTCTTCGGTGTATTCCGTCCCGCCCTCCTGTGGCCGGCGGGCATCTCGGCGCGGCTTGCCGATGCGCAGATCGACGCGATTATCGCTCACGAAATGTGTCACGTGCGCAGGCGTGACAATCTGGCCGCGGCTTTGCATATGGTGGTTGAAGCCACCTTTTGGTTTCATCCCCTGGTCTGGTGGCTGGGCACGCGGCTCGTCGATGAACGCGAACGTGCCTGCGACGAGGAAGTGTTAAGGCTGGGTAACGAACCCGAGGTTTACGCCGAGAGTCTTCTGAAGACTTGCCGGTTTTGCCTCGAATCGCCGTTGCTCTGCACGTCGGGAGTGCTGGGTTCGTCTATCACGAAAAGGATCGAGGGCATCATGAGCCCGGCCATCGCGCGCAGATTGAATATTGGGAGGAAACTACTTCTTGCCACAGCAGGACTCGCTGCCGTAGCCGTGCCCATCTGGATTGGACTACTCAACGCACCGCGAAGTCTGGCTCAATCGAAGCCTGCGGAGGGGACACACGCTGAATTCGATGTGGCGTCGATTAAGCCCGCTGCCAGTGGAGGGGGACCGTTCGCGTTCGCGTACTTTAGTCTCAAACGCGGGAGATTTGACATAGAAAATATGCCGCTGCAGACTATGATCCAGGTCGCCTTTCAAGTCCAGGGCTACCAGATCACCGGCGGGCCAGGCTGGATAAGCTCCGATCTCTATGAGGTGACCGCGAGATCGGAGGGCAACCCAACAACCGAGCAAACACGGGCGATGGTGCAGACATTGCTCGCAGACCGGTTTAAGCTCGTCCTCCACAGAGAAACAAAAGAACTTCCGATTTACAATCTTGTCGCCGCGAAGAATGGTCTGAAATTGCAGCGATCGAAGGACGGAGATTGCGTTGTCCTAACGCCAGACATGCCGCGCCCGGGCCTCGCAGGGGCGCCGTCGAAACCCTGTGGCTTGAACGGCGGAAGGGGAATCCCGGAACTTAGAGGCGAAAGAGTCACTATGGCGCAATTGACGCCAAGACTTTCGCTGATACTCGGCCATGCTGTCATTGACAAGACGGGTTTCACCGGCGCGTTTAATATCCATCTGAGATGGACCCCTGATGAGGCCATCGACGGACCTTTGTCTCCCCGCTTCGGAGGAGCTGCGCCGGATCCAGACGGCCCTTCAATCTTCACGGCCTTTCGGGACGATCTCGGACTGATATTGCAACCGGCGAAAGGCCCAGTCGAGATCCTCGTTATCGACCATATTGAGAGACCGTCGGAGAACTAACAGCGAACGATTGTCAGGAACAAAAGTATACGTATCAGCGTCATAGTTTCAACCGGCACGGAAAGTTGATTTCCCATGGCCTTTTACAGCAGGCTCCTGGCCTGCACGTTGCTCTTCGCGCTCAGCGCGCTCGCCTCCGAGCACCACGGGCAAG
>Ga0181521_10008589_pt1 | contig 10437 bp, 8 predicted proteins | sample PEATcosm2014_Bin_32_FD_119764 | JGI IMG/M metagenome (GOLD analysis project Ga0181521, IMG submission 119764) | Peatland microbial communities from MTU Mesocosm Facility, Houghton, MI, USA - PEATcosm2014_Bin02_60_metaG | ecosystem: Environmental > Terrestrial > Soil > Wetlands > Peat | place... | reverse complement strand
AGGGAGAGATGACCGTCGGCGAGCGAATCGTCAATTTCAAGGGACTTGTAGGCTGCGGCTTCGCCTTTCGCCATGCTTTCTGTGGGTCCCAGACCGATGTACGAGTCCGCCAGCCCGGCATAGGCGCGCGCGTAACCCGGGTCCAGATCGATGGCCTGTTGAAAGAATTCACGGCTCTTTTGGTAGTGTCCCTTGAACCAAAAGTAACGGCCGCGGAGGTAGGCGTCATATGCCTCGGGATTCGAGGGCGCGGCGGAGGCCTCCGGGGGCACCGACGTCACTCGAACGTGCTCCGCGATCGCGCGCGCGAGATCGTCCTGCAAGGACAGCACATCGCCCAGGTCGCGTTCGTAGCTTTCCGACCAGATGTGGCTGTCGTTCGACGCTCGGATCAGTTGCGCGTTGACTCGCACCCGATTCCCGGAGCGTGCCACGGAGCCGATGATCACGCCATCCACACCTAGCTCGCCTGCGATTTCGCCTATCGGGCGGTGCGCTGCCTTGTAGCGCATCGCGGAAGTGCGCGAGGTGATGCGCAGCTCGCGATTCTTGGCCAGGGTCGTGATGAGCTCATCGGTCATGCCATCGGCGAAATAGTCCTGCGCCGGATCGCCCGAGAGGTTCTCCAGCGGCAGCACTGCAATCGAACGGATGGGAACAGACTCTTCTTTGGGTGCCGTTTTCCAACGTGCGCCAACCCTCATGAGCGGCCACGCCAGCAGAAGGGCGGCGACAACGGCAATCCAGATTGCTGCTCTTCGGAATTCCCTGGCCCGGCCGCGCTCCTGAGCAGGAAGGCGCACGCCGGCGGTGACGTTGCCATTTCCAGCCGCCGTCTCGTCTCTTAGTGCTGCAGCCTCACCGTTGACTGGAGAACGATCCGCTCCGCCCGCCAACTCCACCTGACCTATGAAGCGATAACCGCGGCGGGGAATGGTTTCGATCCAGAGAGGTTTTTCGGCGGTATCGGAAAGGCAGTCCCGCAGCCGCTGGACGGCCGAGTTTAGGCCATGATCGAAGTCCACAAACGTGTCATCGGCCCAAAGCTTTGCCCGAAGCTCTTCCCGCGCCACCATTTCCCCCGGCCTCTCGAGCAACATCAGTAGTATCTGGAAGGGCTGCTCGCCCATCTTCACTCTTGTCCCGTTCTTCCGTAGCTCGCCGGAACGCAAATCCAGTGAATAGGGGCCGAATAGAGCGGTGCGCTGGGTCATCGTTTTCATGTCCAAAAGGCCCGGGGAGGGGGCCTGAAACCGGGGATCAGAACGGGTCGATTCTGAGGCAAGTCCGAACGGCAGTCAATAACCAAGGCACAACTGTACGGGAAACTCAGGTGATCGTTCGCAACGCCTTAGATAGGAGTGGCTTACGCGGTTTTCTCAAAATGTTCGAGAGGAGATTCAGTCTGCATTGCGGAACTCCGATCGTTGGGCGATAAGGGCAGCCCGAATCAACCGATTCGAAGAGGAGCCAACAAAATGAAATCCACACTCAAAATGGCAAGTTTCTGGCTTGCGCTCGGCGCAATTTGTCTATGTTCTGCTCAAGGACTTCGGGCCCAGTCGGCGAAAGCCCCGGCACTTGCATCCGGCAGCAACAATCAACCGGGATGGATCAGAGCGAGCACCGGCTGCGGTTATTCCACAGGGGATGCGCCCGGTGCGCCCGTCCGCCCGCAACATAGATCCGGCCAGTCCAACGGCGCATCCAGACAACCATCGCTCGTACTGATCTCCAGCAACGATCGGGACGAAGACTCAGAAAACGATTCGATCGTGGGCCTGTGGAAGTTCGCGTTCACGGCGACTAGCCCCTTCGCCGGCCCGTTCGATGCGGGATACGTCACGTGGCATAGCGATGGTACGGAGCTGATGAACTCGGGTCGTGCCCCGACTACGGGCGATTTCTGTATGGGCGTGTGGAAGCAGATCGGACGCTCCACGTACAAGCTCAATCACTTTGCATTGGCTTGGGCATTCGACGCCAGTAACCCCGGCACTGGGCCAGGTACAGGTGGCGCTGACTTCGTGGGCCCCGCAAACATCCGCGAACAGGTCACCGTGGATCGCAGCGGGAACAGCTATGAAGGAACCTTTACCCTGGTTCAATATGAGCCAGACGGCATTACGGTTGTGGCGACCATCACCGGCACAGTGACGGCAACGCGCATCACGGCTGATTAGCCGATCGCAGCCCGGCAACCGCGGGATGGTCGCAGGCCGTCTGAAACCATCCCGCGGCGATTCCGAAAAAAGTGGCGCCTGGGGTCGCTTTTCAGAAACCGCAAGAGCGGTTTCCGCCCCTACCCGCGCGAAGGCTGCGCTTCACACTTCGAGAAACACGAGCTGTTTCAACGGCCTTTGGAGAGCTAGCCGCGCAGTCGGCAATCCGCAACTTGTGCCCATGACACCTTGGCATTCCTCCCGAGTTACGGCGTACCCGGTAGTAATTCTGCCAGTCGGGCGCGTACGGCTCTGAGATGCACGTTCCCCGACGCTGTCCAGAAGTCCGGTTGTGGGAAGTTCGAGGCTCCGCTGAGCGCTTGCCGCCGATTGTGGGCGAATGATGCCGTACTCGTACTCGGAACTAATCCCGCCACACAACCAATTGTCACCAGCGGGGCCCGGCCGCGAGCGTGCGATTTCCAAGCTACTCTCTCTGACCAACTTAATCCACTGCAATCCCCGGTCACCGCGTCGTCACAAACGTCTTCGCGGCGGCCGGTACGTGAGCCGAAACCTTTGTCTGGCGCGGGTTTGGAGATGTCGGGGGGAGGGGGACCAACGGACTGATCAGGCACTGCATACCTTCGGAGCTTGCCCAATTGCCCATCTGAATAATTGTTCCCACACAGACCAAGGAGGACCCGCCACAGCTCATCCAAAAGGGTCCCATTTCGCGGCGCTCGATCAGCGACCAGCCAGGCCGCGCCGCTGTCATATGCGGCAGCAGAACCCATGGACACGCTGGTCGTCACATGAAGGATCGGCTCCCGACGAAACTAGGACTTAAATGTGGTCAGAACCTGTGGCCGTGCAGTCCGAATCGAGGGGGTACGCGCTGGTCCCCGCGAGCTGGCCCATCAACCATAGATAAGTGGTCAAATGGTGCATGCAAGGTATCGTCGAATTGATCTTATTAGGTGGGGGATTCAATTCGTATTGCGTGTTCACGTGCTCATAAGGCACGGGCAAAATCGGTGGCAGCTTCGGGACTAGATCCTGGCGATTCTCAATGCGATAACTGGTAGGGACGGCGGCATTGTATGAGCCCGCGAAAATATGGTCGCCTGTTCGCGGGCTGGCATAGGTATACGCCGTGGGCGAGTGGCACGACGTGTTCAATCCCACGTCGAGTGTCAAAAACGTTGCCAGCGCGCCGCCCAGGCTGTGCCCGCAGACCGTCACTCTAGCCGCCGCTCCATTATCGAGATAGCCCTTGATGGACTCCGTTGCCGATGGTGTGCCGTTGGCTTGCCCAATTCTCAACGACCGATACACCGCCGTGAAGCCATCTTCGGTGAAACCGTGGGCACCGACAATCGGAGTCGGCACCATTAGAAAGGATGCATCATGCATCCATTCCAGAATTGTGTCCGTACCCCGAATAGCGGCTACCAACTCGTTGGTGGGGGAAATACCGAGGAAGCCGAAGGTCACCACATCTCCTAGGTGGGAATCAATGTCCGTTGCCAGATCGTCCCCGTAAAGAGTCTGAAGGAACGCGTAGCCGGCCGTTTTGATTTGGTCCATTTCAGATTGGCCGTAGCTGCCCTTCGGATCGACCGATTCGGCGATCCCAACTAGATCACCATATTGAATCGCCGTATTCCAGGTAATGGGCAGCATGTCCATCCTCAGGAACGAGATTTTGAAGAACGCACCGCATTATGCCAGAAGTCGCACAGCGGTAATCGATCGCCTTGGGACCGTTGCGATTGCCCAGACGGTTGGATCTTTCCACGCGCCGGAGTCAAAACTGCCGCCACCGCCCAGGGCAATACATCCTCTGATTCTATCTGCTGGCAATTGCGATGGCCACTGGGCCTGCTGGTGGGCCTGGAACAAGGAGGGAGGTTGCTTGGCAGGGTAGAGTCACCATAAGTTAGGCAGCTCAGTGGAGTGCCCATGACTACCTTCTACGGATATAAGCGGCTTACGACGGTTGACGACTGGAAAGGGCTTGCTGGCGAGGACAAGTGGGTCCCGACGAGATCGGCCTACGAACTTGCGCACTGTTGGCATCAATTCGGCGGGCTTCCCGGGCCTATCGCGAGGGCCCTGGACACGTCGGGGCATGAGGTCCTTCGTGGGATTTCTGTCGATCTCTGCCTGGTCGAGAAGCCAGTTTTCCTCGACACTAGGGTTGCGCCGTCGATGACTGATCTCATGGCGTACGGGCGCAACGCCAAAGGTGACGCAGTCGTTCTTGCGGTAGAGGGCAAGGCCGATGAACCGTTCGCTTCGCGTGTATATGCTTGGGTCCTGGGTGATGAGAAGAACCCAACGATGCCCGCACATCCTCGTCGAACGCGACTGCGTAGGCTCGAGTTTCTATCCAAGCATCTCTCGAAAGAGATACCCCCGGATAGCACCCTTCGGTACCAACTGCTTCATCGAACCGTGTCCGCGGTCCTCGAGGCGCAGCTGCACGGCGCTGTTGCTGCAGTCGTCTTGGTTCACGCTTTTGGGCCGCAGGTAGCGGACAACCTCTCCGACTTCTCGGAATTCCTCAGGGAGTTGGGTGGTACTGGCGTAACGAAAGGGACGGTTTCGGGCCCTTATCAGCTTGGCGAGCAACGTGACCTGCCAACCTACTTCCTTTGGTGGCAACAAGCGATCACGGGCGAAACTGCCCGACCATCCGTTGCAACGGACGCGCCATTCCCCAGCTAACATCGGCGACGGCCGCAGCAGCCCCTGTCGATGTCGCCCAACGAGCAGCCGGGCCTCGCCCCAAGCGATGCCTCAAGAACCCACAGAAAGGGCCTCGCATGCGGAAAATCAGCTTTGCCGACCCGTCTCCCGGCTGATTCCTTCCGTGTCACGGCGCACTCGGAGACGGCCGGTTTACCTTCTGGATTGGTGACCATTCGCCCGGTAACGCGCGCTTCTCATAACCCCGTTTCTGGATAGTTTCCGAGTTGCCGACCATCCGCCCGGAGCTAGCTAGGACTGGCATTCGAGTTTGCAGAGTACGTGTGATTCTGGCCACCGGGGAATCGGCCACGAAGTCAGCGGCGGGAGGCATCACTGGAAGCTAGTTTTCCGAGTGGCTCGGTGAACCATATCGGCGTTCCTTCTTCCCACTGATTGTCCGTCAACTGGCGAAGGCCAGTGCCATCGACTTGGATGACAAAAAGCTCGCCGTAAGGCTGTGCCGTCGTCGACAGAGCACGCTCGTCCTTGAATCCCATGCGCGCGCTTGTAAATACGAGCGATTTGCCATCGGGCGACCATGTGCAATGGGCGTCGCCGGGGGAGTCGGTCAGCTTATGCAGGTCAGTTCCATCGGGCCGGATTAGATAGATCCGAAATTGCTCGTCGCCGTCCCGGTCGCTGGTGAAAACAATCCAGTCGCCCCGAGGCGACCACTTGGGAAAGTTGTCGCGCTGGCCTCCGGGGCTGGTGAGGTTCGCCCGGTGGTTCGTGGCCATAGTCAGAACGACCAGATGCCCGTCCTGTTCGTACACGATTTTTTGCCCATCTGGGGACCAGGAGGGAAAACCGCTATTCGTGCCGTCCGCCGAAATGGACTGCAGGCCTGTGCCATCGGTATTGATTAAACTGACTTGTCCCACGGGGTGAGGGCCAGCCCGGAAGTACATGCCCTGAGAAAACGCGATGCGTTTACCGTCGGGTGACCACGAGGGCGCTAGAGCAAGGCCATCCTTCCTCGCGAATACGATCTTTCGGTCACTACCATCTGGCTTCATCAAGGTGAGGGAGTGAAAGTTCCCAGTCGTGGCTGCTATCTGATCGCCGAGCGGAGAAATCGCAGGAAAGACCATACCCTCCGCCAGCTTCACGAGTCGAAAGCCCGGTTCCTTAGAGAATGCGGTAAGAACCTCCGGAGACTCGGGATGCGAGAACTTGTAATAGACGACTTGTTTGCCGTCAGTCGACCATGAGACGCCGTTGATATCACCGGGCTGGCTGTTTGCCGTCGAACCATCGTTCTGGACGAGACGGATGACGTTCCCGTCTTTCAGAGTTGCAAGGTAACCTAGAGCCCCGTGAGGCAATAGCTGTGGCGAAAGGCGGACGCCATCGCCGGTCGTATGCTGGATCAAGCTACCTTCGGCGACATCAATCGAAACGATCTGGGTCGAGCCCTTCGCTTCATTACCAAACTCCGCATACCAGGCGCCCAACTCGGTCGTTTCGTAGTAGTAGATTCGTTTGCCGTCAGGTGACCAGCGTGGCGAACCGGCCACGCCACGCCCACGCGTGACACGCCGGAGGTCTGACCCGTCGGGGCGGATAACATAGACGCTGAGGGATTGCAGGCGTTCCCAGCGGCCGGGAAGATGACCTGCGTTGGAGTCACGATCGGAGCTGAACGCGATCCACTTGCCGTCAGGCGACCAAGCCGGTCGAAAATCGCTGCCGGAGTTCGGCGTCAACAGGTGAGCGCGCCGCGATACCAGATCGAGCAGCCAGATGTGCGCCCTTCCCGTTCCGCGCGATGATACGAACGCGAGCGTCTTGCCATCGGGAGAGAGAACAGCCTGATCATCGTACGCGGGGTCGTCTGTCAGTCGCTCTAAGTCGGACCCATCGAGGTGAACGCGATAGATGTCCGCCGATCCATCGCGCTCCGATGTGAAGATGACCCACTTTCCGTCGGCGGAAAATGACGGGGAGTAGTCCATACCCGTGAGGGGCAATAGAGGTCGTTCCCCGGTGCCATCCGCGTTCGCAATGAATAGCTGAGAGTGCACCGGAGTAGCATCGGAGCTGAACATGATGATTTGCTGCGCCTGCGCTGCAACAGCGGGAAACGATAGGAGCAAGGCAGGCAAGACGGAAGCAGCAATCTTAAGGGGAACTCCAAAGCACGCAGCTCTCATTCATAGAGTATTGCAGATTTCATATCTCAGAACATACAGACGATTTCGCCCTTTGCCCGTAATTGGCCGATTAAAGCGCGATCTGCATCGACCACGCCGTAGTGCAAGCACTCGTGTGGCCGCATCCCGACATCACCACATGATGTTCCAGCCAGGTTTAGTCGATCAAGGAGCGCCCTGGTCCTTATGTGAAGGATTGTTCCGTTTCGTGTGAACGCAGGCGTGGCGTATCGGTGCGCACAGGTATTTGAGAAAGTGAGGTGATTCGTACCCGTAAATGCGCCATACAAGTCAGTTCTGGGCAGACCACGGGCAAACCGGAAGTCATTCCGGGCCAGAAGTCCGGTTGGAGGAAATTTGGTCCTGTGGAGTGTCGCTCGCGCTATAGTTTCCTCGAACCCCCGTTTCTGGAGAGTTCCTTAAGGAGAGCTGTGACCGGCACTGCAGCACCCCAAGGTATGCGCTCCACGGACCCACGGCCTCTCGGTATTGGTGGGCCATAACCCTTGAGATTTGGTGCAGATGAGTTAAGTCATGAGCTGTCCAGGTAGCCAGCAGCTCTGACAGAGTAACTACTCCGAGGGCAGGATGTCGTCCATGCCGCTCGAGGTCTTCTTGCCGCAGATTCAATGCACGCAGTTCGCTCAGGTTTTCTGACCGCAAACGAGCAAATTCATCCAACAACTGCCCCAGCAACTTACCTTGATTCTCTCGCATGTGTACCGAACGATCGAAAGGCTCAAACGTCCGAGTCTCGCCAAATTGCAGCACTATCCTCGCCCGCGGCATCCAATCAGTGCGTTCGCCGTGAATCAGATGGCCGACGACATCGAAGGCGCTCCAAGTGTTTTCACCTTCATTTCGGAACGTCCAGGTTTCCGGGAGATCACGCAGTAGCGCATTCAGAGCAACCGGGGTGCGAGTGAGAAGCGATATTGTGTGCTGCAAGTTATGTTCCATCATGCTCCTCAATTCGTAGACAGCGATTTTCCAGCAACTCTATTCTATCTGCTCCGCGTGGCATGCGTCAGCGGCCAACTCTGGTAATGCCTTCTGGCAACAGGTGGATTTGTTTCCTGCCTGCCCAGATCATTCACTGGTTACCCTATCGGTCTCCGGTAGGTATGCCAGACAACAAATGAGCGAGAAGTCCGGTTGTGGGAAGTTAGTCGGCACAGCAGTTCGAGGTCTTCGGTGGATATTGAGTCTGGCAAAGCGTAGACGCACTTCAGACCTTTGGCGATTCTGCCTGGATCACGGCGCATCAGGAAGCAATCCGCCTGTCTGTATGACGCGCAAACCGGAAACTGACTAGGGCGTTGTCATCACTGAACGCAGAATCTTCGCCGCGAACAACTTGAGAACAACTGGAGTGCGGCAATTTCTAGCGGAGGACTGGCCGAAGCACTCCGACCCTAAATCTGTTCTCGGGCGTGATGCAAATTCACGCGGCGATGGGCCCAGGAAATGGACTTTACCCAGCGAGTGGGAACCAGAACCGAGCGGCTGTAAAGCCAGTCTCCGGCTTTCACATACAAGTAGCCGAGATGCCAGGAGGCGTCGTCCACGATGAAGCCCTCCAGGCGCCCGATTTCACTGTCTGTGGCCCACACTTCGTAACCCACCAAGTCTCGGGCACTGCGGAGATGCGAGTCCCCCTTGGTGTGCACCGGGTATTCCCTACCTGGCGGAATTGAAGACGAAAGGTTCAACCACTCACTGTCCTCCCAATAGCCCAGCCAACCAAAGTACTCCTTCATAGCGATTTCTTGCTGGCGTGAAACCGGCTTTTCCGTATCAACATCGGGACTATTGCGCACTTGCTCCTTCGCCAAGTGGACGTGGAAGGTTTTCTTCGCCCAATCGGGCTGTTCCAGCGCCGTGATCGCAAGAACCACAGGTCGCCGTTTAAGCCAGTTTCCCACGTCGACTACCAAATAGCGAATCGTCCATGACTGGTCATCGAAGAGAAAATTGCGGACACTTCCCATCTCGCCGTCTGTTGCAATAACGGAAGATCCAGTCAAGGTTTCTAGGTCGTGAAGCATGTTCTTCCTGTGGATCAAAGGCTTAGAATAACCGATTCTCCCAACCCTTCTCCTGTTCGCTGAGAAGTTGCTGGTACTCCTCTTTCGACTTGTAAGTCGGGTTCACAATCCTCGGCCGCTCTCTGAGTTTGACCTTTTCTCCGGGCCGCACACGGAAATCCTCTGAATTGATTTTCATCTTCATCCGTTGGATGTCACGAACTGCGTGGGTTGCGCTCATGGGGCTCAGGAGGATGTTGACGCAGCCTTCGTCCGTCCCACCTAATCTTTCCGAATCTCGCGCTCCGCCTCAAGCCAGTCTTGACCTGCGTAGCCTTCACGGCGGCCTCGCTGCTCGTAGAGTTCATAGGCCCGCGCTGCGATCTGCGGCGTAAGATCGAGCGGCTTCTTCATCAACAATGGGGCCTTGGTAGGGTCAAAAATCCGATACGCGAGCAGTTTCACGCGGTCATTCACGAGGAACCAAGCCAGCGCATAGCCCCAAACGAACAGTGCCCAGCGCCAGCCGAGGGGCGTCATAAACAACCCATAAACCGCAATCAGAGTCGCCAGCGTTTGCGTACCGAGCACCGCTATCCATAGAACCCGCGCCGGGCGGATCGACCAGAACGGGCCGCGTGTGCGCGTCAGGAAAATCGTCAGATGTCCGGCCACGGATAGCTTCAGGTACATCAGCGTTTGGATGTGCGCGCGGTCGAGATGAAATACGCGCTCGCCAAGATAAAACAGACCAAACGCGGACACGACCCCGATGACGCCCAGCACCGTGGCGATCCCCAGCACCAGACGCATGTTCCAGGCCTCGGGCTTATCCTTGTAGTGAACGTTGTCGTAGGCGATGGACAGGATCGCTCCGTCGTTGAGCAACGCCAGCATCACGATCATCACTGCGGTCAGCGGATAGAAGTTAAACACCAGGATCGCGAGCGTCATGAAGAACAGCACGCGCAGCGTTTCGGCGATGCGGTAGATCGCGTAGCTATTCATCCGCTGGAAAATTTTCCGGCTCTCCTTGATCGCGTCAATAATCACCGACAGGCCGGACGTCATCAGCACCATGGCCGCCGCCGCGCGCGCCGCGTCTGTCGCGCCCGAAACGGCGATGCCGCAGTCTGCCTTCTTCAGCGCGGGGGCATCGTTCACCCCGTCGCCGGTCATACCGACGATGTGGCCGCACTGCTGCAGGACATCCACAATGTGGAACTTATGTTCGGGGAATACCTGGGCGAAACCGTCCGCTTTTTCGATGGACTCCGCCGACTGCGCCGTCTCGTGATGCTTCGTGTCGCCCAATCCGCTGGCATCCAGGATGTTCGT
>Ga0181521_10008588_pt1 | contig 10437 bp, 6 predicted proteins | sample PEATcosm2014_Bin_32_FD_119764 | JGI IMG/M metagenome (GOLD analysis project Ga0181521, IMG submission 119764) | Peatland microbial communities from MTU Mesocosm Facility, Houghton, MI, USA - PEATcosm2014_Bin02_60_metaG | ecosystem: Environmental > Terrestrial > Soil > Wetlands > Peat | place... | reverse complement strand
GCCGTGTAACCATCGCACAGGAGTGCGAGGATCTCGGTCTCCCTCGGTGTGAAGCTCGCCAGGAGCTTCTCGCGGTCGTCGCGTGCGCCACGAGCTCGCGTTCGAGGCGCTTGCGCTTGGTGATGTCTTCCACGGTGCGCAAGCCATAGATCGGAGCGCCGTGCTCGCCCCGGATGACAGAAGCGGTCACGTTTGCGAAGACCACTTCACCGACATCTGTGACAAAGCGCGTTTCCGTCTGATAGCTCGGGACCATCTCCGCCGACAGCTGCCGTGCAAGCTCGGAATACTTGTCCGCGTCGTCGGGGTGGGTGAAGGATGCGAAAGTGGCTCCGACGAGCTCGCTACTCGTACGTCCCACGAAGCGGCACAGCGCGCGATTCGCGTTCATGATCCGCGAGTCGAGGTCGACGAGGGCAATTCCGAGCGGTCCCTGGTTGAAGACCTGCCGGAATTGCTGCTCGCTTTCGCGCAGCTCCTCCTCGGTGCGCTTGCGCTGGGTCACGTCACGGAAGCTCCACACGCGCCCGACAGCTGTGCCGTCCACACGTTGTGGTCTCGAGTAACGCTCGAACACGCGACCGTCTGTGAATTCCAACGTGTCGCTGCTCTCGGCTTCGGGGTCGGCGTACAGCTCAGCCACCTTCGCCTGAAACGCCTTCGGATCGGCCAACTGATCTAAGACGGATGAGATCACCACAGCATCATCTCGCGTCGCCAGAATTGAGTCGCCCAGCCGCCACATTTCGGCGAATTGATTGTTGAAGCTCGAGATTCTGCCAGAGCGGTCGACCACGAGAATGCCGTCGGCGGTGGAGTCCAGGGTGGCGGTGAGCAGCGAGAGGGTCTGGAGCAGCTCCCGCTCGGTCGCGACCCGGGCTGTGATGTCGTGAGCAGAGACCACGAACCCGCTGACGATCGGATCGTCAAGCAGATTGACCAGTGAGAGCTCGAACGGCACCGTCTCGCTGCTTGCATGGCGGACAAGCCGCAAGGTGACGGTCACCGGGTTCGAAGCGCACGCCCCAAGCGATGCACGTTCGAAGGCGTCTAGAAGCTCGGGACGGTCGGCCTCGCTCACGAGCTCGGCGAGGGGCCTGTTCTCTATGAGCTCAGGATCGTGCCCCAACACCCGGCTGAGCGCACCGGAGAAGGAATCCACCTGTCCTGTGGGTGAGACCAGGAATGTCACCACCGCCGCGTTGTGTGCGAGGGATCGCAGGCGGGCCTCTTCATTGTGTGCGACTTCAAACCGTCGTCGTTCTGTCACGTCTCGCAGGACCAAGATCGCCGCTGGATCGCCGAGCCACGCGATCGGCGCGCCGATCACCTCGAGGAGTCGCCATCCCGTACCGGTCCTGACTCGAACCTCGATGAGCGTGCCCGTTTGCTTGCGCTGCACGCTCGTCAGCGACCGTAGGACGAGCTCCACGTCCTCAGGGTGGACGAGGTCCAGTGCTGGCAACCCGATCGAGTCTTGGAGCGACCGACCGAACAGGCGCTCTGCGGCGCGGTTTCCCCACTGAACCAGGCCTTGTAGGTCGAGGACGACAACCACATCGGGAAGATCGGCGAGTAATCCGGCCAAGAGCCGGTTCCCGAAGCGCTCCTCGTCCCGATTCAGCTGCTCCAAAGTCTACCCAGCACTTTCGATTCGGTTGGACGACCTGTCGTTATGATGACATGTTCACGGGGCTACGTCAAGCGCTTGACTAGCGACCTAAGTCAGGATCCGCGTGAAGTGGAGGTGGAACCTCGGGTGGCGCAGCAGCCAGGTCTTCATGGCCTGGGTCTTGTGCGTGCAGGAGTTGGCCAAGACGACGTGCACTTCGAGGTTGTCCGGCACGGCTTTGTCGATCTCGGTGAGGAATGCCTTGAACTCCTCGGCCCGGTGGCGCCGGCGAGTGGTGGCGATCACCCCGCCTGTAGCGACATTGAGGGCTGCGAACAGATCGGTGACCCCGTTGCGCAGTTAGTCATGCGTCCTTCGCTCCACCTGGCCGGGTCGCATCGGCAGGATCGGCTGAGTCCGGTCGAGTGCCTGGATGCCCGTACTTCAGCTCGAGCGGGGCGAGGGTGGGGGCGGAACCTCCAGGGCGGTGATCGCGTCCGCTGCGACGCAACCAGAGTTGAGAACCCTTTCCGCACGGTAGGCTCAGAGCCCAGTGCAGAACACGCCATCCACGTGCTCGAGGCCGCGTGCTGCGCCGCCAGGAATGGGCGAACCGTGGCCGATCGAAGCCGGGCGTTTGGTCAACAGAGCTGAGAGGCGACGGCGCCGGACGGACACCGGTGCCACCCGAACGGAGAGATACAAATGGCAGTCCAATTGCCCAAGTCCACGCGAGCGACCAGCAAGGAGGTCGACAGACGGTTGGACGCCGTCGTCGCCGAGCAGGAGCAGATCTTCCTCGATCGCCAGCCCCGGTCCCGCCAGCTCAGCGAACGTGCAGTCCGCGCCCTCGCGGGTCGTGCGACCTCGAGCTGGCAGATAACGCGCCCCCAAACAGTCTGGATCAGCCACGGCGCCGGCTCGAAGATCTACGACGTCGACGGTACCGAATACGTTGACATGCACGGTGGTTACGGCGCGGGTCTGGCCGGACACGCTCACCCGGCGATCGTCGAGGCTGTGTGCCGCCGGGTCGTCCGGGGCACCCACTTCGCCCAGCCGACCGAGGACGCGGTCATCGTGGCCGAGGAGCTGAGGAGTCGCTTCGGCCTGCCCCTCTGGCGCTTCACCAACTCGGGCACGGAGGCGACCATGGAAGCAGTGCATCTCATGCGGGCGATCACCGGTCGTGACCTGATCATCAAGGTCGAGGGTTGCTACCACGGCCACCACGACTCGGTCCAGGTCTCGGTAACGCCCGAGGCTGATGACATTGGCCCCGCCGACCGGCCTGTCGGGGCTCCGGCAAGTACCGGCATCCCGGAGGCCATCTTGGCCCTGACGAAGATCGCTTCGTTCAACAGCGTCAACAGCGTCCGGCGTCTGCTCGAGGAGAACCCCGGTCAAGTCGCCGGCATGATCATCGAGCCGATCATGATGAATGCAGGCATAATCCTGCCGGTCGAGGGATACCTGGCCGGATTGAAGGAGGTGCTCCACGAGCACGGGGCACTGCTCGCCTTCGACGAGGTGAAGACCGGTCTCACCGTCGGTCCCGGAGGGGCCACAGTGGCTTACGGGACCACACCGGACATCGTCTGCCTGGCCAAGGCGATTGGTGGCGGTCTCGTCTTCGGCGCGGTAGGAGGCACACAGGAGGTCATGAGCTACGTGGCCAAAGGCATCTACAACATGGTCGGGACGTTCAACGGGAACCCGCTCTCGGTCGCTGCGGGCCGAGCCATGCTGGAGGAGATCGCGACCGAGCACGCCTACGAGAAGATCGGGGCGCTCCGCGCGCGGATCGACCAAGCGCTCAGCGATGTGATTGCCGAGGCCGGCCTGCCCGCCCACGTCGTGTCGGTCGGGGCGAAGGGTTGCGTCACGTTCTCGACAGAGACGGTACGCGACTACCGCGACTTCCTCGAGATCGACGACAGGTACAACCACGCCCACTGGTTGTTCCAGCACAACGGTGGGGTGTTCCTCCCTCCCTGGGGCAAGACCGAGCAGTGGCTCATCTCGGTCCAGCACGACAGCTCCGACATTGACCGCCTCATCGGCAACTTCGGGCGCTTCGCCCGAGCCGTGACGGGCTGACATCCCGCAGCGCCCAGCGGGGACAGTGGGCGCAAAGCTTCGGGGCGTGAACAGGTCAGATAGCTTCCTTCTTGGCGCGTGGAGCTGTTCTTGGCACACGTGCGTCAACTCCATCACTTTGGTTGCCGGCCGAGGCTTGGATTGCGACTGATTCGCTGGACCCGCGTGTGTCCAGTGGCGCTGAAGTGGGGCTATTTGGTCGTTGGAGCCGGTGATTTCAACGGCGGTTTTCGGTCGCGGGTCGACAGTCTCCTAGCAAGCGGTCCGTATCGCTGCCGGCCAGGTATCTGATCGCGGCTGCGGATGGTCATAGGGTTCGATGTACCATGAACTGACGTTCGTGCGTATGAGCGACCGTGCTCCTCATTATTGGCAGGACGTGGTGACAAACATGAGCGAATCTCAGCAGGCTGTCGAGGCTTTGCAGGAGAGTGAGGCTCGCCTTGAGACGCTCTTGTCCTCTCTCGACGATCTTGTGTTCGAGCTCGATGAGAACGGCACTTACCTGGGGATCTGGACCACTAATGACGCCTTGCTGATCGCGCCACGGAGCCAGCTGCTCGGCCGCACACACGCCGAGGCCATCAGCGAGGAGGTCGGTCTCAGGTTGAAGCAGATCATTGCAAGTGTCGGCGAGACGGGCCGCCCGGAGATCTGGGAGTACTGCCTCGAGGTCCCCGCGGGTACCCGGTGGTTCCGGGGCAGGGTCGCTCCGATCGCCGGGTCGGAGGGCTCTTCGAGAAGGTTCTGCCTCCTGGTTCGCGACATCACTGCGCAGAAGGAGGCCGAGCAGGAGATAACGAGGCTCCTGTCTCGCGAGCAGCTGTTGAGCCGGTTGTCCGAATCTGTTCCGGTTGGTCTGTTCGAGATCGACTTGGAGGGTCACGTTGCGTTCACCAACGATCGTATGCACACGATCGTGGGTGACTTGTCCGCGGGCTCGGTGGCAGCGCTGGCGTCATCTGTCGTGGTCGAGGACCGGCCAGTGTTTGAGGCAGTGCTCGCCGGTGTACTTGACGGTCGGCCGGCTGATGACGTCGAGATACGCCTTCGTTTCCCGCACGACGCGCCGCTGGCTGGCGGCGCCGAGAGAGTGTGCGCGCTCAGCTTGCGTGCACTGACTGACACGACGGGCGCCGTGACTGGCGCGGTCGGATGTCTCAGCGATGTGACCGACCGTGCTCAACTTCATCACGAGCTCGAGGTAAAGGCGTCGGTCGACAAGCTCACTTCGTGTTTGAATCGAGAGGCGTCACTCGATCTTGTGGAGCGGATGACCACTGCGCCAAAGGCCCCCGGAGAGGGGAACGCCGTCATCTACGTCGACGTTGACCATTTCAAGACCGTGAACGACCGCTTCGGGCACGCGGCTGGCGACAGCCTTCTTGCAGCGGTCGGCGACCGTCTTCGTGGCGCCGCGCGGAGGTTCGATGCCGTCGGCCGTGTTGGTGGCGACGAGTTCCTTGTGATCTGCCCGCGGGTCGAAAGCTCTGCTCAAGCCGTCAAGATCGCCGAGCGCGTCGCGGCGGCGACAATGGCCACAGTGGACGTCGGGCCCGGCGTTGTGGAGCTGCGGACCAGCGTGGGTGTCGCGTGGACCTCCGGAGCGCTCAGCGCCGATGCCTTTCTCGCTCAGGCGGACGCTGCGATGTACGAATCGAAACGAAGGTGCCACGAAGGTGTGACGCTGTTCACGACGGCCGGCTGAGCGACAAGCCCGATACCGGGGCGACGACCGCGGCGAACCGGCCGGCTCAGGCCATACGCCGAGCCCCGAAGCCCCGATCACCAAGCTGCAGACCCGCTGATGGCTGGCCCGACGACTCCTTCAGCCGCCGTGAGCTGGTCGCCCGTCCTTCAAGTACTCCACGTAGTCGTCGAAGCTGCACGGGCGCGCGAACAAATACCCTTGCGCGTACTTGCATCGGAGATCACGGACTGAGGCGAGCTCTTCGGCGGTCTCGACGCCCTCCGCAACGACGCGGAGACCGAGCGCGTCGCCGATCGCGACCACAGCCGCGACGAGGGTGGCGTCGTAGGGGTCAGAGTCCAGGTTGGCGATGAAGGACCGATCGATCTTGAGCTCGTCGACCGGGAATCCGCGCAGGTAGGCGAGCGACGAATACCCGGTGCCGAAGTCGTCGATGGAAAGTCGCGTCCCGATGGCCCGCAGCTGATGCAGCACCTTGGAGAAGTAGTCGACGTCCCCCATAAGCACGGACTCGGTGATCTCCAGGCAGAGCAGCTCCGGTTCGATGCCGGTCGTTGAGATCAGTTCCTCCAAGCGGCGCGTGAAGTCGCGAGACCTGAGTTGCATGGCAGAGACGTTGACCGACATCGTGCACGCGGTCTGTCCAGGAACGGTCCGGTTGGAGCGTGCGAGTGACTTGCACGCCTGTTCGAGCACCCACTCGCCGATCGGGACGATCAGCCCGCAGTCCTCTGCAACCGGGATGAAGTCCGCTGGGCCTACCGTCCCCCGGTCCGGGTCATGCCATCGCAGAAGCGCCTCGGCGCCGACGAAACGCTCCTCGACCATCGACCACACGGGCTGGAACACGAGTGCAAACTCGTGGTTGTCGAGCGCGCGACGCAGGCCCGCCTCGCCCATCGAGCGCCGTTCGGCTTCGGCCCGCAAATTGTCGTCGAACACCTCGTAGCGTGCCCTGCCGAGATCCTTGGCGCGGTACATCGCGAGATCGGCGTCGCGCAGCAGCTTGTCGCCGCTCTCGCCCGCTTTGCCTGTGGCGATGCCTATCGACGCCGTCACGTGCACCTGTTCGCCGTCTATGTCGAAGGGGGCAGCGAACGAGTTCAGCATGTGGTCCGCGATCTTGATCGCATCGGTCGCGACGAGGAGCTTTTCGCACACGACGACGAACTCGTCCCCGCTGAAGCGGCCCACGGTGTCCGCGGAGCGCGAGCAGGCGACCAGCCTGAAGGCGACGGCTCTCAGCACGGCATCGCCAAACCCGTGGCCCCGTGTGTCGTTGAAGACCTTGAAGCGGTCCAGGTCCACGAAGAGCAACACAACCGACCCGTTCTCACGGGAGGCGCGCGACAGCCCGTGGTCGATCCGGTCCATGACCAGCACCCGGTTGGGCAGCCCGGTGAGGGGATCGTGGAGGGCCTCGTGCTCGAGGCGCAGTTCTGCTGCCTTCCGGTCGCTGATGTCACGAGTGATGCCGTCCATTCCGATGACTTGCCCGTTCGCGTCGAGCACGGCGCCGAGGCTCTGGTTGACCCAGATCTTGGAGCCGTCCTTGCGCGCGAGCTCGAGATCGACGGCCGTCTCGACACGGCCCGAACGCACGCGCGCCGGCAAGAGGTCACGGGCGCCGGGGTCGATCAGGCGGTTGATGAGCTCAGGCTGGGCGTAGAGCTCGTCCGGCGTGTACCCGGTGATCGCGACCGATGCCGGGCTCACGAACTCAAAGCCTGGATCCGGGAGGATCCGGTAGCGGAATATGAGGTCCCGCGAGTTCTCGGCGAGCATGCGGAGCTGGCGTTCGACGCCCCGTGCCTTCTCTTCAGCCTCGCGACGGTCCGTTATGTCCTGCATTACGCCGGCCAGCTCGACCGTGGCTCCGCTCTCGTCAGTGACGATATCCGCAGCTGAGAAGACCCAGCGTTGCGTTCCGTCCGGGCGTACGATCCGATATTCGAGCTCGAAGCGAGGTCCCCCGGCGATCGCCGCGATCTCCGCTGCTTGGACGCGGGGAAGATCTTCTGGGTGGACCCTTTCGAAGAAGTCCTCCGAGGCCAAGTTGGGGCGCTCGGCGACCCCGAATATCCGGTACGCCTCTCTCGTCCAGGTCACCGGTGCATTCGGGGCGACCCCGGACGTCCACCCACCGATGTGCCCGACGCGCTCGGCTTGTTCGAGCAGGGTCCGGCTCTCCGCGAGATCGCGCTCGCGCTGCCTGCGCTCGGTGATGTCGTGCAGGATCGCGGCCTCCCCGACGATCGAGCCGTCCGGGGCAAGGATCGGCGACAGGCTCATCGATACCTCGAAGTTGGTGCCGTCGCGCCGTGTCCGCGCCGTCTCGTGGTGGCTCAAGCGCTTCCCGGCCGCCACCCTGGCGAATACCTGCTTGAAGTCCTCGAGCGCCTCTTTGTCGAGTATCTCGCCATACAAGCGCCCGGCCATCTCTGCGGCGCTGTAGCGGTAGAGGCGCTCGGCGGCTCGGTTCCAGCTCGTCACGCGCCCGTCCATGTCGACGCTCACGACGGCGTCCTCGATGCTCTCGACGATCGTTGCGAGCAGCGCGCGAGTCTCCTCCGAGCGCTGCTGCTCGTTGATGTCGTGGGCGACGCCCAAAGACCCGACGACGCGCCCGTCGGAGGTGTGAATCGGTGAGATCGTCAGTGATACATGAACTTCGGAGCCTTCCTTGTGGGTTCGCGCTGTCTCGAGGTGCACGACTCGTTCGCCCCGGCCGAGGCGGGCTATGATCGCGGAGAGCTCCTTTCGCCGAGCCTCGGGCACGAGCATCTCGATGTTCCGGCCGATGGCCTCCGCCGCTGTCCAGCCATACAGGCGTTCGGCAGATGGGCTCCAGCTCATGATCGTGCCGTCGAGGCGCTGCGAGACGATCGCGTCCTCACTCGAGTCAACGACAGCGGCGAGAAGCACGGCTACCGAGAACTCCGCTGGTAAGCCATCGAACTCCGCAGACCGGCTGATGGTCATCTAGCGCCACCACGATTCAGTTGTTCAGCCCGAAAGAAGGCCGCGCTGGCCTTGAAAACCGAGAGCCTACGGCATTTGACGCTTGGGCCCGGAACTGTCGAGGTCCGGCTGTTGGCTGGTGTCGGTACGCGGTTTGACCTGGTCCACTGCAGCGCGTGGGAGTTGGCCGACACCGGCGGCGAGCATGGCCGAGTTGGGTATCTTGAGCTCCCCATCGTCGGTGCGCACCGTCACGTACGTCAGGCTGACTTCGAGTACCCAGGCGTCGAATATCCCGCCGAGCGCTCCTGAGCGGATCCGAATGTGGTCGCCAACCTTGAAAGGCCTCGCGAGGAGGAGCACCAGCGCGGCAAAGACGTTTCCAAGGCTTTGCTGCGTCGCGATGCCGAGCACGATCCCGGCGAGCCCTGCACCGACGAGAAGATGATCGATGGACACTTCGAGCACCGCGAACACGGCGAAGGCGACCACGACGTAGCCGATGCCTGTCGCGATCAGCCGCACTGCGGCCCCGGCCGCCGCGATCGATCGCTGCGTGACGAGGTGGCCGAGGCCGGAGGCGATTCGCCGCGTGGCGATGACACCCGAGACGAGGAGTATGGCTGCGCTGATCCAGGCGACGAGCTTTGGGTGGAGTTGCGAGCTGTGAACGTTCCCGAATTCGGAGCCGCCAACGAGCGCGGCTGCGGCGATGACCCCAGCGAGGGTCCCGATCGTCCAGTTGTGCTTGCGAGCACCACTCATCTCGTCGACCGCCTTGTCGTCACCACCTGTCCACGGTAGCGATCTCTGATCACCGGAGCCCTGCGACCGGAGCGTCACGACCTCGAACAGCGAGCCGGATGTCTCGAGGACGACACCACGAGGACCGCCTGCTCAGGCCCGCTCAGGACCCTCGGGGCAGCCGGCATGCTCGGAGCGGAAGGCGTCGATCATGTAGGCAGTGAACCGCCGCCACGTGTCGGGCGCACTGTCGCGTGTCGCGGTCACGACGCCGGCGTTCGCGAACAACAGCATGGGAACATCCGTAGCGGCGAAGTCGGAGCGCAGAGTGCCTTGCCGCTGCGCTCGTGCGATGAGCTGTTCCAGGTTCTGCAGGGCGCGATTCCGAAGCTCCTCGGCTGGGGAGGAGGTCGGGAACCTCATGGTGATGAGGTCCTTGAGCCCAGCGTCGGCGGCCTGCATGGCGCAGATCCTGTTGATCAGCCAACAGAAGCCGGACCACGGGTCCGGGTCGTCGAGCGCCTGCTCGGCGGCGGCCGCGTAGTCCGCCATCTTTCGCTCGAAGCTGGCCGCGATGAGGTTGGCCCTGGTGGGGAATCGTCGGTAGAGCGTGGCGATGCCCACGCCGGCTCGCCGGGCGATCTTCTCCAAGGCGGCGTTCAGGCCCCACTCGGCAAATACTTCTTGGGCCGCGGCGACTATCCGTTCCCGATTTCGCTCGGCGTCGGCCCGCAGGCTCGGGGAGCGCTCGGCGCCGGCCACGGTGGCCGGGTCCGGGCCGCCCCCGGCCGGACGGCCCCGGTCCGACGTCTCGATCACCGCTTCAGTGTAACGGCAACCGGAGGGCACCCTCCAGTTACGTGTTAGCCTTCCGATGAAAATGGAGGACTTCCTCCGTTTAATGGAAGTATCGTGTCGAACACGCCAGAACGGAGCTCGAGGAATGCCGGAAGAAGTCCCAGCAGCTGATCGGTCTCGAGACGTCGTAGGAGGCGCCATCCAACCGCTCGGCGGAACACCCAAGGCTCGGATCCGAGTCGTCACCGACGGCGGTGCAGATCTCGACAGCGCAGTGGCGGCTGAGCACGGCGTGAGCGTCGTGCACCTCGACGTCCGGCTCGGTTCGTTCGGACCGGAGATCACCTCGACCTGGTCGCCCCAGGAGTTTTGGGAGGCATCAGCCAAGGTCGCGGAGCTGCCCGAGACCTCCGCGCCCTCGCCCGGGGCGTTCAAGGAGACGTTCTCGGCGCTCGCAGACGCGGGCGCGGAAGGAATCGTGTGCATAACGCTCTCGTCGAAGCTGTCTGCG
>Ga0181521_10008585_pt1 | contig 10438 bp, 9 predicted proteins | sample PEATcosm2014_Bin_32_FD_119764 | JGI IMG/M metagenome (GOLD analysis project Ga0181521, IMG submission 119764) | Peatland microbial communities from MTU Mesocosm Facility, Houghton, MI, USA - PEATcosm2014_Bin02_60_metaG | ecosystem: Environmental > Terrestrial > Soil > Wetlands > Peat | place... | reverse complement strand
GCCGACCGCCAAGGAAGTGGCGAAACTCGCGGGGGTCTCCGTTTCTGCCGTCTCGCGAACCTTTACCGATGGTGCCAGTGTCTCTCGCAAAACGCGTGATCTGGTCCTCGCGGCAACGCGCGAACTCGGCTATCAGCCAAACGCGATGGCGCGCAGTCTAATGACAAAGCGCACGGAATTGATCGGATTGATTTCCAACGGATTTGATAACCCGCTTTTCATGGAAATCTTTGATTTATTCACACGCCGTCTGCAGCAGTTCGGCCGACGGCCGCTACTCGCCAATCTATCCGGCGGCATCAGGACCGATGTCGCGCTCGAAATGCTGCTCAAATACAGTGTGGACGGGGTTATCGTCGCATCATCGACGCTGCCGCCGAGTTTCGCCGAAGCGTGCGCCGCAGCGGGTATGCCTGTCGTTCAGGCTTTTGGCAGACCTGGAGGCGCCGAGGCGGTCAGTGTCGTCGGGGCGGACAACTATCAAGGCGGTCGGCTCGCCGGCGATGTACTGCGCAGGCACAAATATAAGAACATCGCATTTCTCGGCGGACCTCAGTCGGCAACCTCGACGGAGGATCGAATTCGCGGTCTGCGCGACAGTCTCGCGGTCGAAGGACTTGAGCCTTGCGCCGTCGTTTATGGTCACTCGTATTGCCATGAAGCGGGATTGACGCTGATGAGACAATTGCTGCGCAACGGCGGCATCGATGCTGTTTTCTGCGGCGACGACGTCTTGGCGATGGGGGCCATCGATGCGTGCCGGGAGGCTGGCGTGAGCGTGCCGCGCGACATCGGCGTCATGGGATTCAACGATATGGCGATGGCCGCATGGCCGGCCTACAATTTGACGACTATTCACCAACCGGTGGCCCATATTATTGCTACCGCGGTGGAACTGGTGTTGGGCATCGTCGACAACTCCCACAAGAAGCCCGAAGTTCGCATATTTGATTGCCATGCAGTCGAGCGCGGGACGTTAAGGCCTCGGTGAGCATGAGACGGCAACGCTGCGGTCGCGTCGCGCCCGACAACTCGTTGCGGAGGGATACATGATCAATTTCGCGCTATTCGGAGCGGGCCGTATCGGGGTCCTGCATGCCGCAAACATCGCCGCCAATCATCCGCGGGCACATTTGTCGTATGTCTACGACACGAACGTTGCGGCGGCGGCGGCGACCGCCGCCAAGTACGGCGCCCGCGTGGCCTCCAGCATCGAGGCCGCGCTGGGCGATGCGGCGGTCGGGGCCGTGCTCATCGCCTCCTCGACGAACACCCATGTCGACCTGATCACCGCGTCCGCCCGTGCCGGCAAAGCGATCCTGTGCGAAAAGCCGATTGATCTCGATATCGAGCGCGTCGAGCGCTGCAGAAGAGACGTCGCCGGCGCCGGGGTGCCGATCCAAATCGCCTTCAACCGCCGCTACGACCGCAGCCATCGGGCCGTACGCGAGGCCGTGCGCGAGGGCGCCATCGGCGCACTCGAATTGCTGGTGATTACCAGCCGTGATCCGGGGTTGCCGTCGTTGTCCTACGTGAAGGGATCGGGCGGCATTTTCCGCGACATGACCATCCATGACTTCGATCTGGCGCGCTTCATCCTCGGCGATGACCCGGTCGGGGAAGTCTTTGCGACCGGCAGCATCAGAGTGGATCCGGCATTGCGTGAGATAGGCGACGTCGATACGGCCATGGTGGTCATGAAAGCGGCCTCCGGGGCGCTGGTGCATATCAACAATTCGCGGCGCGCCGTCTATGGATACGATCAGCGCGTCGAGGCCTTCGGGGCCAAGGGCATGGTGGCTTCCGACAACCTGCGCGCGAGCACGCTTACGCGTTCTGATGCCAATGTCACCGACGCCAAGGAGCCGCTGCTGAATTTCTTCATGGAGCGGTACCGGCAGGCCTATCTCGATGAATTGAACGACTTCATCGATGTCGTCGCCAAAAAAGAACCCCCTGCGGTTGGTTTTGAAGACGGACGATGCGCGCTGATTTTGGCGAATGCGGCTTTGGAATCGATGCGCAGCGGCAAGGCCCACAGGGTCGATTACGAATAGCAGCCGAACGAGCTCGCGGCTCGCCCGACGCCGCGGGCGCATCAAGCGGACGCAGCGCCTTCGTCATCTTCGCCAGCCCAGAAGACGGATCATGCGCATCGCCTCGCACGACACGACCGGCATCGCATCGCTCATGATCTGCAACCGGTCGAAGCGATCCGGGTAGCGGCCCAGCGTCTCGCGCAGACCCCTGCCAAATGCCTGCCGGAGCACCGTGCCGATGTTGAATTTAGCGACCGGGGTACGCGCGAGCCGCGCGATGTCCTCTTCGAAAATCCCGGACGTTCCGTGGATCACCAGTGGAACCGTAACCGCAGCCGCGATTTGCGCGAGGCGGGCGAAGTCGATGACGGCGCCGGGTACTTGCAAGCGGTGAATGTTCCCCACGGAGATGGCCATCGCGTCGAGTGGGCACTCATCGGCAAATCGGACAGCGTCGCTCACGTCGGTGAGCTCAGATTTGATGTGCGCACGACCTTCCGCATAGGGCACGGAGCCGATCTCCGCCTCGATCGAACACCCGGCGGCGTGCGCGTAATCGGCGCCGCGGCACGCTCCGGCGATGTTGTCCTCGAGCGGCAACTGTGATCCATCGTACATGACCGAGGTAAAGCCCAAATCGACGGCGCGCAGCAGCTCCGGAATATCGAAGGTATGATCGAGATGAACGCAGACGGGAACCGGCGCGCGCTCGGCGAGTGAGCGCAGCATGTGGCAGATCACCTCCACGGGCATGAAGTTTCTGAAGTCGAGACTCGCCGCGAGGATCACGGGTGCACCGAGTTGTGCGGCACCATCAACCACCGCTCGTGCGTCTTCCCACCCGAACACGTTGAAGCATGCCACGCTGTAGCGGCTGTCGACAGCCGGAGCCAGAATCTTCGCCAGGTTGACCAGCACTTGGATCGCCCTACCGGAACTTCGCGATCATGTCCTTGATGCCGGGGATGGTTTCGATCTGATATGCGTAGGTGGGCTGGAAGAACTGTCGGAGCGACCGCTGGCTGAGTCCGGCGATGATGGTGAAGTAGTACATCTCATGGCCGGGTGCGGCGACGCAAGGATGGTAGCCGGCGCCGATTTTCAGCGTCGACGAGTTGAGAATGTGAAATGCCTGGCCCACCTTGACCCCTTCGCGCTGGAGGAGCTGCAAACCAAAACCGTTCTCGGGGCGAAAGCGAAAATTGTAGACCTCATTGTGACGGGTCTCTTCTGGAAGACGATCCACGTCGTGTTTGTGTGGCGGATAACCGGACCAGCCGCCGGCGCCGACGGTGAACAATTCCGATACGAGCAGGCGGCCCACTCGCCCGGGCGGCTTCTGTCCGAGAATGTGCTTGATCTTGCGATGCGTCTTCGTTTCATCGGACCCGTATTGCACCGGATCGATGTTCGCGGGACGCACCGCGAAAGGCTCGAATGCCTCATCGAAGCGAGCGCCGGCGACGAAAACCTCGGCGCTCTCGGAGCGACAGACGAAATTTGCCGTGGAACCCACCGGAACATACACCGCCGACGGGTCGCCTTCCCAGATCGAACTGCGGTCTCCGATTGCATCGAACGAACGGCCCTCGCCGTCATTCGCTTTGACCTGCACGTCGATCGTGCCGTGAGCCGGCACGATGCAGGTCTCGTAGCCCGGAACGGTGGAGACGAAGCCCTCCCCGCGCCGCATTCGGACGATATTGAAATAAGCAAGCGGAACGTCCGCATCACCGACGTCGACGATCGGAACATTGTGGTTATCGTAAGGCGGAATGTGCATGGAAACCTCACTTCATCGCATGGCTCTGAACGAACGAGTCGAGTTCCGCTGCGGTCGGCATGGCGAAGGCGCAGCCTCGTCGTGAAACTACATAGGCCGCGGCTGCGGCCGCGCGCCGTACCGCCGGCTCCAGAACCACCCCGGCCAGCAGAGCGGCGACCAGGCTGCCGAGGAATGCATCCCCCGCCCCAAATGGCTTCTTGACGTCGACGGCGAAGATGCCGGTCTCAAAGGTCCGCTCTGCGGTAATCGTGACGGAGCCGGCACTGCCCCGCTTGAAGATCACGAAGCGACGCCCGTCCTTGACGAATCCGGCGGCGACTGCGATCGCATGGGCCGCACCTCCGGCGATGATCGCGAACTCCTCGTCATTGCCCACCACGGCATCGCAGCGGCTCGAGGCGTCCGCGTAGATCCGCATGGCATCGTCTCTGGATCGCCAAGACACGGGCCGATGATCCACGTCGAGAATCGAGAAGGTGCCGGCTGCGCGGGCAAATGCCAGCGCCTGCAAGGCCGCCGCACGAGACGGCTCCGCGGCGAGCGCGGTTCCCGTCACGATCAAAACGGCGGCGCTGGCGATGAACGAGGAGTCGAAATCATCTGCACTCAGTTGCAAATCGGCTGCGTTGTTGCGGTAGAACACGGTCTCGCTGTCTTCGAGGCGGGTCTCGCAGATGGCGAGGCTCGTGCGATACTCGCCGGAAACCGCGCGGCATCGCGACGTATCCACCGCGTAGCGGGCGAGATGAATGCGCACGAAGCGGCCGACCGGATCCGCCGAGAGGGGCCCGAGCAGCGCTGCGCGGCAGCCCTGGCGAGAAAGTGCCACGGCGATATTGCCGGCAGAGCCGCCGACCTCGGCGGCGAATTGCTCGGCTGATTCCGTCTCCATACCATCAGGAACCGGATACAGATCCATGCCCGCGCGGCCCACAACGATCGCGGCGAACCGCCGCTTCAGGTCGAAGGCGAACGTCATGTCACACGCCTCTACGCTGCCGCTCGCGCCCGAGTTCCAATTCGGCGGCAGCGGCAAGCACCTCAGGCCGACTGCTGACCTGCGGTATACCGACTTCCCACCATGCATGCCCTCCCTCCGTCCACGCATAGGGATCGATTTTGACTTCGATCACGTAGGTGCGGTCCGAGTCCTTCGCGCGCACGAAGGCCGCCTCGAACGCGGCGATATTCGCCACCGATTCGGAGCGCGCACCCATCGAGCGAGCATGCATGGCGAAGTCGACCGCAAAGGGAGCGGCGTCCCAATTGCAATCGGCGATCAGATTGTTGAACGAAGCATTTCCGGTATTGCGTTGCAGCTTATCGATTACGGCAAAGCCACCGTTGTCGCACATGATGATGATGAGCTTGCGGCCGGACAGCACGCTGGAATAGATGTCCGAATTGAGCATCAGATAGGATCCGTCGCCGACGAATACGATGGTGTCGCCGCCCGCGCCGCGTTCCATCTGCGCGATTCGGGCGCCCCAGCCGCCGGCGATTTCGTAGCCCATGCAGGAATAGCCGTACTCGATATCGACCGACGCGACCGAGCGCGACTGCCAATTGGCCGAAACCTCACCCGGCAGGCCGCCGGCGGCGGTGACGACGCGATCCGCATCCGCGCACAGGCGGTTCACCGCGCCGATGACTTGCGCATACGAGGGGAGGCCCTCCGGTGCCTTGCTACGGATTTCGACGCGGCCGTTCCATCGATCTCGCAGTACGGATGCACGGGCGCCCCAGCGCGAATCGGCGCGCCAATCCCCAAGCGCCGCGTCCAGTGCATCAAGGCCTTCGCGCGCGTCGCCGACGACCGGTAAGGCCAGGTGCTTGCCGGCATCGAAACGCGCCGCATTGAGCCCGATGAACTGGGCGTTTTCTTTGAACACCGTCCAAGAACCCGTGGTGAAGTCCTGCAGGCGAGTCCCAACTGCCAGGATGACGTCGGCCTCACCGCAGATGACGTTTGCACAATCGGTGCCCGTCACGCCGACAGTCCCGAAGTTGCACCGATGCGCGTGCAGCAGCGTCGACATGCCTGCAATGGTCTCGACCACCGGAATGTCGTGACGCGCAGCGAACTCGGCAAGCGCGTCGGCTGCCAGCGAATAGTGAACGCCACCGCCGGCAATGATGACCGGGCGCTCGGCACGTCTTATGCGGGTCGCGGCGGCCGCCAGCTCGTCGACATCGGGACGCACGCGGCGGATCTGGTGAACACGGGATTCGAAGAACGACGCGGGATAGTCGTAGGCGATCGCTTGTACATCCTGCGGCAAACCGAAAAACGCCGGTCCACAATCCGCCGGATCCAGCATAGTGGCGATCGCGGCCGGCAGCGACTGAATCAACTGTGCGGGATGCGTGATGCGATCCCAATACCGGGTGACCGGCTTGAACGCATCATTCACCGAAACGGTGGGGTCGCTAAATTGCTCCACCTGCTGCAGAACCGGATGCGGTAGCCTGTGGTGAAAGACATCGCCGGACAGGAACAGCACCGGCAGGCGGTTCGTGTGCGCCACCGCCGCCGCGGTCACCATGTTGGTGGCACCCGGCCCCACCGAGGAGGTCGCAACGCAAATTCTGCGGCGGCGATATGCTTTGGCGTAGGCGGCCGCTGCGAAGCCCATCGATTGCTCGTTCTGTCCCCGCCAGGTCGGCAGCACGTCGCGCGCCTCATGCAAGGCTTCGCCGAGGCAAACTACATTGCCGTGGCCGAAGATCGCAAAGACGCCGCCGACCAGAGGCTGCTCCCGACCGTCAGCGACGATACGCTGCGCTGCGAGATGCTTCACGAGCGCCTGCGCCATCGTAAGCCGTGAATACTGATGCGGCCCAGTCGACACCGCTGCTCCTTAAACTCTACGCTAGCCCTCTGCCTCAGGGGCCCCGTTGCAGGATTGCCCCATCTACTCTCTGACGTTGACATTAAACGTAAACCACCGACACGCTAATTGCAAGCGCTTGCACTCAGCGGCACTGGGAGGCCCTCTACACATTCGGCGACAGCTATACAGACTCAGTCCACCGCATCCTTGCTCGCGAACTCGAGCGCGAGGTCATGGACGCATTTCGTCAACAGCGGCACGATTCTGGGACGGTCATAGGCACGCCGCGGCTGCGCCTTATTTCCTCTGCTGCACGCGGCGCTTGGTTCGAATCGTGCCCTGCTCCGTCTTGTGCCCCGTCGTCCGTATGCTCTGGGTCGCGTGCGCGCTATTCCTCCAACGCCGCCTGACTTTATTGTTGCTCAAGCTGCTTAACGTTTCGAAGGTCCGTCACCCACGGCAGCGCGGAGCGGAACCAGATTTGCCGTTTTGGTCGTAGCTCCGCGCGTTGCGCGAGGGTACCGACCCGAAGTGCGTAAGTCGCCGTATCGTGGGGCGCGGCGGCGTAGATCGGCGTTCCGCAATTGGGGCAGAACGCGTGGGCGCGCTTGTTGCCGCTTGCGGCCGTTTTGATATAGATCTTAGGAGTTCCCGAGCGCAGAACGAATGCGCCCGCGGGCGTCTGCACATTCACTCGATAAGCGGATCCGGTCAGCATCTGGCAATCCGTGCAGTGACAGATTCTGACACCGTCCGGGTCGATCTCGGCTTCGAACGAAATCTCTCCGCAATGGCAATGTCCTTCGACCCTCACGGTAGGCTCCTCACACGATGCTTGAGATACTCCATCATCCAGCTTCGCGGTTGTCCCGTCTACATACGCCGCGACTCCAGTGCCAGACTGATGCCGAACGCCATAAATACTCCGCCAGTCACACGATCACACGTCTTGACGGTCGCGGGTCGGCTTAGTAACCCGGAAATCTGGCGCGTCGCCGCGATCAGGCACGCGAACCAGGTTAGCCCGAGCAGCGCGTGAATGGCGCCCAACAGAAGAATATACGGTGCAACCGAAACGCCCCGCGGGACAAACTGCGGCAGGAAGGACACGTAGAATACACCGACCTTGGGATTGAGCAGATTGGTCAGGGCACCCGTGGCGAAGGCTGCGCGAGTCCCGTGATTGCTCCGGTCTTCCGCGACGAAGCGCTGGCGCGGATTGCGCAGCATCCGGTACCCGATCCAAACCAGATAAGCGGCTCCAATCCACCGCAATGCCGTGTAGGCGAATTGCGAAGTCGCAAGAAGCGCCCCGAGTCCGAAAGCAACGAGCATCGCCCAGCAAAAACAGCCGACCGCGATTCCGAGTCCCGCGAGCGCCGCCCGGCGCGCGTTCCCGGTTGCGGCCGTTCTTAAGACGAGCGCCGTGTCTAGACCGGGTGTGATTGTCAGTAAGCTGGCCGCTGCAATGAACGCGACCAAGGATACAAAGACGGATTCCACGATTTGCCACCCATCCTCTTTTAAGTTTGCACCCGATTGAGTTAGCTGGTCAAAAAGTCAGCAGTTGATGCAAGCGATTGAATTAAGGCGGCGTTTGGTTACAGGTTTCAGGTTCTCCACAGGGTTATCCCCCGGGATTGGGGATAGCCCGAAAGCAAGCGAGGAAACACCTATTTGCTCCGCTGGACGTATGACTCGGCGGAAAGTCACTGCGGCATGACGTTCTGATCGATAAGAAAACGTCGAGACGCTCCGCGTCATCGCGTCGTGCCAGGAGGCTGGTGGCATGTGACGCAGCCAGAGACGGGTCCATGGTGAGTGAACGTCGCGTCAGGATGGCGGTGGCAGTTGAAACAGAAGCCGTGGAACCGCGCCTCGGCGCCCTCTTTGAGGTCCGTTCGGCTGCTCCGGTGACATGAGACACACGTTTCGCCGCCCGGTGTATCAACGTAATTGTGATGGCATTTCAGGCAGCTGATCTTGTTGTGCTTGTCGTGCGGAAAATCGAGCGGGAGGGCATTCGTGCGACGCAATAGCGGCTCGCGGAGCGCGGCGCCTACCGCGTCCGGCAAAAGCCCCGCGAGTGCAACGGCGGTAATCGCCACGACGCCCACGACTAATGTCGTGTGTCGCCCGAAGACAAACCCTCGATGCACCATGGTTTCGCGGCCAGCGGTCTCATTCGATCGGCGGACCCGCAGCAGCGACAGAATTGCGCCGATCGTGGCCGCGACAAACAGCGCCCGGCGTCCGCGGCCGCCTAGATACCTGGCGGTCACGACAACGTGCACCGCGATAAAGGCGGCAATCAAACATCCGAGGATCACATGCGAGGCCTGGAAACCTCGGTGGCTCGCCCAGAGACGACGGCGCACGCTGCCGATTGAACTAAGCACCAAGATCAGGAGCAAGAGGGTCGCGAGAATCCCCGCGAACTGGTAAAAAGGCGTGGTGGGCTTTAAGTACTCGACAACGGTTCGGTCGACGAGAACGAGTCCGCCGACGTGAATGGCAACTGCGATCAGTGCCAGCCAACCGATGAAGGTATGGCGTTGCAACGAAAGCAGAGTTGCCGGCATCGAATCCCTCGGTCGGACCGGCGCGCCCGAGAGCACGATGCAGGCAAGGCCGCTCGCAAGCCCAGCCAATTGAGAGAGTTCCCAACCGACGCCGACAAAACCTGCGAAGGCGGGCATTGCCGCGAGCACGAGAAGGGCCACACCCCAGAGCGCATAGCGGGCGTCGAATCCTCTCACATGCGTCGCCCCGTGTTGCGTTGAGCTGAGGAAGGTGACATTGAGGTTACCAGTGACCGCGTGTGCATAGGATTATGCCGCGGGATTGGGGATGTTGGGAAAGCAAGCGGGGGGAATCCGTATTTGCTTTGCTGCGAATCGCTCGACCGGTTTCTGCGGCCGGTAATCCCTAACCCCCATTAACGTCTTGAACGGCGACTTGCGGCGCGACAGACCCAGGCGTATAGCTTAGCTACGCGAAGCCGCTCGCGTTCAGCTTGGCGGTTGGCGACCTTCAACAAGGAGCAAAGAATGATCACCGTTACACGAGTTGCATCGATAGCGCCGGGTAAGACCGGCGATGCACTAGCCTTCGCTCAGCACATAGCGAAGTACATCAAGCAAAATCATGGCACCACACTCGAGGTGCTGATGCCGATCGGCGGCAATCCCAGCCGGATTGCATGGCTCGCTCGCTACGATAGTATCGCGCAATGGGAAAACTTGACCGGTGCTCTCATCGCCGATCAGGGATACCTGGAAGCGGTGGCAAAGAATAGCGCCACGTTTCTACCGGGTTCGGTTCACGATGAAATATGGCGGAGCATCTGACGACGCAGGAAGCTCAGCAGCGCGGGTCGCAGATGTGTGCCTCACCGCCTATTTAGGGAGGAGAGACCAATACAACCCGTGGCCTGATTTATTCAACAGGGCGCGCTGTTCCTTGAGCTTGGCGAACGCATCGCGACTTTCCGTTGCAACTTGCGAGATATGTCGCCGCCACTCGGTGAAAGGCGCCGTCTGAAACTGAATAGCGCCAATCGGCTGCCCTTGACACCAGCCGGCCGCTGGACCGTTACCGCTGCGCCGCATACGAAGGCACCACGGCGTTATATGGCGATGTAACAACGAACGGTGCAGCCATTCGAGCCATCATCTGTCCCCCAACCAGTAACCTCTGAATTCTGATGTTCATCGGTTCTATTCCTGCCTCGAGTGCGTCGGCCATGAATCGTCTTCGGCCGAATCATTCTTGGCTCG
>Ga0181521_10008582_pt1 | contig 10442 bp, 8 predicted proteins | sample PEATcosm2014_Bin_32_FD_119764 | JGI IMG/M metagenome (GOLD analysis project Ga0181521, IMG submission 119764) | Peatland microbial communities from MTU Mesocosm Facility, Houghton, MI, USA - PEATcosm2014_Bin02_60_metaG | ecosystem: Environmental > Terrestrial > Soil > Wetlands > Peat | place... | reverse complement strand
CGGAAGAAAGAACGATAAGCTCGAACCTCGCACGATGAGCTAAGAGCTAATAGCTAATAGCTGTTTTTGAGGCGTAGAGATGAATTGCGAATTAGCACACGAACGGATGGTCACGGCAGCCTACGGCGAGCTGTCCGACGAGTTGGCGCACGAACTGGATCGCCATGTAACCGGCTGTGCGGAGTGCCGCAAGGAGCGCGAGCAGGTGCGGGCGCTTAAAGTTCTCGCCGACGCGCATCCGGTTGCGGAGCCCGGCGCGAATCTGGTGGCCCGCGCGCGCTTGCGCCTTGACGAAGCTCTGGACGCTTTGCCGCCCAAACACTGGTACGAGCGCTTCGGCGAACGCATCCTGAACAATTTCGCCAGCCTGCAGGCCGCGCCTGTGGCAGCGCTGCTGCTGCTGGTGGCCGGCGCCGGAGCCGGCATTTTGGGCGGTTACGAATACGCGCAGAACCGCGCAGCCCACGCCGCGGATGGGCAAAGCGCTACGACAACCGGCCTCAAAGTGCAACCCGAGGCAGCCCTCCCCGCACTTTCGAACGTGGCCAATATTTCGGGCATTGTGCGTCAGCCCAACAGCGAGATTGTCGACGTAAGCTACAACCAGCTGGTGCCGCGCCAGGTGGAGGGCTCGCTCGACGATCCCCAGATCCGCCAGCTGCTCATGCTGGCCACAGAGAATAACTCTTCGCCGGGCGTACACGACGACTCCGTGTCGCTGCTCGCGGCCGAGTGCCGCGCCGGCCACAGTTGCCAGCCCGCCGGCATCCGCGAGGCGCTCATGGTGGCGCTGCGCTACGATCGCAGCCCTAAGGTGCGCCAAAAGGCGCTGGAGGGCTTGGAGCCTTACGTGGCCGACGACGTCCGCGTGCGCGATGCCGTGCTGGAAGCCGTGCTCAATGACAATGACCCGGCCATCCGCACCGCCGCCATAGGTTTGTTAGAGCCTGTCGACGCCGATACCAGTGTTCGCCAGGTGCTTTATTCCGTCTCCAACTCTGACGACAATGCCCAGATTCGCAATGTTTCCCGGCAGGTATTACGCCGGGTTTCGGAAATTCAATAAACTCGCTCACCCTTCCGGCAACTGCGCCGTCATTATGAGCGCAGACCGGTTGACGAACTGCAAGGAGAGACACAGCCATGAAACACCTTTTGAGGCCGTACCGTACGTCGCCTGGAATCCCCGCTTTCGCCGCACCCCGTTTCGCCGCACTTTGTTGCGCCGCGCTCTTCGCGGCAGCCTGTTTGCTCTTTACGCCGCAGTCAGCGCATGCCCAGGCGGGAGCACTCACTTCCATCTTTGCCGATCCCGATCCTCTGGTGGTGCATGCCAGTCCGTCGGGCTACCTCGGCGTGGAGGTGAGCGACGTTGATGCCGATAAGGCGCAAGCGCTCAAGCTGAAGGACGTTCGCGGCGCCGTGATCATGCTCATCGATCACGACGCACCTGCCGGCCAGGTCGGCCTGAAGGTCAACGACGTGGTGCTGGCTATCAACGGCCAGAACGTGGAAGGCGCCAAACAGTTTGTCCGCATGCTGCGCGAGCTTCCTCCGGGCCGCAATGTCTCGCTCGAGATCAGCCGCGACGGCAACATTCAGACCCTGGCCGTGCAGTTGGTCGATCGCAAGGCTCTCGACCACGATGTCTGGGGCAGGATCGGCAACGATGTCAGTGGCGTGGGCATCGCCCCACCGGCGCCGGCGATGGGCGTCATGGGCGGCGACGCGCCCGCTCCTCCGCCCAGCGGCTGGCACATGTCGCTTTTCACCAGCACTCTGAATGTGGGCGCCCTGGTTGAGCCGCTTACCTCGCAGATGGCCGACTATCTCGGCGTCCAGGGCGGCTTGATGATCAAGCAGGTGGGCAAGAAATCCGAGGCTTCTGTCGCGGGCTTCAAGGCCTTCGACGTCATCCTCAAGGTCGGTTCCGATTCCATCAATACGCTGGCCGACTGGGACCGCGCTCTGCGTTCGAATCAAGGCAAACCCGTGCAGGTGACCATTCTGCGCGACAAGAAACAGCAGATGATTACCCTCCAGGTCGACTCCAAGCACCGCGGCGCAGTGGAGTTCGACGATCTGTTCGCAAACGGCGATGTGCAGGAGTTGGCCGATTTGGCGCCCGCGCTCGATCCCGACATGATCCGGGCGATGACTGCTGAAGCGCAGGCCGATGCCCAAGCTGCCGCAGCGCAGGCGCGCCAGCAAGCCGATGCCATGCGCAGGCAGATGGAGACCATGCGTCTCCAGATGAGTCAGAAACAGATCGACCAGCTTCGCCAGCAAGCCCAGAAGCTGAGCGAAAGCATGAAGAACTCGCAAATCGACGTAGAGCAGATGCGGCAGCAGCTCGAGCAGCAGATGGAAAAGTTCCGCAAAAGCTTCAACGACGAACAGATGAAGCAACTGCAGCAGCAGATGGAGCGCTTCAAGCAGCAAATGGAAGAGTGGCGCGAACAAAGCGCCGGCCACTTTGTTTAGCAAGCCGCCAGCTTCTTTCGATCCCCAGGGCGCCGCCGGTCGGCGCCCTTCGTGTCTCGGCCCCACCCTGGGGAAATGTTGGGGAAATGGCAACTTTATTGCTGAAAAATGGTTCCAATAGTGATACCATGATTAAACATGGCCACTTCGAAGAAGATCCTCGAAGCAATGCGCCGCACGCCCACAAACGTTCGATTCAAGGACTTATTTCGGGTGTGTGTTGAGTATTTCGGTGAACCTCGCCAGCGCGGAACGAGCCATGCGATCTTCAAAACTCCATGGCCGGGAGACCCGCGGGTCAACATCCAGAACGAGAAGGGAAGGGCCAAGGCATATCAGGTCCGGCAGGTTCTCGCCGCCATTGAAAAATTGAAAGGACTCCAGCATGAAGCAAACCCCGAAGCGGAATCCGAAAACTGATCGTTTTACCTATCGCGTCACCTGGTCGGCGGAGGATAACGAACACGTCGGCCTCTGCGCCGAGTTTCCCTCGCTCTCATGGCTGGCGCGCACGCCTGAAGACGCGCTTGCCGGTATTCGCAAGGTCGTGAAGTCAGCGGTCAAGGATATGGAAGCAACAGGTGAGCTCGTGCCGGTTCCATTGGCCGTGAAGCACTACAGCGGTCAATTTCGAGTTCGTATTCCTCCATCAACGCATCGCTCGCTTGCCCTCGAGGCGGCAGAACAGGGCGTGAGCCTTAACCGTCTCGCCAGCGCCAAGCTCTCTGCATAGCCCGCGCCAACTAAACTAACATTATGGAAGTTCTCTACGGCCTGCACCCGGTGGAAGAGGCTCTGAAAGCCGGAAAGCGGCGCTTTGACCACGTGCTCGTGGCCCGCGAGCGGCATGACGCGCGCCTCGAGCGGCTGGTCGCCCAGTGCCGCCAGGCCCGCGTCCGCGTTCTCGAGCAGCCGCGCGAGCAACTCACCGTTGCCGCCAAAACTCCCGCACATCAGGGTGTAGTCGCGCTGGTGCACCCGCAGGAGTTTCTTGCCCTCGAAGATCTCTTCGCGCCACCTGCCGGCAAGTCCGACGCAGCGCGTCTCATCCTGGCTCTCGACGGCGTGGAAGATCCGCAAAATCTTGGCGCGTTGCTGCGCGTAGCCGATGGCGCAGGCGTTGACGGCGTGGTGCTCACCGAACGCCGCTCCGCGCCATTGAGTCCCGTCGCCGTAAAGGCCAGTGCCGGCGCGGCCGAACACCTGCGCATTGCCCGCGTCGTCAACCTGGTCCGCGCCCTCGAAGACCTCAAAGGCCAGAACCTGTGGGTCGTCGGTTTAGACGAGCGCGGCGAAAGCGACTACGACAGGTTCGATCTCACCGGCAATTTGGTCATCGTGCTGGGCCGCGAGGGCGCGGGACTGCACGATCTCGTCCGCCGCACCTGCGATCACCTGCTGCGCATTCCCATGGCCGGCGGCGTCAGCTCACTCAACGTCTCCGCCGCGGGAGCGGTTGTGCTCTACGAGGCCTCCCGCCAGCGCCGCGCTGCTGCCAGAACTCCCACGACACTCGTCCAAAAGGCTGCTGCACGCAGTGCCGCGAAAGGTCTAGGTTCATGAAGGCAACCCGTTCCGTGCCCCATCCTTTCGCCGGCCTTTCCGCGAAAGGGTGGGAAACCGTGTGCGCCAAGCATTTCGTTCTGGCGAGCGTCTTTTTTCTCGCCGCGCTTCCGGCCACTCCGCAATCCACTCCCGCGGCCCCGCAAACTCAGCCCGATCAAAATCAGCCGCAACCAGCCGCGCCGCATCGCGGCCAGGTCATCTTCTCGCGCTCGACCGACGAAAACGGCCAGACCACGACCACGGTCGGTCCGGGCGCGCAGCAGCCCGCGCCCACCGGGCAATCAGTCGAGGCGCCCACCGCCAGCGACGCCGAGCGCGAGGCCCTCACCTTCACCGAATTCAATATGGACGTGCATCTGCGCACCGCCGAACATGAAATCGCCGTTCGCGCCCTCATCACCGTGCGCAACGATAGCAAATCCCCGCTGGCCCACGTCCCGCTTGAAATTTCTTCTTCGCTGCACTGGGAGCGCATTCGCGTCGCCGCGACTGACGCTCTCTACACCATCGCCACGCTCAACTCCGACACCGATCACACCGGCCAGCTTCACGAGGCCGCCGTCAAACTCGCCACCCCGCTCGCGCCCGGCGCAACTTTGCAGCTCGACGTAACCTACTCCGGCGCCATTCCGCAATCGGCGCAGCGCCTGCTTGCCATCGGGACTCCGGAAGACGTAGCGTTGCACTCCGATTGGGACACGATCGACACAGATTTCACCGGCCTGCGCGGCTTCGGCAACGTGGTGTGGTATCCCGCCTCTGCGCCGCCCGTGATTCTTGGCGATGGCGCGCGCGTCTTTGACGAGATGGGCGAACACAAACTGCGCATGGCCGGCGCGCATTTCTTCCTGCACCTCACGGTCGAGTTCCCTCACGGCCACGCGCCCACCATCGCTCTCATCAACGGCCACTCCGTGCCGCTCGCTGTGACGGAGCCGCAGAACGGAAGCGACGAAATTTCCGGCGTGGCCACGGCCACGCTCTCAAGCGCGGCACTCGGCTTTGAGGCTCCCAGCCTTTTTGTGGCCGTCCGCACCGAGCACCATGCGACCAACACCACGCTATGGACGCTGCCCGATGCCGATGCGGCGGTTGCAGAGTGGGCCAGCGCAGCTTCCACCGTCACGCCCTTCCTGCAAGGCTGGCTGGGCCAGGCGCCACGCTCGCAGCTCACGATTCTCGATCTTCCCGATCCCGAGGACGCGCCCTTTGAAACCGGGCCTCTGCTCGTGACCGTCGTTCAATCTGCAACGCCCGCTCAACTCACCGGCGCGATGGCCCACGCGCTCACGCACGCGTGGATGTCGTCGCCGCGCGCATGGCTGAGCGAGGGCGTGGCGCATTTCATGGGAACGTTGTGGCTGGAAAAACAATCGGGCCGCCAGAAAGCGCTCGAAGCTCTTGAATCTGGCCGCAGCGCGCTCGCGCTCATCGAGCCTCCGAGTCCCGGTGAAAGCTCAGGCCAGCCTCTTGCCCAGGCCATCTCGCCCGTGTACTACCGCACCAAAGCAACTTACGTTTTCTGGATGTTGCGCGACCTGGTCGGCGATCCCGCGCTCTCCGCGGCTTTGCGCGCGTACGACCCTGCGCAGGATGCCGCGCGTGGCCTCGGCCCGAACTCCGGCTCCGGCTCCTTCGAAAAATTGCTGGAGCAGGCAGGCCTGCGCCGCGACCTGTCATGGTTTTTTGCCGATTGGGTCGATGCTGACAAGGGACTGCCCGATATCGCGATCGACCACGTCTTTTTTACATCTGCGGAGACGGCTTCGCACACGCCGAACTCGTCCGATTCCGGTGCTGCGCCTGAGGTCAACGGCTGGATCGTCACTGTCGACCTCGCCAATTCTGGCTACGCCGCCGCCGAAGTTCCCGTCACCGTGCGCAACCCAGACACGTCCGTCACGCAGCGCGTTCTGGTTCCCGCGCGCGGCAAAGCCACCGAGCGCATTCTCATCCAGGGACGCCCCACGCAAGTTCAAGCCAACGACGGCACCGTTCCCGAAACCGAGGCCAGCGAGCACATCCGCGATCTCCCCAATGCAGACAGCGATTCGCCGTCAGCCCCACCGGGCGCCGGGCCGCAATAATTGGGCGTCATCCAAAGCAACAAGAATCGGGGGTCATCCGGAGCAACAATGATCGGGTATCATGCAGAGCAACAATAATCGGATGTCATCCTGAGCGAGTCCCGGCGTGCCGGGACGAGTCGAAGGACCTGCGGTTGCTCTTGCTTTTGCCTTTCGCACGATTCAACTCGAACGGGAACCCGCGATTGTTCCTTCAGCTTTTCTGCAGCCAACTTCCGGGACACCACGTCAGCCCCGCTGCTCCGCGCCCCGCGCCCGCACCTTGAACCAGATGGGCGTCCCCTCGAATCCGAACGCCTCGCGAATCTGGTTCTCCAAAAACCGCTCGAAGGCGAAGTGCAACTTGATGTCGCGATCGGTGAAGAGCACAAACGTGGGCGGAGCCACGGCCGCCTGCGTCATATAAAAAATGCGAATGCGCTTCGCCATGGGCACCGGCGCGCGCTGAAAATCGATCCGCTCCAAAAATCGATTCATCTGTCCCGTCGACACGCGCTTGCGCCGTTCCTTGGCCACGGCCACCACCTCGTGCAGCACACGTGCCATGCCCTTGCGCTCCGGACCGATGGCTTCGAGCGCCGATAAAAAAATCACCGGCGCGTAATCGAGATACTTGAGCGCCTCGCGCACCTGCTGCTCGAAAACGGAGCGATCGGCAGGCGGCTTGCCATCGCTGCGGTTCGTTGTCACCAAATCCCACTTGTTCACCACGATGATCACGCTGCGCCCGCTCTCATGCGCGTAGCCCCCGATGGTGGCGTCGCTCGCACTTACGCCCTCGGTCGCATCGATGATCAGCAGCGCCACGTCCGCGGCCTCAAGATGCCGCCGCGCCATCACCACGCTCATCTTTTCCGCCATCAACTTGGTCTTGCCCTTGCGCCGGATTCCCGCCGTATCGACAAAGCGCAGCGCGTTGCCCTCGAATTCCACCACCTCATCGACCGCGTCTCGCGTGGTGCCTGCAATCGGCGAAACGATGGCGCGTGAGGTCCCCGTAAGCGCGTTGAGCAGCGTCGATTTGCCCACATTCGGCCGCCCGATGATCGCCACCGAAGTTTCGCGTTGCTCAAATTCTCCGTGAGTGCGGATTTTCTTCTCGCCTTTGTCCTCGTCCTCAGCGCCGTCAGTTTCATCGCTGACCTGCTGACCCGCTGACTCGCCGACTTGCTGTTTTTCCGGAAGTGCCTCCGCAATCGCATCCAGCAGCTCGCCAATACCCTGCCCATGCTCCGAACTCACCGGAAATACTTCGCTGATGCCCAGCCGGCGAAGATTCTCCGCTTCGTTAGCCAGCGCATCGGTCTCCACTTTATTCACCGCAAGAAAAAGTGGCTTGCCTCCGCGCTGCAGCAGCCGTGCTAGCTCATAGTCGGGCCGCGCCAGTTCGGTGCGCACGTCCACCACCATCACCAGCGCGTCAGCTTCTTCGAGAGCCACCTTCGCCTGCACAAAGATTTCTGTTGCGATGAGTTCGGGATCGTCGGGCACAATGCCGCCCATATCCACGAGCCGATAGCGCCGCCCCGCCCACTCGTATTCGCCATAGATACGGTCGCGCGTGATGCCGGGCTCGTCGCCCACAATCGAGCGCCGGCTCCCGGTAATCCGGTTGAAGAGCGTGCTTTTGCCCACGTTGGGCCGGCCCACAATGGCCACCAAGGGCAACTGTGCGGCTCCCGCGCGCGCGGGCACAACCGATCTGCGATACGTGGGCAAAATCTTCTCCTGCGGGGCCTGATTGATCCGGCCCCTATCGAGTGCTACCGCGCCCCATCTTTTCGCCTTTTTTCGGGCGAAAGGGTGGGAAGCCAAATAAGCAAAAGGGCAAATTCTTGCGGCCAGCGATCGTCCCTCTTTCAGTGTACGTTCCGGCATCGCAGGGGACCGTAGGCGTCCGCCGCGCTCTATTGCGCAGTTCTGGCGATACCAACTTCTCAATGGCTACACCCATCGCCCCTGCGCCCCATCCATTTCGCGCTTTTCGCGAAATGGATGGGAAAGCAAGAATGCCGGATACAACGATCCTGGAACCGGCAAAAGCATGAGCCTTTTCTCATTTTTTCCATGCACATTCCGGCACGCCAATTGCCCATTCAGCCGCAGGAGGACGCCATGCACATGCACCCTGCCGCCATCGGGCTCCAGCCCATCAGCAGCTACGCCGCCGGAAACGAACGCGCCGTCGCCTCGCAACGCGCAGCGGAAATCCGCAAGCGACTCCTCAAATCCGCGCAATCCCTCGAGAGCGACGCCGCAACCGATCCCGATGCCACGCTGCTAATCGGCCAGTGGCTCGACTCCCGCCACAGCCAGGTGCTGTCCGGCGATGAATACCACGCCGCAGCCGAAGGCAAAGACCCCGACCTGGGCTGATCCCGCTCCCTAGCTCCCTCAGTCCCTCAGTCCCTTAGTCCCTGTCTCTATCATGGAAGCAGCGCCCTCCATGCCCTCCTCCGACGCCCCAACCCGCGCCCTGCCCACGCTCCACGAGTTCTTCTCGCCGGGCGGCATTCTGGCCAACTCGCCGCTGCCCTACGAGTACCGGCAGGGTCAGTACGAGATGGCCAAGGCCGTGGAGCGCGCCCTCGCCGAGCGCCGGCATCTCATCGTTGAGGCCGGCACCGGCACCGGCAAAACCCTGGCCTACCTGCTGCCGGCGCTGCGCACCGGCCAGCGTGTAATTGTTTCTACCGGAACCAAGGCCCTGCAGGACCAGCTTTTCTTCCGCGACGTGCCGTTTCTCGAGACTCTATTGGGTGAGCTGCGCGTCTGCTACATGAAAGGCCGCGGCAACTATCTCTGCCGCCGCAAGCTCTACGCCCTGCGCGACCAGCCGGTGCTCTCGGGTCTCAGCGAAATCGACGAGTATCAGCAGATTGCCGAATGGGAACGCACCACCGAAACCGGCGACCGCGCCGAGCTTTCCGGGCTGCCCGAGTCGAGCGCCCTGTGGCACAAGCTCGACGCGCGGTCGGAGGCCTGCCTGGGCAGCACCTGTCCCGACTATCGCCACTGCTTCATCACCGAGATGCGGCGCCGCGCCATGGAGTCGGACCTGATCATCGTGAACCATCACCTCTTCTTTGCCGACGCCGCGGTGCGCGAAATGGCCGCGGCCGCGCCGGATGCAGGCATCCTGCCGGAAGCCGCAGCCGTGATCTTCGACGAGGCGCACGAACTCGAAGAGGTGGCGTCGAACTACTTTGGGCGCTCGCTCTCCAACATTCGCTTCGAAGACTTTGCGCGCGATGCCGATGTGCTGGTGCGCGGCAAGGAGGGTTCTTCGCAGGTTCACTTGCTCACGCAGCAGTTGCGCGAGCGGGCGCGGCTCTTCTTTGCCGCGCTTCCGCACGAGCGCGATGGCCGTCATCCCTTCAGCAATCGCGAGGAGTTCCTCGAATCCTCCGGCGACCTTTATCTGGCGGTGACGACCACGCTCAAGCTGCTCGAAGCGGAGTTCGACCGTCTCTGTGACACGGACGAAGCTCCCGGCCTCGAAGCTCGCGCCGCCGCGTTGCGCGCCGACCTGACATACATGCTTGAGGCCAAGGCCGCCAACATGGTGTTCTGGCTGGAGCGGCGCGGAGGCAACGCCGGCGCCAACTCGGATCTGGTCCGAAGGTCTGCCCCACGCAGTGGTGCCGTACGCAGTACATTCATGCAAGCCACGCCCATCGACGTCTCCGAAATCCTGCACAATCTGGTGTGGGACCAAATCCCCACCGCCGTTCTCACCTCGGCCACGCTCACGGTGCAGGGCGGCTTCGAGCATCTTCGCAAGCGTCTCGGCCTCGGCGATGCGGGTCACGGCGCCCGCGAGCTTGTAGTGCCGTCGCACTTCCGCTACGAAAAGCAGGCGCTGCTTTATCTGCCGCCGCAAATGCCCGACCCGCGCGCGGCGGAGTTCACTGAGGCCGCGGCCTCGACCATCGAGCGGATTCTGCGCATCACGCACGGCAGAGCCTTCTGCCTCTTCACCAGTTACTCGCAAATGCGCGCGCTTTACGAGCGGCTGCTGCCGGTGCTCGACTACCCAATTCTTTTGCACGGCACGGCTCCGCGCAAAGCGCTGCTCGAGGAGTTCCGCGTTACGCCCAACGCCGTGCTCTTCGGCACGGCCAGTTTCTGGCAAGGGGTTGACGTGCAGGGCGAGGCGTTGAGCTGCGTCATCATCGACCGGCTGCCCTTCGCCGTGCCCTCCGATCCCGTGGTGCAAGCGCGCATGAAGGCCATTGAGGAGTCGGGCGGCCGCGCCTTCACCGAATACCAGGTTCCCGAGGCCGTGCTCACGCTCAAACAGGG
>Ga0181521_10008581_pt1 | contig 10442 bp, 12 predicted proteins | sample PEATcosm2014_Bin_32_FD_119764 | JGI IMG/M metagenome (GOLD analysis project Ga0181521, IMG submission 119764) | Peatland microbial communities from MTU Mesocosm Facility, Houghton, MI, USA - PEATcosm2014_Bin02_60_metaG | ecosystem: Environmental > Terrestrial > Soil > Wetlands > Peat | place... | reverse complement strand
TCGGCGTAAATGCCCGCCGAAGCGCGGTCGCTGATGGTGAGGCGGCCGATTTTCATTCCTTCACCTTTTTTACCACGCGGATGCCTTCAATCCGCATCGTTTTGTCCACCGCTTTACACATGTCGTAAAGTGCCAAAGCAGCCACGCTCACGCCGGTCAACGCTTCCATCTCCACGCCGGTTTGCGAACTGGTTTCCGCCGCGCAAACAATTTCAATCGCCGCCCGGTGCAAACGAAACTTCACCTCGATGTGGTTCAACCCCAGAGGATGGCAAAGCGGAATCAATTCCGCCGTTCGCTTGGCGGCCTGAATGCCGGCGATTTGTGCCACAGTCAACACGTCGCCCTTCGGCAGGGCGTGCTTTGTCAACGCCCGGATGGTCGCCGGCTGGCAGACCAGTTTGCCCGCCGCCAGCGCGCGCCGCCGTTGCACCGGTTTGTGGCCGACGTTGACCATGCGCGCGCCGCCCGCCGCGTCGAGATGTGAAAATGATTTTTTCATTCATAGCAGCCGACGTGAGTCGGCTCACTTCTTTCAAATTTCATAGATAATCAGAGCGGACTCACGTCCGCTGCTACAACCCGCCACCGATGATAGGGGTTGTCGGCAAAAAATCCACTTTTGCTCCGTCCTCCAAACCTGCGCAATGTGCCGGCACGCGAACCAGCGCGTTCGCCGCCGTCAGGCAGGTGATGTCGCCGGAACTCGCCCATGGCAGGAGACGCAATCGCGGTGTGGAGTCATTCCATTCCCATCGGGCGGGCCAGAGCGTTTCGCGTGGACATGGTTTGTCGTCGAGTTTTCCGGCGAGTTGCCCGCGCAAAAATTTTGGCGGTTCGCCGCCGGCCAAACACGCCAGCGCCGTGGCGACGGCAAAACGGAAACAGACGAAATGCGAGAGTGGATTGCCCGGCAGCCCGAATGCAATTCGATTTCCGTTCACGCCAAAAATCAGCGGTCGTCCCGGACGGACGTTGACCTGGCTAAAAACAATCTCGAAGCCAAGCATTTCCAGCAACGGCCGCGTGAAGTCTTTTTCGCCCACGCTCGCCCCACCGGAAACCAGAAGCAGGTTGATGGTTGATAGTTGATGGTTGATGGTTGAAATCAGTTGTTTGGCCGTTTCGAAATCTTCCGGCAGATGACTTTGCGTCAGTTCGCAGGGAAATTCTTGCAGCAGGCCACGGATCAAAATCGAATTGCTGTCGCGGATTTGTCCTGGTTTGGGGGTCTGGTCCGGCGGAATGATTTCGTCGCCGGTGGTGAAATGAACGACGTGCAGGCGCGGGCTGACGAGCGGCTGCGCGCAGCCCGCGGAGGCAAGCAGCGCGAGTCGGCCTGCGTCCAGCCGTGCGCCGGACGTCACAAGCGGCGAGCCGGCTTTTACATCTTCACCGCGTTTGCGGATGTTCAAAGTGCTTTCGTGTTTTGTGATTCGGAGTTTGTCTCCGTCGCGCTCGACGTGCTCCTGCATCACCACGCGCAGCCCTTCACACGGCAGTGCCGCACCGGTCGCCACGCGCACGGCTTCGCCGGACTTGAGCTGGCGCGGTTTCCAGTCGGCGGCGTGCAGCGTGTCCACAATGGAAATGATTTCCGCCGCATCATCAGCGCGAATCGCATAGCCGTCACGCGTCGAGCGGTCAACCGGCGGCAAATCTTCCGGCGCGCAAACCGTTTCGCGCAGGACGCGGCCAAAGGCTTCGGCCAGCGGCGCGCGGACGGAGGGCAACGGCGGGCAATGCGAAACAATTTGTGAAATCGCTTCGTCGAGAGAGCACGGTTGGAGCGCCGAGCACCGGCTCGGCGTGTTTCCGACTGTATTTTGGTTCGCGCCGAGACGGTGCTCGGCGCTCCGCGCTCGCCTTTTCCAGATGGGCACGTCCTGCTTAAGCCGATCCATGAATTCAGCGAGCAACGCAATGGCCTCGCCGCGATGCGGCGACGCAACGCCGACGTAAATGGATGTTTCACCGACAGGAATGACGCCGACGCGATGAATCACCTTCACAGCCTGGCAAGGATGTCGCGCGGAAATTTCCTGAAGCAGCCGCCGGATTTCGCGGTCGGCCATTTCGGGGTAGGCTTCGTATTCGAGCGCGGAAATGGTTTGTCCCTTTTCCTCGCCGCGAACCACGCCGCGAAATTCAAGCCAGGCGCCGTGCGAAAGTGGCGCGGGCGTCCCGCCTGCGAGTTTTTGATTTTCGTCGAACGGGCGGGACGCCCGTGCCACTACTGGCGGAAAAATTTTTTCCGCGATGGGAAAGCCGGTCAGTTGAACTTCAATTTCCATGCAAAACTTTCAGCCACCCGACACGGGCGGAATGAGTGCAATCTCGTCGGTGGCGGCAAAAATGGCATCCGGCGCGGCGTATTCCCAATTCCGTGCCAGCCGGATGTTGGGGCGATGCGCGGCCAGGGCAGGGAAGCGCAGGAGCAGCGCGGCCCAAAGTCCGTCGCCATCGGGTGGTGACGGCAGCGCCAGCTCGATTGCATCGCAACCGGTCGCATCTTTGAGTTGGGCAAAAAAAAGGACGCGCATGGCGGTTCTTTAGCAGCAGTTTCAGCGTGACACAAGATGGATGGCGGGAGTTTTGATGAGCGCAGTGATGGGTTCGCCTTCGTGCAACGCGAGTTCAACGCAAGCAGGCCGGGTGACCAGTGCGAACAGCGGAAATCCGGCGTCAAGTTCCACACGCACAAGCGCGCCTTCCGTGCGCAACGCCACGACGCGGGCGGACAGGCGATTGCGCACGCTGCTGGCGACGGCGGCATCGCGCTGGAGAATCACGTCCTCGCCACGAATGCAGACGAAGACTTCACGTGTACCGGTTGCCGGCGCAAGAGCAGTGAGAGTCACGTCATGGATTTTCACCGTGGCAAGACCTTCGTTCAAGTCCGCGATGCTGCCCGGTTGGAGCGTTTCCACGCCCACAATCTTTGCAACGTCGGCGTTGGCCGGGCGGTTGAATACGTCGAGCACCGGACCGGTCTGCAAGACCTGGCCGTTGACCAGCACGATGATTTCGTCGGCGAGGGCGAGTGCCTCGAACCGGTCATGCGTCACGCAAAGCATCGGGATGCGAAACTCGTCGCGGATGCGGGTCAGGTAAGGAATGATTTTCGCCTTCAACGGCGCGTCGAGGCTGGCCAGCGGTTCGTCGAGCAACAGCAGACGCGGCGACGCGAGCAGGGCGCGCGCGAGGGCGACGCGTTGTTTTTCGCCGCCGGAAAGTTCCGTCACGCCGCGCACGATCAACGGCTGGATTTCCAGAACTTCAATCACGTGATCGAAGCTAAACAACGGATCGGCAGCGCCGCCGGATTTGCAGCCGTAAAGCAGGTTCTGGCGCACGGACAGGTGCGGGAACAAAGCCAGGTCTTGCGGCACATAACCAATGCCTCGTTGGTGAGTCGGCACGGAAAATTGCTTTGCGGTGTCCGTGAGCACGCGGTCGTGGATCTGGATGAACGCCGATTGCGCGCGGCGCAACCCGGCGATGAGGTCGAGCAGCGTAGTCTTGCCCGCGCCGGATGGGCCGAAGATGGCGGTGACGCGGCTGCGAATCTCGGCATCCACTTGGAGTGTGAAGTGAGCGAGCGGCAATGAAATTTTGTTCAGCAGCAGGTTCACGTCATTTCCTTTTCCGGCGCAGCAAAAACTGGCTGAACCAAACCGCTGCGAACGCGAGCACCACGGACACACCCAGCAGGCGGAAGGCGTGCGCGTCTTCGCCGAGTTGCACGTTCTGAAAAATCGCGAGGGAGAGCGTGGAGGTTTTGCCGGGGATGTTGCCGGCGACCATGATCGTCGCACCGAATTCGCCCAGCGCGCGGGCGAAGGCAAGGATCATGCCGGCAATGATGCCGCGAGCCGCCAGCGGAACGGTGATGGTGAAAAACACACGCCAGCTGCCCGCGCCGAGCGTGCGGGCAATTTGTTCGAGGCGCGGATTGACTTCCTCAAAGGCGACGCGCGCGAACAGGACGAGCAATGGCAGCGACATCACGCTCAACGCCAACAACACCGCGCGCCAGGTGAATATGATATCGAAGTTAAGTTGGTCGTGAAGGAAGCCGCCGATTGTGCCGCGGCGTCCGAAAAGTTTGAGCAGAATCAAACCGGTTGCCACCGGCGGCATCACCAGCGGCAGCGAGACAAACGTTTCGACAATGGATTTGCCCGGCCAGTCGCGCCGTGCCAGTGCCCAGGCGAGCGCAAGACCAAACGGCAGAATCACCAGCGTGCTCAAGGCCGAGACCCACGCGGTGAACCAGACAATCTGCCATTCTGCCGAAGTCATGCCGTCCGGCTTCAGTCACGCAGAATGAAGCCGAATTTCTTGAAGATGTCCCCGGCTTCTTTGGAGTCGAGATAATTCAAAAACTTTTTCGCGGCTTCACGCTGTTTGGATTCCTTTACTACCGCCATCGGATAACTGATGACCGGCGCGTCCTTGGCGGGGACTTCGTAGGCAACTTTTACTTTCCTGGAAATGCCCGCGTCCGTTTTATACACGATGCCTGCCTCGACGTTCCCCGCCTCCACTGCCGCGAGCGCGGCACGGACATTTTCCGTTGGGACAACTTTCGGTTCAATGGACGGCCAAAGCTGAAAATTCTCCAGCCACTCTCTGGCGTAAATCCCGGCCGGCACAACTTTCGGATCTGCCAGTGCGATTTTTTTCACGCTGGCGTTGGTGAGGCCGCTGGCAGAATTGATTTGGAGTGTGCTGTCGGCAGCAACCACGACCACGAGCGAATTTCCCAAACGGCTTTTCCGCGTGCCGGCCTCAATCAAGCCTTTCTTTTCCAATCCGTCCATCTTGGCGTCGTCGGCGGAAAAGAAAATGTCGGCGGGTGCGCCCTCCTCAATCTGCCGCGCGAGCGTGCTGGAGGCGCCGAGGTTGAAAGTGATTTTATCACCGGACTCTTTTTCGTAAGCGGCGGCAATTTCCTTGAGTGAATCGGTCAGGCTCGCGGCGGCGAACACGGTGACTTCTGCCGCAGGAAGGGACAGCGTCGGTATCAGCAACACCAACCCTGCAGTGACGCAGAGGATTTGTTTTTTCATGTTTTTTTAGTGTCAGTTTTTGTTTTCGGAAATTCAACGGGAAAGCCGGTAGAAACGCTGCGGCTGGTTTGTAACGGTGGTATCGTCAAACTGAATCAATCCCGTGCCGTCGGCTGTCGCCGTTCCAATGGTTTGCCAGTTGGTCGTTGTTAAATCGGAGTTGGCCTGCACTTGATATTGCAAATTGGTTCCGCCAAGTGCCGTCAAATGGAAGAGACCATTTGTAAAATAGCCGGAGAGAATTTCGGGCGGCATCGAGCTCAGAATGGCCGTGAGATGAATCAACGGTTCGTTGCCACGTCCGTAGCTGTAAGAATTGAACAGGTATCCAATCTGGTCGTCGGCCGCGTAGAAAAGAAACGCCACGTCGCCGCCATCCGACACATCGGCCACGAGGTTTGTGTCGAGCGGCAGCGGGTAAGTAACCGGCACGTTGTTGCCGGGCGGCGAATAAGTGTTCGTGCAGAGGATTTCGTGCGCGCCGGACAGCAGGTCAGGAAGCGAATCGTAAGTTACGCCATCCATTGTGGGCAGGTTCGGCGTTCCGGTTCCTTCCACCCAATCATCATACGACAACCATTCGATGACAAAATTACCACCGCTGATTACGGGAAAGATCGCGTTGTTCGGTTGCACATTGCTCGTGCCGTAGTTGCTGGTCAATTCCAGCGAAATGTTGGTGATTGTCCAGTTCCCCGCTCCATAGTTTGTGTTGAACATCGCCACCGCATTCGAAAGGTTAAACTTCATAACGCTCTGAAATTCCCCTTTAACCGATGCGGCCGGAGCGACGACCAATGTGCCTGCTCCACCAAAGTTCAACCCCGTCAGGTTGGTCCCTTCCGGGTTGTCGGGCGATCCCGTGGCGAGAAATGCATCGGCGTAATCCGTGCCGGTATAAGTGACCTGCGCCGTTGCGATTGAACCGAGGCACAGCAGCGCAACTGCAAAAACTAATGTCCGGCGGCAACTCATTTTCTTCTTCTTTGTCTGTGCGAAAGCAGGAACCCGCCGAGCGATGCGGCCATCAAGGCTGCCACGGTCGGCTCTGGAACGGGCGTTGCCGTGACCGTCAGTTCGGGATGATTTGATGCGAACTCTTTGGAATTGAAAAGGTAGCCCACCTGGTTGTCAGCCGCATAAAAATAAAGTGAAACGGCTCCTCCCGCCACGGCGTTGGACACAAGGTTGCCATCGAGTGATAGTGAATAATTAGCGTAAACATTGTTGCCCGGAGGGGTGTAAGTGTAAGTGCCCAGCGGGTCGTAGCCAGGCGAAAGCAAACCGGGAATCGAATTGAAGCATACGGCCCCGTTGGCCGCGCCGTTACCGCCGCCCGTGCCTTCCACCCAACTGTCATTCACCAGCCAGTCAATGCCAAAACTGCCGCCGCTGACCGTGTTGAGCAAGTTGTTGTTTGGAATTGCGCCTTGTGTGCCGTAGTTGCTGGCCAGCGATAACTTCAAACCGGTGATGGCCCAATTTCCCGCGCCGTAGGTGATGTTGAACTGGCTGACCGCGCCTGCGGTGTTGAACATAATCACGGTGTCAAATTCGCCTTTCGGTGAAGAGGCCGGAGCAATGGCCAGCGTGCCCGCGCCGCCGAAATTCAAGGTCGGAGAAGCGCCCGAGAGAAACGCGTCGGCAGTGGTGGTGGTAATGGTGAATAACGTGTCCGCTTTGCCGGTGAAGGGCAGGGCGAAAATTACGCCGCAGACTGCGGCGAGCAATAAACTTTGTGTCGATTTCATCATGTTTAATTTATTTTTGATTTTGTGATTCAGTCGTGAGTGGTTGCTACTGGAAAAAAGAGCGGTCCCGGCCCATTGGTCTGCGCGCCAAGTTCGAGCAGGAAATTCTGCACCTTGTCGGAAAGCAGGAAGTCCGACAACGCCCGCGCCCCGGCGTAATTGGCCTGCGGGAACTTCTTCGGATTGGTTTCCATGACGATGAACGGACGGCGCATGACCGGGTCGCCTTTGACGAGTATTTCCATTCCGCCCGCCGGCATCTTGCCCAGCTGCGCCGGGATGTAGCCGACCACCACGTAGGCATTGTTGGTGCGGGCAAATTGCAGAATGTTGAACTTGGACACCGTGTCGTCTTTGAGAACCCAATCGCCTTTGGGTTCAGTGTCCGCGAGCCGCCACAGGGTATGCACCAGTTCGCGGCTGCCGATGCCTTGAAAATCCACGAAGCGCGCCTTGCTCCCGGCGATTTTGCGGAGCGCGGCGGCTCCGTTGGTCATGCCCCGAATGTGCGCCGGGTCGTCCGGGGGGCCGACAATGCACAATTCATTGCGTGTCCACGGGCGCATATTGATGCCATATCCATCGGCCACGAGATCGGTGGTGATGTCGCCTGAGTGCATCGTGAGCAAATCCACTTTTCCCGCGCGCATGACTTTATCGAGCTCTGGTCGCGGGCCGGTCGCCACGACTTCAACCCGATAACCGGTCTGTGCCTCAAACATCGTGGCAACCGCCGGCCACAAACCGGTCATGGTCATGCCGCCGATGACGGCACAGCGAACGACATGGCTGTCAGCCGCCGGTTCAACCTTTCGGCTGCATGAAGCCGCGAGCAGCAATGAAAACAAAGCGAAACAAATCGGGAATTTATTTTTCATGGGTTGTTTCTGGCGTCGTCAATAATTGTGGGCCGTGGCATCGCTGGCCGTGCCGGTAAGCCAGCGCACGTCGGCCAGTCCTGGATCACCGGCGCCGCAGCCGACATACGAACCGGCGAAGGATTGCACCTGACCCGCGAGGAAAAGCAAATTGACCCGCGAAGCGTGACGCGCGATGACGCTGTAGGCTCTGGTGGACGGAAAGGTCGAGGCGTAAGGACCCGGAGCATCGGCCATGGCAACGACGCAGGACGGCTGAACCACCTCGCTGAACTTCGTCGCTACCGGCAGATTCCACGGGCAGAGATTCATGTTCATTCCATAGGGCAGGAAATACGTTCCGCCCGGATCGTCTGCGGTCGGGCAAATGAACACGGACTGGCTGTGCGCGGCGGGTTTCATATTGTTCGCGACCATTTGCTCAAACGTGGGAAAACCAAAATACCATGGCAGCGCGTTGAACCAATCAGCGGGGCGGTCAATTTGAAAGAGCGCCTGCACGCCCTGGCCGCGCCGGGGAAGAAAATCGTCGTTGTCATCCGCATAAAGCCGGTAGGCCACTCCCCACTGGCGCAGATTGTCAACACATTGGATTGAACGCGCCTTTTCCCTGGTTCTGGCCAGCGCCGGCAGAAGCAGCGCCGCCAGAATGACGATGCCGGCGATGATTACCAGCAGTTCGATAAGTGTGAACGCATGTCGCCGGGTTACTGGTTTTGGAACAAACTGGTTTTTCACCCGCTGCGAATTCTACCAGATGCGTTATATTTAGTCAAATATAACGCTTTTGTGCCCGGGCAGGCCGGGACAAGGTTATGACTTGAAGTGCGACTGCATTTTGTTCCAGGTCGCCCGCGTTGCCTTGGCGGCCTTTGCCTCCATCTGCCGGTAAAGCGCCAGCACCCGGCGTCCCGTTTCCGACAATTCCGCGCCGCCGCCCCCTTCACCGCCGTGCGCGGCGAGGACGAGCGGTTCCTTGAAGCACTGGTTCATCGTCTGGACGAGCGACCACGCGCGCATGTAGGACATGTTCATCCGCTTGGCCGCCTGGTTGATGGAGCCGGTCTGACCGATCAGCGCGAGCAACTCCGCCTTGCCGGGTCCCAGCGCGATGTCGCCGCCACAAAGAATGCGGAAGCGGGGTTGCACCGAACGGGCGCGGTTTGATTCGGTTTTCTTCCTCATGGGCAACGCCGGCAAATGAGAACGGCCACACAGTTCCCGGTTTGCGTGGCGATTGCAAGAATTCAAATGCAAGCGGCTCTTGACTACCGGAACAAACCATTTTCACTTCCCTTTATTAAGACTTCCGCCAGCCAAGGCATTGCAACAGCAGAAACCACCGGACCGTAAGGCGGACGATCTGTATTGGTCAACGGCGTCCCAAAAATGAAAATGTTCCGGCAGGACCTGGAAAAGGCGGGGATACCATTCCCTTGTGAAGACTGGCGGAGAGAGGGGGATTCGAACCCCAAATCACCGCTTTTTTGTTCAGAGTGACAGATTGCGACAGTCGGAGTCAGGCCATGACTTTCTTCAATGTTTTCAATGGCTTTGCCTACTTTGATGGACTTCAACCCGATGACGTCAGGTGACACGGCAGGACGGTCGGCGACTAAAGTTTGTGAGTCTATTTGTGAGTCATCAAACGAGGGCAGTCCACGGACGGTTGCTGCCAATGGCAATTGCGCCGCGTCTGTGTAAGTTCTCATCGTCAGCCGCATATCACTGTGCCGCGCCAGTTCCATCGCTTCACGCGGCGAAACACCCGCCCGTTGCAGGCGCGTGATGTAGGTCATTCGCAAAGCATGGAAGTCCACCCGATGCCCGCGTTCGTCCACGAGCGGAATGCCTGCGGTCTTGAAATCCGCGCGGATCACTTTCATCGCCGGGACCCGTTCAGGAAACACCAAATTTTCCGGCGTCAATTTTCCGGCAGATTTCATTGCCTGCAATACCCTCACCAGTTCGGGATGCAGCGGGCGCGGTTGTTCCTTGCGGCTCTTGCTTTTTGCCACTGGAACGGCATAAAACGGATTGGCCACGTCCAAATGCAAATCACCCCAACGCAACGCATTGATTTCACCGCGACGCAATCCGGTGTGCAGCGCGAGCAGATAGAGCGATTTGCGCTGTCCTGCCAACAATTGCCGGGCTTCGTCGTCATTCAATGCCCGGCGATGAAAACTTTCCTTGCCGCGCGCATCCACTTTGGTGACGAGTTCAAACGGATTCGCCGCGACACGGTTTTGTTTGCGGAGCCAGGAAAACAACGCCGACAACGCCGCCTGATATTCATTGATGGTTTTGGGAGACTTTTTTTGTTCAGTGCGCCAGCGCAGGAATGAATCAGCCGTGGCTTCACGAAGATTTTGCCATTTGCATTCCCGCATGAGCCGCCGCAGCCGCGTGTCCACATGCCGGACGTGATGAGCGGAACGTCCCAACGCCTTCAAATCGGCCACATAGCCGTCCACCAGCCGTTCCATTGGATTTTCAAATGTCTCGCGTTGCGCTGCCGGTGCCGCCAAACCAACTGCCGTCCTTTCATAATCACGGATGCTGTCCCGCAGTTTTTGTTCGGCGGTTTGTTTGTCCGCGCAGTTCAGCGAAATGTCACGCGCCTTGGCATCACCGTTCAGTTTGAGCCGCGCCCGCCAAATCCGGTTGAAAACCAGTTTCCGTTACGCTGACGCTTTGGCCGATAAATGTAAGCAATCATATTTTTCCTTTCGTTC
>Ga0181521_10008580_pt1 | contig 10442 bp, 7 predicted proteins | sample PEATcosm2014_Bin_32_FD_119764 | JGI IMG/M metagenome (GOLD analysis project Ga0181521, IMG submission 119764) | Peatland microbial communities from MTU Mesocosm Facility, Houghton, MI, USA - PEATcosm2014_Bin02_60_metaG | ecosystem: Environmental > Terrestrial > Soil > Wetlands > Peat | place... | reverse complement strand
GTAAGCGTGCTCTGGCAGTATGGCGGGTTGTCGCCGGACGAGATGGAGAAGCGGGTCGTCACCAATTTCGAGCGCGGGCTTACATCGAATGTGAACGACATCGAACACATCGAGTCGCAATCCTACAACAGCATTGCGGTAGTGAAGATTTACTTCCATCCGAATGTTCAGATCGATATGGCCGTGGCGCAGGTGACCGCGCAGATGACCAGCGCCGTCCGCCAGATGCCGCCCGGAATGTTCCCCGGCGCTGTTTTGAAATTCGATGCCGCCAGCGTTCCCGTGCTGCAGCTCGGCCTTTCCAGCAAGACGCTGCGCGAGCAGGACATCTTCGATCTCGGTAATAACTTCATCCGCACGCCGCTCGGCACCGTGCAGGGCGCGAATGTTTCTTATCCCTTTGGCGGAAAGTCGCGGTCGGTGATGGTCGACCTGAATCTCGACGAGCTCTATGCGAAACAGCTCTCTCCCATGGATGTCTCGAATGCATTGAACCTGCAGAACCTCATCCTGCCGACGGGCACGGCGAAGCTGGCCGAGACCGAGTATCACATCAGGGTCAACAGCAGTCCGCTGAAGCTCGATGAGTTGAACAATATGCCCATCAAGACGGTGAATGGGGCGCCTGTCTACATAAAAGACGTCGCGCAGGTGCGGGACGGCTTTTCGGTGCAGACCAATATCGTCCGGACCAACGGAAGCCGGGGCGTTCTGATGACGGTTACGCGCACCGGGAAGGCTTCCACGCTCGACATCGTCAACGGCGTGCAGGCCGCGCTCAGGAAAATTCTGACCACCCTCCCTCCTGAGCTCAACGTAACCACGCTGGCCGATCAATCGATCTTCGTGCGCGCCTCGATTCAGGGTGTCGAGCGCGAGGCGCTGATTGCGGCCGGGCTGACCGGCATGATGATCCTGCTCTTTCTCGGAAGCTGGCGCAGCACGCTGATCGTTTGTATTTCGATTCCGCTTTCGATACTCGCCTCGCTGGCCATATTAAGCGTGCTCGGCGAAACGATCAACGTGATGACGCTCGGAGGACTGGCGCTGGCCGTTGGCATTCTGGTGGACGACGCCACAGTGGCGATCGAGAACACGCATCGCAATATCGCCATGGGAAAGCCGCTGGTGCGAGCCGTGCTGGATGCCGGGGCGCAGATCGCCATTCCGACGTTTGTTTCCACGCTGGCGATTTGTATTGTTTTCGTTCCCGTTCTGCTGCTGACGGGGGCGGCCCGCTACCTGTTCACGCCGCTCGCGATGGCGGTAGTTTTCGCCATGCTTGCATCCTATCTGCTCTCACGCACTCTGGTTCCGACGATGGCGAATTTCCTTCTTAAGAATGAACTTGAGATGTATAGACACGAAGGCAGTGAAGTGGCGGGCAGAGGAATTTTCTGGAGCATCCACCACCTGTTCAACCGCGGGTTTGAAAGCCTGCGGCGTCGCTATGTCGGTCTGCTCGACTGGTCGCTCGGGCATCGCGCGGGAGTGCTGACGGCCTTCATGGCGTTTTCCATCGCGTCACTGGGGTTGGTCTGGCTGGTCGGAGAAGATTTCTTCCCGACAGTCGACTCCGGCCAGATCAAGCTGCATGCGCAAGCGCCCGCCGGCACACGCATTGAAGAGACGGAACGAAGATTTGTACTGATCGAGCGCGAAATCCGGGACGTGATTCCGGCCAATGAGATGGACACAATCATCGACAACATCGGCATTCCGAACAGCTGGGCCAGCATTGCGCAGGGCGACATTCCGACCATATCGAGCGCCGACGGTGAGATCCTGATTTCGCTGAAAAAGGAGAAGCACGCCTCGACATTTGGCTATGAAGTGAAGCTCAGGAAGATCCTGCACGACAAGTTTCCCGACACCGTCTTCTTTTTCCAGCCCGCCAATATCACCAGCCAGATTCTGAACTTCGGACTGCCCGCGCCGATCGATCTGCAGGTGGTGGGGCGCGACGCCGAGGGGAATTACAAGATCGCGGAAAATCTCGCCCAAAAGATCGCACTCATTCCCGGGGCCGTCGACGTTCACGTTCATCAGGTGGTGGATCAGCCTGAGATCCGCCTCGATGTGGATCGCGTGAAGGCGGCGGAACTGGGGCTGACGCAATACGCGGTGACCAGCAACATGCTGATTTCTCTGAGCGGCAACGGGTCGGTGGCGCCGAATTTTTGGGTGAACTGGGATAACGGCGTGAACTATAACGTGGGCATACAGACGCCCCAGTATAAGGTCAATTCGCTCGATGCGCTGCTTCGCACGCCGATCTCGACGGCCGGGAGTTCGATGACTACCACCACCGCGGGCGGCGCGGGGAACGATGCCGCAAACAACGCTTTTGTGGGCGCGTCCCCGAGCGGGGCTTCGCAGGCTTATGGCAACCCGGGCGCGATGGCGGGCAACACGCAGCTGCTGTCGAATCTGGTGTCTGTGCACAGGGGCTACACGCCCGTGATTGTCAACCATTACAATGTGGCGCCGGTTTTCGATGTGTACGCCAACGTGGCGCGCCGGGATCTCGGTGGCGTTGGATCGGAGGTTGAAAAAATTGTGCGTGAGCAAAGCCGCCATCTGCCGCGCGGCGTGTCTCTCGACTTGCGGGGGCAGATCCGGACCATGCGTTCGTCGTTCCTCCGCCTCGGCCTCGGAATGATTTTCGCCGTGGTCCTGGTCTATCTGCTGATGACCGTGAACTTCCAATCGTGGGTGGATCCGTTCATCATCCTGACCGCTTTGCCGGGCGCGATGGCCGGTATCCTTTGGATGTTGTTCGTGACCGGCACAACGCTAAGCGTGCCGTCCCTGATGGGGGCGATCATGTGCGTCGGCGTGGCCACGGCCAACAGCATTTTGATGGTGACCTTCGCCAACGATCAAAGGGTAATGACGCCGTCGGCGCGCGAGGCGATGCTCGCGGCCGGCTATGCGCGAATCCGGCCCGTGTTGATGACAGCGACCGCGATGGTGCTGGGCATGCTCCCCATGTCGCTGGGCCTTGGGGAAGGCGGCGAACAGAATGCGCCCCTGGGCCGCGCGGTGATCGGCGGGCTTGCGTTCGCGACGGTCGCGACCTTATTTGTCGTTCCGATAATATATAGTTACCTGCGAGTGAAACCTCCCGTGGACTACGAGAATCGGCTCGTCGAAGCGGAGCGGGAGGGCACGCCGGAACACGATGCGATATACCGACCGCGGACCTGAAGAAGCGGAAGCCGAAGCCCTGAAACTGCGCCAGGAAGTTGAAGACCTCAGGCGGCAACTCCAGGAACATCGGGAAAAGGCACAAAAACATGCCGGGCATGGCGGGAGTTTGTGGCATCCCTCCCGCGCTGTGATCTGGGGGATTTTTCTGGTTGCGACGATCGGTGTCGTGGCGGCCTTTTTCGCGGGCTATGTACCTTTGCGGGCGCGGAACACCTTGATTCGCAGCGAGGCTTCGGCACAGGCAACGGCTCTGCCTCGTGTCGACGTGATCGAGGTAGGGCGCGCGTCGACGATGAGCGAGCTGGATCTGCCGGGCAATATCCAGGCCATCACGGAAGCGCCGATTCTGGCGCGCGCCGACGGTTATCTCGATCGCCGCATGGTGGACATTGGCGATCGCGTCCAGGCCGGACAGCCCGTGGCTGAGATTGCCGCGCCCGAGCTCGACGAGCAGGTTCGCCAGTTGAAGGCGGCGGTGCAGCAGGCGCGCGAGGCGCTCGACCAGGCGCTGGCCAATCTCGACCAGGGCAAGTCCAACATGGAACTGGCGAAAATCACCGCCGAGCGGTGGGCCAGGGTTGTCGCGCGGGGCGCTGTTTCGAGGCAGGAGAACGATCAATATCAGGCGCAGTACCAAGCCCAGGTGGCGGGTGTGCAGTCGCTCGAGAAAGCCGTGGCCGCACAGCGCAGCAATGTGGCGCAGGCGGAAGCCAACCTGGCGCACATCGATGAAGTGCAGGGCTACCGGCTGGTGAAGGCGCCTTTCGCGGGAGTGATTACGCAGCGCAACGTGGATGTAGGGGCGCTGGTGAGCTCCGGAAACACGCTGCTGTTCCGCATCGCGCAGACCGGGACGCTGCGCACATACGTGAATGTGCCGCAGACCAATGCGAGTACCATACGGCCCGGACAAACGGCGCGACTGAAGGTTTCGAATCTGCCGGGGCGCGAATTCGCGGGCACGGTAACGCGCACGGCCAATGCGCTCGATCCCACCAGCCGCACGCTGCTGGTGGAAATTCAGGTGCCGAACGCGGATGGCGCGCTGCTGCCGGGGATGTACGCGCAAGTGCAGTTGAGCGACGCCCGGATGTACAGGCCCGTGGTGGTGCCGGGGGATTCCCTGCAGGTGGGCGCCGACGGCACGAAGATCGCGCTGCTGCGGCCGGACCACACGGTGCATTTCCAACCCATCGAAGTGGGCCGGGATTACGGCGACAAACTGGAAGTGCTGAGCGGACTTTCGGAAGGCGACACGATCATTCCGCGGCCGGGGGATGCGGTGAGGGAAGGCGTGAAAGTGGAGCCGGTTGCGGCGGAAAAGCCGAAGAAGTAAACGCGCTCAGCGGCTAACCTGATCCACGTCGACGTCGAGGTTATGGCCGATTCTGAAGCCGTACAATCCGTCCGTGTGGAGCTTGCTCTTCGGCAGCCGCGTCATCTCGGTCCCGTTGACCGTGAAAATCACGTTGTCGCCCTGCACCTGCACGCCTAATGTGTTGGTCTGGCGGCCATCGGCGCCCTGCTTGACGATGGCAGGGTTAGCGGTCCAGTTCACCACCGTGATGGGCCGGGCGTTTCCTTCGCGATTGGCGATAAAGTATTCGCCCTGGTTCCGCACCAGAAAGTAGCTGTAGGTCTGCATGTCGCCCGCCAGATTGCTCCCGCCGATCATCAGTCCATAGGAGATCGGGTGCGAGGGCGCCGCTTTCTGCGTCAGGCGGGCGGAGAACTTGCGGTTGCCGGTCTTCGTCCACGCGCTGTTGTAAAACGTCCCCGCGGATCCCATCGCGAAATGGTAGACGTCGCCTGTCTGGGTGAAAACAATCTGGTCCGCTGTCCCACGGTCCGGACGCACGCTCCAGCCGGCGGGAAATTTGCCGTTGCCCGACACAGCGCGGTCCGGATCGGCACCGTCTTGCCCGAAAGCAACGGCGCACAGAAGCGCGCAGAGAAAGATATGCTTCATGATCGCCAAGTATATATAACGCGGGAAATCACAACCGCCATCGCCGCGAAAGCGCGGGAACGATCGCGCCGCCGATATTCGCCAGATTCGCGTCCGGAAGCGGCGGCCGTTCCGCCCGAAGCAGCGCGACGGCGAACCGGCCGAGCGCCCGCAATTTCTGGCCAAACGGGTGATGCGCCGCGCGGCCGTTGGCGCGGACGACGAGCACTGTAACGTCATCTTCGGAAAGGTTCGCGGGATCGCGCGCCGCGATCTCCTGCAGGAGCCCGCCGGTGAGCTCCCGCGCGTCGGGATTTCCCAGTCCGCGAACCACCCGCAGCAGCCCGCCTTCACCCAGCGGCTCGCCGGCCGCATCGCAGGATTCGATCAGGGCATCGGAGTAGCAAAGCAGGCAATCGCCAGGTTCCAGCGTGACGTCAAACTGCTCGTACTCAGCCAGCGCGACCATTCCCAACGGTATGTTGCGAAGCCTGATGGCAGCTTGTTCCCCGGAGCTCAGAAGACTCCATTGGCGTTGCGATGCCCGGTAAACGAGAGGCCGCGGATGACCCGCGTTACAGACCGTGAGCCGTCCCGTGGGAGCGAAAAAGGTGGTCACGATCGCTGTCGCGAATGCTCCATCCAGCGACAGCTCCGCGAACTGCCGGTTGAGCAGCCGGACAAACTCGGACTGATCCAGGCGGTTGACGAACCGGCGCATCAGCGTCCGCAGGCGAGTTGCTGTGTCGGCGACAGCGCTCCCGTGCCCGGCCACATCCGCCAGCAGCAGCCGTGTGATTCGTCCGGTGGCGCAGCTCGACGCATAGTAGACGTCGCCCCCGCTCCGCGCTTCTCCAAAAGGCTTGCTGTAGACCCAGGCATCCAGCCCGCCGAATTCCACGCTGCTCTCGGTAAGCTGGCTTCCACTCCAGACTTCCATACATTGCATGTGCTGTGCCGGCTGGTCGCTCATGATCACTCGTAGCGTAAACACTCAATGGGGTCGAGATTCGCGGCGCGATTGGCCGGGTAATATCCGAAGAACAGCCCCACCCCGACCGCAATCGCGACTCCCATGGCGACCCAAAACAGCGAAACTGCAGCCGGGATCGGCAGCAGGGTTCGCACGGTCAGAGCGATCAGGAAGCCAAACAGGATACCCGCAATGCCGCCAATTCCGGAGAGCGTGATCGCCTCCAGCAGAAATTGCAGGCGAATGTCCGTCTTGCGCGCCCCCATCGCTTTGCGGATGCCGATCTCGCTGGTTCGCTCGGTCACCGATATCAGCATGATATTCATCACGCCGATTCCGCCCACCAGCAAACCGATCGAGCTGATGATACCGGTCAGCAAAACGAGCGCGCCGGTGAGTTGATCCCACAGTTTACTGAGAAAGTCGGGATCGGTGATCTCGAAATCGCTCTCGGCGTTGTGCGGTACATGCCGTTTGCGCCGCATGGCGTCTTCCACCTGGTCGCGGACCTCCTGCATGGTGAATTCCTCCTTGCCTGCAATTCCGAGAAAGCGCTCCCGAACCTCGGGAAAGCTCTTGCGGAAATTACTCATTGGAATGGCGGCGAACTGATCCACGCCGAAGCCGGCGAACAGGCCCTCATCGGGCTCGAACGTGCCGATCACCTCGTACCACCGCCCATCCAGCCGGACCTGCTTGCCGATCGGGTCCAGCAGCGGGAACAGCCCGTCGGCAATGGCGCGCCCGATCACGATGACGCTGCGCGCATGGTCCTCGTCGAATTGCGAGATAAAACGCCCTTCGGCAATGGCGAACAACGGCAGAGCCTGGGCGTATTCCGGCTCCGTTCCGCGCAGCAGGAACCGTTCCACGTGCTCGTCGCCATAGCGAAGCTCGTCCACCTCCTCGCCGAGGTTGATGCGGTTCGCAAATACCGTCGCGTAAGCCACAGTGGGACAGGTTGCCTCGATGTAGCGGGCGTCATCGTCCTGAAGATATTTGCGGATGCGGATTTTCTGCGGCAAACGCCCGGGCCCCTGCGTGGCGGGGATGCGGGTTATGAACAGGGTATGCGATCCGAGTTTCGACACCCGCTCTTTGATCACGCCGTTCAGACCGTCGATGATCGAGGCAACCGCGATCACCGAGGTCACGCCGATCACGACGCCCAGGATGGTCAGAGCGGAGCGGACTTTGCGCGCGCGCAGAGTGTCCAGCGCGGACGACAGATTTTCCGTCCAAACGCTCATCCGGCTTCCTTCCGCAGGGCCGCGACTGGATCGAGCCCCGCGGCTTTACGGGCCGGATAAATGCCGAAGAACAATCCGATCAGGGAACTGAGTATCACGCCGAGCAGCGCCACCCAAAGTTTTACGGATGCGGGGAAAGAGGTGTACGTCCGCAGCGCCAGCGCGCACAGGAAACCGATGCCGATACCGATCGCACCGCCGATGATGCACTGAATCAGGGCTTCAGCGAGAAACTGGCGAAGAATGTCTTTCTTCGTGGCCCCCACGGCCCGGCGCACGCCGATCTCCCGGGTTCTTTCGGTGACGCTCACCAGCATCACGTTCATAATCACAATCCCGCCCACAACAGCCGAAATGGAACTTACCATAACGAACACGGTGAAGAATGAGCTGCTGATGCTCTGCCAGAGATCGATATAGCTTTGCGCGGTGCCGACATAGAAGCTGTCCTCTTTTCCCGGCAGATCGTGCCTTTTCGACCGCATGATCGCGCGGACCTCATCCTGCGCCGCGTTGAATGTCCGCTCTCCTCCGGACGCTTTGATTTCGAGCGTCAAAGTAGATCGCGTGCCCCTGATCTTAAGGTAAGACGTGAGCGGAATCACGACGAAATTATCCTGATCCTGTCCCAGCACGGAACCCAGTTTTTCGAACGTCCCAATCACGGTAAATTCCTGGCTGCCCGACCGGATGTTGTGTCCGATCGGATTGACGCCGGGAAAGAACTGGTCTACCAGCGATGCGCCAAGGATGCAAATGTATGCGGCGCGGCGATCTTCGGTTGGCGTGAAATACCGTCCCAGATCGAGCGTGCGCGTATCGATCTCGGACATGTTTGGCGTGTAACCGAAGATGGTGGTGTCGTCCGCCTGCTTGTTCTGGTACTGAACGGAGAGCGTGCCGTTGGCGGAAGCGCCGACGTATTCGCACGATCGGCATCGTTCGGCCACGGCGGCGAGATCGTCGGGATAGATGTTCTTGTTCTTCAGCGCCTTCACGTAGACGGTGAAGTCGGTGACCGCGAACGGGGTTTTGGATACGCGGAATACGTTCGTCCCGAGGTTGGCGATCTTCTGTTCGACATACACGTTCGCGCCCTGGACAATCGTCATGACAGTCACAAGAGCGGCAACCCCCATGGTCAGGCCGAGGATGGTCAGGGTTGCGCGGAGTTTGTGCGCGCCGATAGCGCCTGCGGCAAGGCGGAGGTTGTCGCCGATATCGACCAAACGTCATTGTAATGACGCGGGCCGTATACGCTCAGTGGGTCAGGTGCAGCCAGCGCTTGATATCCGGTTTGAACTCGTGGAAGACGTTGATGCCCGCATCGACCAGGATCGTGTCCGATCCCGCAATGAATATCGCCGACCCTGTGTGGTACTGGCGCGGCCACCACATCCGGGACACCGCCGCGGCACCGTAATCGCCCAGGAATTCACTGTATGCCGGCATCATCCCTCCGCTGTCGTTATGACGCCAGATCGTGTGCAGAAATGCGTCCGCGAGCCGCCCTTTGTAAGAGGTTCTTTCGGACGGAAAATACCGGGTGTCCTCATGGTCGATCGCCTGAACCGGAAAGAAAACGCTGCGTTGAACGATGTAAGAGCCCACGTGGGAGCCGTATCGCTCGGCATATGGCCCCCATCCCTCGTTCCATTGGCCCGGCCGGTCGCGCAACTGGTCGAAAGACGCGCCGACCGCCGCGAAAACCATATTGTCGACATCGAACAGATGCCGCCAGTCGTAGCTCAGCTTCTCCTTGACGGTAAGGCCCTTCCATTGGGGCGACTTCGGACCCGTGTTGTGGGTATCGACCGGCACAGGAGCAACCGGAGGATTGTCAGGACTTGGTTGTTCCTGAGCTGGTTCCTGAGCAAAGAGCAGGCCCGATAGTGCGAGTGCGGCCAGAGTGGTTCGGACGATCATTAATTAACGACGTTTCGTATGGCCGATTACGTTTCGGATGTGTGCATAATTCAGTTATTGAGATACGTGGCAATTACCGCGGTTGCGTTCGCGGCCCTGCTCGCCGCGCAGCAGAGTGCCGACATACGCGTAGACGTCGATCTGGTTACGGTAGCATGCTCGGTCACCGACCACAACGGCGCGCCTGTGAGAAATCTCACGCTGGCGGATTTCAGCCTCATCGATAACGGGCAGCCGCGCGAGATCCGCAATCTCTGGCAGGAATCGGATCTGCCGCTCACCGTCGCACTGGTCGCCGACATCAGCGGCAGCCAGGCCGGTTTCGTCAAGGGCCATCGCGACGCGATCGCTCAATTCCTCAAACAAGTGATCGGCCCGCGCGACCGGGCCATGATCGTCGAAGTGGCCCGGCAATCGTGGCTGCTCTCGGATCTGACCGGTTCGCAAACCGATCTTGACGCCGCGGTGCAGAAGATCGGCGCGCCGGAAGGAAAGCGGTCGCGCCTGATCGGACCTCCCTGCAGGAATCGCCGCGTTCCTCACACCTGCGGAGGAACCGCGCTCTGGCACGGGCTTTACCACACGGCGATGGCGCTGAAACGGGTCACAGGCCGCAAAGCGATTGTGGTCCTTTCGGATGGCATGGACACAGGCAGCGATGTCAGTCTGACCGATCTCATCGAGGCGGCGCAATCCGCCGAGGCCGTAGTCTATTCGCTGAAATACGAGAGCCCGGCGCGATTCGTATCGATCGTGGCGACGGTCGCGCAGGCGATGAGCCGCGGGCTGGAGCGCCTGGATCGCGAAACCGGAGGGCTGACGTTTGGGAATCCGGGGCGGAAAACTTCGGAAGTCTTCTCCCGCATCGAATCCGACCTGCGCGGTATGTATGTGCTCGGGTTCACGCCCCCCGGCGACGCGCGCGACGGCAAGTTTCACAAGCTCGATGTGAAAACAGCACGGGGCGATCTGGTTGCGCGCTTCCGCACGGGCTATTGGGCGCCGGCGCCTTAGGACCTCTCCATTAATATTGTGACGTTTTCCGGCAGGAAAACGAAGTTACTGAGCGAGTGCGTTGGCAAGCCGGGGGATTATCACAAGCTCGCGGAGTTTGAGAGCAGTGGCGACTACT
>Ga0181521_10008578_pt1 | contig 10443 bp, 7 predicted proteins | sample PEATcosm2014_Bin_32_FD_119764 | JGI IMG/M metagenome (GOLD analysis project Ga0181521, IMG submission 119764) | Peatland microbial communities from MTU Mesocosm Facility, Houghton, MI, USA - PEATcosm2014_Bin02_60_metaG | ecosystem: Environmental > Terrestrial > Soil > Wetlands > Peat | place... | reverse complement strand
GTCCACCCCGGCGCTGCGGCGCGTCGGTCAGCTCGCGGATGGTTGGTTCCCGTTGATGGCCCCCGGACCGCAGCTCGACGAGGCATGCAGCGTCATCGAAAGGGCGGCTCTCGAAGCGGGGCGGGACCCCGCAACAATCGGCATGGAGGGGTTCGTCAACGTCGGAGCCGGCGATCTCGCGCACCTCGAGCATCAAGCTCTGCTGTGGCGGAGTGCCCGAGCGACCCACCTCTCGCTCGACACCATGGGAGCGGGTCTCATCAACGTGGACGATCACGTGGCGGTCCTTGCCGCGGCCGCCGGGGTCCTTCTCGACAAGTGAGCGCGAGCGACCCAGACAGCGGCTCAACGGCGCCGCGCGTCCGACAAGCGCCCCCGGCGGACATGTTCATCCGCGGCTCGAACGTGCTGGACGAGACCGGAGGTTTTGCCAGCCGGGTGGATGTTCTTGTAGCTCATGGCGTCGTAGTAGCCCTAGGGCGGGACCTCTCGCCTGGCGCGAGCAAGGTCACCCTCGACGGCGACGGGCTGTGGCTGCTGCCCGGCATCTTTGACTGTCATGTTCACACAGGTCTGTCGAGCTTCGACACCCTCGAGCTCCTGCGCACGCCGTTCTCGCGGCGTGTGCTCGAGACGGCCGAGGTTCTGCGGCGCACTCTCCGTGCCGGCGTCACGTTCGTGCGCGACGCCGGCATCGCCGACGCCGGTGTGCGCGACGCCGTGGCCGCCAGGCACGTGCCCGGGCCGACGATGCAAGTCTCGGTTGTCGCCATCGGCTCGACAGGAGGCCACACGGACGGTTTTCTGACCGGGCCCGGCTCGGAATGCTCGGTGGACTACTCGCTGCCTGATTACCCAGGGAGGCCGCCGCATCTCGCCGATGGCCCCGACGAGATGCGGAAAGTCGTCCGTCTCGTTCTCCGCTCAGGAGCAGATTGGATCAAGCTCGTCGCCACGAGGGGCGTGTTGGCGACATCCGATGGCGGGTTCGAACCTGAGCTCTCGTTCGAGGACCTCGCGGCCGCTGTGAGCGAGGCAGGCCGTCACCGTCGCCCCGTCATGGTGCACGCGCTCGGCGGTGACGCCATCGGCTGGGCGATCGAGGCCGGAGCCCGGTCCATCGAGCACGGGATCTTCCTCACGGAGGCTGACGCTGCGGCAATGGCCGCGCGAGGGTGCTTTTTCGTCCCGACTCTCGCCATCTACGCGCGACTCGCGGCGTTGGCACGCTCCGGTGAGCTTGACCCGGGCCGCGCGGCGCGGGCGCTCGAAGTCGGTGAACGCCTCGGGGAGGCCGTCCAGATCGCCCGGGCAGCGGGTGTGAAGGTCGCGCTCGGCAGCGATTTCGGCCATCGCGACGATCACGGGCGCAACCTCTCCGAGCTCGCTTTGTTGCACCGCGCGGGCTTGAGCGTCGAAGAGGCACTGTTGGCCGGGACCTCGGTGGGAGCAGAGCTCTGCGGGGTCGGGGACCGTCTCGGAAGAATCGCTCCGGGCTACGAGTTCGACGCCATCGTGCTTGATCAAGAGCCCACCGATCTCGCGCACATGAGCGAGCCCGGAGCAGTGACCGGCGTTTTCCAACGTGGTGCGCCGGTCGTCGTGCACCCTCGGTTGCATGCCGACAACGTGCCCGGTACATTAACCTGAGTAATCTGATCGGATTTGTAGGGTTGCTGCGATCAAGCCGAATTGCCGGCGCGAGCGCGGCCGCGAACGGAGGCAGAACGTGACAAATCGAGAGGCCGCAGATGGGGCGACACTGAACGACAACCGGCAGCGCTACAGCCGGCGTGAGATGCTCCGCTTCGGCATCGTCGGTGCGGGCATCGTCGGCGCGAGCCCGCTGCTGGTTGCGCCCGGCAGCTCCGCTTGGGCAGCGTCCACCACCTTCGGCAAGTCCGGCGGGGCCAAGCCCAGGCTCGGAGGTACTTTGAACTTCGGCCGCCAGACCGGACCGACCCAGCTCGACCCGGCGAACTCGATCGTCGAAGGTGACGTCTACACGCTCGACAAGATCTTCGAGCCTCTGTACATCACGAGCCCGCTGGGCACGCTCACTCCGTGGCTCGCGCAGGGCCACACGGTGAGCTCTGACGGGAAGACCTGGACCTTTTCGCTCCGGCCGGGCGTGAAGTTCTCCGACGGCAAGCCCGTGACCGCGGAGGATGTCGTGTTCTCGATCCACCGCGCCGCTACCGACGCCGATGGCCCGCTCAACTTCTTGGACTTCGCGATCAAGTCCTACAAGGCAACCGACTCGAGCACCGTCACCTTCCAGCTTTCCCAGCCGTGGGCCCCGTTCTTGTCGGACATCTCGGTCTTTGCCAACGCGATTCTGCCGAGCAATTTCGGCGGCCAGAGCGAGTCTGCTTTCTTCGCCAATCCGATCGGCACCGGACCCTTCGTGCTCAAGTCGTTCGTCAAGGGCGGGAACGCGGTCCTGGCGAAGAACGAGCACTACTGGCAGCCCGGCAAGCCTTATCTCGACGAGGTCAACTTCAGCTACATCTCCGACGACAACCAGCGTGTGCTCCAGCTCAAGGCCGGGCAGGTCGACGTGATCTCGGCGGTTCCGCCGGCCCAGGTGGCCGCCTTGAAGGCGGACCCGGCGCTGGTCCTGAAGGCGTTCGGATCCTGGGCGGTCGACCTGCTGTTCTTCAACGAGAAGCTTCCCCAGTACAAGGACCGCCACGTTCGCAGGGCGATCAACCACGCCATCAACATCGAAGAGCTCGCCAAGGTCACGACCTTCGGGACCGCCGAACCGGGGAACTCGTTCTTCCCGCCGAGCCTGCAGTACTACGCAAAGGTCCCGACACTCGGCTACAGCATCGCTGCTGCCAAGGCCGAGCTCGCGCAGTCGGCCTACCCGCACGGCTTTTCGACCTCGATCCTCGTGCCCAGCGGCAACACCCAGTACGTCGAGGCGGCAACGATCATCCAACAAGAGCTCAAGCCGCTGAAGATCAACGTCTCGATCCAGCAGCTCGACAACGCCGCCTACACCGCAGCGTTCGAGGCGTTCAACTACGAGGCGATGATCAATGGCGCGACGAACGACATAAGCGACCCCGACGAGATGGCGTCGTTCCAGGTCGACGTGCAAGACGGCGGCTCGCATTCGTTCTGGACCTACTACGATGACCCGAAAGCGATCGCGCTCGTGCGGGAGGCCGAGACCGAATTCGACAGCGCGAAGCGCGCCGTTCTCTACGGGAAGATCCAGGCGTTGGTTGCCCAGGACGCCCCGTACGTCGCGCTCGACTACCCGCCGAACATCTACGCCTGGCAGCCGACGCTGCACGGGTTCGCCGTGAACCCAGGCGGTGCATACCGGTTGGAGGATGTCTGGCTGAGTTAGGCGGTCGGCACGTCCTGGGCGCCCGGACGGTGAGGTTGCCCGAGAGCCTTCGCCTTTGCTCAAGCGGCTCATTTGCGCTGGTTTGGCCCGGGAGATCCGGGCTGCGGTGTTAGCCTCCGTCATAGAAGTCGCCACACGGAGGGTTGAGCTTCCGAGTCGGCATCACCATGAGAAGGAAGGGCCGATGGCGACGAGGACTACGCGCTTTGGAGTGGGACGGCGAGAGAGCCACGACTCCTCGCCCTTCTACGACCGTGGGTTGAAAGAAGCAAAAACGACCTCAGACCGCGCTCCGTCTCAGGAGCTTGTTCGAAGTGGTCTTTATGCCCGCTCCGCTGAGGCAATGGTCGAGCTCCCGGATGACTGTGTTGCTCTCATGGTCACATCGCCGCCATACCACGTGGGCAAGGAATATGACTCGGATCTCAGTTTCGACGACTACCTCGCGCTCTTGCGCGCAGTGTTCAGGGAGACCTACAGGGTTCTCGAGCCCGGCGGACGGGCAGTTGTGAACGTAGCTAACCTCGGGCGTCGGCCGTATGTCTCGCTGGCTGACAACGTCACCGCAATCATGGAGGATCTCAAGTTCCTCCCTCGGGGTGAAGTAATCTGGCTGAAAGCAAGGGGAGCCTCGGGGTCGTGTGCGTGGGGCAGTTGGCGATCGGCGAGCAACCCGACGTTCCGCGATCTGCACGAGTACTGCCTTTGCTTCAGCAAGGAGCGATGGAGCCGAGCACGCAAGGGAGTGAGCACGATCACTCGCGATGAGTTCCTCGCGGCGACCCTCTCTGTATGGGAGATCCCGCCAGAGTCTGCTCGTCGCGTGTCACACCCTGCTCCGTTCCCGGTGGCACTACCGAGGCGGTTCATCGAGCTCTATACGTATCTCGATGACCTTGTTCTCGATCCGTTCCTTGGCTCCGGTTCGACGGCAGTGGCTGCTGTCGAGGCCGGTCGTCGCTACGTCGGTTACGACATCAATGATGGTTACCTGCGCACGGCTCGGGAGCGGGTTCTTGGCGCTCATCCTTACGCCCCTCCATTGGACGGATGGCTGACTAGCTAGCTGCGCGAAAAGGGGTGGGAGGCGGATGAACCGGAGAAGACTTTGTAGCGCTGTGGTCATCCTCATGGCCGCCGCCGCGGTGACGCTCGCGGCTGGGACGGCTGCCAGAGGGGCTCCTACCGCCACCCGAGCGCCCTCGACTCCGCCGGACCCGGTCGTCATCTACCCCGACGCAGTTCACATCGGTTCGGCCCTGTCGAGCCCGCCCAGCACGTCGAGGTGCGAGAAGAGCCTGGGAATCGCCTGCTACGAGCCCGCTCAGATACAACAGGCCTACGACCTGAGGCCGCTGTTCAGGGCTGGCACCGACGGCAAAGGACAGACGATCGTCGTCGTCGACTCGTTCGGCTCACCGACGATCGGCCACGACCTGACCATCTTCGACAGAGCTTTCAAACTGCCTGCGCCCCCTTCCTTTACGGTGATCCAGCCCGCCGGGGCGGTCCCGCCGTACGAGGCGTCCGCCGATCGCGAGGGGTGGGCCGGCGAGGCGACCCTTGACGTCGAGTGGGCGCACACCATGGCGCCGGGCGCCAGCATCCTGCTGGTAGAGACCCCGACCTCGGAAGTCGAAGGAACCAGTGGGTTCCCCCAGATCGTCGCAGCGGAGCTGTATGTCATCAAACATCACCTGGGCGGTGTCATCAGCCAGAGCTTCAGCGCCACCGAACAGACCTTCCCCACGGCACAAGCGCTGCTGGCGCTGCGAACCGCCTACATTGCTGCTGCGGAAAGCACCAACAACGTGACTGTGCTCGCCGCTTCGGGCGACTTCGGCGCGGCCGATCTCGGTCCTGACAATTCGACCTTCTACGACTTCCCGGTCACTTCATGGCCGGACAGCGACCCCCTTGTGACCGGAGTCGGCGGCACGCAACTGCATCTCGACGCTGCCGGCAATCGCACGTCTCCCGACACCGTTTGGAATGACACCTACGACGGCGCGACCAACAGTTACTTCGCCGGCAGCGGCGACCCGAACCCGCTTGCCAGCGGCGGCGGCAAGTCGATCATCTTCGAGCGGCCCACCTACCAGAACGGCGTTGCGCGAATCGTAGGCCAGCATCGAGGTGTTCCTGATGTCTCCATGAGTGCAGCCTGCGACGGGGCGGTCGACGCGTACCAGAGCTTCGCCGGCCAAACCTCGGGCTGGTACCCGGTTTGCGGAACGAGCGTCGCTACGCCCCTGTTCGCCGGCATCGTCGCGCTCGCCGACCAGGAGGCCGGCCACCCGCTCGGGCTCATCAACCCGGCCCTCTACGCCCTGTCGGCCTCGCGGGCGGCAGGCATCGTGGACATCACCCAAGGGAACAACACGGTCTCGTTCACCCAGGACGGCAAGCTCCAGAAGGTGAGGGGCTTCCCGGCTTTGCGGGGCTACGACCTCGCATCGGGAGTTGGCACGATCGATGCGGCCAAGTTCGTCCCCGAGCTGGTCAAATTGGCTGCGCGGTTTGGGCTTGGTCCCCCGCACGACCGCCGCTTCGTTTACGACCGGGATGGCTTGGACGTCGATGAGACCCGCCTTGTTGAACATCGCGGCCCATGCGGACATCGAGACCGGCCGCTCTTGGAACCGGATCAGGTAACGACCGCTGTTCTTGATGATCCGCCACCAACCTCCGGGACCTTGGCGAAGGAGCAAGGTCAGCTTCGAACCGATGATCTCACGGTCGCGGGCGTCGCCCCCGCGTCCGAACATCATGTCGCCTATCACGAGCATGCCGCCAGGGCGCAGCCACTTGAACGCCTCGTTGACAGCGGTCTGCTTGTCCCTGTCTCGCAAATGGTGCAGGGCGTAGTTCGAGACCACGAGATCCACGGAGCTCTCCGGCAGTCCCAGGCGCTCGATCGGCACGGCGCGTCCTTCGACGTTCGAGACGCCCTCCCGCTCGGCGTTCTCGAGCAGCAGGGCGATCATCTCCTCGCTCACGTCGACCCCGACCACGGTCCTGCAGCGCTTGGCAAGAGCGAGCGTCACCTGTCCCGATCCGCAGCCGAGGTCGACGGCGAAGGACTCAGGCGACGGGTCAGCCTCGCTCAGTACGCGCTCTACGACCTTGAGGAGACCCGGATTGTCACCGGCACCATGGTCCCAGCTCGCCGCTCGGCGGGCCCAGAAACGTCGCTGGCGCGCGATGTTCCGATCGGCACCCGACGCCGCTTGGCGGCCGGAGCTCACGAGCTAGTCGGATTGAAGTTATAGGTGACCGCGAAGCGGAGCGCGGCGACCGCACCGACTGGCTTGCCCAGGAAGCTGACCGACAGGGATGCTCCTCCGGCAAAAGCCTCCAAAGTTGTCGAACCGCTCGGCACGAGAACCGACTGTGTCACGTCGGCACTGATCGTCGAGTTGAACAGGTCCGTCTTGCTCGTGAGTGACTCCACCCTGACATAGCACCGTTGTGTCGTCTTGATCGCAAGCACGTAAGGGCTGCCAGGGACGGAGTAGGTGACCGAGCTCGCCGTCTGCGACGTCTGCTTCATCTCGTTGGAGCTCGAGGCCGGGCGGGTCGTCTCGGTAGTGGTGCTGGGAGCGGCCAGCTGGCCTGGCGTGCCCACCACGTGGCGAAGCGGGTCCATCCAGGACGGGTGGTAGTGCTCGACGATGAGCCCGGCGCCACCGATGGCAACGAGGAAGGCGAGCGTCCAGACGGTCACGCGGAGCAACGTCGGTGCCGGGAGCTTGCGTTTCGAGCCCGGGTACCAGATCGAACCGTCCGGTAACAACACGCCATAGGCGGGGGCGACCGGGACGGCCGGGATTTCAGCAGTGATGGCCGTGCCGCCTCGGGCGTCGATCGCGCCGTCACCGGACCACTCGGTGCTTGGCTCGAAAGGGGTGACCGCCGTCCGGCTCGTCGCCGGCTCAGCGTCTGGGCGCCCTGGCACCACGTGCCTTGTCCTCCAGTCGTTTCTTTCCAAAACGCTACCGCGTCACCCTTCGGTCCACCGACCGGTCAAGTCCTCTTGCCGGCGACCACAAGTCGCATTGCCGACCTGTCGTGGAGGTTCGACTCCGAACAACGAGGTGAGGGAGCGATCAGGCGAGGCCGAACCGCCTCGGCTTCGGTTTCTTGTTCTTGCCGGCGGGGGCGCCGCGCAAAGCTCCAGGACGCCGGGCCAAGACAAGTGGCGATGCCGCGACGCCGTTGCCGTTGGGGTCTCGCGGCGTCGAGGTCGACGGTGACGGGGCGTCGAGCGCCTGGCCGACCAGCCAGGCCCGGCAGGCAAGATTCAGGTGAAATCGATGTTCGGGGTCGTTCAAGTCCCAGCCCGTCAGCTCGGTGATGCGCGTGAGGCGGTATCTTAGAGAGTTGCGATGCACATAGAGCTTGGCGGCCGTGGCCTCGAGCGCTCCGAACTCGTTGAGGTACGCAAAGAGAGTTTTCAGCAATTCGCTGTGATGCTCGCGGTCATAGTCGATCAGTGAGCCGATCCAGTGGTTCACAAGGTTCTGTAAGTCATCAGCGTCCGGGCGCGCCAACAGGCGCCAGACGCCGAGATCATCGAAACTGACGAGCGGCCTGCCTGCCGTGAGGCCCGGGAGCCTCAGAGCGAACTCGGCGTCCGCAAGTGACCTGTTGAGATCCCGCAGGCGGTAGCGACCTCCCACACCCATTCGGACCTTGCCCCCGCACTCCGAGTTGAGGGCAGTGGCAAGCTCGACCCAGTCCGGCTCCTCGGCGACGACCAGCACCACGCCTTGGGAGCGAGAAGTCGTGAGGCATTCGATGCCGAGACGTGCTGTCACCCGGCGGACGATGTCCCGTAGCTCCACCGACACAGGTTCGGATGGCAACACGAGCACGGCCCGGTGCATTTGATCGAGGTCGTGACCAAGCCGGTCAGCGTGGGACCGCACGCGATCAGTGTCGGAATCCTCGAGCAGCTCTTTCGCGAAATCGCCCCATGCCGCGACCTCAGCTTCGGCGACGTTCCGGTCGTGCAGGAGCTCCCAGCCAAGGACCGTCGTCGCCTGCTCGAGCTGAAAGAGCTCTATACCGGTCGCCTGTTCACCGGGATCAAGAAGGCTGATCGCGCCCAGTATCTCCCCTCTCGGGCAAGCGACGGCTACCCATCTGTCGACGTCGAAAATCGCGATCGCGTGTGAGCCATCGCCAGGGAGTGAACGCTCGAGCCAAGGCGCGTCGGAGACGCCACGCCGCTCTTCCACGCCGCTGGTCGCGATGACGCGTCCGGCCCGATTTTGGACGATCACCGCCATTCCGGTGTGCTGCTGCAGCACCCTCGCGATTCCGGGCGCGCCAAGACCGTTGCCGGCGGCCGCGATGAACTGGCGGAAGAGCGACGTGACTTCCTGGACCGCCGGCAGGTGCAAGAGCCCCGCGAGCGACTCCTGAGCCCTCGACTCAGAGTTCCCCACTCCGGGTACGGTAGCGACTTTTGTTGCGCTTGTCGTCGCGCGGGCCCGTTCTTGCATGCGGGGCGACGCGCGACGGTCGTCAGTGAGCTCTTCGCACCTTGGTCAGGATGCGCTGTGCCAGAAATCGTTCCAACCGGCGCGCGGGTCCTTCGCGCGCTCCGCAGAGCCATAGGTGCCGCTCGGTGCCGCTCGGGTCGCCTCGGCGTCAAGACGAGCGTCCTCGCGCGCCGTCTTGCGGTCCTCCGAGGCCATCCATTGGAAGTAGATCGGGATCACGGCCACGACGGTGAGCAGTTCCGACAGCACCCAGAGGACACCGGCTCCGGCGTGAGTGCTCGACAGGCTGTACATAGGAGCAATCGTTTGGCGCGAACTGAGGAGGGCGATGGCGAGAAACGACTCGAGGGGCACGCCGATCAAGAGGTTGACCATCCGCAAGGGATAGCTGGCTCCCCATCGCGGGATCGGGTCGAGCCCGATCATCGGCCACCAGAACAGCGTCGCCCCGAACAGGAAGCCCAGGTTTATGAGGTCCATGAGCCACATGTGGTTCATCGCGAAGCCGATGAGAGGTGTGAGGAAGAAGGCCAGCATGACGCCGTAGTAGAGCACCCAGACCACGAGTGGATGCGACAGGACCGCGAATCCCTTGCTGTGAAAGATGCGGAGCCACGTCGTCTTGGTGCGGCGGCTCGAGGTTTGCAGGATCAGCGTCATGGGCGCGCCCATCGACATCAGCGCCGGGGCGATGATCATGAGGAGAAGGTGTTGGATGACGTGGGCCTCGAAGTAAGAGCCGGTCAGCGTCGCGACCGGCGACTGGAGTGCGAGGTCGACAGTGATCAGGCCGGCGAAGAACGAGGCGGTCCGCTGCGCCCTCCACTTCCGGCCCCGAGTCGCGAGCGCCCAATCGGCCCGGAGGTACCAGACGCCCGCGGCGACACAGGCCGCGAGGATGAGCAGCGGGAAGGGTCCGAACTGCCAGTCAAGCAGCGCTGTGTGCAAGTTGAAATAGACCCGTTCCATGGGCGCTCCTGGCACGCCTCAACGCTAATGCCGGTTCCCGGCCGGTCGGCAGGCTGCGCGGTATCTCGGCGAGAGGAGGTTCCACGCACTCTCGGCTCGCGCTGCCACGCCGGGCCGGGCCGGGCCGCCAGTCTCGTGCTCGACCGGACCGGGAACGCTGGGACGGACCCCACTTCGACGGTCGTGTGTGACTATTAGCCGGGTGGCAGCTGGGCGGGTTGAGATATCTGATGTCGGGGCAGGAGCCGCTTGGAACGCCTGGTCGTCGTCCCTAACGGCAGGCTGATCGCCGCTGGCTGCCTGACCGGGGTGATCCCCGCCAGCTTGGTTGTCTTGATCGCCGGAGCCGTCCTCGGCCCGAGGAGCTTCCCGGTCGATGCGCGGCAGCCCGGACAGGGCGGCCCGGGACACGAAGAGAACTGCCAGCGTCCGCGGCGACATCCGCGGCGATGCCGGGCCAAGGTGGTGTGCGGGCGCCAACCAACCGAGCCCTGCCTGACGCGTAGGCTGATGGGGCGTGGGGCTGTAGCTCAGCTGGCAGAGCACCTGGTTTGCAACCAGGGGGTCAGGGGTTCAAATCCCCTCAGCTCCACCCCCCCC
>Ga0181521_10008577_pt1 | contig 10443 bp, 6 predicted proteins | sample PEATcosm2014_Bin_32_FD_119764 | JGI IMG/M metagenome (GOLD analysis project Ga0181521, IMG submission 119764) | Peatland microbial communities from MTU Mesocosm Facility, Houghton, MI, USA - PEATcosm2014_Bin02_60_metaG | ecosystem: Environmental > Terrestrial > Soil > Wetlands > Peat | place... | reverse complement strand
GACCCTGAAGAGCTCGATGCCCGCCTCCAGACGGTGGTCGGAGTCTTCGAGACCGGCCTGTTTCTGGGCCTCTGCGACTTGCTCGTCGTCGGCACGAAAGACGGTGTCGAGCAGTTCTCGTCTCATGAGCGCCGGAATCCCGGCTGCGGAGGCTGACGGTCTCACCGGCAAGATCACGTCATAGTGAACGCGCCGTCACAGCCCCAGTCGCGATCTCAGCTCGTCGAGAATCTCGGCGGTCTTCGAAGCCCCGAACCGGTCGCAGCCCAGTTCGACCACGGCGATGGCGCTGTCGAGCGTCCGGATGCCGCCGGCAGCCTTGAGCTTGACGTGCGGGGGCGCGGACTTGCGCATCAGGATGAGGTCTTCGTGCGTGGCTCCTCCGCTCCCGTAGCCGGTCGAGGTCTTGACGTAGTCGGCCCTCACCTCGCCACAGATCTGGCAAAGCTTCACCTTCTGCTCGTCGGTGAGATAGCAATTCTCGAAGATCACCTTGACGAGCGCCCCGCGCTGATGGGCCGCTCTGGTCACCGCCGCGACGTCGCTGGCCACCGCATCCCAACTGCCGCCGATGGCTTGACCGATGTTGATGACCATATCGAGCTCGGACGCGCCGTCGTCCATCGCCTTCTGGGCCTCGAAGACCTTGACCGCAGTGGCGTGGCCGCCGTGAGGAAAGCCGATCGTCGTGCCGACCGCGACTCCCGAACCCGCGAGCAGGCGCGCGGCGAGAGGCACGGCATAAGGCTTGATGCATACGCTGGCCACACGGTACTTCGTCGCAAGCTTGCAGCCCTCTTCGAGCTCGTGATCGGTCAGAGTCGGCCCCAGGAGCGAATGGTCGATGCGCTTGGCGATCAGGTCGTAGTTCAGTACCAGTCCCATGGGATGGACGCTCCGATGAACAGGATCTCGGCGAGACGTTCGATCACCACTTGATTCTGGCCAGTACCGGTCGCGACGAGCAAGGGGGGGTGAAGAGCGCCGACGGTCCCCTCTTGGGCTGGACCAGGATCCGGAACATAATTCAGAAGAATCGCCGATCGTGTTGTCCCCAGGTCCTTCACGGAGGCTTCACCGTGCCCGACTCACGTCCCACCGTCGCCATCCTCGGCGCTAGCGATGATCGATCCAAGTATGGCAACAAGGCAGTCCGTGCCTATCGCGACCAGGGATGGGAAGTCTTCCCGATCCATCCCACCTTGACCGAAGTCGAGGGCATGTCGGCCTTTCCAGATCTGGATGCTGTTCCCGTTGAGCGCCTCGACCGCGTGAGCTTGTACGTTCCACCCAGGATCGGCCTCAAGTTGATCGACGCCGTGGCGCGAAAACCCGCCGCCGAGGTCTGGCTCAACCCCGGGTCCGAATCACCCGAGCTGGCGGCTCGTGCCGAGGCCCTGGGCTTGAATGTGATCCAGGCGTGCAGCATCCTGGACATCGGCCAGCAACCGGGGAGGTATTGACGTGGACGGGGCGCTGAAACCACAGCGAGCCCCGGGCTCGCGTATGATTACCCCACCAAGTTGTGGCAAGGTCTCCCGACCTTGCCACTTGGCCGACCGAAGGTCTCCAGCCCCGAGCCCGGCGGGAGACCTACGGTCCAGCAGACGGCGGGGTCTGGAGACCCGCGCCGAACCGCCAGCGTGCAGCATCCTGGACATCGGCCAGCAGCTTATCTTCAACCGTGCTGATCGGTCGCGGCGATGAATCTCACCGGCTGGTTCAGAACCTGCTTCGCTCCGGAGACGTCGGCAAGCCTCTCTCCCATCATCTCCAATGCCATCTCGGTTGGCAGGCACGCTGAGAACTTCAGTCCGTCGACGACACTCTCGTCGACCACCAGTCGTACTGCGTCGAGCTCGCTCAGTCTCAGGATTGTCATTTCGCCTTCGATATCATCCAGGGTGAGTCGGGACTCGAACTCGAGAGCCAGGTTCCCCACCTTGACCTTCGAGGAGGTGAGACCTGAGAGCACTTGTGCGAGGACATGATTGGCACGCTGGCCCGCGAAAGTCCACCAGCGCAGCAGGCCATCGCTGTCCCTGACCACCATGGTGTTTGCCGATTCGACCCAAGCTTGCTCCTCCCGAAGTACGTGGATTCGGTTCCGAGCCCTCTGAGACCATCGCTCGCTCATCTCTTCTGTCGCCAGCACCAACTTGATCGACTGGCAGAGATCGTAGTGCGATCCCTGGCCCTGGCCTTGCCATCGCGACCTACCGACACTGTCGGCGGGTTCGACGTAAGCAACACGACGCTGCCAATCGAGGTGGTTCACACGCCAGGCCCGCCCCCCCAGAAGCAGGACCCGGGGTTCGTTCTGCTTGCCGAAGAACGTCATCTCATCGACGAAACCCAGCTCCTGCCGGCCGTGGAGCACAGAAAACAACGGGGGGGATACGAAAACCGAGACCAACTCCAAGAAGTTCTTTCGGCCGAACTCCTTTTCGCCCTTCTTCCCGAACCAGAGGATTCCGTCTTCTTCCCAGAGAATCTCTTGCGTCAACATCCACTCCACGATCTGCTCTCGCGTCGCGACCGGGATTGAGGAGAATCCCGGCATTCGGTTCACCCAATCGTACCAGGTACGGCGGCCGATCCCACTTTCCTGCAAGGCCAGCGCCATCAACTGTTGAGCAAGGATATGCAACGGGCTCGGGGGAGGAATGACCGGCTCGACGTAGCCTGTCTCCCAAAGTGCAACCAAGCCCATCGCCTGGATCAGGCATTCATCCCTGGTCGCCAGAAAGAGGCAGTTCCGAGGGGAGCCCGGCCGCCGCCCGGTTCGCCCCATTCGCTGAAGGAAGCTGGAGACAGTTGAAGGTGAATCGACCTGAATGACTCGGTCAAGATCTCCAACGTCGATGCCTAGTTCGAGAACACTGGTGGCCACGATCACGCAATCGCTTCGGCTGGCGAACGCCTCTTCGGCCTGCCGCCGCTGATCAACGCTCAGAGAGCTATGGGTAACGAATGTCGTGACACCCAACTGCCGGAGCTCGGCCCCCAGTCTCTCGGAGCCAGAGCGGCTGTCAACGAATACTAGTCGCTTCTCACCCTGGCCAATCCGAGAGATGACGACAGCCGCATTTTGCAGCGAACCTACATAGTCTACTTTGACGTCGGCGGGTCGAACCTGCTCTTCTGGGGGCAGCGCGATCCCTCGCGGACCTGCGCATGAGCCAGCGAGCCAGTCGACCAACAGCTCAGGGTTCCCCACGGTGGCCGACAGGCCGACTCTCTGAATCTCACGGCCTGCTAGTCTGGTCACTCGCTCGAGAACCGAGAGCAAGTGCCAACCTCGATCGTCCCCTGCAAACCCGTGGATTTCGTCGACGATCACCGCGCGCACGTTCTGAAGCAGACTCCGAGAATCGACGTTGGGAGAAACCAGCATCACTTCGAGTGACTCCGGCGTCGTCAATAGACAGTCGGGTGCATCGCGCTGGATTCTCTTGCGATCGGCCGTGCTGACGTCCCCGTGCCACAAGGCTGCGTTCCTACCGACCAGGCCGCAGTAACGGTGAAGGCGTGACTCGAGATTGTTGAGAAGAGCCTTGATCGGGCAAAGATAGAGTAGGCTCAGTCCCTTCCAATCCTCCGAGAGCATTCGGGAGAGGACAGGCAGAAACGCGGCTTCAGTTTTCCCGCCGGCAGTCGGGGCGAGTATGATCAGGTGCTCACCAGCGATGATCCGTGGAATGACGGCTTCCTGAAACGGACGGAGGTCACGCCAACCCAGACTGTTGACGATGTGATACTGCAGGGCAGGATGGAGAAGCTCAAAGTGGCTCACAGATCGAGCTCGATTTCATCAACGTTCGAGACGGCAATGGCTTGCCGCTCCACCTGGCTCAACTCTGCATCGCTGAGCGTCAGCGCATAGTCGGAACGAGGGTCGAAGTCCTCGAACTGATCGACCCGATCCAAGAGTTCCCCGACGAGCTTCTTCAGGAAGATGCGGGGGGCCACACCCACCCTCCCACCGAGCTTGCCCGTCACCGAGTTTGCGAGACTCGCGATCAGCGCATCATCGCACACGTGGCGAATTCGCTCGGCGGCAGCAATGTGCTCACAGAAGATGTCACGAATTCGACAACCCACCAGGCAGAGTCTTTCCAGGTCGAAGGCAGGTAGTCGAATCTGAACCGCGCGCGGGTTGTCAAAGCGCGCGTCCGTTTGAAAATCGACATGCAGCCGTTGAGCCAGGGGTTCCAACCGTCGTATGCCTTGCGGCCCCTCAAAGAAGGCCGGGGTGCCGGTGATCATCAGGTAAAGCCCCGGGAAGCATCCCGAGTCTACCTCGTCGATCATCTGCCTGAGGGCGTTCAAGCTCTTATCTCGAACATCGCTCCGCACGCGCTGGATGGTTTCCACCTCATCAAGAACAATGAGCAGACCAGGGTGTCCGGAATCACGCAGGACGGTCAGCACGCCCTGCAAGAAACTCATCGCTCCAAAGTGATCGATATCTCCCTTGACTCCAGCAGCTCGCTTGACGGTGGCGGAAACGTTGGGTTGACCAGAAATCCAGGAGAGCAACCCGTCAGCGGTGCTCAGCTCGCCTTTCGATTGAGCCTCGCGATAGCCACGCAGAGCGGCACTGAAGGCGGGCGCAACCTCGTTGACCTTTGCCAATCGCTTCTCCAATAGCTCGCTGGTTCTTCGGACCAATTGCGAGTCATTCCCCGGATCGAGTCCGCCTTCCGCAAGGACGTCCTCCTCCAAAGTGTAGAACCAGCCGTCCAGAATGTTCCGCAACGCTCCCTGAGGGGTGTCCGCCGTTGAGAGCCGTTCCATCAGTCGACGGTAAACCGTCTCCAACCGATGAAGTGGGGTCTCGGTCTCCGAGATCTGAACCTCGGAGGTCGCAAAACCGTGCTTGCGAGCACGGTCGGAAAGCCAGCGGGCAAAGAAGGTCTTGCCGCAGCCATACTCGCCACGGACCGCCTTGAAAACACTCCCGCCCGACCCGACTCTTCGGAGTTCGTCCTCGATGGACCCCTCGAATCGATCGAGGCCCACTGCGAATGCGTCCAGGCTGCTTCGTGGCACGGTGCCCCGCCTCAAGGAATCCATGACCTCCAGGCGGCGTTGGGGGCTGACGGACATCGCGGTCTCCTACACCAGATCGAACTGCTTGAGGAGCAGGTCACGGTTGAGCTCAACTGTGTCCGAGGCGTCATCGCGGCTCAGGACAGGGTAACCGTCGACGTTGAGGATGCGTTGCATCTGCGCGAGAAGTCCCGGCAGCCTGAGAGACGGAAACTGCAAGGCCCGGGCCAAGGCGACCGAGGTCATCTTCCCGCCACGTCGATCCAGGGCGCCCAGGAGTTTGATGAACAGATCGTCCAGTGGTACTCCGCGTCCTGCAAACTGCTTCTGTTCATTGAAGACAGACGAGCAGACCAGGCGTCTGACCCACTCGGGCACGGGCTCATCTGTGCTCGTCGGCGTCGCGGTCTCGTCCTCGGGCTCGAGATTGAACAGCATACCCGTCGTTCTTGGCTGGGTGGGCTTGAGTGTGGGGGCAGGTTGACCGGCTGGTGTCAAGGTGGCGATTGGCTCGTCCCACCAAGACGGGGTGTCAACAGGAAGTTCGTGCCACCCGGGCGGATACGTTTCGGAACTTGCCAGAACGGCGATCGGGATGACCATTTCTTGTGGCGTCAGTCCGCCGTGGTATCCGTTCTTCTTGATTCCGTACCGCACCCGTTCGCTCCAGGGCGCGATCAACCTGTGGGACTCGGTGAGGACCCGGTGGCCGTGGACCTGTAGCTCATCTGATGACGGACTACCGGTTGCAGCCCTCCAACGCTCACCTCCATCGCAAGGTCGCGCCTGCGCCTCGCAATCCAGCACATGGCCATGATCACTTAACAGGATCACCAGGCGACCGGCAAGCCGGGATTCGTGCAGCAACGATGGGAGTACTTTGATCGCGTCTCGCGACCATCTCGTGTCGATCTGTTCTCCTTTGAGCAGGTTATCGTCGACAGCGTTGATCACCACCCCCACGATCCGCCTTTGAGGTGACGCGATCTGTTTCCGTACTTCGGCCGCGAGAACGGCATCGTCGGTTCCCTGGAGTGTTGCCTTGTGGAATAGCAAGGGGGGAAAGCCGCTCCGGCAACGGCTCAACAGGCGTGGATGCTCCGCAAACCCGGCGAGCTCCTCGGATGCCCCACCCTGACGCAGACGACCACACAGCAGACTCGTTCGGGAGAACTCGGTCACCGAGGGGATGGTCGCTATGCCGGGTCGATTGAATGCTCTCCCAGGTTCCCCCAGGACAACCCAATCATGGCGAGTCAGGTCCGACAAGAGCTCGCGACAAACAGCTGCACTCATCCCGTCAATCACGAGGAGCAAGACCGGGGCTGCCGCAGCCAGGGGGGCAACAGTCTCTTCCAGGATTCTCTCGACGGGCAAGACCTCCTGGATCGGTGAGCCGGCCGCGGTCCAGTCAGCCAGAAGCCGGGCGAACTGGTGAGCTTGCCGGTCTCGGATCTTCGTCACTTCTTCAACCAACCGGGCATAGGCCCCGGATAGCTCTCGCACCGGATCGCCAGCCCTCAAGCTGAGCCTTGCCCAATCCACGAAACCTCCGTCGAGGAAATGTTCGGCGGCAGCCTCGGAGAGTGACTGCGGTTGGACATCGCCAATTCGTTTGCGTTCTCCAACCCATCTTACCAGTCGATGCGCCATTTCGACTCGTTCGATTTGCCGAACCTCCCTTGTCGACTGATCGTGATCTCGGACCGCGTCTCCGGCGGCTTTCAGCTCATCGAGCTGGTCCCACGTTTGACGTGCGAGCATTTCGCTGAGTCGGTGGCCGAAACGGGCGAGCCGCTGATCAAAACCGAGCAACGAGATGTCGCTGAGGTGGGCGTAGGCGTCAGCCTGAACCTCGCGGAGGATCTCATCCGCCCTCTGTATGACCTGTCGATAGGCCCTCGAGTCGGTATGGCGCAAGGCACGGACAACCTCAGTGGCCGCTGAGCTCCAGCGCTGCAGCAAGCTCACTTCCTCGGTCTTTCCGCCCATGTAGCGTTCCTCGAGCTTCCCGGCCGCTCGCTCGAGCCTCCCCATGGTCTCAGGATGAAATACGACACCGGCAGCAAGTCCCAGTGGCACGGCATCAGGAAGCTCCAACTCGCTCACGCAACGGAGGATGACCGCTGCAACTTGCCCGATCTTCTCAACCAGCCACTCGGTTACTCCCTTTCGGCAAGCCTCGGGTAGGCCTCGAAAACGGCCGGTTGCTGCGGTATCGATCGACCACCTGAGGAGCGGAGTGAGATCGGGAGGCTCTGCCGATAGGCCCAGCTCCTGTCGAAGCAAGATCGGCCAGACCGTTTCAGCATCCAGAAAACCACCCCTTGCCGCGGGATAGCCCTCGTTCGGAATTCGCTCCAGAAGCCGGTCGGCGATCCAGCCGTGTCGAGTCAATCCGGGATCAACAGCACGCGCTTGAAAGAGGGACTGAACAATCTGCCAGGAGTCGATCTGGAAAAGTCTACGCTTTGCCAGCCGGAGCAGAATGTCATTTCCTAGATCTGCCTCTTCGAGGGGGGTGATGAGGACCTTGATTGCTCCCTCTTCGATCGGCTGACGGAGGGCCACCCTCATCGCCAGCGGCGAATCGCACTGGTGGATCAGGTACAAGTGCGTTCCGTCGCGTCTCTCCGTTTCACCAGTCCATCGCCCCGCCGCTTGAATCCCAATCGTACGAGCATGGGGCAGCTTCTGGTGAATCGATGTGACCTGGGCCTTGATCTGTGAGAAAGTCGGTGTCGCTGCGCTCATCAGGCTTCACCGCCTTCCTCGATCACCCAGCCCAAGTAGACCCGCGCCGTCTGGTCCGGCTTCAAGTCACCACTCAACCGGGAAAGACACGCTTCGGCTTCTGCGATCGTCAAACCTTCTTTCGTACCCCGCTGGACCTCACGTCGTCCGGGCTTCAACTGCGGCTCCAACGTGTGACACACGTGCGGACCCTCAGACTGTTTCGTGAGGAGCTGGACTGCCTTGGCTTGGGCTCCCTTCAGGGCCGGCGCGAGTTGCAGGGCATGTTCGTCGTTCCGCAAAGCGTCTCGAACCTCACCGAAAACCTGCTGCGCTTTCTCCTGCCGGTCGTCCGAGAGCTTCGCCACCGCCTCAAAGATCTCCCATCCCGCCGTTTCGAGGTTTCCTTCCAGCTCAGCGGCTTTTCCAACACACTCCCCCATGGCGCTTTCACTGGTTGCCACCTCGGCGTTTTCCAGCAAGCCAACGATGGTTTCCGCGTCGGCTGAGCAAAGCCGCTCGACCAGGGCCTGCGTCGCCGTCGCGGTTCTCAGCCGATCGGAATCGGCCGGCACTCCGAGTTTCGTCGATCGCTCTCCCAGCCGCTGGCGGTATCGTCGACAGAGCTGCCAGCTCTCACTCGCTTTCTTCTTGACTTCAGAGGTCAGTTTGCTCACATTGCCCGCGCTCAGGAGTCGTGAAGCAGCCACTCCGAAAATTGCCCCTGCGCGGCGTACTGCGACTTCCCAGATCTCTGGCGGGGGCAGCCGTTGCTCCCTCAGCTCGTGGGCGTCGGCGATGTTCGCAAGACTTACCTCACTGGGCGATCCGTGCAGATAGAACGTTCGATTGGTCTGGGCAGCGAACAGCAGGATGACCAGGTTCTGAGCCTCCCTGGGCAGGCCCATGGGCTTGGGATCGTCGATCCATTTGCGCAATTGCCCGACGGTCATCGCCCCGCCGGTTTCAGCGGCTTTGCGAATGAAGTGGTTCTTCCAGTGCTGGCCTAGAACAAAATGAGTGGCATCCACGCCCATCTCGCCCAACATGAGCGGATTGGCAATCTGCCGCAAGAGGAGTCTCTGGGTCTTTTCGATAGCCTGCCTGCCGTCCGGCATCTGGGCGGCCGGCTCGATGGATTCATAGACCTTCTTGATAGCCCCGGACTTGACCTCCGCCTCGAAGTGCGGCGCAGCCGGAAACTCGTGCTCCAGGGCCTGGCTGAGCAGATGTTGCATGGCCCCCGCGAGGTTCGCGGCGACGGGGGGCTGCGGGACAAAGCCCGGGCTCAGAGACACGTAGTGCTCGCTGAGATCGAGGTCATGCAACGTGTCGAGGGACCCTTGTGAGAGGACCTCCAGCCCGTAAGCCGCGTCCAGGTGGCTCTGGACTCTTTGCCTCAGAATGCTGCGCTGGTTCTCGAGCAGCGACTTGGCCGCCGGCCGGTCCTGGGGCGAGAGGTGACTGGAGTACTGGCCAAACCGCTCGCCGGTCAAGATATGCTCGAGGATGACCAGCATGCCAAGGTCTTTCTGAGCGTCGTTGCTGAAGAACGAGGGCACCCAGCAAAGCGTCTTCGCACCATCAGGATGGGACTGGATGAACCGTTGCAGCGTGCTCAGGTCATCTCGCGGTCCATGCCCGGCCTCGTCGAACGGGAAATCGATCACGATCTTCCAGGGCTCCTCCGAGTTTTCCAGCGACGAGTCGGGAAGCTCCCGGATGTTCTTGAACAGGACCACGCAGCTTCTCTTGGTTTTTCGCCACCAGAATTCGTGGAATTGCTCGAACTCCCCTTCACCCTGGATGCCGAGCTGATCGAAGAGCATCTGTCGCACTCGCCGGATGCGGTTTCCCTGGTTGTCTTCGCGCCGGGCTTGCTCGATGATGCTCTCAGTGTCAACTCCCGAGAGCTGGATCGAGATGGTGGGATTGCTCTCCTCGCCGATACGGATCTCTCCCACGCTGGCTGCCCAGTTTCGGCAGCGGCGCAGCACTTCCTGAGCTTCACGTCCTGGAACGGGGGTCTTGATCGTCCCGTGGTTCAGTGCCGCAAGCTTCTCGGCATTCAAACCTCGTAGCGACTCCACCTCGGGGACCAGGGCTGAAAGCAGCAGGGTCTTCACGAGTCGATCGTCGTTGCGAAATGCCACCCGCCTGGGATCGTCATGAGGAAGCGGCTCGAGATCCTCGGGGCGGACACCATGCTGTTTCACCAGTGCGGGAAGCAGCTTGTGGTGATAGAGTCGCTTGGCGTTGTCGAAGTGGACAGCCATTTCCTGGCTGAACGCCTCGTCCCCGTGGGCGACGACATCGAACAGGTCGCCAACAGGCACGATGTCGCCGACCTTGAGCGTCTCCCTCTGGTCGACCAGAAGTTGCATCATGACCTTAAGCGCCGTTCGCTCTCGCTGGAGCACGCTGGAAACCGCAACCAGGGTCTGGACCAGCGCCGGACTGAACGGGTAGAGGCGACGGAACATCTGCCGGTCGCCCTCTCGGGTGAGCAGGATGTTCATGACGTTGTCCCTCATCCGTGCTGTCTGATCGAACGCCGCATCCAGCTCGGCCCGGGCTGCCTCACTCTTGCATTTCAGGATCCGCTTTTCAGCGATGGCTGGGAGGTTCCGATCTTCCAGCGTGATCTTGTCGAAG